>Ga0179591_1317912_pt1 | contig 12861 bp, 10 predicted proteins | sample CZOMad2_1_08_16f_FD_182891 | JGI IMG/M metagenome (GOLD analysis project Ga0179591, IMG submission 182891) | Vadose zone soil fungal communities from Angelo Coast Range Reserve, California, USA - CZOMad2_1_08_16fungal (PacBio error correction) | ecosystem: Environmental > Terrestrial > Soil >...
GAGCGCGTTTTTGCAGCACGGAACAAAACGCAACTGCTAATTTAATGTGTAGGTAACACGTATCAAAGGGAAGGCAGGGGGAGGAGGATCCTGCGCGAACAAGATCACTTCAGCGAGGCGATAAAAAAAAATTGTCCATTGAGTCGGATGCAACGAAACTGGCAAGGGTGGGGAAGAAGTCGAGCAACCAGGAGATAACAGGTATGATATAAAGAAAGCATGTCGGCTCTTGTCGAAAGCGTCGGAAAGGGAAAAGGAGCAGGAAAATGACTAGGAGAAGGACGGGAGACCGAAGACCAAGCCACCAGGAAGATGAGCGTAAGGGGGGGGGTCGACATAGTTTAAAAAAAACAAGCTCGTGCCTTCGCGTTAGAGAGCCATTGAGGCAAGGGAGAAATCAACTAAAGCGGGCAGCTTCAGGGACGGCAAGGTCAAATAAAAAAGAATCATCCCCCTTAGCTAGAACGCTTGGAGGTTCGTGGCGGGAAAGGGTACGGGCACGGGGAACAGAGTTATTGTCGCCACAAGTTGTCCCTAGCAGGTCACCAGGGACGAGATTAGGGGATCGGAAGAAAAATTGAGCCGCCTCATAACGCTGCTCCAGGCACCAACTGGGGGAACTCCTTTATTAAGGGGGGAGTACCAGTTTCAATTCCTACGTTGCGGGCGGGTCAAGGTTTCTTGGGGGGGACGGGGAATATAAGGAGATTAAGAAAAGAAATCGCTAAAGCGAGAAGTTCCTCTTAAAAGAACTGGCACAAGCGGGGGAAAGAAAGTTTAGGTGAACGCATCCACTTCCTCCGAGGGCAAAAAATCAATGAAAATCTAGAAAGTTTTTTTTGGGGAGCGCACGAGGCAGGGAGGGGAAGTCCGAGGGAGAGAGAACAGGTCGCAGATAGGGACTCCATAAAGAAATTCAGTGAATGAAGAAGTCGGGACCACTGAGTAGTTCGTCCTTGGGAGATGGGTCGGCCACCTTTTGATGCTAGGAAATGCAGCGTGAATAAGGAAATACTTCGGAACACATTAAAGTGGAGTTTAAGAGACACACACGAATCCCCTTTGCTATATTAAAAAGTCCTTTATTGGAGGGACACAATTGGACAGATATAGAAAACAGCATTCCTCAAAGGTCGAAAAAAAAGGATGCGGTGGATCCTAAAAGTCCCGCCGGGAGACAGTAGAAAGCCCACGACCGGAAAAAGAGGGGGGAATGGTGGGGGGGACATTTGCGTAGGGGAGGAGTCTGAAATAGGGGTAATGAGCTCGGAGAAATTGCTTTGGGGACGTGCGGGAAAAGAGGACTACCAGCGCGGTATAGGTAAGGAAGGGTGGGGATGAGTGGCATGGACGCGAGGGGGGGGGTAGGTTAACGGGGTTAAAAAGAAGGGTAGAAGGGTGAGGGGGGGTGAGTGAGAGGTAGGAGGGAGAATGGGGGGAGGGGGGTGAAGGGGGGATGTAGGGAAGAGGGGTAGGGGTCGGCGGGGAGGAGTAGGGGAGATTTAAGGGTGGGAGGATATGTAGGGGGGGAGGGAAGGGTGTCAGAGGGGCAATGAGAGGTAGGGGATAGAATGGCAATTTGTGAGGAAACAGGGGCGGGGGTGTGGGTGGTGGAAAAAGCGGGAAGATGGGGGTGGGGGGGCGGGGGAGGCGAGGTAGGTGCAGGAGCAGAGTGGGGATGGATTATGAGAGGGGGGGGGACGCAAGACCATGCGGAGGTTAAGGGAGGGAAGAGGATGAGGGGGGGTAACGTGAGGATGAACGAGGAATTGAGGGGGAGTGGATTAGACATGGGAGGTAGGGGAAGGGTGATTGTGAGAGCGAGCTTAGTGTGGGAGGGAGGGAGCGTTAAGAAGGGGGAGCCGGAGGGGTGATCTAGGGGAGCAGAATCTAGGCGGCGGCGGGATGCCTGGGGTGATGCTGTGTGTCTGGTGATGGGGGATGCCCAGTCCGTGCCTTGTAAGTATCACGTAGAAAAAACCGAAATTGGGTGGGGAGATATCATATCAAGAGGATGGACCTTAAAGAAATAATGGTAACAGGAAAGATTCTATCGGTAATTGGAACTTACCATATTTTTTCCCCAGATTACGAATGAACTAAAACGGGTTGAGACCAGCCTGGACGCTCGACTCTCTTCAAAAAGACGTTTGGCCGGAGAAGCGATCGGAAAAATCCCCTCTCAATATGCGGATAAAGTGACCCGGAACAAAAGGGTCAACTATCGGTTTCAGTTTACGAGGGTCCGGTCCGTTTGGTGGGGATTCGGGGGAGAGTACCGTGGACTAAAAACGAAGCTTTTGCCTCCTAATTGGTGATGGCCTGATCAGGGGTGTTCTGAAAATTGGGAAAAATCCTAATGCTCGTACTATTGGTGGTAACTTAAAAAAACAAGTGTGAAAGTACGTTAACATACGGATGGTATCTGAACCATCGGGGGACAAAAAGGGGCTAATCACAGAAAAAGCAGGGGAGGGTCATGCTGGCTCTGGTAACGTTCTCAAGTATTAACAGGTGTATAGCGAACAGAAAAGGACGGCTAGAGTCTTCACACAGGAGGGGGGGGCTAGGGGGGGGGGGGGGGGGGGGGGGGGGGGGGGGGAGGGGGGGGGGGGGGGGGGGGGGGGGGCGGGGGGGGGGGGGGGGGGGGGGGGGGGGGGGGGGAGGGGGGGGGGGGGGGGTGGGGGGGGGGGGACGGTGGGGGGGCGGGGGGGGGGGGGGGGGGGGGGGGGGGGGGGGGGGGGGGGGGGGGGGGGGGGGGGGGGGGGGTGGGGGGGGGTGGGGGGGTGGGGGGGGGGGGGGGGGGGGGTGCGGGGGGGGGGGGGGGGGGGAGGGGGGGGGGCGTTGCTGCTCCACGCTTTTCTTCCACCCCTCTCTCTGAACACTCTTAGTTCGTTTTCGACATATGTTGGGTTGGTGCGATAATCGGAACGGGTGGTCGCCGGTGGTAGTGTCGCAATGGTCTGGTCAGGAGAACTGAAGTCGGTTGACTTGCTGAATAGTTGTCGAAAAATACCCTTTTCAAGAGGATTACGAAAATATAAAATTCTGGAAATTTCTTTCTTTTACCTGACCTCTGGGTAGAGGAAGAAGCAATGCAATTGGGCCCTGAAACGGGAGATAGTTTTCTCAATTCTCTTACGAGGGCTAAGGGAAAGACAGCTCTTGAGATAAGGAATTGGCAGTTTGAAATGAGACGAGAACTTTGAAGGGGGGAAAGATCAAACATGGGAGTTTCTCGAGAAATGTGCGTCCTGCTGAGAGACTCCCAAAAATCCGGCGGACAGTTTGGGGGAGACCTATTGACAATCCCTATCTGAAAACTAAAGGAAAAGGTCGAACGTAAAGTTCGTCTGGACCAATGTGAAAGGGGGTATCAGTAGGACGTAGAATGAAAAATGCTGGGGCGAGCCTACGGCGCCTCAAGAGCAGGGGCAACGAGGGGAAAAACAACAAAATCGGAATAAGAAAATTCGTGTCTAGGAAATCGGGGGGGTCTTAAGAAGTGGAGTGGGCTACGGCGCCAGAGGGGGGGGAAAAGGCCATTAGGGGTCGATGAAGCGCGTGGGAGAAAAAAACTGAAGGTGGAAGGAGCTGGAGATTCTGAACAGCCCAATGGGGCGGGAGGATCTTAATGGAAAAACAGAAAAAAACATAGCGCCATAGTGCTCGCCGAGTAAAGTAAAACGGCACGAAAGTGCAGGGTTTGTGCGGCAAATCAAGACCTGGATAAATCAACAGCGGGAGTAAGTTTGCGCGTATTTCCTGGGAAGATCCTCTCTCATCAAAGTGGTACGCCTATACAAATCCCTAGGGGGTTATGTCGGGAAGGAAACGTTATCGAGCCGGGTGGACGAATGCGGTCCAACCGCTCGGAGGGAGGGGGAAAGATCCTTGTCAGTCTGGAGGAAAAAAAAGTAAGGAAGACGATGAGGGAATGCAAACCCACAACGGATCAGGAGAAAAAAAAGGGGGGATCGGGGGCGCCATTTACGTCTTGACAAAAAAAAAGAAGAGGCGTATCCAGAGCGGGGGGACCAGGTCGAAAAAAATGCGGAATCCCGGGGCAAACCAACCAAACGAAGAAAAGGACGGGGAGGCAAAAACCGGTTTGAAAAGTCGCCTTTGTGTAACGAAGGGGGATCTACAAGTCGAACAAACTAGCGGATATCGCTGTTATGAGTAGAGGGGGAGGGGTTCCGACCAAACTGCAACGCGAATGCAAAACACGGGGACATGTAACGTCAGTCGAAGATGGCCGGAGTCTGCGCAGCGGGAAACGGAAAAGAGAAATCCACGGACTGGGCGGGCGTTCTCGACTCATCACCGGGGAGAACAAGGGTCACGGAAACCGGCGTAAAGATCGTGCCTAAGGGCAAAATGAACAACCGAGGGCTGAGTCCGGGGAAAAACGCCAAGTCTCAAGATGGGGACCGGCATCCTATTGGCAGCAAAAGGGGGTTTCAACTTTACGAACAATAGTATTCGGAAGGCAGCGGAACCATGCCCTATGAAGGAATCTTTATAAAAAAGGACAAGGGGGAAAACGGACTGGCCTTGTGAAAAAACGCTGGGCCGGACAAGGAATATAAGGATGAGCCCCGTTCCCAAAAAACCTTGGAAAAGGAGGGCCGATAAAGGCGTCCTAGGGGAAGCGAAAAATCAATCGGAAAAATAACCATACGACTGAATCATCAGGTACGAATTAAGAAAACAGAAAGCAGATCTGCCCCTATCTCGTTCAGACAGGGGGCTCAGTCCAGGTCAGATGCAAAAGGAAAAAAGAAGCACATCCCTGGAATAAGAAGAAATCATATCCAAAAGGGGCGGTCCCGATCCAGGAGAGGACGGTTCATGAAACGAGGGGAAGGGACCAAGTAGTGATTCGGGAGGAAATACTACTAAAGCAAAAGATCCAGGATGCCGGTTGACGAAATAAGAAAAAAACAAAAACGATCGGTCGAAAAGTCCGAGCTGCTGGCACCAGCAGCTATCCTCTGAAATGAGTGGGGGGTCATCCGTGCCGTCCTCGGCGCCAAGCAAATCCGTGGTAGGGCGCGAATACATCACAAGGAGCAAGTCAGTTACGAAAGCAGCAATCAGCCAGACACTGCAGACTCTTTGGTTAAAGAAGAAGGGTCGCAAAACTGGCATTCCGGCAGGGGGTTAAAGAAATAATACAGATGTTAGGGAAGGGGAACCTGTGAGAAATTGGGTGTTACGGGGGAAAGGGAAACCACTCTCGAGAATAATGAAAATCACTCATGGGATGAGTCTCCCTCACACGAGGGCGGGCTGACAAATAATTGCGGCGGGAAAGTTCCTTCGCAAAGAAAATAAAGCACCCTCAAAAGACAACGAAGAAATTACCCGGAAACCATTCTTAGCCGTGACGTCGAAAGTGTATTAATAAAGGATATCGGTAAGGGAGACGCTAGAGGGAAACAAAAAGATTTAGACGCGGTCATTACCATTGAAGGTCATCTCAGACGCCTGTCGGTTGAAACAAAAGTGGACAGTCCTGGTGGCCAAAAAAGCTTTCAAGACCGAACCTAAGAAGGGGCCTACACATGGAAAGGGAAATGTTGCGGGGAAATCGATCATGAACGCGCTGGACACTATAACCGTCTTGTGGGGGTTCAAGGGAATCAGGACTTCTGTCTGGCTTCTGAAAACCTAGAGCGGGGGGAAAGGACTGGGCTAGGGAGCAAGAAAACGGGGGGATCCATATGCTTCTCTACACGTGTACAAAAAAAGAAGATTGTAAAACCGCTGAAAGGCCAACATGTAAACAGTTCCCTCAATGGGGGCTTCGTTCAGGATATGGGAAAAGGGGGAGTCATCGAACTTTCCGCAACGGGGTTCAAATACTTCATCAGATGCGACTCAGGAGCTGGGAAACCTCTGTCGCTTTAATGTAGGAAAGAGGTGTACTGCTCGGTTCGTTCGCCATCTTGGAAAAAAAGTCATGATGTGGATCTTAACGCAATGCCGGTAGGGGGAAAGGTCTTTCTAAGAACCCGCCGATCGACATCAAAAAGGGGGGGGGAGGAGTCATACAGAAAAGAAAAAGGAAAAAAAAGGGGGAAAGGGGTCTCTGTGAGAATCACCTTCAGCGCCAAGAGTGCCGCTACGAAACCGGCATTGAGTGCTTAATCACAAAATCTCAATTTGAGAGAAAAGATATCACTCGTTTCCAAACCCAACCCCCAAGCTTGACATGAGGTCAGCGCTAGGGAGTTTTGTGGAAAATCCCTCCGTCAGGGGCTGGTAAAAGAGAACGGGTAGGGGGGAGAGACTAAAGGTGAAGGGGGGGGGAAATGAGGGGCCTTCTCGGATTTGCCGAGCTTAACAAGAGCCGGTCTCAGCGGAGTGGAAAGCAATAAGAAAATAAATATACAAGTGGGAAGCGCCAGGTATGAGTGCTAACGCACCTCAGGAAAGGGGAGCATCGGCAAGGGGGAACTAAGGAAAGGTCGAGAGGGCATTCGAAGATTCTCACAGCCATCATCGCCGAATGTTAACCGCGGCGGCAAAAAAAGGGGGAGCACTCCGCGTCAAAAACAGGTGTCCGTTCACGAGCAAGTGAACCGCGATGACAGGGAAAACGCGGGCTGAAAGGGCGGAGTCTTGATTGTGACTCTCGGGGGTGATAAAAAGCCTCTTAATGAAAGCCTACGAAGGGAGGAGGGGAGACATGACTCCAGTTGGCGTCCAGCGAACAGGCAACTGCTCTTGAAGTGGAAAAGATGGCGGAAAAATTCCGGGGGGATCAATCTTCATGGGAGGCTTGGGCATACGGGAGCGCAAAAAAGTCACGGGCCCGGAACTGGAGTCGATGGCGTCCTTAGGAAAAGAGCCCAAACGAAAGGTCTAAACATGCTGGGGCTTCTGAAAAGACCAAGGGGGGGAGAAAAATCACGAGGAGCGGGTATGAGGAGAAAAAGATTCATCTAGTGGGGCGATAGACTTGAAAAAAGTTTGGATCGCGCATCCGCTGACTGAGGAAACGGAAGAAGGGGAAGGCAAAAAAATAGTTAAGGTACGAGAAGGCTCTTCGGACTACTGCGGGACGAAAAAAACTCCGATAACTCAAGCATACAGCTTCTTTCGATGATCACAAACCGTCCGCATGGGTGATACGAGAGAAAAAAAAAAGGATGAAGGAAATAACGGAAGGGGGTGTCCATCTAGAAGGAAAGCCATGTTAAGTCCGGGTTAACTCTATTTCTACACGACGGGACGCTGGGAATGTATCAGCTCTGAATATTCCTCTCTTCAGGGTCACGATCACGAGAAGCAAAGGGGATGCTCGGAAAAGAAAACCGGAGGAAAGGGGGTCAGGCGGCGGTTCTAAACAAGGACGACTGATATTACTCTAAGAATTAAGGAAATAAAAAGGAAGCCAGGGGTACAAGTACTGCAAGCCGGGAGGAGGTAGGTTCAGAAGTGCAAGTGAGAGAAAAGGATGAACATCTGAAGCAGGACGAATCGCGCGTTAAGGGCGCCGTAGCCTGGCCCCGCCCATTAAGGAAGTAAAGGGGGGATTTAAAGGGTGGCTTCCCTCGAAAACCGGGGGGGGGGGGAAAGGGTCTAAGATCCACTGGCGTACTCATTGAACCTCAACGCCCGCGAGAAAGCGTTTACAGGGAGAGGGGGGAGTTATTATTCAACGTGAGTGACACAAGAAGCCGGAAAGGGGAAAACATAACGAGGGCTAGAAATTTAGTGGATAACCTTGATCGGAAAAATCGTCATCGGGCGCAAAAGGTAACTGCCGCAAAAGGGAAAAGGTGACGTCGTGGATCATAGTATAAGAGGAAACGGCATCTACTTCCTGCAGACAGGCCAGGCCGGGGGGGAGAGCCAATCTTTTTTTACGAGGGAGGAAAAGGGCAGCCCATTAAGGGGGCGGGGAAGGGTACCGGAAGAGGGACTTTTCTTTTGGAAGGCGATGGGGGGGAGGGGGAGAATCTCTACGGGGGGGGCTTAAAATCTAACAGTACAAACACCGGAACTTAGTAGATACTACGGTCGAGGAAACGGGCCTCAGGTCAACAATCTCATCAATCTGAAAAAAGTTGTGTGGGGGGGAGTAAAAGAGAAGCGGGCGTGACCGCGGGGAGACAAAGCGAAAAGGGTTTTCGATCGCCATCCAGCCGGGATGTTGAACGGGACATTGTCAGTCACGAGTCTAAAAAAAAAAAAGGAATGCCTGGCTGAACTTAAGTGAGGAAGGAGTTTTTCTTCAGGGCACCGTGTTATTCTGTCGCCAGGCGCGTGCTGAGAAAGAAGGGAAACCGGACTGATGTAGTTATAGAGCTAAGCGGTTGTTGCGAAGAGTGTCGAAAAAAAGGAACCCATAGGAGAGGTGCCAGAATGATATAGGACCAGCCCCATATTCCTCGCTGTTTCGTCTCACTTAATGGGCTCATGAAGGCAGTGGGAGCTCGCAAATAAGAAGGACGTTCGGCCCTATCACGAAATCCATCCCTGGAGAAGAGATATTGAAAAAGGGGGGCAGTTGTCTCTGTGAAGACTGAAATTGCTTACCGTTGGTAACCAACCCCCCAAAACGTTTCGAAGCCGGCGAGTTTAGCGAATTGTTCGGGCGCCAAAACGCTCCACCAATAAATCTCCCTAAGCTGGTTAAGTCAGAGGAAACTTAATAAAGCGGATTGACCGGGAAACTGCCCCAGGGGTGTACCACCTGAGACTTCGGGGAGACCAATTAAGGTAAACGGGACTGTTACGGGTGGACGAGAAAAGATTTTGTCCTACGGAAACAGGGGGTTTCTTAAAAACGAAGAGGGGACTCACTAACCGGAAGGGGCGCTCGAAATGTGTCGTCAAGCTTTGTTTAAAAAGAGGCGTACGCGCTGAGGGGAAGTGGTACCCTTTTCCTAGTAACGGGTCCGATATGGGCCTTTCATCGGGAAACCTTTGGGGGGGGGGGTGGCTTTAGGATTGCGGGGGGAATGACATGGAAGGAAAAGAAAGAGGGCCGCGAAAGGCGGGGAGTAGGGGGAAAAGAAATCTCTGAGTGTAACGTGATGCTCGGAGGGTTTCTAAACTTAAAAAAGGGAAACGCTGGAAAAGGAAAGGTACAAAAAAAAATTGGAAGAGAAAGACGAACCGTTGTCAAGTAACGGGAGGGCGGAACTTGCAGTAAAACAAAGGATGGGCGCTTGTAACGGGGGTTCGCTGCATTGCGTGGGGGGGGACATACACGGAGGGCGGGGGAAAGTCGGGAAGGAGGAAAACGAACTCCAAAGTGAAATAAGCTTTAAAAGAAGGGATCGAAACGATCGCTTGTCTTATTGCGTGCGCCCCTTCTATCGAATCTTTGCTTGGGGAGGAGGAGGAGTTTGCACGTACACGTGGGAAAGTGAAAGGAAAAAGGTGAGAGCAATGGCTTTCCCGTTTAACGAGCAAGGGGGGGAGAGGATTTGACGAAGAAACGGGGGGGGGAATCTTCATTGGGTTAGTCCAGTTCCGATAAGCGCGAAGGGATTCTCTAAGCGAAATAGGGGGAGAAGAACTGCCGGAGGAGGATCTTTACTTAGGGTGAAAAAGCGAAAACGTCCTTTGATCTTGTCACGCTCAGAAACTGTCGGACATCTCGACGCCTCCAGGAAGGGGCAGCAATGGGTGTTGGGGCCAGGCTGCGCACATCTATAGGGATCGACTACAAGAGGGAAACCAAACGGCCGGGCGGGCTTCCTGGTCGCCGGTGGAACGATTACGGAGCTGTGAGGCGAACACGACGTCGTGGCCGTAAAAGTGAAAGGGAAACTGAAAACACAGGGAGGCGTGCGACGGTGAGAACGATTTTCTTGAGGTAAGACATGGGAAAGGGAAATTCTTGCAGCTTAAAGGCGATCAAGAGCGACGCCCAGAAAAAAGGGGAGAATTGAGATTTCGAACCCCGCAAAAAGACGTGATCGGGATGAGTACGCAAGAAATTCGCAAATGTAGTCAAGAGTGGGCGCGGACTATTACCAACGATCAACGGCCGGAAATGGGGGGGTGTGCGGGGAAAGCAACCGTTCTACAGCACAAAGCGGAGAAAAGGGAAGGATGGATCGGCTCGAAGCTTTACACTTCATCTGGGGGAGACAGACCAAGAGAGCCGAGCGGGAAAAAAAGGTAGTTAAGGGCAAGCGAAGACGCTGGTTTCACATAGTGGAATGAAGAAGGGGGAGAAGGCCACTGAGGGTAGCGTAGCAGTCGCCTTTAGGGAGAAGAAAAGGGGGGAATACTAGACCGAAAGACCTCGAACCAAAAGGTTATTATATATATAAAGGGCGCAAATTTCTATGAAAAGAAGGCGTTGGCTATCCCATAAGAGCCGGTTGGATGCTCCATGCTCCACTAAAAGGAAACCGCGAAGAAGTCTCTGTGAAGAAAAACCTTTTGTGAAAAGTCGGCGCAGCCTTTGGTGCTAATTGAACTCTAAGAGGAGAGCAAATGACAGAGAAATCCGCGGGTGAGAGAATGCGGGGATTCCGCACCCAACCGACCAGCGAAAGAGGTAGTTTAGCCGGAAGGTAGGGGAGACGCAACTTTCTACAGGGAGGCCCTGGAGGCGGATATACGCAAGACGGTGGGGTTTTTTCTTCACCGAACGAAAAAAAAGACAACTTGTAACAGGGTGAACCCCACCGCGTCTTAGATCGCAGTCCTGCAAGAAGGGGGGAAAAGAACTGTCGCACCCCACTCGAGAAAAAAAAACGAATGATTAAAAAAATCGTATCAGCCTGAGGGCAGCTTGGTCCCTCGTTATCGAACGTCGGCGAGGGAAAATCAATGTAACCTATCGTTTTTAATGCGACATGGGGACAAAGAAAGAAGGCCAGGGACTCTTTGCAAGGAGTTGATAAATATATAATGCTCAGAAAAAAAAGGGCCCCCCACTTGCCGGAAAAAGCGTGAGCGTCCATAACCCCCGCGCCGCCAATCAAATCGAGAGGGAAAAAGGAGAAAATGCCAGTGAACTCAACGAAGTAATCACGATCAACATATCCGGAGAAAGAACAGCATTCAGTCTCGCGGCGCGGGGACACCCAATCAAAATATACTGCTAAACTGATCGAAGAAATGACAACCACCTCTTTCAAAATAAGGAGAACTACAGCGATCGGGGAAAAGCCTTCGAATTACGCCGTCTAGGCCTATAAAAGGGATTGAGGACGCGGGAAACTATTCTCGAAAAGACGGGCCGAGGACGGGAGGAACAAGAAAACAACAACAAGATCTATGAGTCCCTTTCCGAGTGGGACAAAAAGGCGATCTCCTCCGGGTTCCTTAAAAGGCCATAACCGGCAAGCCGTCAGGGGGGGAGGATAAAGAATAATTCCCATCGGTCCTTTCAAGCGAGAAGGAAAAGCAGACGAGAGGGGGGGGGGGCGTCAAGAAACGGCTTCACAAAGCCACGGCCCAGGGTGAGATAATAAGGAGTTTAGGGGGGGAGAAGGGCAACACTTCACGGGAAAAAATTTTGGTCTTTTGCGAAAAAAAACGCCCGATCAACGGAAAAAGAAAAGGCTATTAAAAAGAAGGAAAGCACCGTCTTTCAGAAGATACATTTCTATCTGTTCTGTCTCAAGGGGAAAGTTTAATCCTCTAATAATCAAAAGAAAACTCAAATAAGAACCCTAAAACCAGATCGGGAACCGTGGTCGGCAGGGGGTCAACTTCTATCAAGCTTTAGAACTAAAGTAAAAAGCTTGACCGTGAAATACTCCAGGCCGAGGTCACCGAAAAACACCTTCAGTTGTCCGAATAAGTATCTTCTTGTCAAAATTAGGGGCCGGGTCACTAGAGTGGAGACGTTTTAACAATGAGTTAGTCGATCAGGTGAACTCTTTCACTACCCGGAAGTTTTCAGAATACGAGGAACCGCTTAGAAGCGGAAAAACCGAAGGCGGGCTGGGGGAGAGTTGGGGAAAGAAAAAAATCGCGAACTACAAGAACGCGAGCACGAATTAATTCCAGAACTGTAACATATAGAAATTGGGGGGAACAACTTCCAAAACTCGGAAAAGTGTGCTTGGTCGAGGCAGGAAAAGTCAAAACTTACGAGGCTAAGACAAACGGTATTCGCTCCTTAGAAGCTGAGCGAAAAAAAGGATGCGGAATTCAGTAGATGGAATTGTGAACGAGGTTTAGTACGATCCCGGTGCATGGTCGGATCGTTCGAAAACATTGTCAGGCGCTATAAAACTCAAAAACGGGGTCAGAGGGGGAATAGGACGCACCCTCCTACTGGCGAACCACGCAGAAAAACCTGTTCCTGGAACTACAGGCTCTATAAAACAAATAAGCCGCGCGTGGGAAACTTAGGATTCAGCCTAAACAAAAGCTTGCCGGGCGATCGAAAAACAGGAAAAGACGCGAGCTCAAAAAAAGGGAAGACGCTCGCCGCGTCAGGGCGGAAAAAAAAAGAAACACACCCAAGCGGAAATGATACTGCTTTGTTGGAATACGGGTTCCGCTTATGAGCGAAGATCTCACGTACGGTCTATCACTCAAGAGAAAAAAAAGGAACGTGTGGCCCTGAACGTAGAAGCTAAGGGGCCGCTGCTTCCTTGTCTCTCCGTAGGGTATACCGAATTATACGCTCAGTCTTCCAAAAAAAAATCCGCCCCCTCCTCAATGTCCTCAAGTGGATAGGTCGAAGGTTAACTTGTACTACCCGAGAAAAAATGTGACTCAAGTCAATGTCCTTTGCGCAGGAAAACTTCTATAGGGGCAGCCATGGGGATAATGGGGAATACATCACGCCGAATTTACCATTCTGGCATGACAGGTGGAGTCACAAGATGGGAAAAAGGGGTAAGTTCAAAAAGATCAAGGGAA
>Ga0179591_1321265_pt1 | contig 12860 bp, 18 predicted proteins | sample CZOMad2_1_08_16f_FD_182891 | JGI IMG/M metagenome (GOLD analysis project Ga0179591, IMG submission 182891) | Vadose zone soil fungal communities from Angelo Coast Range Reserve, California, USA - CZOMad2_1_08_16fungal (PacBio error correction) | ecosystem: Environmental > Terrestrial > Soil >...
AGGGCATAACAACATGAGAAAAAGACCTCTGCACTGGGAATGGGATCAACGAAACGGCGCACTGCTAAAGACCGAAACTATAGAAAGGACGTCCCAGGGTGTCAGAGACAGAGCCAGTATGGAAAGAAAGGCAGAAAAGAGACTGTCATTCAGGGGAAGGGGGGGACGGAGGTTGCAGGTTGTACGGATGTGGGCAGAAAAGTCGGGGCTAAGCGACAGTGTGGGAGAGCTTGCATAGTGGAAAGGCCGCTAAAGGGAATGGATAGGAGAAAGGGCATTAAAGAAGTTAAAGGGTGCAAGGCGATCATACATAAACCCCCCAGTTACGTTCGACAGCAGAAGGGGAAGCCGGGATGGAGGGGAGGGGAAAATGGCGTTTTCTGGAGAGAATAAGAAAATTGCAGGGGGGGGATGTTCTCGAGCAAAAAAATCGTGTAAGGCTGTTCGATAGGGGTTGACGATCTGTTGGGGAGGGGAAAGTGGGCCTTCGTCCGAAGGCGGGGGAAAGAATGGAGGAAATGTATCAGTCGGGGGTCATAAAACTTTCGGAGGGGGGGGTTGGTTGGGGAGAAAAGGAAACTGAGAGGAGAAGGGGGGACAAAGGGTCGTCTCTACTTAAAAAGTTATTGGGAGGTTACACACTAAAGTTGGGGTAGGGCGAAATAGACCTTAGTAACTTTCACAGGATGCGGACCCGAGACCACCCCGGGTGGGGTGGAGAAGCTATTCAAAGCGTAGGGACCTGCACCAGAAAGAAAGGAAATGCGGCGTGGGATCGGAAGGGGACGACAACAGCTTCATCAGGTTCCCCCTACTGAGGTAAAATGCCCGAGGTGGGAAGGTTATTACGGAGAAAAGAGGGGGGTCCAAGAGGGAATCCGAAGACAGCAGCGAGTTGGGAAGAAATGGCCGGATAAGTTCACGTCAGAACAGGGAGTTCCGGGGGATTGCACTGTAGGCGGTCCGGGAAAAGTCATAAACCCCTCAAATAAGCAAAAAAGCCCAAAAAGAGGTGAAAAAAACGTGGAGCAAATTCAGGCTGGGAGCCTTGGGACAGGCTCGATGTGTTCGGGAAGGACCTACAAAGATCCAGGCGTGGGGGAAAAAAATTCCGGAGGCTTCGGCTTCAAGAATTAAACAGTCTCAGCCTCGGCGAGAAAAGTGGTTAGAAGACAAAGCATCACAAAAGTTCAACCGAGAGAACGGGTCAAGAGTATAGACCGATCCTATCACAGGGCGACCCACCCCCTAGGTCTGACAAGTTGAACAAAGAAAAGAAAAAAACTGCAACTGTTTTTTTGCCTTCAGAAACGTTATGAGACCGCCAAGGGTCGGAGGAAAAGCAAAAAAAAGGTTGTTCTCATCATCTTCACGGGGGGGTTCTTCAGGAAAATGGGGAAGCAAGACCGAGTGTTGTAAAAAGCCGGGGAGAAGAGGGCCACGAACCTAGGGGAGGTGGAAGAAAGGCTACCACAACCGGGGAGACTGAGAGGAGGTCAGCACGGGGGGAAATCAGACGTGACGCGAAGTCACTAAACCGCCAGCCAGGAACGGGTAAAAGGAAAATTCAGAACGTGTGACGCGGCGTCGGAACGGGAGGGGGGGAAGTTCCTGGTTAGCAGGGAGAAAGACCACGTAATGCGAACAATCCTGGATCGCCGTCTCGCGCAAAAAAAAAAACTTGAGGGAGAGGAGAAAAGAAAGGCGGACTACCAGGGCGGGTGGCGCCAGAAAGGGCGGGATCCTGAAAAAATCGAAGCCGAACCGCCTGAATCGGGGGAAACGTCGTGTGCAGGGGACGTTCCCCAGAGCTAGGGGCTGCAGAAGGATCAGGGGGGGTGACCGGGGGACAAGAGGAAATTGTCCAGGGGAAAGGAACTCTTCGAACGAAGGAGAGAAAAGGAGCCCTTTGGGAAAATCTTCAAGGGAGCAAAAGCGGTTCTCGCCAAAAAAAGATTGGGAGAAAGGATGGGTCCAACATCAGGCAGGGTGACGACCAACATAGGGGGAATAGATTGACACTCTGGGGGAGTTCGGCTCAAGTAAGCGGCGGTCTTCGGGGTGAACTTTCTTAAGATTGCCCCAAACCAAGGGGATTTGTGCCTGGACAAGATCAGGGAAAAGGGAAAGTGACCGAGGGGGGGGGGTGGGGAGCGAATAAGGTCGACGGAGAGCCTTCAACCTGGTGAAGGATGAAGGGGGAATCTGGGGTTGGATGAAGCTAGGCGAGCAGACGTTTTAAGAGTCCAGGATCGTTTTGAACGTCACTTCACGGTAGGAAAAAACCGAACACCGGGAAAGGGGCGAATATCAAATTATCTGTCTGGGAGAACAGACGAAAGCGACGGCACTTGTCAATCGTGGGGGAAGTGGGGGAGGGCGGGGCTGGAGGTGAGTGGAGAGGGGTTTGGATTAGGGTGGGAGCAGGCGGGGAGCAAATGGAGGCGGGGGGACCGGGGGATAGACAGAATCGGGGTGAGGTGAGTGGGTGGGGTATGGTAGAGGGGAAGGGAGGTTTGGGGAGGAGAGGATAGGTGAGGGCGGAGGGGTGGGGAAAGAGGGAGGGTGGGTGAATGGCGGGTAGAGTTAGGGATGGAACGACGGAGACAGCAGGGCGGGGTGTAAGAGGGGGGGTTGGAGGGAGGTGGGGGTGGAGCGATGGAGGTGGGAACAGTATAAGGGGGGAACGAGGGAAGGAGAGGGCGTGAGTAGCCAGAGGGTAGTGGAGGGAAGGAAAAGAAGCGGAGAGAGAAGAACAGGTAGGAAGGTGTGAATAGAAAGAGGGGGAGGGGGGGTGCGGTGGGGGAGGAACATGGTTAGTGAGGGGGGGTTAATAGGAGGGAGGAGATAAGGGGGAGGCGGATAAGAGGGGGGGGATAGGGGGGGAGGGGTGAGAATGCTGGGGGTTGGGAGGGTGGGGAGTGGGGGAGTTGGGAGGGGAGGTAGAAAGAAGAAGTTGGTTGGGGGAATGGGGGGGGGAGGATCGAAGGGGAGTGTGAGGGATGGCGTGGCAGTAAGGATGGAAGCGGGGGTTTAGGGCTGGCAAAAAATAGAGGTGGTGGTGGCGGGGAGGGGGTAGTAGGGTGGTGAAGAAAGGGGGGGGGGAGAAATGAAAGCGAGGGATGGGGGAGGGGAATGTGTTCGGCTTGGGAATCTTTCAAAGGGGGGGGGGGGCTCCAAAGGTTTTTCAAAACACCTTGGGGTGTTGGGTGGAACGAAACGGAGGAGGATGGATACTTCGGCAAAGAGAAAGGGGGATTACGGGAACCGCTCGGAAATTATTCATAAGCGGGGGGACACAACCGAGCTGGAGGGAGGCTAAACTTATCCTCCTTCGAGGCGAAGAAAGAAAGAGGTGTGAAAAATACCGTCCGGGTTGAAAACAGAAAGAAATTGGAAGGTGCGGGGAACAATAAATAGGAGGGGTGGACGGTAACTCCGAGGGCAGGCTGCCCTCAGTAAAAGAAAAAACAGTATCATTCTGGGGGGGGGGAGGTGTGCAGGAAACCGGGAGGGATCAGATCGTCGAGAAGACCAAAAACAGGGCGTTTTCCAAGAAAGCAGACGTATCATACCGATATAATCTTTCAGCGAGACGGAGTTAGAAAAAAACCAAAGACTCAAAGATAATGGGGGTATGAAAATAGAGTGTAGTATTAAAATGAAAGAAATGGGTCTTCTAGGAAATCACAGAAAGAGGACAACCGGCAAAGACCACGATCGAAAACCCGATAGCACATTTCCCCAGAGAGCTATTTTCTCTAAGAAACAGAAAAACGGGCACAGACAAAAAAGTTCCTAGGCATCACAACCAAAGCGACAAAAAAAAGGAACTCGGAAGGAGAATAAACGTTGAAGGGACGTTGTAGAGAGAAATCGACCGGTGCGAAAAATTAAAACCTTGCTCATCGCAAAAGAATAGCGGCCATCGAAAAGGGGAAAGAAAAACCCACCTCTGTCGGACGCCGGAGAAATCCCACAAAGACAACCTGAAAGTGACCCAAGGGGGGGGGGGGGAGAAGAATTCGTATGGCAGTATTGTGCCGACAACCGATGTAGAAGAAAAAGGGCCGTGGGAAAGAATCCGCTATTCAAGCCTTGAAGGGGGGGGGAACGTGGGAGGGCGGAGAGAAAGGGGTGAAAAGTAGTACGTAGTAGGGAAGGAGAAGAATCTATCGAGGACAACAACAACTTTTATTCTAAGGGAAAGAGAGATCGGCGACCTCCTCCAATCAAAAAAGAAGATTCACGGGGGGGGGGAAATCTAAAGACCCGGCGGCACTCTAAAATTCCTGGAGAAAAGACGTCGACGACAGCAGGAAAGGGGAGTATAACCGCATTCTTAGCAATCGGACATCTAAAACCGGGGCATGTCGGAGGTTGTTGGGTAGAGGTTGGGGGGCCGGATGGTGGCGATGTGCGAGGGACGCAGCAATAGACGAGGGGGGGCCGGGAAAGGTTCAAACATTTTCCGGGAAGAGAAGTGAGGGATACTGGGTGAAAAAGAGGGGTCAGATGAGGGGGGAGTCATAACCGACCCGCAATGGAGAAAATCTTCTACGAGCCAAGGGAGACAGGCCTGGACGGGAGGGTGAAGGAAGGGGGTTAGGGGGGGGATAATCAAAACTGATTCTCCTTGAAGGGTGTGTCATCAAATGCATACGCGGGGACAGCTGTGGGACTTTTTCGATCGGGGGGGAGGGAAAAGGGGTGGGGTGGGGCTGAGGCAAAGCTTTAGAGCGAACTATCAGCACACGGGGGACTACATGACTTTTCGAAAACAAGCTCTGTAATAAAGGCGGGTAGAAGGTGTGGGGCGAAGAGGGCCGGCTTAGGAGGAAGAGATGCGCGAAAGAGTACGGGAAATATACAGGATTCTGGGAAAGAAAAAAAACGACCGGGGAAGTATCTCACTTAAAGCCGAGAACTTGGCAAAGGAGGGTTCAGGACCAGACCAAGAGAAGGAGGGGGGTGACTACGATGGCAGCGAGGACTCAACGTTCAAACCCGACCGCATTCCGAGGGACGCACGAAATCGATCGTTTCAAACACCCATGAAGACGGTACGGGTCCACTACACACCCCACCCCACACCAACCGCTCAAGGTTCCGGGGGGGGCGTACTTCGGAGCGTAAGGGAAGAAGAAGCTGAGGACTACTTTCCTCTAGGAAGGGCTACTAAATTTAAAAACGGCATATTTTAATTGTGAAAGGGGGGTCAACCCGGGCGAGGGAAAGAAAGTACCCCAGAAGGGGAAGTCACATCTCACAAAAAAGTTAGTTTTCTCAAAATTTCCAGGAGGGAGTAATAAAAATTTTACAATTGTCAAAGTAGATGAGGAGTCCCAAGAGGAAAGGCTGGGAGGGCCCTTTACGTTTTCCTTCTTCAGCATGGAAAAAATCCAATATCAGAATCCTCCTACCAAAAATAACGCTGGGCGCCAAGAGAACATCCAAAAAAGAGCCCCTCCCGAAATCAGCTTTCATTCCTGAAAGTCCAGGACCGAGCAGGCTAGCCACCCTCGGGTACGATCAAGCCCATCTGAAAAAACCTCCAGCTGTTTGTGGCCTGGTCCCAAGGAAATGAAAAGAAAGTACGACAACAGATTACTAGGGAGAACATTGGGGGAAAAAGTCAAGCAGGGGGTGCTTAGCAATGGTCAGGAGGGGACAGCAATCTTTTGCGTCCAGGGCGGCAGAACAAGGGGAGGAGGAATTTTCAGGCAGATATACGCCAACGTGGAGCAGTGAGCTTCAGTTGCGGCGCGAACTGGAACTCGGGAAAGGGACCGTGTAGAACAACCAACCGTCAAGATGAGCCGCCACCGCGTTGGTACAATCCACGACGTGAAGAGGCCGTCTACGGAGGGGGGGATCTGCAGGGGGGCCATAGTGAGTCACGCCCTCCTAAGGGAAACAAGAAACTGTTCCGAGACTCTACGAAACAATGAGAGGGAATGGATGGAGGACGAATGACGGGGGGCGAAGTTCTCGAAAAACTGCTAAACGGCGGCATCACAAACAACAACCTGAAAAACTGAAACGTGACCACGTATGGGAATGTGACGTTCACCGCGGGAGGCGCGGAACGGAAGAAGGGGGAGAATCGAATGTATTCAAGGGGGTAATCAAACAGGGGCAGGTCTAAGAAAACTTCCTCAAGGCCCCCGGTGGGGGAGGAGTCTTTCGGAGAATTCACAGGAACAGCGGGGAGCAGGGGGATAGTTCAGTACAAGGGGGCTGTGGCTCCGGCACAGGGGGGGAACAAAAGGACACCCCCGTTCCTCTGGGATGAACCCCTGTAGTCGAAAATGAAAAACTCTGTGCGTAGGGTAAATAGTTTGAACTGAGGACCACAAACAAATGGGGGGGCGGGTTTAGAGCCGCAGGGGGAAAAAGGGAAAAAAAAACGACGATTTTTTGGGGAGACGAAGGCTCTTCTCTAGGGCATGAAATGGATCGTGAAGGGGAGCTTTTTGGGGGGGCTTATGCTCGCGACAGACGTGTTGCTCGCCTTCAACTTAGGGGAAATCTTGAGGAAGGGCCTAAACGCCCCCTTACCGGGGGCATGCTACCTCCTATCTGGGCACGGTCAAAAGCTTCTACAGATCAGAGAAGGACTTTGTCCAAGGCGCCTCTCGCAGAATGGGTTCTCAAAGGGGTTGACCAAAGAAAGTTGGTTGGTGAGGGGTTTCCACACATCTGGGATAAAGGGGAGAAATCGCAAAGTGCACAGGAAAAAGGAAGAAAACGCCGCAGACTTGTCTCGAAGAAGGTGAAGAAGGAAAAAGTATCTTCAAAGGACGAGTTCAGGGATCCTGCTCTCTAGCAGGGCATTAGGAAAGGGGAAAAGGTACTCGGGGGGAGATCTTTCTCCTTTAAAGGAAAAGCCTGGGGAATCGGAACGGTGGGGCTCTGCGAGGGGTCGGGATGGGGGGGTCGACCTATTTCGGCTTCCTTATCGGGACGACACGAATAGGGGGGGCTAGGGTTCCGACCATAGGGCAGGGATCTACGTTCACTGTTGAGATCCCTACACACGAAGGTGCCGCAAGGGGAGCGTTACATAAGAGGGGGAAAGGGAAGGCCGGAGCCGTGACTTGAACGCACAAACACCATCTTATCAAGCAAAGGTGTGACGAGCTTTAAGGGGAACAGGGCCCCCGCTTCCCTTGTGATGAGAAAAGAAGAGTGAGGGGGAGGGCCACCACATGGACACACAAAGATCGGGCCAAAAAACTAGATCAAGGACTTTCCACCTCTCTATTATGGGAGGAGGAGAAAAGCAACACACGACGAAGTGGGGGATGGGGATCGACCAGAAAAAGAAGAATCACATCCGGAACAACCTCTCGTCTGCGAGCTATAAGGGTGCGGTTGAAGGGTGGGCTACCGGATAATAACAGAAAGGGAAGCATAAGAAATCGTGGAGGAAAACACGTCGGAGTCTCCATATGCAGAGAAATTTAGGAAAGCGTGGTCAGCAGAGGGGATGCAGTACAGAAGGGGACAAGGCACATCTCCAAGCAGGAATGCGGTCGTAATGTCCTATTTGGGGGGAGAATACGAGGGCCGCAAAGGAATCTGCGTGGAGAAGGGATTAGCCTTCACTCTGGTGTCAGCAGAAAAGATGTAGAAGCACCGTTTCATATGTCCAAGTTCGAGGGGGGAGGGTCCTAAAAAAAAGGAGACGCAACAACACCCACGATTAAAGGAGGAAAAAGGAGGAGATATCTAACTAACTACTCAAGAAAGATGGCGTGCTGAGTTCAGCGAAAACCATCTCGCTAAAAGGAAAACGTATCCACTTCAGGACCTTGGGAGGAAAAAGAGGGGATCAGGCTTCGCAATAAGGAACATCGAAAAGACCTCATTTCGACTTGGTGGGACTTCTTAAGGTTGTTACGGAAGGTTATTTTCTGAGAACAAGGGAGACGAGTGTTCAATGGAAAAAAAAGGGCGCCGGGCCTCTAGTTCTTTTTGAGAGCAACGGCATGCGGGAATGAGAGAAAGGGCGAAAAAGAAGACGGGAAAAGTGATACTTCGGGGGAAAAACGACGATCTGCCTGACGGAGGGCTCGCGGGTACACTGGGGAGAAGAGGGAAATTCGGCCCTTGGAAGTGGGGAGGTCTCTACTCGACTCAGAAACGAAGGGGGTTGGAAAGGGGTCTGGGTCTATCTGGGTGGGCGGTCATGGGGCCTGCTAAAGCTTGTTATCTGTCGCGAGAGAAAGGGGGGGTTCACATGGTTTCTGTCAAAGCTCGTGTATAAACAAGGGCGAAGGGCGGGGTTAAGGAAACCCGGAGGACGGCTAATTAGCTAGAGGGGAGAAAGGGGGGAGTTTGCACACGACCGGTGGAAGAGGGAGACAGGTGGGACTTGCACCCGGAGGTTAAAAAAAATGATATACAAACGCCTATCTGAGAAAGGAAGATAACCCACGGGTAACCTCCAGATTCCGCTAGGGGCCTCAAATCTTCTATAGGGTCCCAGGAAGGGAAAGGAACTGAGGGATCAGAGGGGGGAACTTTATTGGGAGTTACTACTGAGTCCGAAGCGACATAATCCTCCTAGAGATGGGTACTAAGTGTCGCGGAGGGCTTGTGTCTCACGAAAAGGGGGGAGGGGGGAAGGAATCATGATTTTCAAAAAGTTGCCCCTTGGAGCTTCAATCATAAAGCCGTTGAGGGTCCAATCCACCAAACAAGGGGAAGTAAAAAAAGTGGAGCACAATTCCAGGGAGCGAAGAGACCTGTAGTTGAGCATTTGAGGGAAACACGGAAGGATCCAGGGGGAAGGGCTGCATCGCCAGGGTCTGGCGGCTGTAAGGGAAGGTGGGAATCACGATTCAGAAAGAAGCAGGCGGAGCCTCGTCATCACGAAAAGGTTGGGGGTCAGGAAATGCCGAGAAGAGAAAATATCCAAGGGGAGAAAGTAAGAGGATCGGTAAGCGGTCGAGCCGGGAGAAGTCTCGATCCCACCCCGCGGGTCGCAGGGCAGGAACCGAGTCGGCAGCAGAAACATCTTGGGGGGGTACTAATAATGGGGAGGAGAGGAAGGAAGGAGGGGAAAGGAAAGGAAAAGAGGGGGTTCCGAAAAGGGATGTGGTTTGTACACCCGTGGCCGAGGGAAACAGTCCATCTTGGGCGAACAAGTCACGTGGAGGGAATAACCTCTTCATAATTGGGAAGCAGATACTTCGCAACCTTGGGCTTACTCAGTTCTGCAGAAGTGCACGTGGAACGAGGGACGGACTACTTTTCTCAGAAACGTAGTAAAAACTTAGAGGGAGGGCCCACTCCGCACGGGGGTTAACTTCAAAGGACAACTAACGCGGACCAGGACGCCGGAGGTTTTAGGAGCGCCTGGTAATATTTGTCAAGGTCTCCCGAAGGGAAAAGGCAGGGGGCATCAGTAGAGCTCTACGGGGGGGGGGGGGAGAGGGAAGCTACTCCTGGGAGGGTGTCGAAGATGGCATAAATCTAGAAAAGGAGAGAAAGGAAACAGCAAGGGCTACTTGCCGAGGCCAAAGTCAGGTGATTTACTGGACCCCTCTAGGGGTCGTCGCCGGGTGCTGGGGGATCCACCCAAATACAAAAAAACCCCCCCCACCACCCCACAAAAAAAAAAACCCGGAACAACGCCCACTAAACCCAAAACCACGGGGCAACGGAAGGAGAGTGGGGAAAAAGGTCTTGCGGCCTACTTAAGCAAGCTCAAAGGTTTGGGGGGATTAATCCTTTGTCACGGAGGCGGAGCGGGGGGGACTCCAAGCACGACGGTTTGTTGGGACGACAGATGTCGGTGAAAAGACCTGGAAAAGGTTAAAAAACGATAGTTTCCGTGAATGAACCCTAGGTCGTTCTACCCGAGCCTCCATTTCTTTCGGAGAGGGGTCCAAAAACGTTCTGTAAGAGGCCAAAGGGTGCAGTTCAGATAGGGGAGGAAATAAAACGAGGGGGTGGGGCGGGAAAGCTGACTAGAAGAAGAAGGGACAGGGACGATCGTGAGGTTTTTGGGTATGAGGATTCAGGCTCTCTGCCGTTGGGGGGCTCGGCCGGCCCCGGAGGGGATCTTTGGGGACCGTGAGTCAAGGGGACCTAATCCTAAAAGGGACAGGGAAGCCGAAATCAGAATCTTCTGCGAAGAGCACTACGATGGAAAATCTATAGAAATAAGGAAAGGGGGGCATCCCACGGGGGTCCACCTCAAACTTGGTGTTGTGGTGGTGAAAAACTTAAAAACAGGGGAAAGAAGGGGGGGACTTTCTTACGACTAAAAGTGCATGAAACAGGCGCAGATGGTCGGGAGGGGGCAAGGGAGTCAGACAGTCGATTCACCACCGCGCTTGGACTCGGCAGCGAAGGAAACCGATAAAACGACCGCGCAAATTACTTTGAAAGAGCGACTCCAGTGGAGGCTAGAAAAAAGGAATGGGTCTTGGGTTGGCGTGGAGAAAAAGAACGAGAATATCTGCACTCTTATTCGAAAATCCAGGCGGTGGGGGAAGAAAGTGCTACATCCTAAAGGTCCGAAATGTCATAAGAGGAACAACGACGGGGAAAGCAAAGATAGGGCGTCCAGGATGAAGCAATGAAAAAAGTCGCCAAAAACACACAGGAGCTAAGCTAAGTGAGGACCGAGCTGTGTCTTACAAGAGGATCCTGTGGGTTGGGTCTGCTCGCCAGCTCTTTAAGGGGGCAGGAAAAAAGGGACAGGCCCATATCTCCAAGAGCGCACCGCGTGTTCCAAAAGCCGTCTTCTATAAAGAAAAAAAACTTTGCCAAGAGAAAGAAGTTAAGGGAATTCAAAAAAATCCATCACCGTGGGAAAGAAGACTCAACACTTCAGACCGAGAGGTCCGGACTCGTGAATCATTCACTGAGGTAGTGGGGCCCTGCTTACCTGATGCCTCATGAAGTGATCATAGTCGAAAAGGAGAGTAATGGAGGGAACCGCTGCAACGGCAGAGGAACACGAAGAGACGGCTGAAGAAAACCATCGCCAACCTCCGTACAGGAAAAAAGTCCACCATCTCCACCCGACATGCACTATATTGCCAGGGCGGACATGAAACGGAAATAATTCGGGAACCGGACCGGCGGCGGGGGGCGACGCGAACCAGTCCGCCGGTCACGAAAACCGGGGACATTTCGCATAGGGGAGGGAAGTTAAGAGCCGCTCTCTCTAAAAAACAAGGGAGAAAGTAGAGATCGGCGACTTAGGGAACGAAAGTAATCCTCAGGGAAAGGGCATTGTCTTCCCTACGCAGGAAGGAAAGACCATCGCCGAAAACGACGTCCCTGAAAGGGGGGGGGGGAGGGAGACATCCTAGGAAAGGAGTTCTTCCAAACGCCAGACTATGCGCATTTCAGTCTTTTGGGATGGGGGGGACTTCTGTGGCCGGTTGGTCCTGGGGGGACGAGGGGAAAGCGGAGCTTAGCGCGACGGAAGGAAAGAATAAGCTACAGTGCTTGTGCGAGAGATGTGCAATGCGGAAGAATGTTGCTATTCCGGGCAGGAAGAATCCACGACACGAAAGTCTATCTTCAGAGAGAAGAGAGGTAATCTGGCGTCCGGGATGGAGAGAGGGGGAAAGGCAAAGGGCAGGTAGGTGTTCTTTCCTATAACATCATTCTATATTAGGGACTGCGATCGGGTGCCGGGGAGTTGTGGGGGGGATGAGGAAAGAGGGGGGTAGCTTCCTACTGAAAAAAGGGGAGGGGGGAAGTGGAAGAAGTTAGGTCAAGGCGGCAAATAAAACGAGTTCGAGGGGCAGGATTGGTGGTGGAGGAAGGTAACGCGCAAGGTCATCTGGAACCGTCGCCGCTTTATGAACGATGAGGGGGCAGTGGAAGAGGGGTGGTAGGGAAGAATAACGTCGAGAACTTTCCCTTTTGGCAGGAACCAATACCACCACTGTTTGGGGGAAACTACGAGGGAAAGCTAGGGAGAAGAGGTAGACAAAACAAACCAAGGAGGCCTGCTTCGAGGTCTCCCGGTCACTACAGGAGACAGTTTCCCAACATGAAGGTAAGAATTTCCACTTCAGAGGTGAAGGGGTCCGTGTCGAAGGAGATCAACGGTTGCAGAAAGCTCGGGGGGAAGAGACTGGAAGCGAGAAAGTGAGAAGAAAACATGGGTATCTGGGACGGGTGGCAATCTTTCTTGGGGGCAGTTTCAATCTCTGTCAGAAGAGAACCAAAGGAGAAGTTTGGGGAAGAACTCCAACAGGACAAATTTTATTAAACAAGGGGGAGAATGAAAGGGGGCGAAGGACAGGTCCGAGATGAAGATGTTCCCGTAGGACCACATAGACAGCGTTCTTACAGAGCACTTCTGTGGACGGCGGAGGCTTCAAAAGAGTAATCACTCTTCAAGTAATGAAACGCCTGGCCAAAACGGCAGAGCAGCAGATAAAAGATCAAAGGAACTAGAGGAATAGGTAGTCTTACGACTAGCCTCATGCGCTCTCAACAGAACCTAGGTGCGCAAGGGGAATCCAAAAGATCAAGGACAAACGCACAACACCAGGTTGGTTCGGATACGAACGTTGAAGCTACAGAGTAAAGATGGCGAAGGGTTGACATCATCACGAAGCTGGGGTGGAAACCTGCCTGTAGGGGAAAAAAGCCTAGATAATCACGAACCTGAGGTAAATATGGAAGGACCGGATCTATAATGGGCCTGGGAATTAGAGAAAAAAAACTAGACTCGACCTACGGGGGGAGGATCACAAGGGCCAGCGACCAGGTAACGACCAGCTCGTGGGAACGAGGAACCGCTTGGAAGAACGTCAACTGGGGGTCGCCGGGGCCATAGTTTGATGCTACCACCGCAGACGCCAGAAACCGAAAGA
>Ga0179591_1147938_pt1 | contig 12859 bp, 17 predicted proteins | sample CZOMad2_1_08_16f_FD_182891 | JGI IMG/M metagenome (GOLD analysis project Ga0179591, IMG submission 182891) | Vadose zone soil fungal communities from Angelo Coast Range Reserve, California, USA - CZOMad2_1_08_16fungal (PacBio error correction) | ecosystem: Environmental > Terrestrial > Soil >...
GGGGGAAGAAAGGGACGAAAAGTCCGGGATGAAAAGGAGAGCTCGGACATTCTAAAAAAAATAAAGCGTGACATCTCACGAACTACTCCAATCCAACCATTTAATCAGCTATTCAGAATCATTGAAGGGGGCGTGAACGCAGCAGGAAAGGAGGATAAGGTGTAGATAATGAATAAGAATTTCGGGGAGCACGCCAGGACTCAAACAGAAGGATAAAAAACGAAACTCTGATTACAACTTTATGGCAGACGAGTCGAGTTGGGTTAAAAGACAAAGCGGGCGAGTAGGGGAGGGTGAGAACAAAGGTCTACTCGAAAATGTATGATTCAAGGAAGAAGAAAGGAGGAATCGGAGGCCATTCAGATAGATGCTTATGAAAGGGGATCAAAGGAAGGAACGTCCCAGCAAAAAAGGGTCACGCTGCGAAGTAAAATATGAAGTGGGGAGGGTCTACGAGAGACAAAAAAAGAGGAACTTAAAAAACTAGGACTATTGTGGCAAGCGAGACAGCAAATCGGATAATGGAGGGGACAATAAAAGAACTGGAAATAAAACTGTGTATGGGGGGCAACAAAAGGGTCCACCTTTTAAATGAAAGGGGGAGCGCACGCTCCCAAACAAGATGGCCTCTTTGGAAGGGAGGAACCGGCTGTCCAAACTGCCCGTATTAACAAGGCTCATCATCTGGGGCGCAAGAAGTACAGGAAGAGATCACCGATAAAGAGGGAAGTCAATTGGGGCTATAGATACGAAAACAAGCGAAAAATAGTACAAAGGAAATCGGCTCGGAAGTAGACTAATAGGGTTTCTTGGACATAAACCGGAAGGGAGACCCTAGATCGGAAAGGGGTCAAATTCAGGTTGACGGCCATCAAGCGAAAAGGGTAGAAGGAAAAGAAGGTTATTTTTGATACTTCATGGGAGCGTGGACTGTACGAGCTGTAAGTGGAATACTTTTCGAACACTACACTTAGTCTAGGCCTAACTACTAAAAAGAGGAAGAGGGACGGATACGTGGTACTGAAATAAAAAGACAGTATCAAACCATTTAGTAGCACTAAAGCGGGAGTAAATTTGCACGATGGGGGTCGAGAGGGGCTGCGTGGAAAGAGCGGCGGCAGGCAAGAAACTTGGTGGTCAGATGACAAGGGAAGTTGCAATAGTTGGCGAAACCCATGCCAGGTCGTTCGCTGGGAGTGTGGATCTTACGGAAAAGTCTCCTAGGTTGCTCCTGGACCTGGGTTAGGTTCAGAGTCTCAACAGGAGTGTAGAGAGAAGGCACCCCAAAGGTTCATACAAACAAAAACCACCCCCTCTTAATCCATTAAACTGAATAAGGTTCCACGTACGTCATCAGCAAAAGGCGCGGAAACCTAATCAAAAAAAAAGAGAGCCCGTGTTGAACTGCTAAGATAGTTTGGTTTCACAGAGCAAGATCTCAACTCAACACAGGACCCAAACAATGACGACTTAAGCACGAAAGCCAGCTGGGGGGGGGGGGGGGGGCACACATAGGGGGGGTCAGTAAAAAAAAAAAAAAAAAAAAAAAAGAGAAAACATACAAGACAAAAAAATTCAATAAACCAAAAAAGGGATAGATCAAAAGGGAAAATTGTCCATCTGACGCCCCAATATGCCTGACATCTCGTACAACCGGGGTGACCTTCTCCGGGGACCAAAAGGACTTCTGCTTCAAAAAAAAGAGATGACAGTACACTAAAGTGTATGGACAAAAGCGAAATAGACGTTCGAATACGCGTCACTCGATGATCCCTTATCCCGTGAAGCAGCGTGTCGGAGGAAGGTGGCTTTGGTGGGGCAAACGATGCACTGTTGTATATACCAAGAAAAAATCTGGACCTCTCTTCAAAACTTTCAAAAAAAAAAAAGCGGAAGGAGCAAGGGCGAACAAACCAGCATACTCGTAGAGAGCGCTGTTTTGACGGGGCACGGCCCGGAAAACAGACGCCCACACTAAAAAAAAAGCATGTTAAAAGAGTCATCAGAGGGGCACGTTGGGCTAAAACAACCTAGATGGGGCATAAGATGTTCCGGAGAAAGAACTAAGGAGGAAGGGCTCGTTTAAGGCGAGGGGAAGGGACTGACTATGCAGAGAATGGCATTTTTTTAAGCAGAGTTTGTCAAGGAAAGGCAGATCGAGTGCTTGGCGGAATCGCAACAACCTGGGGGAAGGACCTCGAGGAGGGGGGAGGAACGGGATGGAGAAAAATTACAAAAGCTATCCTATCAATTCTAAGACCAAGCCATTTCATCCAGAGCGTCGCTCAACAAAAGAAAACCCCAAGGAGGGAGGGGAGGTGGAGATGTAAGAAATGACGGGAGGGGGTGAGCCCCTTGGGAAGTAAACCTGCGAGTGCTGAGGGGGTGGGGGGGTAAAATGAGAGAACAGAAACATCCGACAACGGCAACCTCGAGGTAAGAAAAAAAAAAAGGTTTGGCGAAGGGTAAAAACAACGGAAACGATCTTACTGCAAAACTCTTTAAATATCAACACACCTTGGGTCCAATAAGGGGACCCCTTCTAATCCAGAACATTGCCCCATGAGGATAAAGAGCCCTGATTAGATTTCTCCACCCGGAACAGCCTTATGGCCAGAGGTGAAGGGTGTTGTCAAGATCCATTTTCCTCCACTTCACAAAGACCCTAACATCTAGGGGGATAACTCACAAGAAACCTAGCAAATTTAAAAATAGTACTATTAAATTCCTCACCTCCACAACGATCGTCAACTATCAGATTTTTCGGGGTATAATTTACTTCATGACGAATAGGGAGTCCTCTTTTTGGCGTTAGTCATAAAAGGCCATATTTGTTAGGGGAGTCCATTGCATATGACCAAAAAGAGAAAACGGCGTCGCCAAACTGAGAAGTAGGTTAACATACTTCCAAGGGCTTTGCGAAAATTATGCGGAAAAAAAAGGACGGGAAACCAAGTGCCGGCGGGAACGGACACGATGTACGGCTCTGCTGGTGGGGTCCTAAAGAAGGGACGAAAAGGGGGGGCCCCCCCGAGGGAGTCAGGGGGAACAGGGGGAAGAGAGGGGCGGAGATAAAATGGTGTCCTTCGATGGCCCAGCGTATTGAGTGAGACAAGGAATGCTGGAAACCTCCTTTTTTGTGGGGTGTCCGCCTCCCCTGGGAATTGTGGTTAGTCTCCTCATTAAGGAAGTGAAACTGGGGGGATAAAGCGAAGGTCTTCCAGGTCCGCCGGGTTTTGAAACAATCAGTTTCTTTTGCGGTGGGTGATGAAAGCTGAATTTTGAATGTTGACCAACCAATACGAGGGGATAAGAAAAAGGAGGGGGACCCCCCAAGAGAGTCTCTTTAGCGGTCAAAACACTGGCCCATAAGAAGGAGGGAAGGGGGAAAAGCAGTCAAAGATTGCAAGTGCACAGGGCTCTAACCGTTTGGGCATGGGAGAGGCGAAGAACGAATTTTGAGAAAAAAACACAGAAAGGAAGAGAAAACGATAGAAAAGGGAAAAGAGAAGATAGCGGGGGGGGTGGTGGGGCCACTATGTATGACTTCATACCCGTCCCGCGTTCACTCCCCTGGACATGGGGCCTTGAGGAGCTACACGCCTCTTTCCTCTAGAGTTTACTTGAAAACCAACGTCGTGGACGTGGGGCCGCCAGGCTACGAACTCAGCCGCCCCGCAGCGGAAAATCGCAGACCTCTCATCCCTTAAGCCTCGTGGTGCTCACCGTGAAATGCGGTGGGAATATGCCTTTTCTACTCTCCTCTAACCGCTCTCATGTCGAGGTAAGGAGGTCAGTCCCTGAAAGATCGCGTCCATAGGGCCAATAGCTACTTTTATGAGCGGCTCCTGTAGGGGGCACGTCTACCCCCTAACCACTATCAGACAAGGTACCTTGTACTCGGGGATCCATCACTCCAACACTGTATGCATAGGACCATAGGTCTTTTCAGATCGGCTGTGTGAGGAAGGACAGGGACCTTCCCGCACACACCGCTTCGGTTATCCCTAGTTGAGCTGTATGAAGGTGAGGAAGCCTCACATTGGTAGCAGTTGGACTTGTTGGGGTGGGGGGGGACATGCCCGGCCGAGCCCGGTTGTCTTGGGATCTTGTGGGGTCGGATGTGGCTATGCCACCGCGGCGAGCGGAGGAAGTCCGTAACCTATGTCCAGGGTGGCCGTCTAGCAGAGCAAGGAGGAAGACGGAAACTTCCTCAACGCTGCCAATCTGGGGGGAGAGAAGCCGTACGTCTGCTCAAAGAGTGATGATAATAAATGTTGGCCATGCGGATGGGCAGGGTGTTGCCTCACGGGGAAGAAGAAAAATATCATCTGGGGGAGTGTAGGGAACGGGGGAAAAAGAGACAAGAAAAAAAAGGTAAAGTGGAACACTAGTGCGAAAAAAAATGGGTAATGACGCGAGGAGGGGGACACATTATCCGGATGAAGAAGTTCCGGAAGCCAAAGACTCAGCTGGGTCATGTCTAGGTTGAACCATAGGAATGCGATCTAACAAAGCCCGCAGTGAGGGGGGCTGAAAGCAGGCCTCGGGGGGCTGTTCAACCCGGGTTCAATCGTGATCTTGGACCCGCCAGGGGGGAGAACTTCAGAATTCGGTGGGCCTCAATCAGATGCATTCGCGTAACTGCAAAAGAGGGGACCGAAAAGACCGGGAAAAATGACGACGAAAAGGGGGGGAAAACGTGGCTTTCAGAAAGCGTTTGTAATATAGTACTTGGCGTCAGGATGGGTAAGACTGGATATCTGCTTTACCACTAAAAGGATGCGGAGGGGGTGGGACAAAAGTTGTGCCCTTGTATAGAGTGGGGGGGAGAGGGATTCTATTTATTTTAGCGGGTAGAGGGGAGTGGTTTTGGAAGTCTCTGTGGCGGGGGTATGGCCTATGAGATCCTGATTCCTTGGGGAGGAGAGGTTTCTTCCTGTTCCATGATGGGGGAGAGCTACCGAGGTGGGAGGCGTTATGATGTTTAAAGCATGTTTTGAACAGGGGGGGGGTCGAAGAGGACATTCCAAACTGGTCAGCCTAGGGGCACGTCGTAGGGTACGGGGGGGCGGACTCGCGCCCCAGAACTTTTCGGCTTTTTTTCATTCTCAGGCCCGTGATTGTTAACGACTCTGCCCGTCTCCGTCACTGTCTCTTGCTTCTTCGTCTAGGCCCTAAACTGGCGTCTTGTCTACCTGCTGCAACTCATCTTTCTTCCCCAGGGGACGTAAGAGAAGAAAAGTTGTGCCTGGTGGAGGACTCTTTTCGAGGGTTGGGGCTAAAGGGGTTCAAGAAAGAGGAGAACACCATGCTTCTCGGTTGCAGAGGTGTGTAGACCGAAGCGAACTTCTGGGGAAATTGCGGGCGGGAGCCGACAGACTTCCTAAGAAGCAATCCTGATCCAAGGGACGAGATGCTCAGTACGCTCGTATGGCAATAGTGAATTCGACGAGGGGGCCAAGTATCTCCACTCAGGAAAAAAAAAGAGAGAGGGTCTAAGCTGAAAGAAGGGGGATTGGGGGGGGGGGTGGAATCTTCCATGTCATTGAAACCCGGGCCTTCACTGCAGGGGACAGAGGGGGGGAGTCGTGTCTTCTGGCACGTCGCTGGGGGGGACCGGTGGAGCCTTCGTCGTCCGTGAGGAAGACAGCCCAGGGTTGTCGAGGGGAGGGAAGGTCGTGGTGGGGGCGCCATAATGCTCTGTTAGATTTCCTCTTGTCCCTGGACTATGTCTCTGGTCAATTTTACGACAGACATACAGGTGCCCCGCCCAAGAGTACTGCCAAACGGACGAGAGTCGCTGATTATTGTCTTCTTCTGCTGATTCTGAGATGAAGAGTTCCTCGTGGCTTTCTCAATGAGAGAATCCCTGCAAAGTCCGGCCCCGTTAACAAGCCATCACCATTAAACATGGGAAAAAAAAAATCAGCAAGAAAAAAATTGGTCAGTCAGGAAAAACAAACCGACCTTCATAAAGAGCGATAAGAGGGGGAAGCGGAAGAAGAGGAGGGACGGAATGAAGAAGAAATTGCCTCATCAGAAAAGTAAAAAAGAACTATCTTGGAAATGGTGGGGAGGGGAGTCCAGCAAGGGGATTCCCTGAGGAAGAAGAAAAGCAAACGCCTGAGTCTTGTTCTAACACTTAAGGGGCGTGCGCAAGGGGAGGCGTCGCCGAGCAAAAAAACGATGAAGGAGGATTTGGTATACGGAAGCACTGTTACCCAGTGGGAAAATCTGAGAGTGGGCATAGTAGGGAAGAGAAAAGTCTCTATGGCATGGGGGATGTAAGGAGGGAAAAAAAGCCCATAAAAAGAAAGGGGCAAGAGGCGAAAGGGGGTCGTGGCCTTCGCACCTCCACAATCAACGGAATGGGGTCCGGTGAAGAAACAGACGCTGGTTGCTCAATGTTACGGTTGTACGGACCAACAGTCTGCATGCAAGGGAACAAAAAAAAAAAAAAAAAAAAAACACACCAAAAAAATATCGACATACATTGCGGGGAGTAGGGGGGGAACACTTCGGGCAAAGAAGAGGGGGGAGCAAGGGTAGGAAGCAACTTTTGGACTTGGTTGGGAGGGGTTGAAAAACGGGGGGGGGAAAAGGAAGACTATTGCGGGAAGATGAAGGGGGGGGGCGCCAAGATAGACGTCTTGAAGATGGGAACAAAAAGCCCAAGGCCACATGAAAAGGAGAGGGGAAAGAGCAGCCGCAAGCGAGGGCGCGGGAAAAGCAGAGGCTAAGAAGACGGGGACTTCTAAAACGGGCTATACAATTTAGATACGGGAAAAGGCCGTAGGAGAAAATGGTGGGGGGTGGTCGTGGATGCACTCACCCTCTAACAAATGGAGGCTTGAGGATGGACGCTCGCCAGATTGATGACGTTTGCTTACATCCTGAGAGACGAACGAAAGGGGGAACGAATTTAAATAAGCAAGAACTTCGTAAATGGAAGATGTTTGGATCCTCCAAGGAGGGATGGGAGAGAGATGGGACGTGTGCCCCAGCTCACGCGGTCGGGAGTTTTCTACGCGAAGAGGTCGACCGAGATGTAAAGTCACAAACTGGACAGAGGGGAGGGCTCCGCCGCAGGATCGAAGGGTCTGTCGTTAGCAAAAGAAAAAAGGAGACTGGTAAGTAAAAAGAAATAGGAGTATCTGAAGACAGCATTCAGGTCGTGCACTATCTTGGATGACATCTACCAACAAAGGAGGAGGGCTGACGAGGGGTTCGCGAGCAGAAGAGACTGCCGAAAACTCGCTGAACAAAGCCTTAATTTCTACAGAAACAGGGAAAGTTGAGAGTCCCTCTCTGCAAAAAGTAAAGGGAGAATGGAGGGCACTCGAGCCGGGTGTGTTCTGTTTCCGTTGTCCATGAACGGGAAGCAAGGAAAGGGAAAAATAAGTCGCCAGTCGAGGGAGGTTGGGGGACATAAAAAAGGAGATGTACTTGACTAAGCACTAGGCTAAACCCTCCTTCGCGATCAGGAAGGGCGAAAATGCGTGACAAGTCAGGAAAAGGGGGATCGCTCGAGGAAAGGGGAGAATCAACCAATCTCTAGAGGGAAAGTCCGCCTTGTATGAGGCATTGATGGGCCCTTTTTTCTCCCGACACAAAGATGCAGAGATCGGGGGAAGGGATATTGTCTAGAAAGGAAAAGCCTAGAGAAGAAAAGTCGTAACAACTTGAAGATCACTTTTAGCTACATGGCGGGATTGAGACCTGGGACGGGAAGAAGCACTAAAAGAAGAAGACAATCTTCTTGATGTATTAGCTTGTCTGAAAAGTGGAGGGAAGGGAGAAAAAGGGACCAACGCTTGTAGAGAAGAGAAGCGCGTGACGATAACGCAAGGCAGATTTACATTCTTCGAATGATAAATTGAAAACAAGAGCAGATGGAAAAGACCTCACATCTAAAGAAAGACACAGATCAAAAAAAAAAAGATGATGAGTTAAAAAGTCGAAAGAAAAGGGGGTCCTAGAAGCTTGATCTCCACATGGTCCGTACTACAGCTGCGGAATAAGAAAAACTGCGGAGGGCGCGGGCAAGCCTTAGTCGATCTCGAAATCGAGTTCTCAAAAAGGAGGATCTCACAACGAGAAACTACGAAACTGATAAGGATTTAGGCGGGGAAGAGTGCGCCCAACGGTCATCCTCCCTTAAAGGGAAACTGAGACTCTCCAATGGGAGAAATTTATTGAGCTGGAAAGACTCTGAGTAGAGGAAACTAAAGATGGGAATTGTACGTTGTTAACAAGGGACTATGCCGCTCCCGAGGGGATTTCTCGGATCGGATTTAGGAGCAAGGGCGCGAATGAAGATGGCGACAATGAAGGCGGTAAAACGTCCATAAGCGGGGGGAATCAGGCGTGACCTTCATCTGAGGGGAGAAAAAAGAACGACAGAAGGGAAGAATTTAACTGATGTGGACGGGAACCTGCTGACATCCTTGGAACGAAAACAACAAGAGGCCAGAAGGAGAGCAGTACGCGAACTTGTGTACTGGAATAGCCGGGAAAGAGACATTCCTGTGGGGGGGGGAGAAAGTAATATTGGGAGGGGAGGGGGGCTGCCAGCCACTCGGATCGACTACAGAATAAAGGCAAAAAGCGGGTGGGTGGAGGAGGGGGAGTCAGCGCTCGTACTCCCGATTTGCATAGAAACAGATAGATGGCATGGGAAGAAAGACTGGTGTGCTTCGGCGACGCCACCTGCGTCACACTGACGCGGCGAAAAAGATGTCTGGCAAGGTGTGGGAGAGGATCGGTCGAATGCGAGTCCAAAATGCAAAGCGAAGGGAAACGACAGAACTCCTCCCGCCCATGTTAGGAAGGGGGGAGAGCAAAAGCACGCTAAGTTGCTTTGCTATGAATCGAGCCGGGGAGAGACGGCTAGGAGGCAAAGGGGAGCAGAAAAAGGAAGCGAAGGGCGATGGGTAAAAGGATAATCCTCCAGTATTGACTGAGAAAAAGCCAACCATCTTCAGTTCTCTACGAAATAGCAAAGCAAAGAAGGGGGGATGACAGAAATTGCGGATCGGAGGAATGATGGCATACTTCATAGGAAACCCTAAATCCAGGGGGGGAAAGACGGGTATTGATAACAGAGTTGCGCGCAACATGAGAGAGACTCGCGTGAATGGCAAAAGAGGGGGGTTGGGAGCAATAAATACAACGGGAGCGTTGAATCAAGGGGATTGGGGGATCGATTCCGGTGTCTAGGGAGCTACAAATGGGGAGGGGAGGGGGGGATGTAAATTCATGTCGACATAAGGGGGAGCTGAAAAAACCGAGCAAAGAAGCAACGGGTGGGGGATGCGGTTAGTAAAAAGGGACACCAAATTGAAAATCGCTCGCAAACGAAAAGGGAGGGACGATGCCAAATGTCTGGGGTTCGTTTAAGAAATTCCCTCCCTGACCACCGTCTTCTCTGGGGAAAAAGGCACTAGAAGGCAAGCAAAAAAGTTCAACGGGTGGCGGAAAGGGCTTGCAAGTCTACCCAGAAGCAGGACAGGGGGGGGGGGGGGGTTGGCGCTAGGAGAGAAACGGGGAAAAACTGGAAGAAACACCACAATTTAGCATACAGGAGAGAGGGGAGATTGGTGGGGTAACCAGGGACCTTAATAATCTTCGTACTTAAAGCAAGAAGATGAGACCCCGAGAGTGATTTCTGTACGGAGGATACAGGAAGCCTTAAGAAGGGAGGAATCTGCCGGCTTTACCTGGAATGAGATAAGGAGGGGGGAAGAAACGGCCCTGCAGTTAAGTTCAAGGGCATTGGGGAATGGCAAGGGTTAAGTGACAGGTCGGGATACGGGGATATTACCGGGGAAAATCACTAATAAGATAAATCCCATCAGAAAGGCGACTGATCCTCTAGATCGTCTCTGGATAGTTGGGTGTTCTTAAAAGGGGGGGACTTAGAGGAAGCAACAAAGGGGGGTAATTAAAAGGGAAAAAGTAAAAAGGCCGATGGCTACATCGACGCAACTGTCTTCAGACGAGATCCGGGGGAAGGGGCCCAAAATAGAGTTCCGAATAAAATCTTACGGAAAGGTCACCGGTCAAAACGGTGGCACCCAAGAAAGCTGTCGCTTCGCCTCGAGGTTTACTGGGAGGGGAAAAAAAAGCCACAGATGAAAAAAACGCTCAATACGGATTGAGAAGAGTAGAGGGGGAATGCCGGAGAGGATTAGTAGTAATGAATGAAAAGCTGGGGGGACGAAAATAAAAGCCAAAGGGGTTTAGTTCTAAAAAAGGAGAGGGTAAGGACGATGAAGGCTTTGGTATGGGTGCAACCATCACTTACAACGAAGACGACCAGAGGGCAAAGAAAAGGACAAGGGAAATTCTTCCTTCAAAGGATGAATAATATAGGTAAGCAAATAAGAATAATCTTAAAGAAGGGAAAAAGACATCTCATTTAAGGGAAGCTGGTGACGCAGAATTTCTGTGGGTCCAACAAAACTCTGAAACTATGGGATAGGCGAAAAAGAAGGCCTTCGATATTTAAAATGAAGGTCAGTCGACAATTGAAAAAAGTCTGACACAATCCGATCCCTACAGAAAAGACGGCCAGAGGACCAAAGAATTCACAGGGCGATCCCAACTAGCCAAAATGGGCCCCCAGGAGCCTCTTACATTAACTACCCTGAATGGGGACGAAACAGAAGCTACCGGGGGGGAAAGAAAATCTGACGAAAAACTCCAGATACCAAGGGCAACGGGGAAAGGTGGCCATCCTAAGAGAATCGTGGTGAAGATAAGAAGGAAATTAGACTCAGGAGAAAAAGGGAAATATATCAAATCAAAAGTGAGCTTTTTGGAACCGTTAGGGAAGGTTAAAAGGGACGGAGTGGTGAACTCTAAAAAAATTCATTCCTCATTCAAATTCGGGAGTAAAAAAAGAAATCGAGGTCAGTGGGATGGGGCGAAATAAATTCAAGGCATCGAAGCGGACGCACCTTAGTTTTGGGTGAAATATAAAACTCAGATAAAAAATCGAAAGTACAAAAGCGGGGGAGGGAAGGACTTTTTCAGCTACCATCGTCAATCCAGGCTTGGGTAGGGTCCAAAATACTACTATGAAAAAGGAAAAAAGTGGTGAAGGCACTCGGGTTCCACGGGGATTAAAAAAAGAAAAAAAGAGGTTCTGGTGCGGACCAATGAGGACAAAAGAATATTATGGAAACAAGATTCCCGCTTGGGGTCGCAGACGTACATGAAGAGGAAAACAAAAAAGCGTGAGACATTTGACGAAAATCTAATGCTCGCTAAGAGGCCAAAAGGACGAGGGAAAGAAGGCAGCATAGCTGGGTGGAGGGGGGAAGAACGTTTTTGAGGGGCGGAACCAAATCAGGAAAATTCCATTCCGGGGAAGCAGGAGAAGAGTATACGAGGGATGATACGAGGAATGTGATCTGTAATTTGGGGGGGAACGACAGCCCTGAACTATGGAAAGAAGTCACATATGACGATATAGATACTGAACGGGAGGGGAAGAAAGAGAAACCCATTGCAGTCGGCACGTTGATACTGGGCGTAAGGTTTACGAAATGTTAAGCTGAGGGGGGCTGGCTGAAGAAGAGGTAAGGAAGTCCGACGTTGTTGAACAAGAACGTCGAGGGGGAACCACTTGGTGAGCATAAGAAATCGACGGGGCGTCAACGCTGTATTATCTTGCGTTAAAAAATCTAATTTAAAAAAAAGAGACCTGGCTTTGCAAGGGATCCCAGGTTTGGAGGGTCGCTCGAAAAGGCAACGCCCAACGGTTCAAATTCAACCCATATTAAACTGGACACGGGGGGAAAAAAGGGCCTGGGGCACTTGAAGTAGGGATCCCATTCAGGGGGGGGTGCAAGGTTGTGGAAGGGGGGGGCGGGAGGGGAGGGGGGGAGTGTGGGGGGGGGGGTGGGGGGGGGGGGGGGGGGGGGGGGGGGGGGGGGGGGGGGGGGGGGGGGGGGGGGGGGGGGGGGGGGGGGGGGGGGGGGGGGGGGGGCGGGGGGGCGGGGATTGGGGAAAACACCACCCAACCAACGGCGGAATGGTGTTGGTATTCAAAAACAAAAAACTCTCCTTTTCCGGAACTCGGCCTTCTCAGAAGTCGTGATTGAGACAAGCCTCCCCTGGGCAAGGCCATCCTAAACACCAAAAAAAAAATGGAAATGCACCGGAGGAACTTCCGCCACGAAGCCGTAAGAGGGCCGGCATTTACAGTTTCCAACTAAAGGCAAAAAAGGCGTCCCACAAGGGGAGATAAGCGGAAAACCAATGCGGTCCGAGGAAGCACCAAAATGGTGAATCAAAGATCTGACAAAGTTGCCCGATCAATAGAGTTAGTACCAAACGGCAACTGAGTCCAAAAAAAAGAAAGAAGTACATCTCTTGTCTTAAAACGCGAAATGGGGACACGGGAACGACGTCAGCTATGCATCTCTGGGGTAGGCCTGCCGCAGCGGGGCAAGAAAATGAGGGTGGGTCTATCAAAGGGGTAGCCAAGAAAAATAGAACGGAAGAGGCAACAATAAGGACAAGCTAAAAAAAGCAAGAGAACGGGAGTGGAAAAATACGAGGACAACTCCAAGACGAGTTAAGGGGAATTCACGAGATGCACGTGTGTGGGCAGGAGAAAAACCGAGAGGGCAGAAAGGGTTCAAACGGGCTAAGAGGAAGCTAAATTAATCGCTGGAAAGGTGGAACTATGCAGGGGGAATAGACAAGGGGGGGGAGAATGTGTGGGGGAAAAGGGCAAGTCAGACGAATGCTGTGACGGAAATCGCAAAAACTGGAGAAGGACCTCGGAAGGTGTAATAAGGAAATCCAAAAACGTCACATCAGAAAAGTAATACAATTCGCCCAG
>Ga0179591_1187744_pt1 | contig 12859 bp, 13 predicted proteins | sample CZOMad2_1_08_16f_FD_182891 | JGI IMG/M metagenome (GOLD analysis project Ga0179591, IMG submission 182891) | Vadose zone soil fungal communities from Angelo Coast Range Reserve, California, USA - CZOMad2_1_08_16fungal (PacBio error correction) | ecosystem: Environmental > Terrestrial > Soil >...
CGAAGAAAGAATTGTTTGTGAAGCGGGCTCGTTGACCACTAGCGCTTGACGAGAAAGGATGAGGTTCCAGAAAAATTCCCTCCTTCACAAAAAGTCAAGGAATCCCCCCCACAAACCCCCAAAAAACCCCCCCAACCAAACCAGAACCCAGGGGGAAGGGGGAGGCCCAAACCCACCACCCACACCAACACCCACAACCCCCCCACACGAACACCCCCAAACCCCCAACCCCCCACCCCCAAAAACCCCCACCCCCCCCCACCGACACCCTCCCCCACCAACCAACCCCCGAACCCCCCCCCCCCCAAAAAACAACCCCCCCAACAAAAACCCAGCCCCCCCCCCCCCCACCCAACCCCACCCCCGCCAAAAACCCGCCCCCCAAATACGAGAAGACAGTCTCTAGGTGAATCACAGTTCAAGCTTTTCGTCGCTCTTAAAGAAAAAGACGGATCGGAGATCGGGGGGAAGGGTTGATTTCCTCTCTCTTGATACGTAGAGGGGACAAAGGTTCCAAAAAAAAGTGTTCGCGAAAGCCCTGAAAGAAAAAGGCTGGAAAAAGCCCAACCCTGCATCAATCGCGGTGACAAGAAAGAGAAATGAAAAAGAGCAAAAAAATTTGCGGGCTCTCCTCGAGTCTAACAACGACAAAATCACTTGAAAATCAAGAGGGGTGAAAGGATAAATCCGAACCATGTCCCACACAAAGGCCCGGTAAAACTTAGGAAGGAAGGGGGGGGTGGGCGTGCCAGAAGCATCGTGACATTTAAACCCTATACAAGAAGAAATAGGGAAGTCCAAATGGCGAAAGCAAAATCTCAGGGGACTTGGGAGAGGTTTTGGACCAAAATAGTGAGGACAGGGAAGGGGGAAGGGAGGAAAGAAAAAAAGGATTTGAAGAGATGGCTGCCAGTTTGATATTTAAAAAGGAAGGAGACAACGGTCTTCAACCGGCACGAAAACTATAGGTGGGGGCTAAGGAGGGAAAAAGAAAGAAATAGCAGACCGCATAATGGAATAGACGTCTAAGCGGAACTAACCCGGTCTCTAATAAACATTGCCACCTCTTTCCAAAAAGCAGGGGACGCACACAAGATCAAGGAAACTCAAAACGGAAAAAAAAAAAACGGGGGCTCCGTCAGCATCTGATGCAGGGCCGAACAGTAAGCAGAAAAGAAACCAAATCGTTTATCAGCCTCCCACAAAAAAAGTATGAGAAGGGAGATACGTTTAAAGGGCAGTCGCCGAAAAGCAAAGGGTCGCATAAGAGAAGATGGCAAAGGTACGGAGTCAGTTGTCAGTGGGGGAAGAATAAAAAGTCTTTTTTCAAGGTGCTGGGGCATTTCATGTTGGAAAATAGGGTATTAGACGAGCGATGAGGACGTCGGGAATGGGTTATGGGGAGTTAAGATCCCTCTGAGAAAAACCGCAGCCGTTTTCTTGCAGGGGGAATAAGGGAAGGAAAGGGGGGGTTTAATAGAAACTGGCAGTATCATCCTCAAAAAAAACGTCGCCTCACCCGTCCTCCGATGGAAAAAAAAAGAAAAAAGAAAAAAAGATATGTTCGCTCAGCCAATGTGGCAGAGGAAGATCAATCGACCGGACGCGATCGGTTTTACCTGTTCAAAGAGGATGTCAGACCAACCTAGGGCTCGAAGAAAAAACGGATGAAACGTGATCCAGTCACACGAGTTGGGTGGATGAAAGGAATGAGGTGTCTTTTTATCCTCGCGGCTCTACAGAAAAATTGGCAGAAAAAAGAGGGCCTAAAAATCTTTGTCACGGCGGGCAAATGCAGGGGTGTTGGGGAGGGTCTCCTTTCGTATTTCAATGGGCTGGAGGAACGCGGAGAGAGGAGGGTCAAAGAACGTGATAAGGACCGCGAGAAGGGAGGAGCGGGGATTTGGGAAGGAGAAAATCGACGCCTAACCCATAGGAAAGCCTCGATCATGTGATGAGAGCGGAAGGGAGTGGAAGTGGTGGCAGGCGGAGGGGTGGGTAGAAAGGGGGGAAATAAAATTCAAAGCGGTCAAAAAAAACGAAGGGTAAAAACGCAAGGACAAGGGAGAACAACAAAACAATCGAAGAGAGGCCTCGGGAACGCAAAAAAAAAGACGTGGCAAGGTTCATGATAAATGAGAAAAAAAATGCTGTGCAAAAAGACTACTATCTCACCGTCGCGTAAAAAAAAGGAGGAGAATGATCAAAACATCAAGGCTCGACTTATTAAAAAAAGTGGAGCAGCTGCTAGACATGGCGACGAAAGTGAAAACGAAGGGATCCAATGTACCCGAAAAGGGGAAAAGAGGGGGTTTAAATTATTCGCTACGGACTAAACGGATTAGCGTGAAACGGAACTTGATCAACGTAGAAAAAAAAAAAACCAAAATGGCTTGTAGCGCCGGCGAAATCTCAAAGAAAAAGGAATCGGTTTTCAAGCGCGGTCAGGAAATAAGGGAACGTAGGGGGATAGTGAAATGTCGCATGTGAAAGGCCAGGGACTCCGGCACATTCATCACTCCAACTTGGGAACTGGAAGGGGGGGGAGCATTAAATTTGCTGAAAAAGTGGGGGGAGGGGAAGTGATAGGGTGCATGCCAGAAAAAAGAAATCAATATTACAGGCCGATGTGGGTGCTGGGATTTCGATGGAAGCAGCATTCAAGGTTTGGTGCGTTTCGGGAAGGGGGGGGGAAAGATTAGGGATAGAAAGGGGGGGGGGAATCATTAAAGCCACGACCAACAATGGGGGGAAAATCTGTCGTCGAAGGGCTTCTGGGAAAAGCGGAAGAAAAGGTCGAAAAAAAAGAGCAAACCACGCGTGTGAAGGGGGAAGCATCGAACAAGGGTCAGACATTAGGAAATGTCTAATCAGAGATACGATGGAGTCAGGAAGGGGGATAAAAATGAAGGTAGTTCCGAAAAAAAGAAGAAATGCGGCAATTATGGGCACTTACAACAGCGCTGCGGCGGAAGAGGCAGAAGAAAAAGGAAAAAAGACTCATTGAGAGAACTTTATGCCAGGCAGGGAAAGGCGGGGGAAACGGTAAGGCTTGCGTAGTAGGAGAAAATCATCCACGCGCGCCAATAATTCGGCGGGGGAATCACGCAGAAAAAAAAGGGAGAGCAAGAAGCTCCTGTAAAGGTAAGGAATGGGGATGACGGGTGGGGGGGAGAAAGCCGAAGCCGATGTAGGGAATCAGAACCGTCTACATTTTTCAATGGTGCGAAAAAAAATCGGGAGGAGAATTCACGCAAGGCCAAAAGGAGAATCAAAAACAATGGCATCACCCAGCCATTCTTACTTGATGTCCAATTTATCGAAGCGAACGGAAAGAGCTGGAGAAAGGGGTGGAAGAAGCAACCGCCGATCGTTGAAGAAAACTTGGCGATGACAATGTTCAAGGGAAAAACGCAGGGAAAGTTGTCGAAGAGAAGACTCAACACGGGAGCAAGGGATCAGCATTTTCAGGGATCATCTGAGCGCCCGTCGGGGTCGAGAAAAAGGGAGAAAATTACATCGGTAAGGATAAAGTAAAGAAAGATGGAGGGAGGAATCCAGCCTCGAAAAGGGGTGATGAGCGGCGTCACATGAATGAGCCAGGGAATGAACAAAAAGGGGAGGGAAGATTCGGGACACCGACTGCGACGCTCCATCGTGGGGGAGAAAAATCGGGATGAGAGACATCAACCCGTGTTCACAAAGCCGGCCTCTATCTCCCACACAAAGAGGGGGGGGAAAGAGTAGGAAGACGCTTTAACACTTCTTTAAGGGAGATGGGGAATACGAGTCTGGGAGGCTCAACCGCTGTAAGTACTCATAAAGGTCGTCACCACTCCGCGACGACCCTCGGTGGAGAAAAGATCATTCATTGGACGCCGTTAAAGAAGCAAACCAGAAAAAGGCAGATAAGGAATTCACGAGCTGACGGGGGGAGGAAAAATCAACTTGTAAGGCCTCAAGCTGGGGTATCTAACTAGGACTCACGTCCAGAGCCTCCATCAGAAATAGGCTTATCTACAGCACGAGAAAGGGTGCGGAAGATTGCAACTGCGGTTCAAACACTTTTATTGAATCTTGTATAGCCCAGTTCTTCAAGAGGGAGGGTTTGCACATTACCTGCCCAAACCCGCGGACAACGATGCAAAAAAACTGCGAAACTGCGAAAAGATGTTAACGTCGAAGGAGGTGGGGGGGGAAAAATTGTGATTGACTTGCGGAGGGGGAAGAGAGAGAGCCAACGGGGGGGGAAAAACACAATCTGTAAACCAGGCGAGGTGGGAATGAGAGAAGCTGAGGGGGCTGGATCTCCGTAAGAAAAAGCGAAATTGCTACGCGAAGCTCCAAGAACCGGGCTTTATTCAGAAAGGACGCCGGGGGGAGGAGGGTTCGCTGCGGTCTGGGGGGTAAAAAAAAGAGGGTTTCCTGCAAGGGAGGAAAAAAAGGATCTGACCAACGACGGTGGAAACGAAAGGTGGCCGTTAGCTCAAAAGGGCGATTTTAGCTCGGATCGGCGTGAAAAGAAACGGCTGGTCTAAGTTCGCAACTACCGAAGGAACGTGAAGAGGGTAGGGTAAAGAAAACACCGTTTACAGCTACCTCGGCAGAGGGGGGTAGTAGAGGGAGTTCCTGAAACCATCTGGGGTGGCAACAAAAAAAAGCGGAAAATTGCACCAAAAAGCGGGAAAAGGATTGAGCGAGAATCCGCTGCAACGAAAAAAGCGAAAGGACAGCAAAACACAAAAACCCAACACCGAAAGGGTGTCATTATCTGATCCACATCGATAAGGGACTGAAGAAAGAAAGATGTGCAAAAGCCAATCCTGGGAACACAAAAAGGAAAGAGAGTCCTCCAGCACCAAAATAGGTCATGGTCCTCAGAGTAGAGTTGCACGTCGTGAAACATCTTCAATGTGCAGGGGAAAAAAAGGCGAGCAACCGCATTTCCCAGATTCAAGACAAGGGGGAGGAGGAGGGGAAGAATCAAGGCCCCGGAAATTTCGACCGAAAGGAAGCACGTTCTCGTCAGGGACGGCTTTCACCCTATTCTCTGGGGAAATAAGGGAAAAGTGACTGCGAGCCAGACTGCTTGGTGGGGGAGAGGGGGGAGAGTAGAAAAAGCTTAGGTAACGCAGCAACGGTCGGCCGTGGGAAGGCTACCCCACCAGAGGGCAAAGTAGGAGGAAGGGAGGGGAGGGTGCTGTACTGGCGGGTGGTGGGTGGGGGGGAGGGACTTCGAATGCAGGAGAGGGGTCTCACATGGAGCTGTCATCGAGCTTGATGTTTAATCATCTGATCGCGGGGGGGAATTGTAAAACCCGCGGGAGAGAGTAGTACTTTTAATTAAAAAGGGGGAGGGACATATTGCACCAAAGGATTTGGTCGCAGAATATGGAAGTAATGTTTAGGACTGGGCGAGTGAACCAAAAGAGGCGAAAAATAAAGAAGAAACAAGTCCTACCAAATGCCAGCCTGCAACAAAACAAAGGGGAGCAACTCTGAGGAAGCAGGTGCGAATGTTGAAGAAGTCACTCTGGGCTGGCGCTTAATTGGGAGATTGGGAAAAAAAAAGGGATCGGGGGGAGAGGAAGGCAGTTTTCAAGAGAAAGCTATATTTAGACGTAAGAGATAAAAAAGAGAGGAGAAAAAGGAAATACAACGGCGACGCGAAAAAAACCCGAAAAAAATACAGAAAAAAGTCTCGGCGATCGTCCAGTACCGCAAAGGACGGGGGGAAAAAAAAAGGAAGAAGTGACCGAATCCAATAATCGGGGGGGATGACACGTCCGTACTCAAAGCAAGGAGAACGGGGAGACAATCAGAACGTAAAAAAAACCGAAACGCAAAAATGAAAAAGAGGCTCTTCTGGGGGAGGATCAGAAAATCTCGTGGGGTGGGCTGGCTATTGGGCCCAAAGGGAAGGGGGGAGGCGAAAAAGTTCCAAGGTATTGGCATATTTCCGCCAATGGTATAAAAAAACGATCACTAGATTAACGGACAACAAACCACGGCGGCGGTGGTGCAAGAGGGGAGAAAAGGGGAAAAAAGACCCGCGATGCGCTCATTCTAATCACAGCTCAACGTAAGAGAAACCTTTACAAATAGCCCCCAGCAGAAAGGGAACCCAAAGATCCTGCAACCCGGTCGCCCACGACAAAACTCTCCGTCTGCAGCAGGGAGAACAAGAAAGAAGGCGACAACCACAGAGGTAGCAGATCTGAACAAAACAACAAGATGTAGAGAGAGATTTGCTGGTCCCTTGCCGTTGCTCGAGACGGTTCGCAAGCATCCGCTGCAAAAAGAAGGCGGGGGTGGTCTAACTGTTATTAAGTATAGTTTGGTTGCTTCAGAATGCGCGGGAGAATGTGGAAGGGGTTAGCGACGAGGAGACAGGAGTAGAAGCAGAAGAAGTAACGTGAGCATTGATGGGACGTTCTCGACCCCTCAGTTTCTAAAAACACGCAAAGAAGGTTGTCTTTCGTTGACACTCCTTGGGGGAGGGGGCGAAGGGGGTAGGCGTGGGGGCAAGGCGAACAGGGACGGCGGCCGGACAGAAATCCCCTTTTGCGGTCACGCACCATTCCCCGGCAGAACTAAGGGAAAAGAAGAGAAAAGAAAGAAAACGAGATTTTTCATCCCGGAAATTTGGAAGAGAGAATCGCCGGCCGCTATCGGGGTGGTACCTGGGACGGAATTCTAGGGGGGAAAAAACAAAAAGCTTCAGACTAGTCCTTTCCCGTAATGTCCTTCCCACGATGTAGGGAGGAGTGAAGGGGAGGGGGTCGGTGATCCACGCGCGTCAGGGAAAAGCAGGAGCGCGAGGCTTTCGAATCTTGGGTAAAAGGAGGGCGTCCGTGTTTGGGATGTCGGGGGGCCGGCGGGTGGTCAATGGGAGGTTCGACACGGCAAGATAGGGAGCGACACTCGAGATTCGGCCAACCCGCGAAAATCGTGTGGGTGGTCAAACGACCAGCAGCCGGGGCGACCGGGGCCCAGCCGGGGGAAATGGATAACAGGGGATCAGAAAAAGGAACGACTTTAGACTGCATTTTGTGCAGCGGGCAGTTGGGGAGACGGGGAATCAGTTCCGGGCACTTCGGAGGGGTCAAATGACGTCCAAAAAAACGCACAAAATAGGCGAGAAAGGGAAGCGAAATAAGGGGAAGGGTTGCTTAGGGAGCAGTTTCTCAAGAATGGGGAACATGAAAACGACTATTCACAAACGGGCGCGTCATCTCCAGCAAAAAGCCGGATCAACTCAAAATCTCATGTTAAGCACATCTACCTGTAGAAGCGAGGAAATGCGCCGGAAGTTTGCAAGAGCATTCCAGAAAAAGACAAAAATGGGACCAGAGACCCGGGAACAATGGGGAAATGGACTGTAAAGAAAAAGGCAAACCGGGTGCTTAGCGGTGTTACTAATCTGAACATGGAAGGGAGCTGGAACCCAGCGCGGAACGGACCGGCGAAATATGAATTCAAGGGGCTAAGCGGGGGTGCAAAAAGACCTTCCTCAACCTTGAGGGGGCGCGGTCGCATTTGAACGGGGCAAAAAGGTAAAAAACGGACCAGGGCATCAACGACCAAAACATGTTAGAAAGTTAATCTTGGAGAGGGAACTGTTTCGCCGAACGTGGGGGAGAAAAGGAATGAAGAATTTGGACGAAGTGCATGACCTACACGAGACGCAGAGGCAAAGGTCCAGAGGGGGGGGTGCTGAGATTAGATGGAATCCTAGGCCGTTTGTCTTGTCTACAAATATGGTGAGAGGCGAGAAAGGGGAAGAAAAAAGGGTTTGGGAAATATCCAAAGACCCGGGAAAATGGGAATAACAAGAGGGGGTAAGAGTGGTGGTGGGTCAGGCCGTCGGCCGACTCTTTCTTGACGGAGAAGGGGAGGAAGAAATTCGCCCGCTCTTGTTAAGGGGGCCAAGAAAAAATGTTCAAGGATACATCAGAGAGAAGATTTTAGGATAAAATGTTTACATCCAACTCCTTGCCGGCACGAAAAGAAATGAAAGCCCGTATGGGCCAATTAAAACAATCCTGGAGATGCAAAGAGATAAAGAAAGAAAAGGACAGTGAGAAAAAGAAGGAAGGTCAGTGAGGGAATTTGGGGGTTCCGATAATCCGTCTGGGGTGAGGGGGGAATAAAGAACACAGCCTAACAAAGCCTGCAGCGAAAAAGCAGGCTATGAATCAAAAATACAACCAAGCACCTAGTCGATCTCAAGTAAGACTATCAAGGTCAGTGAAAGGGGGATGACTGAAATAATCAGACTTATCGGAAGAGCAAACCATTCCGTCCCCCATATGATTTGGAGGAGGAAAGAATCGGGGTAAGAGCCGCCAGAGGTACCGTGCCGCCCTTCACCATCAAAAACACCAAAGAAAAAACACTCCGTGCTGGACAGTGATTTAAAAATGGGAGCCACGAAAAGAAAAGAAGAGGGCAGGTTTTTTCGGTCCATGGAAACCCCTATCGTTGAAATAAAATGGGTGAGAGACCAAGGGGAAAAGGAAACGCATTTTTAAACATCAGGGGCATCTTCTCAAGGGACGCCAATGGTAATAAAACAAATGGGGGCATTGATCAAGCGACGTAGCGCCAGATTGCTCTAAAGAGGGGGAGGCCAGCTGATGATAAGAAATTAAGCACCGTATCACCTCTCTAGGGGTAGGGTATAAAGGGCACGGCAACAGGAAAATAGACCGTAGGGGAAGAAAAAAACACGGGCGGTCGTTCAAGAAGACGTACCTCTAGCGCGGTCAAAGGGGGGAAACGAAAAATAGAAAAATAGAGTTCAGACGCTCCATCCCTTGGTCCAAGGGAGTTGAACGATCTCAACAACAACAACTTCTGAGGAGTACCGGGGAGAAGGACTCCGTATGGTAAATCACTTCTTTCCTAGTTGAGTAGAATCTGTCTTCTTCCCAGCTGCAAAAGACTCTTCGTCTTCCACAACGCGCGAGAAGAGGTTTTCCTAAACAATCGGGCGCTAAAAGCCTTTGAGCTGCCAAAAACCAAAGAGCGGTCTCCTGAAACGACCTTTAAGAGGTGAAAAGAAACAAGCTTGAAAGGCCCACATAGACCAATCGGGCTCTAGCAGAGGGATCAGAAAGAAAAAATCGTCGGGAATACTAAAAGGGCGGTCCCGTGCTGCCGATGCAAGCGGGTTTTTCACACTAAGGGGTGAGGAATTGTCCTAAGGACCCTTTTCTTGGAGGGGGAAACGCAGGAATGGTTCAGACCGCCCAAACCCTCGCCACGAGAAACTTCTTCTCTGGGATTGCTCCCTTGGACAGAAACGTCATTACCGGGGAGTGGGGGGAAAAAACCCGTTTGCATGGACATGGAAAAAGCGCCAAATCCGGACTGACGAACAAGAGAGGACGACATGTGCGAGGCTCAGATGAAGAAGAAAGAGGCGGGAATGATCTCAAGGAACAACGCGAACATTTCTCGCGGCCCAGGGGCGAAAAGAGAGAAAAATGCTTTCTGCGGATTCCATAGACGGAGGAGGGGCGCGGCGGCTGTGGGGGGAAAGGAGGTGGGCATTCTACGCCAAGCCAGGAAAAAACAAAGCAAGGAATGGGTCATACCGGGTGATCGCAACGGGGAGAGGGGGGTATATTATGAAGAATCAGCCATCAGAGAGAAGGTAAAAAAAAAAGAAGGGGGACCAATAAGCCTCATGCCTAGGCTTAAATGAGGGGGAGGGGAAAACCGTTTACAATAAATAGTCTAATTAGAGGAAGCGTAATGAAGTGGGGGACGCTGGGAACGTGAAAAAAGCGGGCATCTTTCTTAGTAGAGACTACAGCGGCAAAAAAAGTCGACTAAAAAACCTGCTGGTCGTCGGTGGGTAGATGATCAATAGGGATACGTCGACACTCGCGCTCAAATGGAAAAAAAAAAGCATAAAAAAGTCCAAGTAAAAAACCACAAAAATCGCCTGGGCCTATGAGAGCGAGGAATTCACGGAGGACACCATCCTTCAAGGGAGCAAGAAAAACAAAAAACAAAAGGCACCGGACGCAACAGGGGGGGAGGGAATCAGGCCGTATAGAAGGAAAAAGGGAGGCAAAGTCTAAAAACGGCATCGTGAACTTAAGAAGGGAACAAATGCCTTGCATGAGATAAGCAAGGCGAGCCCGAAAAAGGGTTGAGCTGCGAAGTGCAGAGGGGCGTAAAGAGAAAAAAACGTTTCTGAAGGGGGGGACGAATAATTTGAAAATGGGAAGTACGTAAATAGGCTGGTGCGGAGAAGGCATTGAAAAAGCAATGTCGAGCAGTCTGCTCCAGCAGGCGATGGAGGAGAGATCTCTTTAGGGGTATCAGCGTTATAGCGAGGGGACAGGAAAAATGAGTGGCGGGTCTTAAAAACAAGACGTAACAAATCACCCGCAAAGGATTTGCGAAAAGGATATCGCCGAGATGTTGTTGGCAAGGAAAGGGGTAAGAGAAAAGGAGACGCGTGACGAAAAGCGATTGGTCCGAAACAAATTAACAAGAAAGCACAAAACTTCAAGGATCCAGCGCGTAGAGGACAATCGAGGGGAAATCAATCACAGAGGGGGGCAGTGGAGGAGAGGGGAAGTAAGCGATCTCGATAGAGTGGCCTAGCAGGAGGGACGGGAGATCTTCCATTAGTAGAAAGCATTTAAATACGGAAACAGCCCCAGAACCGGAAAACGAAGGTGAAGAGGCCAAAGCGCGATCGACATTGGTCACTTTCGCAAAGGAGAGGGAAAAGACAAAAAAAAAATAAGACATAACATGTGTGGTGGGCGGGTAATTGTACTTCTCCCTGGTCGCGGAAGGCGAGGTCCGGGGGCTCTGTCTCGGGTCGGGGGGGTCATTTCCAAATCCCTTGCACAATTGACCCCATTCTGGTCGGGGAGGAAAAGGGGAAGGAGAGGACTCGGCCCCCTTTTCTTTCTCGAAAATCTAGGGTGTGGGGGCGGTGCGATTGTTTTCCAGAGAGGGTTGATTCGAACCAGACCACAGATGGATTTTAGGATATTGGCCGTACCAGTTGCGGGTTAAAACACGTAGATCACGGCCAAATGATTAACTCATACCCACTAGTGCAGGGGCGAGGAGGGAGAGAAACGAAAATACGTATCCCGAAGAATAATGCAAAGCATCTAATAAAAAAAAACCCCGTTCTCTAAACATGGTCAAAAAGGCCCCAAAAAGAGGCATCACAAAAGAGCCTTCATGGCCAATGAGGAACCGAAAGCCAACATTCGAGTATTGATGTGCGAACAGAGCGCCGGGCGCGTCGAACCCATCTTTATCAGATCAAAAAAAAGGGAGAAGAGATACGATTGGTCTTCTGCGCCGGAGCGCTAAATTTTCTCACTGCCTAAATGAGGAAAATGGGGAGGGGAGGGCAGCGGGGATGCAGGGTATCTTTTGGGGTGGAGGCAAAAATAAGGCAAAGGGTCGATGTCAATGGTTTGTGAGCGACCCGAGGAAGAAAAAGGCGATAGAGGGGACGTCGGGTGAATATTTCTTTCGTTCTCTCCCTCTGCAAAAAAAAAAAGGCAAGAAGGGGAACGTGTTAAAAATCTTGTAGGGACGTGGCGTTTTCAGTCGGAAGGGGAGGAAATCCTCTCAAAGCCCTCTGGCCTGGGGTTAGGAAAACTAAATTCCCTCAGCCTAAGGGGGACAAAAACTACTCGCCCATCCCCACAAAAAGAAGGTTAGAAAGGACCCAGTGGGGGAGAAAGGGAAATCATCACGGACCGGAAGAGGGGGTTGGAGTTCAAGCTGAATGGCCCGCCAACCTCGGAGACGGACTACTGGAACTTCTTAGGGGAGGGGGAAGTAAAAAAAAAACAGAGGTATTGGGTATTCGTAAGTTTCTTTGTCGGTGGGGGGAAGAGAGAGGAAAGCAAAGGGCGATCTGCTAGAAAGAAAAGTCCCGTGCTTCGGCCGGTTTGCTGCGCCGGGTTGCGTTATTTCAATGTGCTTTCGTCTACTGTCATATAAGAAAGGCTAAAAGAAAGGGGAAAGCAACGCGAATCGCTAAAATTGGTGTTCACGCCAATCTCGCCGCCCAGCGTGAAAGGAGATCAAAGGATCCTTCTTGCTCAGAAGAAAATAGGCAGTTTTGTGCATAAGTGTCATTTGTCAGGACATGGGAAAATGATTCGAAGGGTCGCTTCACTCAAATCTAAGTGGTCAATCCGAAGAAAAACAAAAAAAGAACTTATATGCCTTGGAGAAAAAGACTGTCTGATTAGTATCCAATTGAGGCCTGGCTGTGGGAAGAAAGGGAACAGTAAACCTCTCTTTCAAATATAGGGGAGGACAAAGATGATAAACCTCAACGTCGCTTAGTAAACAACGGGACTTAGGGCAGACGCTCGACATGCGAAGGAAAGCAAAACCGATCCTACAGGCCAGCCGATTTAAGTGACCAGGAAAAAAGTTGGAATAAGGACTCGAACAGTCCGCCAAGGGACTGAAGTGAGGTCTGAAATTCGCAATCTCTCAACCCCTGGAGACTCCCGGAGTCAAACTCAGCAAGTCTTGGAGCTTCAAGGAAAAAATCGATTTCTGAGAGAGGTAAGTCTCATTGCCTGTTCATTAAAGAAGAAGGTCAAAATCAACTGCGTGAATGGAAATCGTAACAAGGCCATATTTCCTCAGGTGAACGAATTGAAGGTTGAGGAAGGGGAGGTCAAGCCTCTCACTCATAAAACCAATTCCAGGTTTTTTCTTCGGACTTCGTTAATCAGGAAAAAATGGCCGGTTGTCTTGGCGCATATTTGGGCGAGGGAGAAAGAGCCGGATTTTTTCTCAGCTGCACCGCAAAAAACAGCAGGTGTTCAACGGAGGGGGGACG
>Ga0179591_1328247_pt1 | contig 12858 bp, 18 predicted proteins | sample CZOMad2_1_08_16f_FD_182891 | JGI IMG/M metagenome (GOLD analysis project Ga0179591, IMG submission 182891) | Vadose zone soil fungal communities from Angelo Coast Range Reserve, California, USA - CZOMad2_1_08_16fungal (PacBio error correction) | ecosystem: Environmental > Terrestrial > Soil >...
AAAAGGTTAAACCTGAAATTCAATGGAGGACTCTTCAAATCATGAAGATAAGAGGAAATACTTATGAGAAAAATCCGGAACCCAATCTCTTTTTCATTAGAAGAAATGTCTTCCTTCTGGTAAAAAGTGAAATTACCTGAATAAATGTTGATTTTCCGGAGAGGAGGGGCCTTTTAGAGAGAATTATTTCAACATTTAGAGGGGAAAAAAAAAAAATTTTCGACAGTTGGCAAAAAACAATAAAAAAAAGGACGATCTTCACAGTAAACAGGGTTGTAATGAGGTTCTGCGAGAAAAGATCCTCTCATTATCAAAAGGGAAGGTACGAAATTGGAGAAAGAGGGGGGGGCCGTTTCTACCACAATTTTCCAAAGGAAAAGAGAGCCCTGAAAAAGGGTTCGGTAAATTTCCTGGGGGCAAACCCCAAAGTTCATTTTATAGAAAGGGCCAACGAATTAAAGACAAAATAAGTCTCAAGCGGCTTTTACAAACTCGAAGAGGAAAGTATCCGACGGAAGCAAAGAAGACCGGCCGATGTTTACGAAAGGAAAAAGTCCGCCGATGTTGAAAGAGTGAGGGGGAAACACAAAGTGTAAAACGGGGCAATATACAATTATCGAAGAAGGAAGCTACAGAACATCATAGACTAGGCCAACAACTTGGGGGGTCAAAAGAACTTGGGGTGACGGTGCGAAGGGAGGGGGTAACAAATTCGTGCTGAGAGTTAAAAAGTCCTATTAGGGATCCTTAAATTTCAGGGGAACAGCTGAACCCGGGGGGGGAAGCTCTTTAAAAATACTGAATCAGGAGATCGCGGGCATAATGGAAGTTTGCACTGGATCCTTTGGAATGAAAATATTAACGTCCTCATGGAGGAAGGATCAAGGTTCGCAATGGCCGTAGCGTTGCATCGGATGTATGGGGGGAAAATCATCAAGGGTTTAAATTGGGGATCGGGATAAAGAGGCAGGTTCCTGAGGGGGAATGTGGAAAGGAAGTTCTCCTGGACGCGGCGCGTAATGTTTATAAGCCGGAGACAGGAACCAACGTGCGGGGGGGGATCTTGAAACAGAGGGGTACGGACCTAACCGGCGTGGGGACACTCAAGAGGGAAGGTTCCGGACATCACAGGGGGATGCTATTAAAAAAAAACACATGGGACCTCGAATCAGAGGAAGGAGGGGGGGGCACTCCTTGGTGGAAAAAACTCAAAGGGAGAGTCCGGTAATCTATGTGGACTGATTATCGCTGACGGTCATACTAAAGAGTAAATTTCCTTACCACGGTTGCGCGAAAAAAATGGCAAAAGGGCCGTAATCGGATTGTCTCTTCATCTCAGAAAAGGAGAGAAAATGTCCCAAAGGGAAAGAGGGGGGTCTGTCTTTGAGGTGAAAACTTGAGAAAATACCATTTCATGAGGGGAGAAGAACGGGACAAAAGTTAATGACCCAAGTTTATGTAACTTCGGGAGGTCGACGGTCTTGTCTATTAGGGTTTTTTGGCAAGGGAAATTCTCGCTTCCGCAGCAGGGGGACGGGGGTATTGGTTATGCAACATATTGGGGAAGAAAAGATGAGGGGGGAAAAATTGATTGTGAATAAAGGGGTCTGAAAAAAAGGGAGGAAGAAGGGCAAAAAGGGTTCCAAGGAGCAATTATCTTCTCAAAGATATGAAGCGGAGAAGAAGCCTGTCATATTTTCGGGGGAAGAGGTCATGCCGGGCAGGACGAAGCAAAGGAGAGCTTTTGATTGAAGAGTTACTAAGCTTGGCTCAAAAAGAAAAAAAGAACGGGACAGGATTTGCAGGGGAAATAAAGAATTCCAATAAGGGAAGGGGCTTGGGGGGGCCCAGGGTATTCTCGGGAAAGAAGGCAAGCGTTCAAAAGGAAAGAGGAGATCTGGAAGTGGAAGTAAACCCGGCCAAACTTTGAAGGAAATTCGGCAAGGATTAGGGTCTGCATGGGGGGAATGATTGCTGTGTGACCAAAGAATCAACCGGATTAACGCAGGTAAGAAAGAGGTTTGTCCAACGGTGAGGGATAGGGGAAAAAAGCTTTGAAGCTCGAAAAGAGCAGAATATTGTTAAACGAGAAGAAGGATCGTGTCGGACACGGAAAAAACTACCGCCCGACGCCACAGGACCGGTGAACTTCTTTGTGCCACAAGGGAAAGAAAACTGATTCGTCGGGGAAAGTCAGAGCGGAAAAGGGGAGGAAGCCTAGGGACAAGGAAACCCGATTTCCGTAGCTTTGAGCCCCACCGTGCGGGAGGGGGGGGAAAAAAAAGAAAAAACCCGGAATTGAGGCCTCCGTGCTGGAGAGAGGGGGATGTTCAAGGGAATTTCGACTTAGGGTTCCCCTGGATGTGGGGCGGTGTAGAAGTTCCGTAGTGGGAGAGGGATCAAAGGAATTCAAGAGAGTTCTTGGATTTCAGGAGGAAGGGAAAGGGAATCAACCTGGCGAAAAAAAATATACCTGACTGGTCTGTTGATAGGGAGGTCAGAGCAAAAACAGAAGGAGCAAAAAGAAATTTAACAGCCTCGTGGCAGGACAAAAACCGGCTGGTCATGGAATCGATGGAAAAGGGGGGGAAGGGGAAAAGGGGGATCGGCATGGATAATAGAGTAAAAAACTCAGTAAGCACGTGCCCTCTTTTTATAAAAAAAGGGAGGGACAAATGTCTTCCATGACAAAGTGAAAAAGGGAAAAAGGAACAAACAACGATAAAGGGGGGAGGAAAGAGAGATAGGGGGGGGGAGGAGGGAAGCAGGATGGGACCAGCCCATGTGATTGGAAAAAAACGAATTAGGGACGGGGGGCTGTTTCCTGGCCGTTGAAGAAAAAGGGGGGTTCCCAAACCACCACTGTCATTTCATCAAGAAAACGATTCCGGAGGAAAAAGGGGGGGGGGATAAAAAAATCGCCCCGTGCTCGTCCTCCGGGGTTGCTGCTGATAATCGTCGCATAGACGCCCCCGCAATGTATAGGGCCGGGTCCTAGAATGACCTCACACCGTAAGGGAAGAGTTCTTTGGTACTCCGTCAAGAGTAAACAACATTCACAAAATCCAGGGGAGGAAATAGTCGCAAAAACATTAGGGGGGGGAACAGCGATCTCCAAAGAAGGGAGCCGGTGTTATGGGGGAAAACCAATCGCCACGGGAAAGGACCCCCATATTGCAAAAAAAGGCGGGGTGTTGCCATCGAGGGTCCGCCTCCTTATTCAACGATCCTAAGGGGAAAAAGGAGAAGTGTGGGAAAAGAAGGGAAAAACACTTTGAATTCAATCTCCAAGCGTAGCGGTTAGCCGCTAGGAAGGGTCCCGACCCTGGAGGAAAAAATGTTTCCCAATCTTCTGCCCTTGGAAAGGGGGGGGGCGTCAAATCACCATCAGAAACACCTTTTGCCCAAAAACTTCGGTCAAATCCCCCTGCGTTAATCCGGGGGAAGTCACTCCATTTGGGGAGGAACCCATCCCTCACCGTACGGCATGAGAAAAGGAAGAAAATTGCAAGCGCTTCAAAATTTTGCAAGAAGGGGAAAGTCCAATTTGGTAAGGAAATCTCCCAAGGGCCAGTGCTTCCGTCACTGTCATGCTGAAAGAAGGGAACTCCGGAAAATCTTGGAATTCTTTATTTCAAAAAGAGATAAACATCAACGAGCCTTCCTTGGAGCCAGCGTCACGGAGGGGAATTCACAAAGGGAAGGGATAGTCCGCTGCCCCGAGATCCAGACCATCCACTCGGAAAAAAAAGGACAAATCTCTCCTTCGTCTTAACGGCTCAAAAAAAGAATTGAAGGCGTGGACTTTGAAATTTCCCGTTTGAAGAAGAAAAACGCAGCTCTCCCAAAGTTATTTCGCCCAGAAATATTCTGGGAAAAAGGGAAAACTTGAGAGCATGTTGCCCTTCAAAATTTGCATGCCCGAGAAAGGGAAAAGGGAAGAGCAAAACAGGCAGAAGGAAGGGGGACAAGACCTTCCCCGAAATAACAGAAGTGGTCATTGGGGGAAGTTCCTTCGAAAGTGTATACGGGGGAGCATCGAAATGGACATTGGTTAATCCTTCAAGGGAAACCTCAAACGAACCGAACGAAAAAAGGAAAGTGGCCTTGGGAGATACAAAAAGGATGGAGCTGCAGCGGCAAAGATGAAGGGGAAGGTGTCCTTATCGAGAAAAAGTTAACTTCAGAGTGGTACCGGGGCAGGAGTATAATCATAAAGCCGGTAAAAAGGAGTTGGAATTTTGAAGTGCCTTTCCGCGCCGAAAAGGAAAAAATAAGGGTCCAGGGGGGGGGGTCAATTACAGAAGAGCTAACTGTTGAAACCATTCCAGGAGGGAGTGTCCGAAAATTCGCTAAGACGTGGCACTGAAAAAGGGTGCGAATATTCCAGATATAACACTGAGGAGAAGGAGAAAGCGGCCGGAGCGTCCAAAGAAGGATTCTCTTTATCCCCAAGAAACTCAAAGGGTAGGAAGAACAAAATTGATGAGTTCAATTCGAAAGGCAAAGATCTTCAAGAGAGCCTTTTCAATGATCCATGAGAAGGGGGGAAGAACAGTTGACAGCAAAGACAGGCGCTCGGGAATTAATTTTTCAAGGGAGAGGGAGTTCAGCTGTGTCCTCAGGGGAAGTTCATGAAGAAATTACGCCAGGGGAGAAAATCAGAGGTTACAATACATCGCTGGAAACAAACAGGTTGGGGGAAAAAGAGTCTGATGGCTAAAGTCTCTCATGATTTTTGGGGGGGGGAGTGTTAATTGAGGTTACACTTGCGGACCCATTAATAGAGAAAGCGGACTTTCAGGCAGGGAGAGGACACATCGGCGGGAAAGGGGTTCCCTTCGTCGAAAAGCATACCAGGGGTAAAAAGGAAGCGTTCTTATGTTGTCAGATAACGCCGGGGATTTCTAAAGGGGAAGGACTAAAGGAAAACATTTTTTGTAAGGGCCGGGGGGAGGTTGGGAAGGGTGGAGAAAACACATCAAACATATCTGTGAGATCAGGAATTCCAAAGACGGGAAGGAAGAGGGGATATGGTAAGGAGGAAGAACAAGCATTACAAACTTTTTACTTGGGAAGGATAACGTAAGGGAAAGGGAAACCTTGCGACTGGGGGATCTCATGGTTAAATAAAAAGGAAGGGGGAAAACGGGGGCTTGCGATAAAGGAAAAGGTCAACATTTTCTAAGAGGGGAAAGACTTTGAAAAGAGAAGGAAGTCATCCGTTACAAATCTCGTGACGGAGAAGGTTAAGAAATGGTGAAAGAAGCACCTTAAGGGGTACACTGCAGTGATATTAAAAAAAGGAGGCCAGTTTCCAAAAAGGGAAGTCTCTCTCTCTCAACAAAAAAAAATATATTTGGGTAAGGGGTGTTGGGGGGGGGGGGGTAAACCTGAATGAAAAGTGAAATTGTAAACTTCGCAAGAGGGGGGGGGCGGCAATACTTCCTTCTGAAAAAGACTTTTTAATTATCAGAGGGGAGAATCTGCCTGACGGAGGACCTTAATTACCGAGAAGGAGGAATCTTCCTGGGAAAGTGTCGGATTATTTTGTGAACTAAAATCCGTCGGAGGGAAAGGTAAAGGTTTTCGCCAAGTACGAAGAGGAAGAAGTTAATGATTGGATTTTTAGGGGAAAAAGAAGGAAGTGCTGACCCAAAGGGAAGGGAAGGTAATAACTTTCCTCTAAAATGTTGCTCATTGACACAATTTCAGAAATAACTATAGCCCGTAAAAAAGGAAAAAGAAAAAAGTGATCTCGGAATTTTGGGGGGCCCCGTCTGAAAAAGGGAATTATGAAAAAGGTCACGCGCGGCTTTTTAATATCGGTAATTAAGATCCGCAAAGCCATGTCCGCCGATGTGGGAATGCTGAAAGGAAGAAGAAGGGGAGTCGCTGTCTATGACCCCAAGTGTCACTCCGGTGGGAGAAACAATCATGGAACAGAAGCCATCTAAGATAAAACACTGTTTTTCGAGGACTTGGTGAAGGAGGTAACAAATTCGCGGTCGAAACAAGGATTGAAGGAGTAATTCCTCCGAAATCCTTCGGAACAGAGAAGTAAAAAACTCAGGGGGTCTTTCCGATAAAAAGGGGCATAAAACGTGCCTGGTCAAATCACGATGACAAAGGCCGGGGAGAATGGAAAAAGGATCAAGGGGGAACGATCTTGCATCAAGGAAATGGGATCATCAATGGGTTCAAATATACCTCTCAGTTGAAAAAATGATTTGGAAAAGGTGGGCAGAGCAAAGGGGGGGTGCAGAATTGCGCATGAAGAGGGATGGAAATACTCCTGGAACAGGAAAACCGTGGCAAAGGGAAAAGCGTGAACGGATGGTAAGTAGAGGAAAAAAGGTAGTCGTTCTTGACAAGGAATTTTCACTAAACATCAGAAGAGGTCTGCAGAAAACCTGGCCTAGGAGACTCATCGGCGGGGGGGGAAAAGCCGTTTGAAGAGTCTTTCCTGAGGGGTCAACGGCGCTGACTTTAATCTCAGAGTACATTTCACAGGACAAACGGGAGGATCGATAATGACCAAGACGTAGCTTTATTATTGAGGAAAAGAAGTGTTAAACTACCAAGGAGAAAAGGAGATTCATATTCTGTCGGGAAACGGAGCAATCTTTTTGAAAGGAGGGCAGGGCGATGACGTAAAAAAACGAAGGACCCTTTTCTGACAACGGGAGGGGAAGGGTCCGTCTGGAAGTCTTCTGCGGGGGTGTTCTCCACAGGGGGAAAAATCTGCTGGCAAAAGGGGGGGCCGGACGGTATTGTGGGAAGGATTCTGGGCTAACTAAAGAAAGGGGGGGGGGGCCTTGGAGGGGGGGTTCTGAAAACAATCAAGGGCAAGAAGCAATTAGGAGTCAACCGGAAAGCAGCGGATAAGAGGGAGGGGGCTTTGAAGTTGCTGTTCTGGTGGGAATCTCCGAAGGTTGTATGGATCTCGGGCCCATGCTTCATCCGAGAAGGGAAGAGGGGGTACTCGGAGGGAATAAAGAATCCATATACAGGGGGAGGCCCAGCAAGGGGGAGCGAGGGGGAGGAAGCACTGGACAGCTTTCGCAAGCGGGAGTGGAAATTAAAAATTGGAGAAAAGGGAACAAGGGCAAACTTTGAATCCGATGGGGAAGAATGGGATGTTTATGGCTTTTTTGCAAAGGAAGGGACGTTAACAGAGAGTGTACACGCTTTTTTTGCAAAGGGCCTAACACAAAGCTTTGTGGGTAAGAAAATGGGAACAGCTAGGGTCCTGGTCAAAAGACGCTAAGTCTAAGGAAAGGAGATTACTCAATTTGAGTCTTTTGAAACGAAGAGGGGTACGACCTCTTGTATGAAAGGAGATAAGAGCGTAAACGTGTCATCATTAGAGGCACACGTCCGGGACGTGGCAATCTGGGGAGGGTCGATTGGGGGACATCAAAAGGGGCAGGCCGCCTGTGCGGGCAACACTCATGGTTGTAAGGGGTTCCACGAAAAAGGTTGAGGATGTAGGGTTTGCCGCGGGAAGAAGAAATGTCCACAACGCCCTATAGGGGGAGGTTTCGATCCTTCTGTGTGGGGGGGAAAAAAACGTTCCACGCGAGGGTCGGTAATGAGATTAATTAGGGGACGCCTGAGACGAGAAAATAGAGAAAGACGTGGCGCGGGCGTGCATGGAGTGAAAATTTCATCTATTTCAATTCATTGAGGGAAAACCTGCAGAACTCTAGTAAAAAAAGGGGGACGCGTGGATCAATATTAGGAAAAGAAATGCTTCACTTACCAATTGGAAAATGTCAAATAAAAAAGGAAAACGGAGGAGGATTAGAGGAGAAGAGGGGGGGGGGGAGTGACTCATTTATGGTACCAGCCACAGGGGGATGAGAAAAAAAGCTTAGGTTCCTGGGAAAAAAAAGGGAGTATCTTTCTGCCTTGGGGAAACTCCACCACTGTGTCGAGGGGGGGAGGCCATTGACCACCTGGAAAAGACGCCACGATGCTTTAAATCGACCCGGTTCTCGGAGGGGGTTTGCAGTTCGATATCATAGAACCCTCAGGTATATTTCCGAGGGGGGCTAATCATTGAACTCACAGCACAACCATAATGATGAAAGGATCCCCTGTAGCGGTGTATAGGTCGGGGGATCCAGCGAAAAGAAGTAATTATCCCTTTTGTGCGGGAACCCGGAACAAAATTGAGTTTGCAATGAAATTCTCCAAAAATGCCTGGGTTTTTTAAGGGGGAAAACCCCAATCAGAAAATCAACTCCCCATAAAAAGCTGTCCAAGAGGGGATGACGCGTTTCCAACGTACTCCTCCCGGGGTCGGCACATTAGAGGGAAAAGAAGTTAAACCTTTCAGCAAGGGGAGGCGTCGGATGCGGTAGCCGCGTCGGGGGGAAAAAAAAGAGGAAAGAAAACCCAGACGGTTTCCCAACTTTAGAGAGGAAGCTGTGTTCTGCAATCCCACTCAGGTCAGCAACGTGAAAAGTTCCACGATGCTGAGAAAAAATAGTTCAGGGGGGGGGAATCTTATCTTCAAAGGAAGTTAGGTTCTTGGAGCCCAATTCATACCTACGAATGGCAAAGAAAGCAAGGTGCCAAAAAGTCTCCAATTTTATAGAAAAGTCTCCCGCCAGCTTAGCTTTAAGGGAAAAAGGGATGAAGGTCACTTGAAAACTGCCTGGGCCCAGCCTTCGCCCGGGCGGGGAAGGCCAATCAAAAGGAAGGGGTCCCGTCTCGATGCCTGCCTTTGAGCTAAAAAGATCCAATAAAAAGGGCTAATTTTTCCGGAAAGATGAAACGCCTCAACCTTCAAGGAAAAAGCCCAGAAGCCATATCGGAAAAGGCGTCAGAAAAGGGAGAGGGAATTTTGCAGGATTACTAAGAAATCATCAACTCAAGGCTAGAAATCGCGAATAGAAAAAAAAGGAAGACTGTTGCCGAAACCGTCTTGTCCCATGCCAGAGCAAGAAGGAGGAGAAAAAAGGAAATCGAATCGACACGACCGGAAAAAACACTGGGGGGGAAATTCGAAAGGGTATACGGCATCATCTGAAATGACATGGTGGGAGAACGTTCTTCACCTCACATACCGAAGGGGAAATGGAGAATGGGGGGCAGAGGAAATAATTACCAATCCCGCTGAAAGTGCAAGTGGTAGGGAGAGGGTAAGTCATTTAACGGGGAGGGGAGGGAAGGCCTCCCAGCGATAAAAAAGACAACCTCGAATTCCCGGAAGCTCGCTGGGGGGAACTGGTGCCGGGCGAGAAGGGGGATGAGTTTACAGTCCTACTTTCACAGGGGAAAAAAATAAAGAGACATCCCGGGGAAGTGACCATTCCGGCCTACGACTACACGCCGGAGGGGAAAAAACTGATATCCGGTAAATATCAATAAAAGAATCGAAATTTTTCCAAGGGGGGAAAAGTTAATTACGCCAGCATTCGTAATCGTGGGGAACAATCGGACCTTGATCTCTTGGAGGAGGATTTGAAACCATTTAAAAAGGGAAAAGGAGTTCATTAACATCCTTATGCAAATATCGGAAGGAAAAAAGGGACTGGTTTAAGGGACGTTGAATAAAGGGGATTGCCCAGCAACGGGTCGAAGGCTCTATCTGAAATAAGGGGGGGTTCCCGGTCGCAGGGGGGGAAGACTGTTCCGCATTCCCTGAAAGGGACTTCTTACAGAGGGGAAAAAGAAACTATATCAGGGAAATCATCTCTTCACAAGTGTTTTGGAAAAAGGAAAGGCGGGAAATGGCTTAATGGGGGGAAAATGATTGTGTTGTGGTATTCATGAGGTACACTTACTTGAAAAGGGAAAAGAAATACGCAATCCTCGGCGGTCATCAGAAGTTCAACAGTTAGGAAAAAGAAGGGATTTCATTTCCGGAGTAAGATGTCCGCAAGAAGGGAAGCGCGTGTATCGCGATTGGGCCTTTGGATTGGAAGAAGGGGGGACAAAATTGCCGAGATCACAGAGGAAACCAGGGTTGGGGAGATAGTTCTTCTAGGGGAAATTGTGGAGACAAAGGAAAAAGAGAGAGAGCTTAATTCTTGAAAATTCAGAAGAAAGAAATTAGGATAGGTGAAAGGAACACAATCATTACAAACTTTTCACTTGGGGGAAAAGGGAGTACGATGTTTAAAAAACTGGGGGGGGTAAGAAATCTCAATGTGAAGAAAGGAAAAGAAGCGTGGGGCCCGAAAAACAGTGGCCTGAACAACGTTTTACACCTAGGGAAGTCGTGGACTCGATCAGGGAAAAGGATGGGGGGGTCACATTAAGTATTAAAAGTAGAGGGGGGGAGGGACAATGAAGTTAGATGGAATTCAGGTTGAAAACGGATAAGATAAACAGAAACAAAAAAGGAGAGTTTACAGGGGGAAGGTGAACATGGGGAACTCTTCAAGCAAGTCAAAGGGGAGTGAAACTTAAAAATATAAAAAGTATCTCAGGGGAAGCGGGTGTGAACGAAAGTCACTTCTGTACGTGGCTGAGGGAAAAGGGTTGACTTTCCGGGGGGACGTGTGGGGAAAAGGTGTAATAGGATGGTTCCCTGAGGGAAAAATGCAACATTGAAAAGGGACAGGATTCTAATCTGGGGGGGTTTTCTAAAAACCAGTAAAAGGGGGGAAAGGGAAGGTATTCCTCATCCTTAAAAATACCGAAAGGAAAGAAAGTGGATTCATGATTAAGGAAATCTCTCTCTCGGTGGAGGCAAGTCTGCTAAACAGGGTCTCAATAACTATATCAAAAAAATGGTTCGGTACATTGAAGAAAATTTTTTTTTGGGGGGGGAAATCCACGGGAGTAAAAACGAGCGCTTGACCCACGGAGCTTATAAGGATAAGGGAAATCATCACATGTCCGCCGGGAAAAAGGAACTTGATGAACCTCCGATGGGAGCTTTGGAAAGGGGAAAACGCAAGGGTAAACTCCGAATATCTCCCACAGAATGACGACATGAACTAAGGAAAAAGTATTTTTTTCCCACACTGGGAAAATCATGGTTCCAGGGGATGTAACAAATTCGCTTGATGGGATTTCCGAGTCGGAAGGTCGCGGGAAGAAAAAGCTGAAGCGAAGTACGGCAGTTCTTTCCGATAAGGGGAAAATCTAGGTGGAAAAAAGGGGGAACTTCAACCGATTACACTTACCAATAATCATGTGAACTCCCTTGCACGAGCTTGGGGAAAAAGGACGGCACGAAGAGCACTTTTTAAATGGGTGAAAACGGGTGAGAAAGAATCCACGGTCCCTGAGGTTGGCGCAGGCCGATTTCTCCTTGGAAAGTTATTATCTTGCAAGAAAAGGAAAAGAAAGATCACATTTGTACTGGGGAAACTGATATGAAAGGTCCGGCGTGTATTCGGAGACACTAAAGGGAATTGTCACGGAAGGGGGGGACCTGTAAAACAGCAAGAGGGGGACTGTCTGCGCGACCGGCAACGTTGTCAAAACTAAAAAAAATTACTGGAGGGGGGGAATGATATACGGCGACGGAGAGAATAAAAGGGTAAATTGCCAGTCTGAAGCCTGACCAAACCGTTCTTAAAGGTATTAGAATGTAGGAAATGCTACAAGGAGGGGGGAAGCAATTATCTGGGGCGGAGAAGCATTTGAAAAAATTTCATTCGAGGGGACGCCGTATAAACTGGGGGGGAAAAAAAGTTTTATTCAAGGGAATCAGGGGGGAGGAAGATTGTCGATTCTATGAGAGGGGACTCCTCCTGCTTGTCCCTGGAGGCCACTCGGGGAAAGGGAAGGCAACATATTTAAAGGGGAAAAAAAAGAAATATGGTGCAAGGGGGGAGGGATCTGAAACGGGAAGGCAAAGTCCACTCTCAATGAAGGGAAGGGGAAAGAAAAGAAAATATAAGAAGTTTCCAAAAGAGGTTGAGGAAGTACGGGCAGTCGTACTAGAGTCAGCTCAGGTGGGGAAGGAGGGAAGGTTTAAGGAGGGGGGATCCCAGGCAGTCATCGGGGAATGCTGTTTGGAACTGGAAATAAAGAAGCCGAGACCGGGAGGGGAAAAAAAAGATGCGCGGGGAAGCACCCGGCTCACAGAAATAAACAAACAAGTGCGTAAGCCCTGGGGGAAAAATCTTTTCCAAAGCTAATATCTGGAAGTTTAAAGGGGGGGGAGAGGAAAATGGTGAAACCCTTCAAATTTCAATTCTTCCCTTCTTATTATTTTGGGGGGGGGGGCTTAAATTTTATAAGGAAATGATTAACTCATTGAGGAATCAGCGGAAGGGAAAGTTTTTGGGACAATTTGAAGGAGAGCTGGTTATTTGCAGAACAAAGGGGTGGTCCAGACAAGGCGAAGGGGTCCCCCCCAAGGTCCTGGGGGAAAAAGCGCTTCTACAGAAAAAGGATTAATTGGAGGGATGGGTTGCCCACGCGCCAGAAGGGGGATTCTTCGTGGGGGGAGAGAGGAAAAACGAGGGCACACGTCCCCTCAAAAAGGTCTTTAGAAAAGCATGGTGTGACATCAAAAACACTCTTGCTTGAGAGAGAGTGTTCAATGAGGGTTTCGACGGAGGGAGAAAGGGATGTGCATGTGGGGAATTAGTTTTCCGCGGGAGAAGGAAAAACGACAGATAGTTTCTGGAATTTCATCCTTCGTGTACCTGAGGGAGGGAGAATACTGCGTTGTTCGGTGTATATGGAAAAGGAGAGAAAACCCAAAAAGGGTCGCGTTACAATCAAAAGGCGACGTGGACTAAGAAAAAAAGGGCCATCTATTGAAATGGGGGGGATCAAGGTAAGTGGGGGGGAAAGCAACAAAATATAAGCAGAAGGGTCGAACTCCTTAACAAAACAAATCAAAGAGAGGAGGGGGGGCAAAATCAGGTGCAATTTCTC
>Ga0179591_1334929_pt1 | contig 12858 bp, 9 predicted proteins | sample CZOMad2_1_08_16f_FD_182891 | JGI IMG/M metagenome (GOLD analysis project Ga0179591, IMG submission 182891) | Vadose zone soil fungal communities from Angelo Coast Range Reserve, California, USA - CZOMad2_1_08_16fungal (PacBio error correction) | ecosystem: Environmental > Terrestrial > Soil >...
TGTCGAGAAAAGAAAGAAGCAAAAATAAAACATCGAGATCGGGAACGTCTGAAGGGCGTCCTTTCAATTGCCGAAAAGAGTGATGGAGGGGGCCCTCTAGGGAAGGGAACGGGATGTCGGGACTAAGAAGTAAATCAGCGGGTCTGAAAGATTCTCGCTTGGGGAGAATAAAAGGGGTTACCGTGGGGGGGCAAAACGAGAGTAGGAGATTTTGAGGGTGTAATAGGCTGCAACGGTACACCAAGTCTAACTTCGTATTAGTTAACACCCGAGTTGTTCAAACAATGAATGGGGGGGAAAAAAAAGATCATAGGGGGACTTGATAAAAAAAGGATTCTGGTGGGCCAGATAGAAATGGAAGTCGGGCTCGAGTACTCAACTTCAGGAAAGAGGAAGAATAAAAAACGAAATGGGGGTCTTCTAACTGGGGGGGGGTTCCGGAAAATTAAGTGTGGAAAGGAGTCGGAGTCATCTTATCTGCGCAAGAGGAGACGAGTGGACGGAAAGAAACACCCTTCTTTCTGCAGGCAGTGCCGAGTTACACAAACTTTAGGGGAAAGAGGAGCAAGAAAGCACTTAGTGATAGTCGGCGCGGGAAACGGCAAGAGGAGAATACCAATCTGTCGACTGGACAATTCATACAGGGGAGCTGAGCGGAGATCAATCGAACGTGGGGGAGCAGAACGATTGAAAGGTTACGTCAGGAACACCTATTGCACAAAAACGCATGGAATCTAAGGGCGCGGAATGTACGCACACAAAAAAAGTGCAGTGGCCAGTCGGAACGCATATGCATCAGAAGATGAGGCAGCGATAGAGGGGTCACTCGCGATCCCTATAAGGCACACGGGAGGTGTTACGTTAGACCAACCTGGGGAATCTATTGAAGTAAGAGCTCTGTATAAAAAAAAAATTGAGGCAACCTTTGGGGAAGATGCGAAGGATTCTCTTTGTATCTCTAAGGCGCTTTAGGAAGAGTAGGAGTATCTTTTTCACAGAGTGTTGCTATGGGGTTGTTTTGAACAGAAGCCCTGTTGGATAAAAAATCAGGTTTCCGAGTTGAGTCGTTCCTCGACCGGAATGACGACTGCAAATAAGGAGCGAAAGGCGTGGCATTTAAAAGGCGCAAAAAAGGTTTGGAAAAAGAGAAGGAAAAATACTGCGACGGAAGATCATTATGCTGCACCCACCCCTCGTACGCGAGGGGAAAAAACGGCCGATCTAATCGCTGCGGGGGCAGAAGCGGAGGGGCCCCAACACTCGACTCGCTAGAGAAAAATTCCGAGAAGATGGGACGATAAAACCTCAAAACATGAGTACAGATAGGGAATCAAAAAAAACAAATCTGGAAAAACTCGGGAGGTAAGGGTTCTTTGAGTTTTAAGGCCGTCACTTTATGGTAGAATATCAACATTGTGCGGATAGCTTCGTCGAGATTAGTAATGGGAAGTCGGAGGATTGAAACCAGACGACGTTGAAGGAAGGGGGTTACGGTGAGTCTGTATTGAACTGTGAGTGGCTAGTCTCCGGAAGGAAAGGAAATTCGTGTTGACAGCAAAGGGTCTGATTGGGCATGGATCGGCCAGAGGCGCAGTTTAAAGGTTCAAATTAAGAAGCAACTCGATGCGGAACCGAGCGGAGGCGGGGAGGGAGGACCATAACGGGGTTAGTCTCGGGGCGGGTGGGTAAATAAGACATTAGGGACATACACGCGGAAAAAAAAAAGGGTTCTCATGCGAAAAATTTTGGGGGTGACGAAAAGCAGGTTAACTGTGATCCAGTCCTCGACGCGATCACTAGGACGGGGGAGGAGTCCGGGAAGAGCCTAGGTCCCAAAAAAAACCCAAACTTGTACATGACTAACAGCTCTCGGGATACTCAACTCTCGGTTACGGACTAAAAAATAGATATTTTAAGAAGGGACCCATTGTGTACGATAAAACATCCGGGCGCGAGGGGACACAAGACTAAGACAATAATCACAACTATATTTCTTGAGCTTTGCATGAAGGCCCACTAAGAAAAGGGCCAGAAAGGACGACGGGGGGATGACCAAGGAGGGACAGCTGGGACTTCTTTCTATACCGAGATCTAGGGCAAGTTACGTAAAAAAGAATGTCAATTACACAATACGAGGGGAAAGTAGAGCCGAGAACTGTGGCGCAACCGGGAAGTCAACCAGTTCTAGTGGGTACCGACGAAAGCGGAGAAACCTTAGGCTTTTTTTAAGACTACGGGCCTACCTCGAGCTACGAAAACGCGAAAGGAGAAAGAGTGGGCCATTAAAGGTGTAATGTTAAACTGTCTTGCATATTTTTGGAGCGGGGGCACCTTCTAGACGGGGGGAGAGGGCAGGGAAGTTAGGAAGGCGCATCTTCCGGTCGACCACTTTGTTGACCCGTCGAATTTCGAGAAGGAATTGGTAATGTGCCCGTCGGGGGAGGGTTCCGGCGGAATAAAATTCCTATCGTGAGGAGGGTTCCTGGCTAGCATGGTCTTTTTATACCGATGGAGCCTTGGTTGGGGGGAGTTGTAGCTCTGGTGCTTAAGTAGGGTGGGGGGGCCCATCCAAAATGGGGGACGGAATCCATTGACAGTTGGTGAGTCAAAGTGGTCCCAGTATATTTGTAAGAGGAGTTCTACCTTGAGACACCGAGGATACGGTAGGTACCCCTGGAGAGACTGGATATGCTTGAGTGCTTACGTCCCTCGAGGGGTCGAGAGCCAAGAAAAGGTTCAAGTTGGTCCCAAAGAGGATTTAGCACCCTGAAGTCAAGAGTCGCTGTAGACCCTTCGCTATTCCTTCCTGTGAATGGGATTTAATCCTCCCTTTAGCAGTCCTCGAAGTTTCGAAGGGGAGTAAAGCTTCCCCGCACAGGGAGGGAAGGTGAACAACAGAGTGTAGAACGTAGGTTTAACGATAAGAAAACTTGGGAGTACACAACTTTCGAACCGAAAAGGGGAAAAAGTTGGGGGGGGGGGGGGTCCTCCAGTTAAAATTTCGATATATCAGAAAAAAAAGAAGAGATAGAGGTTCAATTTGGAACAGGGGGGACTGTTGCGACTACTCTCGTTGTCCGAAAGGGGTGTCTCCATTAAAGTAGTTTTCTGCGGATCGGTGACAACATGACCTTGAACAATGGGGGGTCTACACTTGCGGGCAGAAACTGGTGGAAACCAAGGACTGACGAAATAGAGGGACGTTAGAATCGGCTTCGATCCTAGCCCACAGGGACCCTACGGGAATTGGTGGGTAATCTAATTCTTGAAGGTCGGCAAAGGCTCGGTGTAAACAATGAACAGCTCTTGGGAGAGGGAGTTGCCGCGCACAAAGTAGCAGGATGTTGAAATAGGTGTTCGAGTCTAAAGGGCAAAAAGGAGAAGGGAACAATGAAAGAAAAAACCCTGGGAGGACACCGGCATCAAATGGGGGCGATACGGCAAACGGAGCTCCAAAAAAGTAAGCGCCAGGCTAAAGCGAGTAGTACCGTCAACAGCGCGACGACAAAAAGGATTCTGGCCGGGGGTCCGAGGAAAAAGCAGAAACTGGCCACAAAAACACGCAAAAGGAGAGTAGAGGGAAAAGGGGACGCGGGCAAAGTTATAAAAGGCGTCAAAAATCAACTTCGCTATAAGATCGCAGAGGGAAATCCAAAGAAGGGAGAATGACGCCGGGCACTCTTCACGCTTGTCTAAGGGGCATGGCGGTCTCGACGGTGTGGCAGAAAGCAATTCTCGCGGGGCACATCAGAAAAAGTGGAAGTACGCGCTTCGGTCTCCTGGGGTAAGTAAGTGGCAGGTTTTGGTGTGCAAGAACCTAGGTTTCCGGTCTTCTTAAGGGGTAAGGAAAGAAAAGGTTCAAAGAGGCATTGGACGGAAATGTAGGCTACTTCCGCGTCTAAAGGGGGGATTAAAACTAACGTGAAGGGGCTGTTCTATGATCCATCGTCTAATGGCGACCTTTTCAGCTAGGAGTAATGGCTAAGAAAAGGGCAAACTAAGAGGCGCTTGGAGGGGGCTGTAACGCTGCGCTTCTCTCAGGATGGTTGTGCGTTTTCACTTAACATTTTTAATCAGGGGACAAAAATTATGCTCGAATGGAGGTATAGGGCTCTGAAAGGGACTTGAAGGATCGGAGTACGTGGAGGCGAGTGTGTTTGTGTTTCTGCTGGGGGAAGGGGGGGGGGGTTCGGCGGTGGAACGTTAAAAATCATTATTCTTGAGGGGGGAAAGTCGGTACAGGCACAATCGTGCACACGCGAATGGGAACTCTATCGGACGCAACGTTCTCAGAGGGTAGAGTACGAGGTCACAAAAAAGGTCCGACACTCTGGGATAGTTAAAGATTGATCCAAAGTCGGAAGAAAAAAGCGCTTTCGGATTGAGGCGAAAGATAAAAAAGAAGGCCAGTGCTTTCAAGTTTAGCTCTAGGGTTGGACGGTGATAGTAGAAAACACATCTTTCCTCGGGGGACGAAAAGAGCTCGGGTTGCATCATTACCACGGACACCGTCTAACCTTACAGAGTTCATAAAGAATAGCTTTGGGTTAAAGCAGCCTTGCGTAAAATTACTGATCAAAGCAAATGGTAGTCCGACTCTGAGGCACTGGGGAGTGGACGACTAAGAATGATTTGAGAGTCAGTCGCGTCTCGGTTCAAGTCCGACGGAAAGAGCAGAGGTCTCAAGAGTAACGGGGGTTTAGGTTGAGGAAAACCTGTAAGAGACAGTGGGAAAAGGTTCCGTTGCGTTGCTTCGGCCGAATCAGAAATCGGCGAGACGGTTAATAGACTTCCTATCGTAGGCTGTGCGTTAGAAACAGACAAGCACGGGCAATAGCGATGCAAGTCTCACATAGGAAAGGAGTTTGGGGAAAAAGGATCAAAGGCGAACTGATGGAGTAACCGTAAAGGGGGGGAGGGTCGAAACACGTACTGAGGAAAGCTGGCAGAGGCGCGCTGCTATGGCAGTCGAAAAAAGAAATAGAAAGACTCAACAGTGAGTGGTGACCTATCGAAAACTGTTAGTTAATCAAAAAAAGGGACGCTAAAAAAATGACTGAAACGGAATATCGCTAGGTCTCTCGACAAAAAGAGGACTCGGTCCTGGTCGAAGAAGGGCCGTAGGACTCCGAAAGGAGACGAGTGCCGCACTCGCCACGTTGGGGGGGGTAAAAAAAGGTAACGGCGGGGGGAGCCTTGGAGCGCTGGGGGGGCATGATGGGGTTCGCGGTAGTAGTAGGGGGCGGGACGGAACTTGGCCACTCACTTAGGGACCGTCATCAGCTAAGGAAGTCAGAGAAAATGCGGTAATAGGAGAAGGGGGGGGTGTATCTCCGCGAGGGAAAAAGAATCATCAATTTCGCTCAGGGGGGGGTAGGTGGCGAACAGACCGACCAAGGGGATAACGTCGAAGAGGGACTTCGCACTTCTGGCAAAAAAAAAAAAGAAGCACCTTTGCGGGAGGGGAAAAATCCTTCAGCGAATCGGAAGGTGAGTGGAAAAAGCAGCATACGAGTGGCGGATGGAAGGAAAAAAAAAGAGCTAGGACGGCGGGAGTACATTCCTCTTGAAACGGCCAAAAAAAGAAAGGGGGGGTAGAATGTGGGGGAGACGACTGAAAAACCGTATAGTGGAGTCGGTCATCCGGGCCCATTTTGAATATCCTCTAAAAAAAAGAGAATCGCAGATCTTGGGCACAGAAAGGGGAGAACGCGAACCAAGCAAGAGAGAGGGCTCAAATACATTATTGGGAAGTTTTAAAACGAGGGGTTGCCCAGTAGAAAGAAGAGTTTGGTCGGTGGACTCTTAATGGGCCTGAAAGGGAAGAAAGGGGGTTGCAAACTCTCTCGAAAAGCGGAGGGGAAACGGTCGGGATTTCGTGAAAGATAAGGGAGAAAACTTCTTCAGGGAATATAGGGTCAAACGACAGAAGCGGGGTCATCCGCTTCAGCCTGGAAGAAGAGGCGGGGAAGCAAGGACTCCAGGCCCTCCTTCAGAAACCAGGGGGCATCCTCGCGTGGTTTTGCTGAAGGGGTGTGAGAACGGAAAAGTCATCTCAAAAAAGGAAGGAAGGATGAAAATAGGAGGGCCTCAGTCACAAACGTAAGAACCAGAAAAGTCATAGGCATTGGGGGTCATTAAGGGACCTATTTCCGGCCGCGTAGTGAAGGTTCTGGGAAAATCTACATCTTGAGGGGCGGGAAGGTAGATCGAGATCTTTTCTGGAAAGAAGAGAGGTGGATGAATCTGGTCAAGAAAAGTTGGGGAACGAAAAATAGAGATGGGCACTCTAGAGGTCATTTTGTATGCCCCTAGCAGGGGGAAAACACACAACATGAAAGGGGTATTTTAGTGGAAGGTGTAATACTGGTGTTAAATAAACATGGAAATAAGTTTGATACCATAGCTAGGGGAAACTTTAGTCGGAAGAAGAAAAAGTCTGGTGAAAATCTGCATGGAAAGGGGGAGCTTAGAAACAGAGGGACCTCAAGGAAATTATTGAAATCATCTCAATATTCTCAAGATGGGACGGAGGCAACCTTTTCCGAAAGATTCCGGGTGAAAGCACTGTGGCAATCGCCACGGGCTCAATGGTAAAGGCCACAAACTGGCTGAGTCGAGGAAGAGAAAAGGCGGAGTCCGCTACCTCGGCAAGAAATGCACGTTCGGTATAAAGGCGCTTGATTCAATTTGTCATCAATAGGGAGAACGGAGAAAGACCATGGTGTCTAGATGAGCATGGTTCAGAGCAATCACTTCTAGACAGTGAAATTCGCGGGCGGGGGGGAAGAAAGTAAGAAGGGCAGACTGTGTTGAATTATCGCGTGACGTGACACCGAACAATGGGGGGTCATTACGACCTCAAAAGAGCAGAAAAAGTTCTAGAGCTATCTCAGTCCCAATAGCAACGATAATCAACACAAAGGGGGTCAGGGTTTTAGAAGTACAAACCGGGGGAAAGATATTTTCCCGGACTCAGAAGATCTGAAAGAAATACTCTCGACTTCCTCCTGTCTGGGATGTAAAGATAGCCTTTGATGGCTTGAGTACGCACGGACGATCTTACGAGGTCGGAATTTGTAGGGGGTTTGTGGGTGGTGAAAAACGAGGAAATTCGCGCAAGAAAAAATAAAGAGCGGGGACTGCAATTTTGGATTGACTACGACAGCGGAAACGGCTCCTCGGCCGAAATTTCAGGCCAAGGGCGTCAGTACGGCCCTGGGCGAGCGAACGATATCGCCATTCAGGTCGGAGGGATGGGGAAAAGAACAAATAGAATGCGCGCGGGGTGGAAACTGGATCGCTGATTGGAAAACTCTGGGCTCAGTGGGCAGGGACCGACACCACTAAAGTCTGAGGCCTATCATACGCAAGGTTCGGGAGGGGAGTTCCAGGAAACGACAAAGAGGGGAGGAAATTGTTACAATTGATCGGCCGTTAAGCCGTACGTGGACCACTAGCGGGGGTCTGTACTGAACAAGGAGAAATGATGCCTTTCACTGGGTGGGTCAGCAGCAAGAAAAAGGCAAGGTAGGAAAATGCAAGGCGGGCTCGGGGATGAAGGAAAGATGGAGTGAACCCATCCGTAGTTGGTTCAAGGGGTTCGGTGGGTACGGGGGTGAAGGGGGTCAGCTGGTCATCGCTCTGCAAGAATATATAGTCAGCAGAGGGAAAGTGGATGTGGGAAGTAAAATAACGTACCCGGGTCGGAGGGACAGGTTTCAATAATAAGAATTTATTGAAGATGGGGCATGCCAGGGACTAAAGAGGGAGATAGGCAGCGACTGAGGTCGAGATCCATGACGGGAATGGTAGAACCATCCTCTGTCGGGGGGGTTACTCTACAGAACCTTTAAAGCAACTCTGGAGAAAAGAGTGTCGTAGCGCGAATACATCAGAGTAATTTGTGAAGTGACTGTGGAATCTATCTAGGTGCTCCCCAGCTGAAATGCGGAGAGATCAAGTGTCCCGAGTCACGGGGGGACCTAGCTGTAATCAAACACGCTTTTACATTAACGCCAGAAACATAAGCGTCCCCCCCGTTTTGTAACGACCGTGAGGAGGGGGTTGAAAGTTCCCAAAAGGGTGGGAAAGGGAAGAGCAAAAAAATCATTCCCGGCCTAGCATTGCCCGCCTCACTAAAGTCAAACCACGACATAGAGGAAGGTGCTGCGTTGATTGGTCATGTGAAATGACCGGACAAGCGGACCTTACAGGGCTAAAATGGGGGGGCGAGGAAACCGCCGTTCAAAAGGGTTTATCTGCATCTTGTTAACATTGAGGAGTATAATTGCCGTAAGGCCAGGTGAACCAGTCCGGGCGGCAACGTCATAAATCCCGACTTAGGGAAGCAAACAAACTTATCAAATGCATACTGTTAGCAAGTAAACGGAAAAGGAAAGTTAAAGGGGAAAAAAGGTGAGCGTTGGTCCGAGTCTAACTTCCGGTGGAAGGACGTATCCCATAGACCGGAAATTGAGCAGGAAAAGCCTGAAGATATGGGCCCCGGTTGAACTGTGTTTGGGAAGATTCGGGCAAGAATTAGGGGGTCAGTGCACAAAACCTTCTATTCGTGGGATCATCGGTGGGTGGGGTGAAGGGGCACCCCGGGGGGATCAGAAATACTTCTGCACACTAAAGTTGCCATTTCGGGGGGGAAGGGGGGCTTTGAGGGGGCAGAAGGGGGGAGATTCCAAGGTCATCTTTCGGGTCTAGGGCCTTGGGACTGTATGGCTTTAAGATCGGGGAGAATGTCGGAAGTGACGTATTCAAGAATGGGAGAAACGACTTGGCCACCGGAGCGCTCAGTAAAAGTCAGGAAGCGACTTAAAAAACAGTGGTGTTAGGAAATTTGGCTTCGGATGATTTGGCTTGAAGGTCTATATTGGCTAAACCGCGCCAGGCTTGTCTATGGTGAACTTCCTCTCCTTTTGTTGACGGCGAACTTGCCAAAAGGAGAAGGGGAATAGTTGCGGAATAACCGGTGCTGGGGGGGGGGGTCCCGGGCCACCATGCGGAGAACCCCTGTAAACCTCGGGGGGAACACAATTCCATTCCCCTGTTCCTTCGGAGAGAAGAGCCATGACCGTCCAAAGGGGTCGAAGGAAAATAAAAAAATGCAAATCCAAGCCGGGTGATAGCGGAATGCGGTGAGACACTAAAGCGGTACTTGTCGGTGAAGGAAGAACGGGAAGGGTACCGGGGTCGTCAAATCTACGACGGATTTCCGGCACCACCACAAGAACAAAACATAAAAAGTATTCAACAATTCACAGCTTTCGAGGAGAACGTCATCGAAACAAACAAGGTTGAGTAAGGGAGGGAAAGTATCGAACTGTAATGGTTAATCCTTTATTCCTACCTTGGAGACCTAAACCGTGTACTGTCTAAATTTTTGAAAAAGAGAAAACTGCCATTAGGGGGAAGGGGGTCTTGCGGGGGTAGAAAAATTACCACGTGCGTATTTTTTGGTAAAGGGCGTCGGAGTGAGAAAAACTGGGGCGGTAATCTTTCATCTTCCTAAATCACTGTTAGCAATTCTTAAATTCACTGGGTAAACAGGTCTTCAATCTTAACTTCGGCCATCCTATTACGTAATGGATGCAGCAGGAGGGCTTGGCTGGTCACCCTTTACGGGTAGAATGATACCGTTACTTCAGGCTAGGGGAGGGAATGCCGGAAAGAGTATCCATAGTGGGGAGACTTGCGAGTGGTCTGTATTCGAAAGAACTTAAATGAAAGGGGGGAAAACACGACCCATGGGGGGTATGGCATCCCCAGAAGAGACAGTTTGATGTTTCGTACTTCATAAGGTTCTAGCCTCTAAAACGACTCCAGATTCTTCAATATGAGGAGGCGCACCAGGAAGAGTTGTCACCTGCAAGAGCAAGAATGATTCACTGAATCGAACGCCCGAGGAACACTCCCCAAGGTTATTGAGTCAATAGAAGGGCAAATTTTTGAGGGCATTCTGACTTCACTCAGCCGAATAGGGACAATGAGACCTCTAGGAGGGGAGACCTAAAACCCTAGTTAACACGTTACAGACGTTCACTTTCCCCTTTCAACTAACAGGCATTCGACGGGGCTTCGGGACTCTTTGAACCTCTAATGAGGGATAAACTGGTTCCCAACTAAGGTTCCTGCAGGCTTAACTATTACGGGTAAGGAGACGGGTGACAAGCGATGATTGGGGTGGGCATCAAACTGCCCTGTTGTCCTAAGGTTCTCAAGCAACACTTTAGTGAAGTGGTTCAAGGGAGGAAAACGGGTCCTGGGGAAAGGGGGTCCTTTGGGGGAAAAGGACACTCCATGGAACTCGGAAGAAAGTATCGAAAATCGCACGTGAGGGGGGTCGAGAGATCGTCCATAGGGGTAAGGAGATGGTTAACTCATTGGGGAGGGGAAGGGGCTAAGGAGGAAGAAAACGCCGAAATCAGAGCTAGATTGGATGTGGAAAACTTGGGCGGAATTCTCAAGTAGTGGTGGGGGACTGTGGCAAAAGTAAAACCATTGGGACGAGGTACTCCCCCTGGAGAGGTCTGTTATAAAAGAGAGTTTGAAGGAAGCCTTTGCTGAGCTTCGTTCTAACAAGGATTTGGGGGGTGTAGGTCTTCTGGTTTAGGTAGGCGGTAATAATCCCGTCAGGTATGGGAGTTGAGGCTGGCGACGTATCAGAGATGGTACAGGTCGTCAATTTCTGGGGACTAAGCGGACGAACGACCGGTCAAAGGACTAGGTTATGGATCAAGGAGTGGGAGATAGGGGAAACAAATCACGTACGCTGGGTGCGGTATAACTACGTTAGACACATCAGCCTTCTAGACAAGGTCTCAGGGGAGGAGGCTGGAAAAGCATCAACTTGCAGAAAGATTAGCGTTCACCTTAGACAAGTTTGGACGGTAATCAAAACAAGACAGGATTTCACGGGCTGAAAAGACTTTCACTCAGGACCAGTTGGACAACAGTCACCTCGAAAAAGTCTTAGGGGATTGGGGAAATCATCCTGGATTCGACAGTAATTACTTCTACAGATGAGAAGAGAAATGCTTCACTGTGTGGGCAGGCCAGGAGGAAAGGAAGGGAAACTGACCCATTGGCTGGGGAGCCAGCCCAAAGGAATGCGCATAGTGTCTCATCTTCATTTGTGGGGGGTATGGAACTATGCATGGAAAAAAACTACAAGTTTGTCCTTGGGGATGTGGGGAGGGCCTATCAAAAAGTGGAGAGGAGAGGGTTCTATAATATAGAATGCAGCTCGTGTTTCTGTGGAATGCCGCACGGGGGTCAAAGCTCGAGACAGTCTATAACGAGATCATGAGATTGGGGGTCAAAGGATCAAAACGGAAAAAAACTTATTGCTTCGCCAGATATCAGGGGGACAACAAAAAGGGGAGGGACTACCTCTGGGAGGCATCTAGAAGCAGGCGTAAAAATCCGATCAACATTCAAATCCGAAACAGTGTTCTGCTCGAAAAAGAATTAAGATTGAAAAACAACAAACCAAGAAGATGAGGGAGAGACCTGGAAGATCAGGGCTCTAAAGCTCGAGACAACGATAACCCGCTCTGGTCAACCCCTTCTCCCTTACCGCGCTTGCGTCGAGCGAGAGCTTCAAATAACATTGTGTACACGTTAATAATAGGTGATTCTCATCGGGGGGGGAAACGGGATATTGGTGCAAGGGGGGGGAGGGATTTGGGGGGACAAAGTGGGACCCTAGGGATGGGACTGGGGGAGAAAAACGCTTCGCACAATGCTGCTTAGAGTGGGGTGCTTTCTGAACTGGGAAGAGAGCAAGAAAGAGGGGACTCTAGAAGATTGAGACTGACAGTAATCATAAGAAATCTACAACCAGTTCTCCGTAGGTTTAATCCTCGAAAAATACGGGGGGGAACTGGGGGGAGGGAGATATTAAGACGGCAGTCTTAGAGTAGGGTCGCGAATCAGGGTGAACGATCAAAAAGAGAAAAGGGGGGAGCTGACGAACTCGCTCAGGACGGTCCAGATGAAAAATCTTCACTTCCAAACCGGGGGGGAATTTGTTGGGGGGGGTCCCGACGAAGGGGAAGTGTAGAATTTTGATATGACTCGTACAGATATGCCAAAGTGGCTACCTAAGGAGGCATATCCATGTGGAAGGGGGGGTCGAGAGGGTCCGCGACAGCCGAATCAAAGGTATACAATACAATATTGGTAGTTTGGTGAAAGGGGTTTTACACCCACTACGATAGTGTCGACTTGGGGGACTGCAGCCAAGAGTCTGAAAAAAATACTCGCGTTGTAAAAAGAGAGCTCGGGGGCAAACGGACTAACATTGCTTATACCTATGAGGATACCCATGGCGGAATGACAACCGAGAGTTCAAGGATAAGAAGAGCTCCATCCAGACTATTTAGCAATACGCCGCCTGCTTCATCTAGACGCGCTTGGGGATCTTGGGATTAGTATTCGTCCACAAGATGTAATCTCGAAAAAACTTAGGGGGATTGGGAAAGTAGAGAAGGGATCTCCGCATCACCGTAAGACCCGATCAACAGCGAGGGAAGGATGGTCTTCTTTAGCAAGTCGGGGCCGGTAATTTCCTCGGAAATGGGGAGTTCCGAACCCCGCTAGCGGGAATAAAGGCTGTCAGGGGTCTCATGATAATCCTAACTTCCAGGCTATTCAGATCATTTTCATACATTTGTAAGAAGAAAAACAGGGGTGACACATCTCTCTCTCTCAATCTCAGAGAGACCGGGATTGAAGCAGTTCTGACAATTATCGGTCCCCCACTTAAAACTACGTAGGGAGGAGTTCAAAACAACACGAGTTAGGGAAACAAGAGGAGGGGATAAAATATCTAGGGAAAACTGG
>Ga0179591_1378539_pt1 | contig 12858 bp, 8 predicted proteins | sample CZOMad2_1_08_16f_FD_182891 | JGI IMG/M metagenome (GOLD analysis project Ga0179591, IMG submission 182891) | Vadose zone soil fungal communities from Angelo Coast Range Reserve, California, USA - CZOMad2_1_08_16fungal (PacBio error correction) | ecosystem: Environmental > Terrestrial > Soil >...
GGACTCCTCTGAACTGCCCTAACGGGGAAGTTCGATGGGGAGGCTCGATATGGCAAGAGATTCGTTACGCTCAAAACGAAAAAGGGGAGGTGCGTTGAGGAGGGGAACTGCCCTGAAGGGGAGGAGATGCGAGAAACAGAGGGGGGAAGTTAGCGTTGAATATGGGGCCTTGAATCATAGAGGGCTTCACATTTTTACTTAACGCAAGAAAGAGCAAGCACCAGGCAGAGGAGGGAAAGAGCACTGCGAAATATGAAGGGGACAACCCTTTCAATCCTTACCTGAGGGCCGAGTATTGGGGTGCATTGGAAAACGCACCTCCCGTAGGGAAATGCACATGACTGGTTAACCTTTCAACGGAAGGGGTTGGGGAAGGTAAATGGAACGGCATATCAGTGTACCAACATGAAAAGATCCGCGACCTCTGGATTTGTTAGCAGGGTCACATCTAGGCGTCGCCTGTTGGGGAACGAAGGAAGGAGAGTTCCGAATGTTGGAGAAGAATCAGGGGGCAGGTCCGAAACTACCTTGGGTTGGGGGGGGGGCGGGGAAAAAATAGAGACCAGAGCGGATTCCATCTAAACGGGAAATTGTTAAGAGAATATAAGGGAGACTCAATCATGTCTTCTGAGGCAAGAGGGAAGAGCGGGTTGAAAAAGTAAATGGCTTCGGCATGTGACAGAAGGATGAAAAAAAAGGCTGAAGCCGGTCAGCATCAGTAAAGCAAAAGCAAGAAAGACGGCTTTGTTCTCCGGACCGCTACAGGGGCCTGAGGTCCTTTGGGGCATTGTACGTCTGTGAAGTGACTGGCCCGGGGGGACAAAAACAGTAATGCCTGTCCCGGCTGAAAGGTGGTTCTTAAATGACAAGGTGGGGAAATCAGATTGGGGATCCCAAGGACACCTGTAAACGCGGGGTGGGTCTCCAAGCGGGTAACAAGAGGGCAAAAAAGACGTGGTGCAAAACTTAGCTCCCTAGCCGGAAGTCGCGATTTCATCCTTGTCATTGAACACGGAAGGTACGTTCCGGGAAAATTGTGGGGGGGGCATATGATCACAAGCGACGAAGAAAAATGTGCGTCAAGGTAGCCGGGGGACGAGATCGGATAACGTCTGTTAATCGACGTAAATAATTCCGGAAAGTTCGAAGAAGGACGGTAAATTTTGAAAGTGGAAAGGGGTTTATTCGCAGACATTATTGTCGGCGCGCAAAATGAAAAAAAAGAAAAACGCAACATTCAACAAGAAAAAAAATAAATCTACAAGGCAAAAGAACTCAATATTGCCAAGATTGGAAACTCTCGACCTGAATAGAGACTCCAAACAAACGGGGAAAGAGATTCAGAATGAGCGGTCACGTTGTTTCCAATCTTGGCAAAATATGAGACGTAGAGACTGGTTTGGTTTTTGTGGGCTGAAGGGGAGGTTGGTGTATGGCGGAAGCGCGGCGAAAAAGCCGGAAGAAAGAAGAGGTTACGCAATTTCCAGGGAAAGGCGAAGCGAATGAAAATCCGGAGGATTAAGTGTATGGGAACATCTAGGAGAAATCAGTCACTTCAGGCAAAAGGAACCGGCAATGTCGAGTAGTTAGACTCAGGGATCCAAGGGCATGAAAGAATAGTTCCAGGACATGCAGTGACACGCAAAACATACGACGGCTCGGGAGCAGGGCTATTAAAAGAACTTGCATGTGTTGGTAAGATTGGGTGCCGACAAGCCTCTAAATTTTTCCTTATTGAGGGGGTGTTGTAGACAAATCTTTATTGAAACGCATTACCGCAAAAATGGGGAAATTAAACCATGATTTGAACGGAAAACAGGGCTCAAACCTCTAACCAAGCGCCCCGGCACTCCCAGGAAATCCCTGACTACCGCGAGAGATCAGGGGAATGATGAGGGGTTACCTTAGCTGACCGGGAAATTCCAAAGATCGGGTTATCCGGGGCATCCGTTCAAGGACAAGACAAGCCATTACAAAAGAACTAAAAAGATGGAAGAAAATGGGGCATCTCTCATGTCGAGACACTAACGACACATTTTATAGCGCTGTGTCATGGTTTGGGGAAGCAATTTGGGCCGCAAAAAAGGTAGTCTCACGAAAGAAGGAGGTTGATCAATATCGACTTTAGGTCAGGACCGAATGGGTCAGATGACCCTCAGTAGCAAATAGGGCCGCGCAATCTACCGGAGATGGGACTCGGTCTAAAGGATCTGCAGGGCCATTCGCGGGAGGATAAAAAAGGAGGAGGGTTTACAGGCATAGTCGTACCAGACGCTGTGCGGTCAACATAATATAGGTCATAAGGGAATGGGGGAAAGCCTTGGAGGAGTGTGAAGATACCTCCGAAAGGGAACTCATTGCTTGGGAAAGTACGAAAATGGAGTCCGGGACTAGAAAACATTAAGTCAAGCCGGGAAATCAAACATGTTCTCAAATAGACGCGCTGAAAGGGAGGGAGGGAAGACAAACTCACCGAGGAAGAGAAAGAACGGGATAGACGAGACGCAATCGACAGCTGAGCTACCAAGGCAGGTCCGACGTCGAAGGGACTGCAGGGTAAAATCTACAGGGGGATACAGGGTGAAAGGGGTCTACTAAGACGTGGAGGGCTCAAGGGAAACTTTGGGTTGTCGGAAAAAAAGAAGGAATACCCATCAACCCTAGGATTTTGAGGTTAGAAACAAAACGCCGGCTCGGAGGGTTTCGAGCTGAAGGTCCAAAGGAAAGGTCGTTATCACCAGAAGGTTGAGGGACTCAAAAAGAAGGGGGTTGCACGAGAAGAGCGGACTGACCTTGACGCAAAGATCTACATGTACACTTATGTGTTCTTGCAACAAGAGTCGTCTGGCTGTTCGCTGGACGAGTCTCTTTATTTTTGTATGGGCATGTGTCAAAAAAATTAGAGAGAGAGAATCTTCGAAGGTTAGAGGCGGCGTAGAATACGTAAAGGCAAAATAAGGAAGATTTTCTATATCGACTGGTGAGTTCAAAAAGTCTCGTATGGCCTTTTCCAGTGAACCAGTTTATAGGGCAACAGTCCTTATCGGACCGCGAGCAGTAGGAAAAAAGTTTACAATATTCAAATAATAGGTACAAAAGATGAAAAGAAAAAGAAAAACACGCTCGAGAAGAGAACGGTTTGAGAACTCCTGCTTAGCGGGGAGAAGGGCATGGTAGGGAAAAACGGGGCGATATTTGCTCATGGAAGGGAGAACGGTTTCGTCTTGTCGGAGCATTGAAACTGGTGATCGGGTAGTTCAAATCTATTGCAGCAGCAAGACAATACTTCGTCCGGGTGAAGACTGGATTCTGAAAAAGGGAAATGAGAGAAAAATTGGGGGTATGGGGACTCGTTAATTCAGAGAGGAAGAAGAGGGTAACTTATGCAGGACGCATTATCGCGTTTGCGCGTGTTGCGCGAGGGTCAAGGAACGATTGGAAAGACCAACAACCACAACTTTAGGAGAAAAGAGAGAGGTGCAAATCAGGATTGAGAGCGCAACACCCAAACAGAGAATCTCGTCCTCATTCTTTCAAACAAATAACTCGTCAAACTGGGAGAGCAACAAAGTCCGCACCCAATTTTAGACGCAAGGGAATGTGGCTCTCAATAACACCACGTCACGTCTGGATTGAGGTTCTTCTCATTGCGAACAAAAAGAGGAGTGCTACAAAAGAGTTCAATAAAGAGTCAAGGGAAAGTCAATTTTAAAAGTCACGACGCACCTAGACAACCCCTTCAATTCGCAGAAGAAAACTTATGGGCGAGGGAGAGACCCTCTATCCTTATCGCCGTTCTGCCTGTGTTCGGGGAAAGACTTGGGAAAGGGGACGATCCTCCTTGGTCATGATGCGGACCTGTCAATCATAATTACCGACCTATACAACAGGGTAAGAAGCACCAGCACTTACGCTGGTGGGTGACAACCGCTCTAAGAGAAACAGAGGAATTTTTTCGGCAGATATACGGCCGCAGGCCGGAAAAAAAAGTTGCGATAGCTGGGAAGTGCTAGAGGAATCGCTAGGGAACCAAGACAAGCGCCACCTTGTCAATCGATGGGGAGGCGACCATGCAACGGACGCCAGTACATGGTCGTGCCTCAACCAATACAATCAGTAAAAATACCAATCGAATGTATTTCAAGTGTCGTGGGCCAGAAGTCGCGGCGGGAAAGGAAAGATTGATTTCGGGCATCGAAGATAACCCCATTTTGTGGGTGACGACGGAGAGTGGGGGGGGGAAAGGGTCGAAGGAGGGGAGAGACATAAAACTACGACAATGCTGTCCCGAAAAATAACGGGTTTTCAGTGCGGAATGAGGGTTCGTCCTTGGGACCAGGAGTAACCACGGAAAACAAACAGGCACTGAGACCCTCCACAGCGGGATAGCCCCTCCCCAAGATGAGGATCACGCTTTTGAAAAGGGTGGCTTACATTAAAAAGAATGTCCCGACCGCTTCTCCTGCACTGAGCGAGGCCTATAGAAAAAGGGGCGGACATGACTTCCTGGATAGTGTGAAGTACTCTTACACCGCTTTCTGTCTGGTTGCAACATGAACGACCCGTAAGAGGGGGCAGACAACATCGTGAGTGTAATGAGGGTGAGACCGACGGAAACAGGTCCGGGGGACGCACCAAAGCGAGGGAGCGGCACTAAAATAAGGAGAGATCAACGGAGACCAAACCAGACCGGAGAAAATCTGCCGGGGGACCGTAATGTTTGGGTCCCCGAAAACCAAAAAGGCAGGGCCCACTGAAGAACAGCCCCTGCTCGGAACTTTCCCGAAGGGGGTACGGGCAAACTCGGAACAGATTAAGCCGGGCGCTCCGGAACATCTCGACGCTTCCTCTAGCGGGAATTCACGTTGATACAGGGTAGAAGGATTGTGCTTTGTTTTGACGTGTGGGAACGAACGATCAAAATGGGAATGAAGCAATCGGATGATAGAACTTACTGGGCAGGTTTGGGGTGGAGGCCCACTTTCTGCGGCAACACTACCGCAGCAAGGGACAAAACCATGTTTCATGATCCGACGAAGAAGCCATTCTTGCTCTGCAGAGGGGCGCTTTTTATAAGGAATCGCGGGTCGAGGGGCACTGAAAGAGCCGGAGACACGTGTGGTCTGGAAGCTCGCGTCAGGAACCCAAACCGGGGAATTTCCTGGGAGATAAGCGCAGCAGAAAGTGTAGTTCTGGAAAGGGTCCTTGGTCCGTTGGGGGGAGAGCAGGTGTGAGGGTCTGTGACGGCCCGGTTGAAAGACGAAAAATTAATTTCGGTCTGGGGACAAAGTGCGTTCACCCTGAATACGGGGGGGGAAAGCAGATTGAAAAAACCTCCGAATGCCAAGCATTGTCCGCAGGTGTGGAAAAAACGCTAGGGGGTAAATATAAAGGAGGGTGCAATAGGGAACGATCCTCAAGGGGTGAAGCCTGAAAGGTCATTTGCGGGGAGGACATGTGGCAGAATTGTAGAGGAGAAGGACTGCGTTCAGGGACGGCCGTGACGGAGAGAGTGGATCGACTCGTCTTGTAAACCAGCCGGAAACTGATCAGGCGCTCGAAAAAATGGGGGAAAGTTGCGAGTAAAGTTATCGTGGCGGTCATTCTCATTCGTTCCCGACAGGGGGCTTCCATGGCTGACGTACAGAAAAAAAAACATAAACAACAAAAAACGCCTAACCATTGTGGCGTCTCAATTTTAACAAGATGGGGGAAAGCGGGGAAACTCGTCTGAAAGTCAGCTAAACCCAGAAGGAAAAGAGAGGATTCTAAATAATCAATGGGTCTTGTTTTCCATCGGGGCTACGACACCGTGGGGAAAGCGGGGGTTCTAAGGGGGCGGGGAGTTTGGTGTCTTGGCGATCGCAAACCATCCTGTAAAGAAAAAGATGGTTACTCTCAATTGGTCCATTTTCCGGCGGGGGGATCCACAGATCGTGGATGGAAAAGTAACGAGAGACGTGAGGCATTGCATGGGGAAAAAGTTTCGGAAGGGGAGCCTCATATCAATTCATGGCTAATAGAAGCGGACTTCTGACACTCGCCCCTGGGTTAAGGTCAGGGGAGCGTCTTGCGTAAAAAGGATGGACGTGTAATCGATGGGAGGACACCACCCGCCAAGATGCTGATGTCGGAGGGCACTCTTAGGATCAGGCATTTCAAAGGAAGGAAACTTTACCTTAGACTAAGCTTGTGGGAGTATTCAAAGGGAGAAAAAAGTCACAACCTCTGGCTGACGACCACGACCAATTGGGGGAAAGAAAATGGGGATCAGGCAAGTCAGCGATGTCTATAAAAAAACCAAGGCGTCAGGGGGGGAAAAGGTTGGGGGGGTTGTTGATTGGGGCGGAGAGATCGCCCATGAAATATCGTGGATTAATAATTCTATCGAGAAGAGGGAATTTCAAAGCTCTGCGATGGGGGGTGGTCATAAGCAAGTACGAAAAAGCAGGGACTCGTAAAAATCAAGGGGTCTATTTATATCGAGGGGGGAATGTTGAGAGAGGGGGGCAACTACAACCAAGTTAGTCGAATCTCAAGCCGGTGGTTCTTCTATCAGGATTAGGACTTCTTCGTAAAAGAGCGAAAGAGTTTCCTATGGAACCGACCTGAAGACAACAGCCGAGCGGCGCGATTGTCAGAAAGAGCTAAGATTCTTTCCATATGAGGAGAACCCCTTTCGGTCAGGGGACAGAAAGGTGAATTAACGACGGGCTGGCGGTGCATTGGGGGGGAAAAGGAAAAAATAAAGTACGCCCGCAAGCCGGTTACAGGGAAATGGGAAAGAAGATGCGGAGGATAGCATCATAGGGGAGAAGACTTGCGTTCAAAAAAAGGTGAACCGATACTATAAAAGGGCATTGAATCAAAGGATACCAAGGGTGGCGCATTAGACTAAAAAGCTGAGGGCGAGGGATTGTACCAGAAAGGAAGCGAAACATAAAGGAAAGGCTAAGACGCAGCCTGCCATTCGATCGCTTCAGCAAGGGATCGGGCAGGCTCCGGAGCGAGACCTCCGCTGGAAGGGAAACGCTAAAAACAGCTATCCACCGCCTCTTTGGTCGACGCCCGCGGCGGGCGAACAGGAATACTCGTAGTCCGTTAAAAAAAGACAGGGCGACGAAGGAGGGAAACGCCTCTCGTTTGCCAGGGCGCAAAAAAGCAAAAAAAAAAAAGCTAAAAGTTGCTCGCGAGAGAAGCTGAAAGAACGCCGGGGAGCATTAAACAGGGGAGTACCCGCGGGTGAGAGATCAGGGCAGAGGTAAACGCTACTTGAGGAAGCGACATTGAACGCAAATCACAGGGGGAGAGTTGGGAGTTGAGTCAAAGGAAACCGGGTAGGCGAGTGATCTTGGGGAGGGAATCGTGCCGGTGGAGGGGGGGATTTGAAAGGACCTACGAAATCTAGAAGGACCATTTTCTAGGGAAAGCCATGGTTCGGCAGGAAGCATTAAGGGACCAACATTCGAGTGTCTCGGAGCGAAGAGGTGGGGGAAACCCATGCTTGAGGGACATTGGCAGGAGTATTACCAGGGGAGAAAAACAGGAAGATTCGGCAAAAGGCGATAAAGTTTTAAAGAAATGAGCTCTTTTCCAAGAAGCCCCGAATCGAAGAACGCGAGCAGGCATCCGATAGGGGGGGATCGAACCCGCGCAGCAGGCTCGGAGGAAATGGCAGGGGAAGTGGATTGGGAAACATCCTTTGGCGATTGCGACATTGAAGGGCGGTTTCTTGGAAAAAGGGGGAAAAAAGCAAACAAATTCAACAGGATGATCAAGTTTACTGGTGCGCAAAGCTAGCCCATAAGGTCTATCTTGTGAAGAGCGGGGAGGGGAAACCGGAACTCCGAAGTGGGGTGAGGTTGTGAACGTCAAAGGAGGGGAGGGGAAAAGCCGAACTTGGTTGTGCACGAGTCAGGGCGAGAGGAGGAGGGGGGGCAGCGTGGGTTTAGAATTGGAAAAAGAGAGAGAAAAAACACACGAGAGAGGAGAAAGAGATTTTCAAGCGGCTTAGAGCGACAAAAAAACGATCAACGAAAAGGGTCAGGACAACCACAGGGAAGAGCAGATTAGAAGGGGGAGACACAAACCCAGGAAGACCGCATTGAAAAGGTTAGCTAAGCAATACACTCGACGCCGGATTGGAAAAAGGCTGCGCATCGATTCAACAGAAGGGAAGAAATGTTTAAAGGATCGAAAAGATCTAAAAAAAGTCAAGTTTGGGAAGTAAAAAAGATCGGACAAGCGGGTTCAAATCCACAAAAAAGGGGAATGACTCCGATCAAGCTGCTGCGGCAGAGAGCAGAGATCCGACGAGAAAGCACGAGTGTGTTCTAGGGCCCCCTTGTGTGCCTAGTGAAAACAATCTTAACTTGGAATCGACTTAAAGGCTTCGAACGGAGTACGAAGTGAGGCCCAGCAAAGGGGAATAAAATAGACCAACTCGTAAATGGGGGTGTCCACACGCTAAAAGATAAAAAAAAAACGCCCTTGGGCAAAGAAACTATTCTTCAGCCGAAAAAAAAGGGGAGCAACGCCATTCAACAAAAAATCAATACAATGATTGGAGAAGTAAGGTTTGAAAAAAAGCAAATAGACAACCATTAAGCTAGCCAAGCAGGGCAGATGAACATGCCGGAGGGTGCGGAAAATCATCACAAGAAAAATAGGATTGGGTAGTGCCTTTCAAAAGGAGCGGGGGAAAAGGTGCCACGAGCAAAATCAGGACTAAAATTCCATGTGTGCAGCTCTGCGTGTGGGAGCGAAAGGGGCGCTCGCGAGCAACATCGAAAGGTGCCCGGAGAAAAATCGCGAAAACGGCGGTTTCGTCGTCTGAGATCCATGAGCTGTGTCACGGCAAACACAGAAAAGGTCGAAGGAGCCCCAGAAACACGTTAGAAACCCAAGATTCGGGGACAGGTTGGTGTTATGGCTAGGGGAAAAAAAACCAGGTCGGACTAACCGGAGCGAGAGAGGCGAGGCGGGGGTCGGAAAACTGGGGTCGACTTTGAACCTTCCGTGGGGGAGGCGATGCGCGTAAAGGGATGACGAAATCAGCGCGGAATGGAGAAAACAGTGAGTGGTCTTAGGGAAGAAGGCTTACTCGGCAAACAGGAAAAACGGCGTTACGCACAACAGCAAAAAGAAACTGCAAGCTCGGCGGTCAACACGATAGAATTGCAAATGGAGGAACATGCCTGTATCGGGGGTGCCAACAAGCGGAGAAAGAATAAAACACTGCAAAAAAAGGGGAAAAGGTACTGAACCGGGACGAGGGGGTTGAGGATCGCGACCTTCAATGAGAGAAGGGTCTCTCGCTTATAGTCCCGTCCTAGACCGGGGGGGCAAAAGGAGTTGAGCACAGTAGCATCGGAAAGGAGGGGGGGTCCCGTTTTAAAACTCCTTGAAGGAATAAATGGCACAATAAAAGCTTCGGAGAAAAGGTGGTGGGCTGGCAAAAGGGGAAGCTAAGAGAGGTAAAAGCAATGGATTTTCGGGTAGGGATGGGCGAAAAATGAAAAAAAAAGACAAAAAACTTGTTCAATAAGCGGGTGGGAATTCCTCGGTGTGGGGAGAGTGACCTGTAGAAGGAGTACCATCTGGAATGTGCCTGGGGACTCCGGAGTCCCCCGAACACACGCACCGGGGAGAACTGTGGGGACGCGTCCGCGCGCTCCAGAGTGGGTAGTCAAAAACTTGATTTCCTTGTCTGGGGGAAAGTAAATGACTTTGGCAAACATGCACAGATGCAAAACCATGTTGGTACTGAAGGGACTTCTTGACGTTAAATGACGGTTATTCACATCAATGTACTAACCCGACAGATTCCAAGGGTGTGTAACCCATCTCTGAAAAAAACCGTAGGCAAGCCGGGTGTTAAACAGAAAAAAAACAGGCGAGGGGAAGAGTGGACGCTCGGGGAAGCTTGTGCATGTCAACACTGAATTAGGGAAGGAAGGAGGGGTAGGATCAAGCGACTATAGGTTTCAAAGTGAACCCGTTGATGCGGGCGGGGTGACCGAGGCCTCCTAAATGCGGGATAAAAATTTGAAAATTGGGGCGAGGAACCGTTATTTATCAGGTGAGAAGTCTCGTCTTAGCCTGCCGAGGAAGCAAGGAAAAGACCAGCACAACAGAGAAAAAACAAGGTCACAAAGGGGGGCGTAAATCAGGGACCAAGGAAGGGGGAAACTTGAAGAGAGAGAGTCAGTAAGAGATTAACAACAACAAAGGATATTAAAAGAGCAGGGGGCGAAGACGATGGAACGTTGGGAAAGAGGGGGCTAAAAGTAGAACGAACTGAAGAGAGGGGGGGAGGAGGGGGGGAGAGAGCGGAGGGGGAGGAGAAACGGTGGTGAAAAATTGGGGGAGATGAGGAGAAGATGCGAGGGGTGAGAGGGGCGAATGAAGAAGTGTAAAGGGGGGAAGAAGGAAGGGGGGGTAGGGAAGATTGAGAGGGGGGGGTTAGGGGGAGGAGGGGAGGGGGATGTAGGAGTGGAGGGGAAAGGTATTTAGTGGGGAAGGGAGGGAGGAGGGTGAAGGGAGGGAAAGGTGGGAAGGGGTAAGAAAAGGGGGTGGAAGGAAAAGTAGGGGGGGAGAGTATGTGTGGAGAGGAAAGATGTGAGGTGGGGAGCGAATGAGAACAGGGGGGGAGGGAGGGGGTGGGGGATGGGAGAGATGAAAAGGGGGAAGGGGAGAAGATGGAGAGAAGTGACCCTTTTGGCCGGAGTTGTGATTGTGGGAGGGGGGCTTGTGTCTTCGTAAAGAAAAATCTCAATCCGTAAAGATGAATGAAAAAACTTACACTCAAATTTGCTTTTGCAGAGAATAGAAAGTGCGGCAATGGAAGTTTAAAACGAGAAAAAGATCTCGTCAAACGTAAGGAGGAGACTCGAAGAATCAAGATCCAATCAGGGAAAGAAAAGGATTAGACATTCAAAGAAAAGCCCGAAGGACGATCGGAGGCAGAAGTGGCGAAAATGAAAAACGGTGGGAAGAACGGGGGGTCTGGGGGGGAGGACACAAACTCAATCAGGAGCTGTCGGATCAGGTGAGGAAAACGAGTTCAACGGAAAAGGGACCTGCCACCAACCCAGCAGGTAATTTTGGGGGCGCGGGCAAAAGTTGGAGGGAAAAAAAGGAACCTAACCTGCGTGTAACCAGGGGGAAAAAAGGAAATCAAGGACGACAAGACGCGCGTATATGGCGACACCAAAGTCAAGAGTTGGCTGTACGCGGGGAGCAGGGAAACGGGGGCCATGAAATACTTTTGTAGCTGAAGAGCAGATGCCGGCCTAGGATTATCAAAGCTGTATTAAAAAAGAAGCAAGTTGACGTCAGGAGAGATCATCAGGGACAAAGGTGATTAAGAGAGAGTATGTGCATGTGTGTGCACCACACAAGGTGAGACGGACGCAAGGCATGGTAGAAAAAATGATTAGAGTCCTAGCAAAAAAAAAAAAACTGCAAAAATGGGTCAAAAAAGAGGCCAATGATCACAGGAGGGCGAGCGGCGCAGGATTGGAAACCACCCGAAGAGCGGATAAAGATGCTTCGAAAGGCTTTCAAAAAGGAAGAACCACCGTCGGGAGGAGAATGTGAGGAATTGCCCGACGGCCCGCTGGGGAGTTACAAAAAAAGCAGAATACTCCCTGCAAGAGTTTCCGTTAGGGGTGAATCAAGGAAGGGTTCGGGTATAAGAGCGGCGCGCTCAACTGGGCGTTACATGGGGGAAAAAGCCCAGACGAAAAGAAGGAACAAGCGAAATAAGGGATGGGGGGGACACGCCATAAAACTCAAGGGAGTCAATTTACCGAAACGCACCGAAATCGGTAAAGCGTAAGACTGGCTATCGTCAGGAGGCCGACATGGAGAAAACGTCGCTGACAGGGGGCAGGCTCCTAGAAAGGGACCGAAATAGTCTTGTATTGGACGAAAACTAACAGGCATTATCCCTGGAGTTGTCTCTCCCGAGGTGGGGGGAGAGGGAAAAAAGAGTTGGTTGTGGAAGGTGCAAACATCCTGGACACGCGACAACATGCGACAAACCGGCAGCGGGGATTTTAAAACGGCGCAAACGAACACTGAAATAGAGGACTCGCTAGAGACACGCTTCAAAAGTCGCCGAAGCAGGGAACGAGAAGAGTACAGGTCATAAAGCAATACTATGTGCAAAAAGCCGAACAGACCTTCTACGGAAAACATGAAGCACTCTCCCGGGAAAAGGGAGGGTTGGGAGGCAAAAACCAGCGGACCGAAGAGGGTCGACTCATTTTGGAGGGACGAAATGGCCGTTTGTCTATTCTGGGGGAAGTAAAGAGGCATCTCGGAAGGCCATTTTCGAGCCATGGGTACCGTCAGTAGCGAACGGCCAGAAGGACGGGGAGGGGGCGTATCGATAGACGTTGCATTGGATTGCCTGGAGTGATTACCTTGGATCGACGGGATGATTCGGACCGGACTTCGATGAAATTGCCAAAAGGACAGAGAAGGGTTAACGCGTAGCCAAATCGAAAACACGCAAAAGGGCGGAAAGTCGATTTGAGATCAAATCATGCTGAGGACGGAGAATTAAAGATGCAGGGGATGGAAACAGCGGGGGGGAGATATTGGACTGGTCCCAAAGTCAGAAATTCTTGAGGAATTGTCGCAACAGGGGGGGGCTGTGGGAGGACGTTCTGTTGACAAAATAAACAAACGAAGCGGGCGTCTATTGTGAACTATGAGAGGTGGAGTGAGAACCGGGGGGAAAAGGAGGATAAACAGTTGGGTTGAGGATGTTCAAGGTCCAAGGATAATTAACCGCGTGGTGGGCACTTATTACTTCGGCTTCGCGTGGGAAGCGGAGCCAATTTGAAA
>Ga0179591_1486442_pt1 | contig 12858 bp, 17 predicted proteins | sample CZOMad2_1_08_16f_FD_182891 | JGI IMG/M metagenome (GOLD analysis project Ga0179591, IMG submission 182891) | Vadose zone soil fungal communities from Angelo Coast Range Reserve, California, USA - CZOMad2_1_08_16fungal (PacBio error correction) | ecosystem: Environmental > Terrestrial > Soil >...
GGCTTTCAACTTCAACGATGCCCTCAAGAGTCAGATCAACACCGACTTATCACCTATCTCCGGTTTTCTTTCGAAGTGCCATCGGCATCGCCAGGCGCGGGCCATCTATCAGCGGCACCTCGCCAGCGCGAGCAGGCCATCGATCAATGGAAGCTTTCATGCGGAAAAACTATCGCCGTCTACATCGTGTCGCTTTGAACAATCAGCGGCAGGCCTGGGGCCGGCTGTCGCCGCCTCCGGCGCCCGTTTTGCCGCCGAGAAGCGCTTCTGCGCTCGAGGAGCGGGTCGGCAGGCCCGCGAACCCCTGAACCCACGTCAGAACTCAAGCTCTCCCGCCAGTCAGCATTGGCCGACTCCCCGAGCCAGGAATCCAGCGGCCGTCGCCTACACGTCTCTTGGAAGCGCTGGAAATTATCCAAGTGCACGCTGCTGCGCTGCCAACAACGGGTGATAAAGAGGGGAAAAGGGCCCGAGGTTCATGCGGGTACAGGCGATCAAGCAAGAGAAGAAGAGGAAGTAGCAGAGAAATCCGAAGGCCTAAATCCGAATTCCGAATGCAATGCCGATGGGCGAAACCCGAATGGGAGCTTTGAGGTCATGCGGATTTCGGATTTCGCATTGATTTGGCATTCGGATTTCGTCCATTCGATTTATTCCCTCGCTCGTGGGGCCCCATCTTTCCGCCCCACAGCAGTAGGAACATCGCAGATCCGCCTCACCTTCGGGTGTCTGTTGCCTTCATCCCCGTAAACTATGGATCTTGCTAACACTCTGGTTTTACAGGGCCAGACCAAGGCCGCCGATATGAATTGCCAGATCCGCCCGCCCTGTGGGACGGGAAAGTCGCGGCAATTCCCCTCTCCGACAATACCGTCCCTCGCGCCGGCACGTGAATTGGTCCCCCAAAACGGCCGACTGGGAGCTGCACGACCCTTGGCAGCATTCAACGCCTCTACGTCAACGCATTCTCGTCACCCGGCACGCAATTCATCAAGCTCGGCGACAGATTCGCGTCGGTCGAACCCTCATGGTCTTTGGCGCTCAGCCCGGCGGTCACCCGCACCATCGCGGCAACGTCAAACTCGCCGGCGAAAGAAATGGGCATGGACATGCCATCATGGCCACCGTCACCGCAGCGACGATTCGATGGTGCTGGCCGTCCCCGAGCCCCCGCCGCCCGCTGTCGTCGCGAAAATCCTCCACAGCTCGGCGCTGCCCTGGGCATCATTTCATAGTCGACCAAGGTGTGGAATGGCATGACCTGGCTCGAGCACGTCCACGCCGACCGCCGGCATCATTCTGCTGCTTGAGTGAAAAAAGCGAGGAGCTGATCCCCAAATTTCGTCCGCACTCGCGAGGACGACGAGCCGGACAGCAAGGTGCCCGTGGCCGTCCAGAAAAAATCCACCCTCGCGCACCATCCCAATTACGTCATCGAAACGGCCAGGCGTGCTCCTCCAGCAACGCCAATTGCCGACCGCCGCCTTCAGCAAGGCAAGGCGTGCGTAGCCTGGGCATTCGGCAGTGCGCGTGTGCGTTCCCATCAAAGCCCGGCGCCTCCCCGCTGCAAGACGGCGACGAACTTGTTCGCGTGATTTACATCGACAGCTTCGGTCAAAAACTACACCTAACGCCCCCGAGCAACTCAGGTTTTAACGACCATTGGAATGCAGGCAGCCGGGCCATCCAACACGCGAACTCTATCAGGTCAGGTTTTGCAAGCGCGAGCGCAATGGCCGCCATCGGTGAAACCACGGCCGCACTCTCTCACTCGGAATCAAAAAGCATTCTCCAGGCTCTTTCGCTTCGGGCGCGGACGTTGTGGATATGGGCCTGCGAAGTAAGCAATTTGCAGCAATCGCAAAGGGCTGGGGCGCTGTTGAGCGCCAATTGGAAAAAATCTACAACACTCACCCTCAATCTCCTGGCTTACAGCAATGAGCGTGAGCCGCGTCTCGAGCTGGTTCACCCGCGTCAAATCACAGGAGTGCGTCGATCTGATCGCCACTCCCGCCAACCTCAAAAGTCGCCATGGTCGTCTCCGATGTCCGACGCGACATGCCCCCCGTCCCCGTCGATCCCGATGGGATCTCACCAGGTGCTGATGAACCTGCTCAGCACCCCTGGCGCCGTCATCTCCGCCACGGCCTGATCAAAGTCCTCTCCTGCAAAATACCGACCCCGAAACCAATCAGATGGGCTGGAGGTCATCGACAACGGCCGGCATTCCCGAGCCGATGTAAGGCCATGTTTCGAGCTGGTTCCCACTCCCACCAAAGGCAACCGCGGCACCTGCCTGCCTGGCCTTCGCCAGAAAAATCGTCACCGAGCATGAAGGCACGATCAGGGTCCAAGCAACTGGGTGAGCTCGACGTTCGACGTGATTGCCAGTGGAAGGCATGGCCTTGGACCCAATCACGACGCATGGCCGCAGAGGTAATAGATGAAAAGGAAATGGAACCTCGAAAGTCGATCGCAAGACGACGGCCGCTGGATCGCCGAGTGCCGGATTTGCCTGGCACATGACCTACGGAAAGACGCGCAAGGGAGCTATTTCGCTCGTGCAGGCACTGTCGCTGGCGCGTGATCCGATCGCCTAGAACACTGCGAAAAAATCCCTGAAATTGCCAGCATTCTGGTGACCGGGTGAGTCCAATTGTCTGGCGACAAATGCGATGCGGGTAGTGTCTGCCCTTCTGCGAATGGGTGGGGTGACATCAAAAGTGCAAGGCGGGACTTCGCATATCCCGTAATGGCGCGTTGGAAGGATGGCTGATCTTTTTTTTGCCTTCCACGACAGAGGATAGATTGGGCCTAAGATTCAACTGGCGAGGATCGCGAAGAGAACCGGGCTTAGTTCCGGAATATCTGTTGATAGCGCGAACACCTGAGGTTTTCGCGCATTTCCTTCTCGCAGTCCGAAAAATCCTCTTTGCTCCCACCCCTCGATTCCGAGAATTATTCGCGACATTCCAATTTGTTCATGTTCGGCCCGGGTCGTAGGGGTTTTTGGCCTGGGGAGTTTTGCCTCGCTTTTTATTCTTATCTGATTTCATGATCCCTCCTACGAAACAACAACCAAATCCTCCCGATCGATCGATTTCACAGGCGAATTATCCCCGTGATGATCGCATCCGCCAAACGTCTCTTCGATGCTTAGCTCCACAACCTTCTCCTCCACCGTATCCTTGGCGATGAATCCGGCAGGCGTGCACCGGCTTGGTTTTGGCCGATCGATGGGTGCGATCTATCGCCTGCGTCCTCGATTGCCGGGTTTCCAACTCCGGATCGAGCAAGATAGACAAATCCGCCGCCGTCCGATTCAATCCCAATCCGCCGGCTTTGAGCTAGATCAAAAACAGTTTGCATTCGCATCCGACTGAAATGGCTGCGATCCGCTCCTGCCGTGCGCTTCCTTGCCATCCCAGTTATTCGTAACTATTCCCCTGGCATCCAGCGCCGTCCGCACCAGCGCCAACATGCTGGTGACCTGTGAACACCACGCCTTGTGTCCCTCGTCGATGATTTCCTCGCCGCGGCACCAGCAGATCCAATTTGGCCGACGGTTCTCCTAATTTCGCGCCGAATCGAGCACCCCTGATGCCATGCCGGCCCTGCGCAACTCCCCGCCCCACCCCCACCCCCCCCCCCCCCCCCCCCCGCCCCGCCCCCCCCCCCCCCCCCCCCCCCCCCCCCCCCCCCCGCCCCCCCCCCCCCCGCCCCCACCCCCCCCTCCCCCCCCCCCCCCCCCCGCCCCCCCCCCCCCCACCCCCCCCGCCCCCCCGGCCCCCCCCCCCCCCCCCCGCCCCCCGCCCCCCCCCCATCGTCACCCCCCCCCCCCCACCCCCCACCCTCCCCCCGCCCCCCGCTCCGCCCCTCGCAGCATCGCCTCTGAGAAATCTGAATCTTCGACAAAAGAGGGCGGTTCGTCCCTGCTTATCAACCTTCGACAGCGATTCCTGCCGATAGTTGCGCCGCAGCTCGTCATAATCTTTCCTCTGCGGCCCATCCAATTCGCATGACCTGGCTTGCCAAACTGATGCCCGAACTCGTGACCAAGACACCCTCCGTCGTGCCATCGTTCGCGCGCGCCTTCAACCAACTCGTGCCGGCGGTTATGAAGTCCGTATATTCCTCCCACCCTCGCCCCGCCTTGTTGGAGGCGGGTCCACGAATCGTCTCGTCCCGATGCGGAATAATCCCACCACAGCCCGAACACTTGATCGCATTGAATGTCCGCCATGAAATGCGCTCGGCCTGGGCCCTGTGTTCCGGCTGCAAGAGAATCGTAACTTTGCATCCGTCAATCGTGGCTCATACGGCAGTGATTCTATGGCGCTTCATCGCCGCGGCCAACTCCTGCCCGTCACTATCAACATCGGGGCCGCGGAAAGTCCGCTCGAGCTTTAAATAATCCGAGCTGGATCGTCCAGGCGAAGTCGTGCACGTTGTCCTGGTGGAAAGTGAGGTCTTTTCCGCGCCGCTACTCCCTTCCTCACCAGTTCGCCCGTGGCGCGATCACTTCGTTCGAAGGGCACCGTAAGCTCGACATCGTATCGGCCGTAATCCTCAAAGACTCGTAGTTTGGCCATGGAACTGATGACATTCCAGGCGCGAATTTATCCTGGACAGCAACCGGGCCGGCTTGCCCCCTTCCCCTCCGACCAGCTTCAACAGTCCCGGAGTCGTCCTCCCAACACGCCGCTCTTTGGAAACCACTGCCCCGCTTAAGAGGAAACGTCCCCGCATGGCCGGTCCGCGCAAACACCTTGGGAAACTTCGTCTTGAACTCGATGTCCAATTCTATCGTCCTCGCCCGGCTTTGGACCGGGTTTCCAAGCGGCACGCGAATGCTTTTGGATCGTCTGCATTCGCGTCGTATGCCCGGTGGATGACTCAATCGGCTGGTTCGGGTCAAGTCGACCCACGCCGCACATCCGCTGACGTCGATCCATCCCCAAGTGTTCTTGTCCTTCCCCAGGCCGGTCACCCGCAAACTAACCGCCGGACTCCCGCACAGAACGTGCTCTTAGCATCGTTCTTAATGCGTTCATGTACAGATGGAGCCGCAGTTCATTTCACGTCATCGATCGATTTGGTGGGGGTGGGGTCCACGTCAGGATCTCGCGCCATCCACCGATTTATCCGCCAAGTTGTAGTGCGCGCTGAAAAGTCGGGTGAGGGGGGAGGGAAGAGAGGGGGGGGGGGGGGGGGGGGTTAAAGGGGGGGAGTGGGGCGAGGGGTAAGTGGCGTTAATTGCAGCAGGTCCGGCCTTGTTTTCTGCCATATAGAGCCTCTGCGCACATGATAGCGTGAAGCGTATGATAAGAGATCAGGCCACCGTCATGAGCATCAACGAATCCTCCTCCATCCCAACCTAATCCGGTCGTGGTCGCCACTGAACGGGCCATCGTGGCATCGGCAAAGCCCTCGCCCTGGGCGTCGTGGCGTCGCTAAGGAGGCCTACGTGGTCATCGCCGGCATAGTGAAGCCAGTACGAGAAGCCTTCCGGTTCCATCGACGATACCGCCAACGAGCTTCGAGCGCTCGGCCAGTCGCGCCCCGTCGGGTCGCGTCCCACTGATGTCCGCAGCGAAGAAGCATCCCAACATGGGGTCGAGCAAGACCATCGCGAATTCGTCCGCGGGGGGGTGCGCCTTCCTTGTCACAACGCCGGCGCGATCTTGGTGACCCAACCTATCTTGAACACCCCGCCTAAAATTCGACTTGATGATTCAGGGTCCACGTCCCGCGCCGCCTACATCGCCATCTAATTACGCCCTCCCCACTGGTGAAATCAAATGGGGGCACTTCCTGAACATGTGCCCCAACTCCACTCCACCCCATCGCCAGGGAGTGGCGTAACCTCAATTTTCAAGCTCTGCATGGCCCTCGTCGCATTGGACCACCCAAACCGAGCCCAAAAACAGCCGACAACACAAATCGCCGCCAACACCCTGTGGCCCCCACCATCATCGAAAGCCAGGCGTCTTCAACTGGAAAATGCGTACAACGAGCCAGTGCGCACCCCCGAAATCGTCTGCTGACGGCTTCAACCCTCTTCATCCAGTAGCCCGCCAGCTTCCCCGGCCGCGAATTGATCGATGAGGAAGTTCTCCGCGACTCGCCGGATGGACAATTTCGACCAGTAACTGGTGTTTTGTGGCAAGCCGCCCGAAAATCCATTGTATATTGACCATGTTGTAATCGCTAAACTATAGGAAAGAGCGCACTTACGTGGACGTAACTCTCAGATGGATAGAGCGGCGCCTCCCTAAGACAGGTCCGCAGTTCGAATCGCCCGTCCCTACCACAATAATTTTTCCTTGTCTGGTCTGCCAAACCATGATCTACTCTAGTTGTCATGGTTCTACGGAATATTGCAGAAGCCAAAGCCGATGCTCTCCAAATTGGTTGATTGCCCAAAACGGGGAAGAGGTGTCATCGCAGGCAAAAAGGCATTACAATCTCTCTTCTGGCTAAAACACCTTGGAGGGAGGAAGTGCTATAATTACCTGCCTGGGTGCGACGGCCGCCCCCGGGGGGGGGGGGGGCAGTAAATGACCCCGTTTTGGGCCAACTCAACCCTTTGGAGAGCTCTGCTTGGCTTCTGCAATATTCCGTAGAAAACAGACAACTAGAGTATATCATGGTTTGGTCGACCCAGCCAGGTAAATTATTTAGTGGTAGGGACGGCAGAATTCGAACTGCCCGACCTGTCGCTCGGAAGCGGCCGCTCTATCATCTGAGCTAACATTCCCCACCGTAAGTCCGCTCTCTATAGTTTATCTATTATCCACTGGTCAATATACACTCCTGGATTTTCGGGCGCTTGCCAAACACCAGTAATGGTCTAAATTGTCCATCCCTGCGAGTTCGCGGAGAACTCTTCCTCTCGGAATTCGTCGCGGCCGGTGAGCTGGCGGGCTCCTGCTGAAGATGGCGTTTGACGCGTCGCATACGATTTCGGGGGTGCGCCACGGCTCCTTGTCCTGCATTTTCCAGTTGATCGACGCCTGGCTTTCGATGATTGTGCGGGCCAAGGTGTTGGCGGCGCTGTTGTCGGCTTTGTGCTCGGCCGGCGAGTCCAATGGCGACTCGGGTTGGCCATGCCCGAGCTTGGAATGATTGTACGCCACTTTGGCCTGGCGATGGGGTGGAGTGGAGCGTTTGGCACATGTTCAGGACGTGCCCCTTTTGCCTTTCACACAGTGGGGCAGGGCGTAATATCTGGCGATGTAGGCGGCGCGGACGTTGACCTGCATCATCAAGGTTCGTAATTTTTTAGCGTGGGTGTTTCAAGATCGTTGGTCCCAGATCGCGCCGGGCGTTGTTTTGACAAGTATGTCGAGCGCGGCCGAATTCGGCGAGTCTTGTCGACCATGTTGGCGATTGCTTCTTCTCATGCGGACATCACGTGGGAACGGCGAGGGGCGCGCTGGCCGGCTCGCGCGAATCTCGTTGGCGGTATCGTAATAATGAACAGCAGAAAGAGCTTCTCGGTACTTTCTTCACTTTTGGCGGCGATGACACTTCTGCTCCCTTCGCGCGCCAGCGCAGGTCGAGGGCTTGCGATGCCACGGCTGGCTCCGTTACGATGGCGACACGACCGAAGGTTGGAGGGAGGGGGACGGATTTCGTTGATCTCATGAGGCGATCTCTTTCGTACGCTTCACGCTATTCCTGTGCGCCGCGGCTCTCGATTTCGAGACACAAGGCGGACCTGATTGGCGAATTACCGGATCAGCCGCGCACTCAACTTGGCGGATAAAATCGGTGATGGGCGCGAGATCCTGACGTGGACGCAACAAGTCTATGAACGTGAATGAATGTCGTTCCAATCTGTACATGAACGCATATTTAAGAAACGAGGAGAGCACGTTCGTGCGGGAGTCCCGGGGTTCGTTGCGGGTGCCGCCCCTTGGGAAGGAACAAGAACCCTTTGGGGATGGCTCGACGCCCAGCGGATGTCGCTGGCGGGGGGTCGAACTTGACGAAGTGAATTGAGTTCATCCATTCCGGATGCGTCGAATATACGATCAACAGTCCATTCTCGTGCCGCTTGGAAAACCGTCAAGCCGGGCGATACGAGATCGAATGGACATCGAGTTCAAGACGAAGTTTTCCCACTGTTTGTTTGCGCGGACCGTCCAATGCGGGGTACGTTCCTCTTAGCGGGGCAGTGGTTTCCAAAGAGCGGCGTGTGGGCGACGGCTCCGGGATGTTGACGCTGGTCCGGCGGGTAAAGGGGGCAAGCCGCCCGTTGCTGTCCAGGATGCATTCCAGCGCCTAGAAGTGTCATCAGTTCCATGCCAACTCCGAGTTCTGTGCGATTACGGCGTTACGAGTGTCGAGCTTACGGGTGGCCTTCGAACGAATTGATCGGCGCCACGGGCGAACTGGTTGAAGGGGAAGTGATTAGCGGCGGCGCTGACAAGACCTACACTTTTTCCACAGGACCGTCACGACTCGCCTGGACGAATCCGCCCGGATTATTAAAAGCTCGAGCGGACTTTCCGCGCCGATGTGAAGTACTCGGGCAGGAGTTGGCCGCGGCCGATGAAGCGACGCCATGATCCTCACTGCCGATGAGGCACATTGACGGATTTCAAAGTTACGCTTTCTCTTGCAGCCGGGAACACAGGGCCCAGGCCGAGCGGCATTTCATGGGGCATTCATGCGATCAAAGGGTGGTTCGGGCTGTGGTACGGGATTATCCGCATCGACGCTGGACGATCGTTGACCCGCCTCACAAATGGCGGGGGGGGGCGCGGGTGGGTGGAATATCCGCCTTTCATCAACGCGGCACGAGTTGGTTGAGGCGGCGAACGATGGTCACCGACGGAGGTGTCTTGGTCCACGGATTTCGGGCATCAGTTCTGGCAAGGCGCAGGTCCTGCTGCGAATTGGATGGGCCGCCGCGAAGCTTAGACGAGCTGCGGGCGCACTATCGTCAAGGAATGCTGTCGCAGGTTTATAAGCATGACTGAACCGCTCGAATAGTCATATTCTCGAGTGCGCTGCTTTGCGCTTGTCCGGCAGGCCGCATGCATCCGGGGTTGATCCGGATTCGGCGCGAATTCGGAGAACTCCGGCCAAATTGGATCTCTGTTGCCGCGTCTTCGAGTAAATCATGTGACGATGGACAAAGAAGTGCTGCTGTGTTTTCACAGTTCACCAGCAGTTGGCGCTGGTGCGGACGCGCTGGATGCCAGGGGAATAGTTTAACGAACCTGGTGGCAAGACGCGTCGACCGTCATGAGCGGATCGAGCATTGTCAGTCGGATCGAATTGCAACTGTTTTTGATCGCGCTTCAAGCCGTCGGATTGGGCTTGAATCTGACGGCGGCGGATTATGTCTATCTTCTCGATCCGTGGTGGCACCCGGCCATCGAGACGCAGTCGGCGATCGATCGCACCCGTCGCATCGGCCAAACCAAGCCTGTGCCGCCTGCCGGATCATCGCCAAGGATCCAAACGGTGGAGGAGAAGGTTTTGGCGCGTCAGCCAAATCGAAGAGAAGTTTGGCCCGGTGCGATCATCACTTCGGTAATTCTGCCCTGCTGAAAATTCGATCCTCCGGTAGGATTTGAGTTGTTTTGTTCGTAGGGGAGATCATGAATAAGCTAAGAAAAAAGCGAGCAACTCCCCAGGGGCCAAAACCCCTACGACTCTGCCGAACATGACCACATTGGGAATGTCGGAATAATTCTCTCTCGGCGCGAGGTGTGGGAGGCAAGAGGATTTTTCGGACTGGAGAAGGAATGCGCCGGAAACTCAGTTGTTCGCGCTGATCACAGATCTTCCGGCAATAAGCCCGGTTTCGAAAGAAATAGTCCTTCGGCGATCCTCGCCAGCATCTTAGGAGGCCAATCCATCTTCTGTCGTTGAAGGCAAAAACAAGATCCGGCCATCCTTCACACCGCGCCCATGACTCTATGCGAAGTCCCCCCGCCGTTGCCTTTTGATTGTCCACCCGATTCGCAGAAGGGCAGCCAATAACACCCGCCTCGCCTTTGTCGCAGACCATTGACGTCCCACGTCACCATAATGCTTGCATTTCAGGGATTTTTTCGCCGTGTTCAGGCGATCCGGCATCACAAGCTGCTCAGCGGCCAGTGCCTGCACTCGCGAAATTGCCTCCTTACGCGTCTTTGTAGGTCGTAAGTGCCAGGCAAATCCGGCACTTCGGCGATCCAGCGGCGTCGCTTCCGATCGACTTCGATACTCATTCATTTTTCCCTTTCCTACTGGGTGTGTCCCGTCTCGGCCCGTCGTTGGAAGGCAACAATAAGAGAAGGAACCTGCTTTGTGGTGACACAAGTGATTTGGCGACTGTGACAACTAGTGTGTTGTCACTGGTTGCGAGCTACGTCAGGCTGGGAACAACAAACATACCGCACCCTGAACCAGCCTGCAACCCAGGTGGTATCGGTGGGAGGAACGACACACATGTGTTGGTAGACTCGGATGTGTCAGATTTTTTTCGGATGGCACCCACCCGGCCGTGCCCGTTTGCCTGTGGGGGTGATGAACTCGAACAGTGCTCTCATCGGCCTCGATGCCGGGTCCGTGTCGATGACTCCAGCACCATCTGCTTGGTTCGTCGGGTCGTATTGCAGGAGACTTTGATCAGCCGCCTGCGGAGAATGACTGCGTCAGGGCGTGCTGAGCATGTTCATCAGCACCTGGTGAATCCCATCGGGATCGACGGGGCGGGGGGGGCATGTCGCGTCGACATGGCGAGACCATGGCGCCTTTGAATGTTGGCGGGAGTGGCGATCAGCTCACGCACTCTCCTCGATGATCTTGCGCGGGTTGACCAGCTTCAGACGCGTCTCACGCTCCTTGCTGTAAGCCAGGAATTGAGGGTGAGGTTGTACTATTTTTTTTCCAGATTGTTGCGCTCCACGACGCCCAGCCAGTTGCGATTGCTGCAAATTGTTACTTCGCAGTCCCATCTCCTTCCACCACCACGTCCGCGCCGCCGCGAAGAGCCCTGGAGAATGTTTTTGAATCGAGTGATGAGAGTCGGCCCGTGGTTTCAACACATCACCGATGGCGGCCATGCGCTCGGCTTGCAAACCTCCTGCTGATGAGCTCTGCGCTTTTTGGATGGCCAGGCCTGCCTGCATTCCAATGGTCGTTTAAAAGGCCTAGTTGCTCTGGGGCTGTAGGTGTAGTTTTTGCCCGAGCTGTCCGATGTAAATCACGCCCGCCATTTACGCGCCGCTTTTTTGCCATCAGAGTGCGGCCGGGCTTTTATGGGAAGCACAGCTCACTGCGAATGCCCAGGCTATGCACTCTTTGCCTTTGCTGAAGCGGCGGGTCGGCCATGGCGTTGCCTGGAGACACGCCCTGGCCGTTTTCGATGACGTATTGATGATGGTTGGGCGCGAGGCGTGGATTTTTTTCCGGCTCGGCCACGGGCAACTTGCTGTCCGCTCGTTGTCCCCCGCGAGTTCGGACGGACTTTGGGGATCAGCTCCCTCGCTTTTTTTCACTCGCAGCACAGAAATGATGCCGCGTCGGCTTGCACGTGCTCGAAGACCAGGTCCCATGACCACTGTCCAGCCACCTGGTCGACTGAAATGCTCTGGGCTTGCATGCCCGGGCATCGACCGAGCTGGTGAGGATTTTAGCGAAACAGACATGGCGGCGGCGGAGGGCTCGGGGCGGCCATCACCATCCAACGCATCGTCGCTGGGGTTTGACGGTGGCCATGATGTGCGCTGTCCATGCCCATTTCTTTCTTCGCCGCGAGTTTGACGTTGCCGCCGCTGGTGCTGGTGACGCCGGCTGACGCCAAAGACAATAGGGTTCGAAACGCGACGCGAAATCGGGTCGCCGACGTGAGGATTGCGTGGCCGGTGACGCAATGCCGTTTGACGTAGGAGCCTTTGCTTCTTGCCAAGGCGTGCGCTCCCAGTCGCCGTTTTGGGGGACCAAATTCAACAGTGCCGTGCGCGAGACTGTATTGTCGGAGAGGCAAAATTGCCGCGACTCCCATACCCGTCGCACCGGTGCTGTTCGAATTCTGGCAATTCATATCTGTCGGCCTTTGTCTGGCCGCTTGTAAAACCAGAAGTGTTAGCACGATCCATAGTTTCCGGGGATGAAGGCAAAAGACACCCGAAGGTTGGAGATCTTGCGATGTCCTTACCTGCGGGCGGAAAGATGGGAAGTCGAGGGATAAATCCGAATGATAATCCTAACCAAATCATGACGAAGTCCGAAATCCGAATGACTCAATCTCCCATTCGGTTTCCCATTCGGCATTGATTCGGACTTCGGATTTCGCTTCGGATTTCCTCTGCTACTGGGTTCCTCTTCTTTCTTGCTTTATCGCCTGTACCCGAGAACATCGGGCCCTTTTCCCCTCTTTCATCACCACGTTTGTTGTAAAAGCGCAGCAGCGTGCCCTTGGCATATTCGCGCTTCCAAAGCGACTTGTAGCGACGGCGCCTTGATTTTCCTGGCTCTGGGAGTCGGCCAATGCTGAATACTGGCGGGAGAGCTTGAGTTCGAAATGAACGTCGGGGGTCAGGAGGGGTTCGCGTGGCGCTGTCGCGCTCTCTCGATGCGCAGAAGCGCTTCTTCGGGCGGCAAAAGGGCGGGCGGGACGGCGACCCGCACGTGCCAGCCTGCCGCTGATTTTCAAAGAGCGACCAGATGTCGACGGCGATGTTTCCGCCTGAACTTCCATTGATCGATGGCCTGCTCGCGCTGGAGGAGCCGTGGCGCTGATAGATGCCCGCCCCTGCGATTGCCGATGGGCACTTCGAACTGAAAACCCGAGCTGATGTGATGAATCGGTGTGGCTCTGACATCTTGAGGGCATCGTTGAAGTTGGAAGCC
>Ga0179591_1176636_pt1 | contig 12855 bp, 10 predicted proteins | sample CZOMad2_1_08_16f_FD_182891 | JGI IMG/M metagenome (GOLD analysis project Ga0179591, IMG submission 182891) | Vadose zone soil fungal communities from Angelo Coast Range Reserve, California, USA - CZOMad2_1_08_16fungal (PacBio error correction) | ecosystem: Environmental > Terrestrial > Soil >...
TCCTATGTGATTAATTCGACCTTGGGGGGAGAGCCGAATCGGAATGGAGAACCTCTGGAATCCGGGATGAAATTTCAAAATGTCGAATGACGGGGGGAAAGAGGAAAAAGGTACGTTTACACAAATAATCTAAACAAACCCAAAAATGGGGTGGTTATCCTGCTTAGGTAATCGATGGAAAGGGGTAACGACCCGCACTCTTAAGAGGGGACAGAAAGTGAAGCAACTGCAAGAAAACCAACCAGGGTTCACGCCGGAAGGGGGGAAAAAACTAAATCGTAGATGTGACGTAAGACTCAGAGAATCCGATATGAGATAAGAGCAGAAGACGACCTTCCAATTGACCGCCTTCGACGGCAGTTCATAAAGGGGAGGATAGAGGCTTTTCGACGGGCATCATCTCCAGTATGAAAAGGGGGAACCTATCTAAGAAAATGAAGGCGGGAAAAACTTGCAAGCCCAATGAATTAGCCCGTTAAATCTAAAGCCCAAAACCCAACGGAAACTCGAGCTTGTCCCGTGCAGACATCCCCCTTGTAAGAAAAAGACGCATGAACGGAGGCGATCGTGTCCTGGGGGCAGTCAAAAGGAAAGGCGAGCGGCCGAGAGAAAAGCCGGGTGAGAAAAAAGTTCCCTTGGTTCGGGCACCTGGCGGCTACACTGGGGATCGTCAAAGTGACACCCTATGAATAGAGCCGTAGGGGCGACACCAGCATGCCTACAGGAGGGGGGAAAGCGCCTTAGGCGGAATCTGGGAAAGGTGTAGTTACCAGGGGGGGGGATACTCGAAGCGGCTTTCGACTTCGAACCTGCTGAGAAAGGAGAAAGAAAACAGCACTGGGTCGATTCAGGAAGAAAAGGAGAAAGAGGTGCCCCGGGCACGATGAACACACGCCCGTTGAATACGAAAAAAGTTATCCTGCAAAAAGACCCAGGGGGACCAAGACACTTCCCCCCAGACCGAAAGAAACAGAAGTGCCACCTGTGTCGAAAGACATGTGAGGGAAAGAGGGGGGAGAGAAAAACCCGAATAGCTGCTCGTGAGATGCGCGGGAGGAAGTTTAATAAGGAAGTCCGACTCGGAGCCGTTGCCGGCGAGCGAGACGAGAGTACTCCGGAACGAGGGACTGGTTTTAGTTAATCTTGTTATAAGAAGAAAGAGCTCTGCGTGTTGAATGAAAAGGACGTTCGGATTCGATTCCTCGATGGCAGAAGACAGGCTATCACGGAGAGGGAATGCTCTCGCTTTAATTTTCAACCCAACTGGAAGCTGTAAAAAAAAGAAGGAAACGGCCCTTCTGTTTCTCTCTCTGAGAGAGACCCTCTGGCATCGGCATACGTAGGTAAAGCTTAGGGGCATGTAGGGGAGCCAAGAGGTTGCTGTCCATATATGAAAAGGGGGTCGGGCCGCGGAAATTTACGCAACCGACGGGGTAGAGACACGCCTTCGTAAGGAAAAGTAGCAAGAAACGGCGAGAAGAAGATTTTCCGCTACTTGGCGGAAAGAATGAATTCCGATCTGACGTCTTCAGGTGTGGTACTAAAGTCGGACCGCACATGGAGAAAGCGGACGCCCAAAAGGAAAGACAGGTATCCGGCCACGCGAAAAAAATTCTAACCGGAGGACTGGCCACGCGGGACTCTGGATCGTTGAAGAAAGGGGGCAGAAAAAGATCTGAGAGGAGAAAAAAAAGCGAAAAGGGGTCGAAATCTTCTAGGAGATCCAGGCCCTTGGAGGAGTGGTAGAGCTCTGGGAGGGAAGAACGGTGGAGGGCCAGGCGGGTCACTCAATAGAGGGGGATAGTTTTTATCGACGCATAGAAAGAAAAAAAATAAAATGCCGCGATGCCTTGCCGCAAAAAGTCGTTAAGTCAACTTGAAGGTTATCCACTCGTGAATATAAGTAACCTTGAAAAGATCAGCGGTCGCGTCGTGCGAAGATGCACGAGGGAGCTGAACTTACCGGGAAAAACCAGCGGTCTTCGGAAGATGAAAGTCAGGCGTAGGGCAGGCCCGGTCAGAACTTGTATAAAAAACAGGCCTGAGGAGCGGAGGGATAGTGCCGGTGGGAGGAAGGGGAAATACCGCCATGCTTCAACTCTCAGAACTAAAATCTCGCGCAAAAGCAAATCAAAAAGGGACCGGTGCTCCTTCAAACCCAAGAAGTCATCCTACGAGGGGGGAAGCGAATAACGAAAATCTAAAACGACCTCCGCGCCTCGGGAGCTAACGACTGAGGAAAAAGAGACTACGGTGTTCCTCACTCGTGCGCGGGGAAGAAACAACGGGATCGCGACACAAAAAATAGGGGTTCGATAAAGGCAGGGGAGTCAAGATAAAGACTTGGGTCTGTCTGGGAGCTCTGGAGGAGGAATAGGGAAAAGGGTCTAGACAATTCGGCCGAATCCCTGGGCAAGACGGGGCTGCGCGCTTTCAGGGGAAAAATAGGAAGGTCCGCGGCTGAGCGGCGCAACCTGAGTGGGATATGCAAAAAACAAACGGGATTAAATTGAAAAAAGAAGATATCACCAACGAAAATCACGAATATGCTGAGCGTCTTCCCGTACGTCCCCGCGCGCAGAAAAGAGGGATCACCCTCGTCCAGGTGGTTCGGTCAACGAACAGGGAGAGGATCAGCGAGGAACTTCATAAGAGGGCTCCCGTAAGGGAAGTTACTCGAAAGGAGGAAGGTTAGACAAAGGGGCTCTCGCACCGCGGGGTGGGGGGGACTAGAAAGTTTTTGCGACACCCGCGACCTCTTGGGGAACCCCTTATAGTTTCAGCGAGAGGCACAGAGAAAGGAATCAATAGGTATAAGGGGCATCGTTCCGCGTAGATTGTCGATGGGAAAATGGGAAGGAAGGGGACGAGTAGGAAGGTAGGGGTGACCGTTTGGAACTCTGAGAAAGGAAGTGGAGGAGTGGTGAGCAGGGGCTGAGGGAGGAAATCGCCCGCTACTCTCCGCCGCCATTTGGGTCCTCTGCAGACCCTCTTGAGGCCTCACAGACCAAGAAGGTGGATCAGTACAGAAGCCGCCGGGTCCGTGCACGGGAGAGAAACCTCTACAGCGTCGGCATCAAGAGAAAAACCCAGTACGAGGACCAGGAAAAGTATTAGATTCAAAGGGACAGGGATACCATTGGCAGCGGTCCGCGAAGGGTTGAGGGTTAGAAGGAGATCCCGGAGCAGACTGGAGGTAAAGTCAAAACGGCATGAAAACTTCGACTCCGCGTGTCCAAAACGGCCGCGCGAGATGCCCTGTCGTGAGGGGGGCCGGGAACTCTCCACGATGAACGTTGAGGATGAGCCTCGGGAGAGGGGATAAAAGAATCGAGCCCCGTCTATCAGGGTAGGTCAGGAGCGCGCATGCGCGGGAGGGGGGGCAAGAGATCGTAGCCGCGGTCCCGAGAGAACGAGGAACTAAAAAGAGTTTTCCGGTCAGAACTTAGTAAGGGGAAGGGATCTGGAGGAAACATGTCCGGTGCGCACTTATAGGAAGGGGGAAAAAAAAAAATTGCCTCGCCTGCTGAGTCTTCGCATTCATAGCGGGCCGAGGAAAGGGCACGCTCATGAGCTTGGGAATGTGGATGAGATTGGTTCGCCCGATTTTAAAGAGAAGGTGTCCGCGGCCGGGGATCGGGGGCTGAATTAATGCCCTAGCATAGCGTTTACTAAATAAAAGGCCAAAAAAGATCGGAGCTTTCAAAGGAAAATCCAGAGGTCGAAGGAGAAGCGGTTGGAGAGGGGGCGCACTAAAAAAAAAGACAACTGGAAGTTAGATGTGACGTGTAGGCAGGGGTTGTGTGTGCCAGTAAAAATCGGTTCGATCCTGGGAGACGAGAAGTATCGCGGCGAAGAGAAAAACTAGTTCTTAAATCTTCAGAACCAGCCCGGGGGTCCCAAGGGATAAAAAATGATAACCGGCCCGCGGGTACAGGCTAGGAAATCGTTGTTGATTCGCGGGGGGGCCACGGCTCGGGGGGAAAGAGGTGGTCCTCTGCGAATCCAAGTAAAACGCCTCAAATAGAAAAGATAGACGTAAAAACCGCTGTTTAGGGGAAACGAAGGGGGGAAGGGGGAAGAACCATGTCCTCTCACAGGTGAGCAAGATGGAGGCGTCATGGGATGAAGTTTCGGGCACAGGGGGGGGGGTACTCTCCGAGTAGTGGAGTATAACCCTCCCGCGCCGGGAAGTAATAATACAAAGAAAAGAGGCACGGGGAAAAGGTAGAGTTAGGAAGGGGAGAAAATGAATCGAACCAGAGGGAAAGGACTCTTAGAGGGGGTGCGGGATCTCAAGGGCGGCGGAAAAACGCTCACGGCTCATAAAAAGAAAATCAAGAGTCGCCAGCAAAAAAGAAAACAGGGTCATAGACCGCGGGGACAAACTACAGAAGGAGGCTCTACCTCCACTAATGGAAAAGATGATATCATCAAGGAGCACTACTGAGGGCCCAAGGAGACCGGCCAGCTCCCCACCAAGGGCACGAGGGGAGTAGAAAGGTGCGGTGAATGAAACATCAAAATCGGGAGCGTTGAATTCATATTAAAGAGAGAGAATTCAGGAATCGTATCAAAAAATGGTCATAAACGTGAATGAGACAATGGTAATCATCGAGAAGCAAACAACGAAAAGAGGGAGTAAAAATATATATTTGGAACGGGGGATAATCAGACACGTATCGACTTAGAGAGGAGTATCTTGTACTGCCGAAAAGAAATGCTGCAAAGAATAATGCACCGCCTTGTAAAAATAAGAGGGTACATTGGGGGCGTGAGCCGGCGGACGAACAGGTTTAAGCAGAACCAAGGTTCGCCCGGCGAGATCTATTTGGGGGAAGAGGGGAGGGGGGGCCCAAAGTCCAAGAGAGTTGGAGAAAGGAGGAGGAGACGGGAAGTGTATTAATGGAAAAAAAGTTTGTGGAAAAACGCTTCGGAGAGGATAACATTTAGATCACATCACGGATACAGCACAATGGGGGGGGGATTAATGGGGTACAATCAAAGAGAGAAATAGGGCCAAAGCACTAGCTAGAAGCGCCGTGGGGAATAGGAAGAAAAGGAGCTAGGATGGTATCAGGGTCGAAGATATCCCACAAGTAAAAAAAAAGTTTCAGCCCCCAGGACCTCAGAATATAGAGACCTGGGGCAAAAAATGGAGAAGCCTTTTCTTGCATCGGTCCGCACCCGTCGCGAGATCAGGAGATGGTTCTAGCTAAAGGCTTGATCCGGAGCTCTGAGAAAAAAAAGCTTCAACGGGGTACCGAAGCGAAATAACATATACCATCATAAATGAGAGTCAAGGGGGCTCCTCTTGGGGAGACAATTTAACCTACTAACGGGGGGGATGTACGAATCTTAAAAGAGTAGCTGGTCCTCTGAGGAAGAGATAAACAGGAGAGGAGAACAGCTCTAACTACGGTCTTCTTATCCCTTGGAACCAAACTAAGGAAAGAGAAAGTCTGCAACCAAATGCTGACGGAAAGTCGTTCCATGCTAGCTATGGAGGAAACAGCGCAAGACCGGATTCTTCAAGTACTGTCGTCGACAAAGCTGGACGAACTGGACGTGATCAACTCGAGGTTGGGCATCTGAAGTTCATTTGGAACTCTCCCTTAAGGGGACAACCCGCGTACTGGCTCCCAGCCGGAGCGAATAAAGAGAATCCAAGCAGCAAAGGAAAAGCGTAAAGAAGTAGAAAAGATCCTTAGGCGATCCGCGAAAAGGGCAAGGGGTCCAGAGGGGCCGTGCCGCACCCCGCGACTACGAGAAAAGAGAAAAATTCATTCCGGCCCGAAAGAAGAGTCGTTAGAAAAAGGGTGGATCTCTTTAACGCATATCAAGATCAGGGCCTCCGCTCTAGCTCTACGACGAAAAGAGCGTTTCTCGAGCAGAGGGAAAGCGATCACGCCCGGGGACTTCTTGGGGATAAAAGGCTTCCCCCAGAAACCGTGAAGAGACCGACCTATTCAGGTGGGCATCGCGAAGTGTCGCGAAGCGAAAGTCACTCATTCGGGAAAAAAAAGGCGCGGCTGAAGAAAGGACAACACTTTCGGGAACCGCGTGCAAGGGCTTGAAAAGCAAACTCGGGGGAAATCTCATAACCGGTAACTCGACGCGGGCGGCGGCCGATGCCAATGCAGCGTGGGGGGGGGGGGGGGGGGGGGGGAAGACCTGATAAAGAGGAGGGACGAGCGTCTTCGTCAGATCAGGCCGACAGGTGGTAGTTCTGAAATGGGGGAAGAGTCGATCCCCAGCTTGGAGGAGATCGTCGCCGTAGAGGCGAAGAATAGAGGGCTCACCAGACCGGGGAAAAACTTCTCGTCGAGCCAACGAACGATACAACGAAGTAGCCGTACGCTTCAATGGCCGACATCGACATCCGAAGGGAAAGGAGACCCACTCCGCCCCGCGGACAGCCTTTCCTCCAGGGAGATACTCTCGCAGAAGACTAGACGTGGTGATTCAATCTGTTAGGAGGGGGAGCAACGTCGGAGCGGAAACCCCCGGTGGTTGAAGCCGCGTAGAAGAGAACCATGGTAGATCTTCAACGGCTGGGGGGGAGCGGAAAAGGCGTCAGGGCAAGAAAACGATTCCTAGTCCCATGGCGAGCGCGCGGAGACGAGGAGGCTAAGGAGAAAAAAAAGCGAGACGACCGCTTGGGCGGGCGCCCAAAAGGCGTGATCTCTCTCACACAAAACGAGAGGGAGAAGAACCAGCGGGGGAAAAAAAATAAGAGGACTGGACTACGATCGGATTAACCCGGCCCCGCGCAGCAATAAACAAAAAAGATGAGAAAAAGGCGCCAAGGGGAGTAGGCATCGACTTTTATTCGACGCGAACGAATGAAAGGACTCCTCGTCCAAGAAGGCCGGGTTAAGATCCTCCCAAGGAAACCCGGGCGGAGACTGAAACACGCGGTTGTTGGCTAGAAAGGGAGCAGATGGAAACGCGTTTAAGACAAGTCCGTTATTGGGAGGGTAGATCATCGACCGGCGGCATTATTCAGGTCCGCTTTTAATCGTTTCTCGTCACGGTGTCTGGCGGAAAGGATCGGAGCCAGGCTAGCAGCGTCGAGTCGCGGAAGTTGTTATCGAGACTTTTGACAGGGGGGAGGATGGGGAAATGGGAGGGCTTATTCACGTTACTCGCCCGGACTCCTCCTCCAGGGGGCCGAGGCAGCTCGGCCGGCTTAAAAGTTCAAGGAAAAGACGACAACTAGCTGCCGAAGCCAGAAATCGGTTCGCGGAAAAGGTCAAAAAGCGGCACCGCTTTGCACAAAGAAACTGGACGGACCGAAAAGGGCGTCGAGGTAAAAGGTATGGAGATTCAATGGAAAGAAGCATTGCGCGGGTTCCCTAAATGGGGGTTCAGGGGGGGGACGGGAAATACGATCCCTTCGATGCGATGGTCTCGGACGATACTTCAGGAAGGCGCGCACCGCAGATGCTGAATAGGAAAGGGACACTGTCGGCCTCTCTCGCCAGAAGCACGGGAGAAGAATCGTATATGCCTCTCGAAGGCACCAGTCGGGCGTAATCTCTGAAGCGCATTACGGCCAAGATAGAGGGGGAAAGGATGTCAGAACGGACAAAACGATTACGCCGGGCGTCGGTGCAGTTGGCCTATAAATGGGCGCGTCTTCGGAAGCGTGTGAGTCCGGTGGGGGAGGGCGAAGGGAGGAATTACCAAAAATTGCCGCGGGGGGCTAAGAGTAGGGGGGGAGCCTCAGGCCTGTATCAAAAGGGAGGGGGGACGCTGCAGTAAAAGAACGGTTTAGGCGATGTAGGAGGCGCCGAGGAGCCATGAAAAGGGGGGAACTTCCGTTATCGGGAACTTAAGGTATGAAACTAACCTCGACTGGGCTACAGGCGGAAAGATGGGTCGCGAATCGCTTAGGAAAGATGTTTTGCAGCGTTGAGCAAGAAGGATAAAAACGCAGGGACTGGAAAGGTGGGAATATGTGAAAAAGTGTTTTTGTCCCATGGGGCGCCGACCTGAGGCAGAAGGATCCACTACTCGCGGATCGAAAGGGGGATAGAGGCCAAGCGACTGAAAGGAGTTACCGATCCAGATTGCACATCGCGTCCCCACGGTGCCCGGAAAAGAGAAGTCGTCGGGATCGTTTTGGTGTCGGAAGAGGTCACAAACGTAGGCGCTTGCAGAGGGGAAGATCTGCTTAACGGGACAAACCATACGCGGAAAAGGACCGAGAAGATGCATAATTGAACCTCGGGGGATGATAGCGAGGGGAAAGCCATTTCATCGCACAGTAAGCGCTTATTATGCTGTCCTGAAGGGACTTTCCAGCATTTTTAGTCCTGCTCTCAGTAAAAATCAAAAACGTATCCTGCTATAAAACTAAAAGAGTACGGGTAAAAGATAGGCCCCTTTTCAACGTCTTCTCTATTGGGGGACCCAGAGCTACACCACGATGTTGAGTTAGCAGCTCGTGATTAGCTGCTGCAAAAAGTTGTGGCCGGGAAGGGACGTCTCTCCGAAAGGCACCCATCTCCGGCCAAATAACACCCACCTGGAAAAGCCCGACTGATTTGGACAACTCGCGAGGGAGATTCCGTTGGCGGAGTCCGAACTTGCAAGCTAAAGATCATCGAATTTCGCACAGGAGGCCCAGTTAGCGAGCGGCGGAGAAAAATCAACACAATTTCAAGCAGTGAGATGGGTGGGAGGTAAAGCAGTCGGGTCTCATTTCGGCGGAACAAGAGGGCGAACCGGCGGAAAAGTCTATCAGTTCAGGCACTCGGGGTGCACGTTACCATATCTCTCTAACAAAAAAAGAGTATTAGGCAATGGAACGGAAAACTCACTACGGAGGTTAGAGGGATTCCGCCGTCGTCATGAGGGGGTGACCGAAGAGGATCGAGGACTGCCGGCGATCACAGACATTTTTCGCAGCCGTCTTTCAAAAAAAAACTTGGCGGGGCCGAAGGGCTGAGAGGGGGGGGCAGCAGCAACACGAGATGAGAGATGTTTCCGTCTCGGGATCACAGGAACAGGAGACCGCGGGGGAACCATTCCGGGAATTGGATCAAGGGTTGTCTTTTCGGGAGACTTGATTTGACGAGAAAGCTACCTTTCACGGAGACGAACATGATGAGGCATCAAGAGAAACGGATCATCCCAAATGAAAATTTTCTAGCAATGGTTCCTCAATATCGGAGAGGACCGGAACGATCTATACTAAACTTGGAAAAATTGACTCAAAAGATCTAGGGGGGGTCCAAAAGTCGGATATCCACAGAACCTTTTCGCGAAAATTAATCCCCAAATTACCGCGCGCCTAAAAGCCTACCACCTTTTCAGAGAAAAAGGTTCTGCAGGTAGTCCTCCCCGAGGCGTCTACGAGGGAAGAGACTCTGCTACAGAGGGATTGATCCAATGGCAGCCCTGCTAAAAAAATCAAGAAAAGTGAAAATATTCTTTCCACTCAGAGCAACCCGCGATAACGTCCGCATCTCTACTTTTCTCAGGGACTTTGGACCGCTCTGAGGGTGAAAAGAAAAAGCAGGGGTGACCTCGTCGCAAAAAAGCTTCGTCGCTCTCAGAAACCAGCAAGGGTCACGAAAGCGCTCGGAAGAGATAAAAAAAAAGGTTAAAAAAAAAAAGCGGAATCTTCACAAGACTGAAAATAAAAAGGGTAGGGCTCTCATTTGAAGAAGGCTATACACCGTCTCCAGCTCTGGCGTACACATGACTAGTATTTCTTTATCAACGAAGGTCTTGATTCTTTATTTTCCCGCTCCCGGACTTGTAAAAGAACCCAGACTGGGGCCTCGGGAACGGAGAATCCCATCTGGGTAGAAAAAAAGAAGCATCATTTACTACGTGAGAGACGGCAGGGGTACTCGCAACTATACTAAAAGGACACTGCAAGTTGTGTGGTCAGCCGGAATTGAGGAAAGACCTCTGGAAAACGCGACGCAGAAGCCTTGAGATCCGGAACGCACCGACGCGGGCGGAACGTGTAAAAGGGAACCTTTACTCTGTCTCGGGGAGCCGGCAGCCGTCGAGGAGGATAAAAGACTCGGGCGGAGCGACTATCTGGGGAGAAAACCCGTTCGAGGGGATCGCGATGCCGGCCGCCCGGGCATCGAGACAGCGGTAAGCACATCGTCGAAGGAGTTTCGGCAGAAGAGAATGAAGAGAGAACCTGGGGAGAGAGGTATTCTTGGGAGGCACCTTACGGGAAAACCAAGGCCAAGGAGGCCATACTCGTTGAGAGCAGCGGGAACCTCCGACTCTGGTGAGAGGAGAAAAACTTGCCCGGGGGGAAATGTAGTACAGGCGCGCGACCCGGACTGGGGGAGGGGAAATTCATGCCGTGTCTTTAGGGAACTTTTTCAGCTAGAGCTGCAGCGGCGTTGATGATAGGCTCCGGGCAAGTGCAAGCCTCGCCATTGCAAAAACCGTCCCGAATACAAGAGCTCTCACGACCCAACTTCAAGCTCCTCTACCGGAGGGGCTGAGAAGGACTCTACTTCAGAAAAAAGGAAAATCTATTTAACGAAAGGAGAAATCTGTAAGGTATCCGAAGCCGCGGAGATCCGGGAGGCGAACTTTGTTCAACGGAGGGAGGTGTCGGCAACGTCTCTAGAAAAAAAAAAGAGCGGAAGGACCTTTTTCTAAATAGCTACTGATCTTCAGAGGGTGAGGGGAGGGAGAAAAGGTTCCATGAGTCTGAAAGTAAACTGATCAGTGGCTGGGAGAGAGGGGCGGGACTGAAGGGGAAGACGACGGGGAAAAGATAGAAAAGAGGAAATGCTCCCCACGAGTTTATCTAATCAACAACAACAACTTATTGATGAGACAATAGGAAAACCTAAGTGGCGAACTCTTCAGCTCGAGAGGGGGAAAATCTGCTTCCGTACTTCCCCTCTTAATTCTCAATAAAGAAGAAGAAGATCATGCCATGTTAGGCTTCATCGGCCTTTTATGCACGCCGGCCGCCTTCGAATACACTAGCAAGGAAGGGGTAAGAGACTCACAAAAAGGGGTTGACGCCCACTTCTTTCTGAACACCTCTGGTTGGTGGGGGGGCGGGGCGCTCCGGAGAAAAACCCTCTAAAAGTTGGTAAGACCACGTCGTTGTGGAAGGGCGAGCGCATCGGGAGGGGCATAACGTCAAGGCACTTCCTCTTTTCGCGTGCAGAGTGGACACATTAAAAGGGGAGGGAGAAAATAGGAAGCGCGAAGAGTGGGGCTGATTCTCGTTACGTTGGGGTGCTTCGAACGACGGTATTAAGGGAAAATGTTGATTGCAGTGAGAGGGAAATGGAGGAATAGAAAGAATAATCGAGCAGGAGGCCGCGGTCATCGCTTCCGGCCATGGGCCCGCGGAAAATCGTTTATCTTCAGAAATGACGGGTCGCAGGGGCACCCCGTTCATAGGGAAAAAATCGGGCAGCGGAAACATCTGCGGCCGCCTACCGCGTCTATGGAAAACGGGGTTATGAGAGTCACGAGCTGGGATCAGAAGTTGCACTAGGTCAAAGAGGGGGGGTGGAGGGAAGGCAAATGCTGGGACTTCTGAAGGCTAGTCGATAAAACTCCTTCGACTGAAAAGGTTCGCGCAAAATCCTGGACTCGGCGAGAGGCATCTTGGGGATAGGAAAGAAAGTCCAACAGGATCGACATCTATCTAGGGAGCATCGAGCCCAGCATGGAGGTCCTTAGAAAGACGTATGAGCGACGGCACTCTAAATAGAGGTAAAGGAAAAAAAAAGGAAAGAAAAGTCTTTTTTCCGGAAAGAGTTGGAGCTGAAAAGGGGTGTCCGCGGCGAGTGCGGCAGGATCGTGACATCCCCCATTGGACAACAGCGGTCGAATGCTGGCCGTCAGGATATGAGCCCACGAGGCAACAAGTATGCAAATGAGAATGGGAATGAGTCGCGCGAGTAAGTACCAGGTTGGGAACGTCAAGTGATCTGAGACATGAAGAGAGGACTAACATAGGCGTTGTCTAAAAGAAAACGGGAATAGGTACATACCTGGGACGTCTCTTAGAATGCTTTCGGAGAGCTGCATCGTCTCAAATCAAACGCCGGTGAACCTTCGTGATGAAAGGTTAGCGACGGTGGGGGGGGTCCCGGTCTGCCGAGCAGATCGTGACAGGGAGGAAAAATCTCCGGCTTTGGATCTCGGATCGAAAAAAGCCCCGCGACGAGTTATACCCGGAGAAGACCAATCGGAGCGGGCCCACTCGGGATAAACTCGGGCCGTTAAATCTCATAAGATCGGGAATCGTGGGAGGTCTATGAGGGTACACTGCTTTCGGAAGAGGTGGCCCTAGGGGAGGGAAATCCTCCGAGATGCCCTAACATAGAAAGTATCTCGGGAGACCTTGTTCTCGAGTAAACAAGGGTCATTTCGGAGATATGTTGATGCGTTTTATAGGGGGCAAGTTTCGGGGGGGGATCTCCAGCTCGCAACCGAAATCAAAGGGGGAATATTCAAAAAGGAGGCTCTCCGAGTCCTAGTGCACCGTTCGATTTTCTAGTAGAGAAAAGAAAGAGACAACCAAATTGTAATTCGGATGTTGATGCGCCAGTGTGCCCAAAAAAAAAAATAGGGAAAGACCGCAAGAGGAGAGTCGCCTCCTACTAAACCTTGATCACAGGAAGCAGAAGAAAATGCCGCGCGCATGCTGGGCATCACGCTACGGCCACTATGCGATAGAGGAAAGAAAGGCTGCCCATTGGAAGTCCGCAGTCGGCCAGCACCAGGCAACGAAGGAGGAGGGAAGGCTGGGAAAGGCAGCATCTCGCATTTCGGCAAGTAACCAACCTCCTCTAAGAAGCGGCAAGGAGCAACTTCACTAAAGGGACACGTGGAACA
>Ga0179591_1330760_pt1 | contig 12855 bp, 16 predicted proteins | sample CZOMad2_1_08_16f_FD_182891 | JGI IMG/M metagenome (GOLD analysis project Ga0179591, IMG submission 182891) | Vadose zone soil fungal communities from Angelo Coast Range Reserve, California, USA - CZOMad2_1_08_16fungal (PacBio error correction) | ecosystem: Environmental > Terrestrial > Soil >...
TGTGGGGAAACCATGGCATAGGACGTGGCTGGTCTGGGAAACAGCTTAAAAGGAGGGCAAGGACGCATGGGGCGTTGCGAAACAGAAATTGACGGTCAAAAACCTCTAACAAACAACGGCCGTGCGAGTTGGGTCACCATGCAACCAGCCACTTTTGTACTGCGAACCAAATGTGATGGGGGGGACGGCGGCGAAAAATTGCCTTTGTGGGTGTTGATAACCCCTCGGGGGGCAACAAGCCGGCGCAGGAGAACGATGAAAATGGGCTTCGAAGAAGGGGGGACGCCCAAAGGATAAAATTTAAATGGAACGGGTTTGGACGCGGGGCTAGTTCAACCCACTACTAATAGAAAAACAGTTACCCAGTGGGCAAACCTGAAAGGCCCAAGAAGGCCCCACAAAAACAGCTTTCCACAAGAAGACTTGTAATAGGTAAATTCACCTGGGGGAAAAACTGACACAAAGAAGGATCAACCAGACAGGAAGGCTGTAACAAGAAGGAAAAAAATGGAAACCAGACTTTGAATAAAAAGGGAAAACGTGACCTTGGGGGCTGGTTATAGAGATCTGGAAAAACGTAGTTAAAACAAAAAGGCGAAGAAAAAATCAAAGCCCGGTCACCCCAGCAAAGAAAATTCAAGAGGGAAAAATAACGGAAGAACAAAAAAGCGGCCCAGGCCAGCCAACTCGGCAACGAAAGGAGAAAGGGTAAACAGGTCCCGACACAAGAAAACTCGCATGTGGGAGGGGGCAAAAGCCCACCCAAAGGTCCCTGCAATTTAAAGAACCGGGTCCTTGGGGGGGGACAACTAAACCTCTATCTAAAAAGCGGCAATTTCAAACTATGAAAAAGGAAAGCGTGCAGGAAGGCTAAGTTTCCCTTGAAGAGAAGTGGAGAACGCTGTCTACGGCGGCCGTCTGAGTAAAACCATATCGGGCAAAACAGAATGGAAAAAGGGGGGATATCGTTTGGAGACCCTTGAAGGCCTGAAAATCACGGGGGAGGTTCGGAAGAAGACCCTGTAAAAACCAATCGTGAAGTTCTGCAGAAGTCTCCTTCCGGAGAACGAAGATAGTACCGCGGAGGCAAGGAACCTACTAAAAGAGCGCTCCTTGGAAGATAACAACGCCGTGACCACGGAAGTTTCTAGGGAACCAAATGCCTTGTGACGTGGGGAAAAGAAAAAACAGAGGGACCAACCGCTGGAATCCTCTGGCCGCCTGCACGGTCAGATCACTGGAGAAACAGCCTGAACCTGGGAAAAAAGTTTAAAGGGAATAAATGGGGTCAGACCCAGGAAAGACCATAGAGAGTATGAATGGCAACCAAGGGGGAAAAGCTAGATCAGCGGCGACGGTACTTATTGGGAAAGTCAAGGACCCTGACAAAAAAAAAAAATATAGGAAAGGGCCCCCTAACAACAGAGAAGGGGCAAAAGGAGCTGACAACGGCTCAAGGGTAACCTTTGGAAAAAAATGGTGTCTTGAAAAAAAGGTCACCCAAAGCAGCGTCTACGAAAAGGGGTCCAAAAGCAAGGTTTGAAGGGGGGTTAGAACCTACGGAGCGGTGTGGGTCAACCCTAGACGGTGGGAAAGAAGAGAAAAAAATTGGTTGAAGACAGAAGAGGTGGGACCCTTTTAGATACTAAAATGACCTACCAGGGACCTGGCGAACCGTGCAAGGGAGGGATTTTTAAAGTCAAATCGAAAAAGGGGGGAAAAAGGTGTGGTTGGTGTCGTGAAGCTGGGCTAAAGCAAGTCTCCCAAATTCCCTCAAGAAAAGAATCCGTGGAAACTACAGAAAAAGCACCGTCGGAAATATCAAAGACGCGCAATAAACGGGGGGGTAAGAGTAGGGGAGCAAGAACCGTCGTGGGGCTTTTGAAAAGGAGGAGGCCCCTCGCACCGAAAGAGCTCAAGGAAAAAGGAGGTTGAAATAACCTAGGAAGGGTAAAAAGGCAACCGGAAAAAAGAAATAAAAGCTTCGCCTCACGACGAAAGCGAACGACAGACACCTGAACAAGAAAAGACGGCTGAAAAAGTCCATTGCAAATCTAGAAAAAAAACGGGTCCTTTAAAGGGGGGGACATCCAGAATTACAGGACGACAGAAAGTGTAAGAACCCCCTGGGGGATCCAAAAAGACATCGCACATCAACAGGGGGGGAGTCTTCTGGGGGGAAAGAACAACGGGGGAACAAGCCAGGGAATCCCGAAATAAAGGGGAAAGGGAAAATGAGATGCAGACAAGAACCGCCTGAGACCAGGGGGGGCGTGGGGGTGGAGCCGCGGAAGGAAGGTCAACTAGCATGGAACGGGGGGGGGAACTGCGGGAAGTGTGGGGAAAGCCGCAAGTTTGAACTGGAAAAAAACATGGGGTCAATAAAGGGGGAGGAAGGAGATAGCTCAACCACACTTAGGAAGAGAAGATAAGGGCCATAAATTTGGAAGTGAAATGAAAACCAGAAAACAAAACTGAGGGATAAAAAAGGGACACAAGCAGTCAAAAAAAAAACGGGAGTAGAAAGTCTTTTGCATGCCGTCCGAGGAAGACAGAAAAAACCAAACCTGGAACTTCTCCACTTCGGGAAATGGCTGTGGCTCTAACTCAACCAACGGGGGGGGGACGCCTCCCGGGGGGTCTTTAAGGGGGAATGAAACGGGGCAAACAGGGGGAAACTCAGGGAGGGGTGTTTAAAAACGGGGGAGTGTTCTTACTGATGGTTAGGACATGAATGTGCACCCAGGATTCCTTGGTAAGGTGGGAACTTGAAAAAAAATCAAGTTTTTCATCACTTGGGAAAGGGACCGGGAATGGGAGGATTTAACGTCTGCCTTTGGAGAAAGGGGTCCACAGCTGCTGGAGAAGACCGCCGGGGCTGGTTATCAAGGAAGAAGGAAAGGTCTCGCCTTATTTCAAGAGGAATTATTGAAGGCCTCGGTCCGAAAAAGGCAAGCCGGTGGAGGCGCGGGCAGGAACCAAAGGAGGACCCTCACCCCACCAAGAGTGGGAAAAAAAGCAGACCAGCGAAAGAATCTGCTTGGGGGAAAGTAGTTCTGACGGCTGTGGCACCAGGGAAAATTACCCAATCCCGGGGAAAGGACGGGGGGAAAGTGAACAAAGAAAAAACAGAGGAGGGATGGTCAAAGGAAGGGTACACTAACGAAATTCTGAAAATAAGGACCCGGCCAAGACACGGGACCTGTCAAAAAGGGGCCGGGGGCAGTATTTGGTCGGAGTGAAGGTTCTCCGGGTAAAGGGGGGGTCAGGGGTAAAGTCGGGAAAAGGAAACAGACGAGAGAAATAGGTGACAAGAGTGGGGAAAGGCAAAGGACAGCGGCTAATGGGGGGGGGGCCTGTTCTAAAAGGAGGAGGCATGGCCATGGTCCCATGGGGGAATGAAAGAAATGGAGGAAGTCAAAAGGAGGGAAGGAAATGAAGAGGAATGTTGTTAAGGGAATCAACAATCAACGGGGGGGGGGGGTCAACTTAACCGCTGGGGCCTACAAAAGGTCTGTTCAAGGCGGAAGAAACCTTGGGTTCCTCAGGATACCGGCTTACGATTCGGACGATTATGTCAAGCATGAAAAAAAGGGGAACAGAAAAAAACACGGGCTCCAAAAGGGGGAAAGCGGGGACCGGTTCTCAAGGGGCCAGCAATGCCACGCAAAAAAAATTGGGCAGGTCTAGGGGGAGGGGACAAGATGACGGAAATGGGGACAGCTTTACCACAAAAAGGAATGGTGGGCCAAAAGAGAATAAAGTGAAAGGTACGGGACTGGCGGGGAGGAAAAAAACAGGAGGCGAGACCAAAAATACCAGTGAGAAAAAGAAAGGCAAAAAAGCCAGAGGGTTTAGATCCGAAAAAAAATATACGGACAGCCCAAGGAGGGGTAAAGTGGTCCTGGGGGGACCCTCCATTAAAGAATACATTTTGGAAAAAAAAAAACAGTATCCAACGTTGGAAAAAGCGGGGGAGGGCTGCAGAGGATGGGGGGGGCTTGTCCAGGGGGAGGCAGAAGTATACTTTAAAAAAGAGGGCACAAAATCATCTTAATGGACAAGCGCATTGGGAAAAAAAGGAAAAAATGGGGAATGGAAAAAAACTTGAAGGAGAGCACTAGGCTTGGTTTGGCAAAAAAGAACCAAGGTGGGTATACTTTTGGTGCGGGAGGGCAGGTTGGCAAAACCGGGGTGCAACAAAATGACTTCCCAATACATCAGAAAAGAAAACGGAAAATCTTTCGGGAAGGGGGGGAAGGGGGGGGGAGGGGGGGACCTGCCGAGTAGGGAGGGCCCAGAAGAAGCCCTAATGGTCAAGGTGACCCAGTAGGGAAAGGGGGAAACGAAGAGGAAAAAAAAAGACTAATACACGAAAGAATAGTCCCACCAAAAAAAAAAGACAATAGCACAGTCAAGAAAAACTTCAGTTATTCACTTCAAGAGAGAAGATGGCCGTTTTAGGAAGGGGGTGTCTGCTAGAAAGGGGAAGGTGGGGTGTGAATTTTAAAAGACCATTGTAAATGCAACGCAATGTCTGGAGAGGAGGTGGTCTTGCAAAAAAACTGCAATAAAGGAGGTAGGATACAAACCCGGGGACCACGCAAAAAGACAGGACAAAGATCCATCAGAAAGAGAAAGCGGGCTTCAAAAGACGGGGCCGTGTGGGTAGGAAGAAGCGTCCAAAAACAGTGAAGCCGAGCCAGGAACTTCCCGAAAAGAGGGGGTAGGAAAAAAAAAAAATTCCCAGTGTTGTAGCAAAGGTAAGGGAACAAAATACAAAAATTTGAGGGGGGGTTAAGACAGGGGGGCCAAATCCTGGCCTGAGGGGGGACCAACTAAAACAGGAAATGGGGACGCTTGAGAAGGTTGGACCGAAAGGGAAAAAAAAAAAAAGGAAAAAAGGAAATTTCAACAGGAAGTAGGGGAAAAAAAGGGAGACAAATACCCCCCCAAAAAAAGACAGCAAAAAAAGAGAGCCAGGCCACCGAGAACAAAAAAAGGGTAAAGTATATAGTAGTTGGGATTATGCTTGGCTCACGGGAAGGAAAAATTGGCAGTCGGGGAATGGGAGGCAGGGAAAAACCAAGAGGTAGCAGGAGGGACGCTCTGTCAAAACCGCCCGACAGGAACAAAAAAACGTGGGCGAAGTTTGGGCAAAAAAGAAAATACCCAAAAGGGGGTAACACCTGGAAAAAAAAAAAAGAGTGAATGACGGAGAAAACAAACGTGGTGACGTTGTTGGAAAACGAACATATAGAGGTGGACCAAGAGACTAACGGAGAATAACGTCGTAGAATTCAAAAACGAGGGGAAGACCGCATGGGAAGCTGGGGGGGGGAACAATTAGTCCTGATGGCAGAACGGGGGCGGGCAAGGGAAAAAAACAACTTTTTACAAAATGAAAGGCAAAAGGGAAGGAAAAAACGACATGTCTCTCCAAAGAAACGGGACGTTCCAACGATGGGAATGAATTGCAAAAAAGAAAAAGTGTCCCAAACTGAAAGGGGGGAGCGGAGCTAAAAACAATCCAGGAAAGACTACAAGGTACAAATTTGGGGGTAGCCTGAAAGGGAGAGAAAAAGACCTGGGGGGCGTTCAGGGGAGTGGAAATGAGATACGGAAAGGAAAATGTTAGGTAAACTCCAGGAAAGAAAAAAATCCAACCGCGACCCTATCAATGGCACACTTGAAAATAGGAGTATATAAAAAGCATATTCCAAAAGTTCCGCTAAAAAACAAACACAGTAAAAAACGATTCTGGGGTCGCCTCGAGGGGAATTAACATGGTTGCTGGAAACAAAAAATGGGAAAAACCCTGACCCAGGCCAAAACAGTAGAAAGAGTGGTCTGGGGGTGAAAAAAAGAACCCCTCTAAAAGAGAACAGCAGGAAATGGGGGGGGTAAATTCCTATACATTGACAGGAGGGTGAAATTGCTCAGGAGGTTACATTGGGGTCTACCTAAGTACTGGGAGGGCCGGGAATAAAAGAACACCCAAAGATGCGAGCCAACTGGAGGGCAGCATGGGGGGTGGGAGAAAGAGGGGGGGGGCACCCCTGTACTCTTTCGGAAAGTAGACAGAAGGGGTCAAAAGGGGCCGAGTGTCACCTTCGAGGAGCGCGATCCAAAAAAAAACTTAAGGTACATTGGGGGAGGAAAGTGCTGTACCCTCACCGTTGAAATGCCCTAAAGGACTAGAGAAATAATTGGTATCTACAACCGAGGACAGGTGGGTCAAGAAAAAAATCGGTGCTGAGGCATGAAGGGTGACTGGGGTCCAGAGGGTAAACATCTGGGAGGAAAAAGCCTCCAAAAGCGGGAAAGGGCAACCGAACTTCCAGAATGTAGGAATTGAACCTTTTTCCATAAAGACCGGCAGAAAAGTGGGGGTGTTTCTCTTAGACGGAATGGGAAAAAGAAAGAGATAATCAGCAGGGGGGGGAAAATAGGAACATAAGACTGAAAGGAAATTGTCAATGGTGTCAGTGCTGTCAAAAAAAAAGAACAGCGGAAGAGAAAAGGGGAGGGGAGGGTCAAACGTAAGGAAACCACGACTCTTGGCGCGTTAGAATTGGGTGAAAATCCATAGGAAGCAGGGAAAAAACTTAACGGGGACCAGGAGAAAGAGAGATGATGTTGTTGCCGAAACACGGAAAAACTCGAGAGTACCCACTGTGGCGACCTCAGTGTAGGGCGTCCAGAGGGGGGGGAAATAACAAAAAACAAAACAAACGGGTACTACCAACCACCAAGACAAACCATTGAAAAAAACTCCCTCAGATAAGAGAGTCGGAATGAAAACAAAGAATAACCTTGCCAACCACCGCCCAAATACACAGAAAAAAGACAATCCACAAAAAAAAACGATACATGGAAAAACCCAAGGCATAGTCACACCGTTACTAAAACATGACACACTCAAGCAATGAAAAATTGGAGAAACAGTTTCTCAGAAATGGGACAAATAAAGGAGAACCGCTCTGTGTCGACTACAATCCACAAGAACCAACAATGAGGCCCAAACCCCAAATTCTTGCAAAACCTAACAAAAAAAATCACTACCCACCCTTTACCAGAGACCAGAAAGGGGCAACCTCGGGGGAAAAGGATTGGATATGATGATGGAAAAGCCAGGGGGGGATTCTTGGAGGGAATTCAGGGGAAACCCGCCCAGTACCGGACACCGGGGAAACGCCGAGGATAAAAAGACGAGGGAAAATATGGCCGTAAAACGCTTGTAATTAATCAGACCAAATAGCGTCGGGAAAACGACCACAAAACCTGAACGGCCAATTGGGGGACTCACACTACCAAGTTACCAGACACAACGCTCTCGAAAGTTACCATTGGTGCGACGAGATCCCGGGAGGTTAAAGAAAACGGGTCACCACAAGAAAAATTAATATAATAAGCAAGCGAATTGCATAAAAGAAAGGTAGCTCAACGAACAAGTTCAATCAAAGGACGACCGGTCGAAACAAAAACGTCTGGTGTTCAAACGAAAAGGGGGGACCCAACCATGGGTCAGGGACGAAAGGGTACGGTAGATCACAGTCAAGCCCCCTGCCGCTAAAACTGCGAGGGAAAGGCCGGGAAATAATTTCAACTCATTCTGAGAGTCTACATTTTTTACTGCATAATGGGGGTTCCGTCAAAAAAGGTTAAGTAAAAAGGAAATGTGGGAGCCTCATTGTGCCAACATGGTCTGGAACTCCGAAGAAAAAGACCAAAGGAGGGGAGGAGGAAAGCTCTCGGATAAGGAAGTCCACTTGGCAAGTTAAGGATTTCTGAAAACGAAAAGGAAAGAATTTATGGGGGACACCACCTTTCCCAGGGGAAAGCTTTAGAAAGACAAAAAATGGGCAGGTTTGGGCAAAGGCAAGTCAATAAAAAATCTCAGGGCCAGAAGGTAGGTGTTCCTGTCGGGGAGACGAACCTACCAGTAAGCCAAGGGAACAGAAGATGGGACGATGTCCGAAAAATAGGGTGATAACCCCAGGCTGGGAAGTGAAAAATGGAAGTGCATACAAACTTGCGGTTTATGGAGGAATGTCTGAGACTAAGGCACTGGTGTGTAAAACGTGGAAAACCCGGGCAAAAGCCTTTCTCACTTTGCCGGACCTCAGGTTGCGCGGGTCGCAATGGGGGGGGAACGGGAATGTCCGAAAAACCTGGGGACTTAACTTTTCTTTCGGAGAGGTATCTTAAGAGGTTAGCGGGGCGAAGAGACCAGAAAAGGGATAGGGGCTTCAAGACCTCTGAGTAACTACAAAGTGAACCCGGGCGGAGATGTGGGGAAGAAAAAGATTCTGAAAAAGGCCCAAGAAGTGGTATTGATCAGATTCCAAGAGAAAAAACATAGAGGTTTTTATGTGGGGATAGGAAGGGGGGGGAACGGGATGACACACATGCCCAGGAAATTCGGTTATAAAAAAAAGAGTGTAACAAGAGAGGGGAAAGTGTTCTCAATCAAAACAAAAGAAAGACGAAAAGTGGATAGTAGAGTACCGACCGGGGACCAAAACCCTTCCTTTTCAGGGGAGTGCAATTGACTTGTCGGACCCGCAACGGGACACCTCTTATGTTGATCAACTTAAGATATAAAAATTAAAGAAAGGGAACGGACATGCGTTCATCCACAAGAAACGTCCGATATTGGAGCGTGGAGAATCGCGGGATCTAAGGGCCGGGGGTCGAAAACGAGGCACAAAAAGGGGGGAGGACTACAAAAAGGAGGGGGGGGCGGGCAGGGAAACAAAGTAGGGTGGGAAAGGTCCGTCAACGGGGGAAAGAGAAAGCCTTGGGGGTTCATTGGGGGAGAAGAAAAAAAAGGGATAAAGTGAACTAGCCGTTTCCAGGAAGGGAGGAATGGGCCAACATCTCTGTAATGGGCTAGGGGGGCAAAGGAAAAACACTTACCGAAAAGGGTCCAAAAGGGGGGAAACAAATTCGGCAGAGGGGGAAATTCTTTACGTAAGAACCTTTGAACCAGAGGGCAAGGACAGAGCCCGAAGCACCAAAAAAATGTTCCAAGGAAAAGGACATGGGTGTCGAAAGCATTTGAATGGCACGGGCATGGGGGGGAACTCGTCAGGGGAGATCAAGGACTTAAAAAGGGTCCAGTCTGGGAAAAACCTCGAAAAACAGGGTCCAGAAGGCGCAACGGAGGAAAAAGGGGTTCCAAGGTGGGCCTCTGTTGGGGAAAGAAAGGGCATAAGCAGGGGGGGACCCAAACGAAGAAAGCAAAAGGGGTGTTGCAAAAAAGGGAGGAATGTCCGGGGGGGTAGGGTAAACGTCCTCAGAAAGTAGAAGGTGGGTGGGTAAAAAGAAAAACCCGTTTCCCTCAGGCTGCCCCCGAAGAAAAAAGAAAAAAAGCGGCAGGGGGTCCTATTACCGGGGTCAAGGACTCGGAAACGGAGGGTTGGGAAAAAAGAAAAGGCGAAGGTCGGGGGAAATTCCATTGGAAGGGGGCCTTCAAAAAGCCACAGTCGAAAAGCGGAGGAAGAAAATCACAGAGGAAGGGTCAGTGGGCAAGAATGTCTGGGGAAGGGCAGGAGGAAAGTGGCGCCAAAAAAAAAGCATATTGCAAGGGGACCAGGTCCCTAGTATTGGGTAATTGGGAGAGGTGAAATTCCACAAAAAGGGTTGTTTGTTCAACCTGTACAAGGCATAAAGGTGCTCAAAAAAAAATCCACGCCCAGTTCACGGAAGACGGCCTTAGCACTTCAAAAAAATGAACACGGTGTTATCGCCGACCGGGGGAGGGGTATTACTAAAATCTTGTGGGGGGGGGAGTGAAATTCTTCATCTGGGGGCCAGCTTTTTCTGATCGATGGGTTACGACCTGTCCGCAAAGAAAGTGCAGGAACGCTATCAATCGGAGAGCTGGAGGGAAATAGCCCTGCCCCAACCATAACGGGGAAAAAAAAGGAGAAGGTCCCAGCCACTCCCAATTGGGAGAGTCAACTTCGAGGTTGTTCAGGCGGAGAGAAGCGCTTCAAAGCGCTCCAAGGAGGGACACAACCTTACAGGGGGGGGTTGGGAGAAAACACAGGCAATGGGGTAGAAGAAAAATTCAAGGGCAATTTCACTGGTTGTTCTCATTTTGGTACCAATGTTCCGGAAGGGAGGGGGGTTGACCAAAAAACTAAAAAAAAAAAAACCTTGGGGGGGGTAAAAAGAGGATGCTTTGGAACAGGAAAAAAAGGGCCAAACCAAACGCTTCCACCAAGGAGAACAGCGAAGCCATAAATCCCCCGATGAGCCAAGCGAAAAATTCGAAATCCTCCCAAAAAGGAAGGAGAGATAGATTTGCGGGGAAGGGGAGAGGAGTGGCGGGTTCAGGTGCTCGCAGGTGCAGACTGACTGAAGCATAGGGGGGTCACGCTGCAACTGTCGTTCACAAGAAAATCTAAAAAGAACCCAAGGAAATAGTTTTGTGGGGAAAAAAGCGACCGACAAATTGGGCCTGACAAGAACAAAGAACTTTTGGATTTAATGACGGGGAGAAAACAACATTTGGGCACAGAAAAGGAAAGGACTCTGGGGGTGGGAAAAAAAAGCTCCCTGCACTCAGGAGAAGCGAAAGTGAAGATATCAGGCAACACAAGCAAGGGAGAAAGAAGGTATAATTTCCGTAAATTTAGTGAGAGGGGCGGTGGGGGGAAGTCCCGCTGAAGAAGGTGACCAGGTCCAACCCGGGGGACAGACTCTTAAACAAAACAGAAAACAACGGTTAAAGGAAAAAATGAACTGTCAAACAGGACCCACACTGACATCCCAGTCAAAAAAAAAACAGAAAAAAAAGAAGTAAGAAGGGAAGAAAACCCCAAGTTGTCTCCGGACGTGAATAAAAAAAACGTTGACCGTGGAAAGACGGGGGGTGCAGCAGCATTTGAGGGACCCACTGGAGTTGACCGGAAGAAAACATACGGAAAAGGCCAAAAATACACTCCTGAACAGGGAAACCCAAAATCGGGAAGGTCGGGGGACCCGACACAAGGACCACCGCCCACAAACCAAAAAAACTCAGAGCGTTATGGCCCAAAGAAGTCTCGGCACAAGAAAGTTTGGTAGGGAAAACAAAAAAAACTTCCTTGAAAAAAGGATCCCGGTCGGGTGACCAACAAGAACAGAAAGCTAACAACCCTTCACCTGGGACGACCCCACGGACGGAAAAAAAACTTGGGTCAATTACCCCGGGGGGACAAAAAGACTGCGTCCCTGGTTTGACGGAAGGGAGAAGGAAAAGGGGCACAAACCGAAACGACTAAAAAGATCAGACGCATTGGAACAAAACAGGTTGGGGCGTGGGGTTGGAAAAAAGTTGCAACCTGAAGGATACGGAGGGAAAGAAAACCTGAAACTAAAGTCCCTTGGGCAGAAAGACGTCACCTGGGGGAGAGCTGACATAAGTTCTTTGAGACGGCCGGCTGGAAAGAAGAGGAAAAACACGCTATCAAAAGCCAAGACCTTGGGGGGATAGAACCCGAAGGGTCCCAAAAGAAAAAAAAGGGAGGGTTTCTAACCAAAAGAGAATTAGGGGGGGGGAAGGGACGAAACGGCAAAAAAGGCCGGTTTCTTTCTCCCCAGGAAAGAAAACCGAATCTCCTGAAGAAGGGCGAATATCAGATTAAAAAAAGGGGGGGCCAAGGGAAGGACGTGGGACAAAGCACGGGTTTTTTCAAAACAAAAAAAGGAAAAGAAGAGATTCGGGCCCCGGGAGCCGTCAAGGCCAAGGTCCACGAGGAGCGGGCATGGTGGGCTGCAAACCGAGCCAAAGGACCGCGGGGGGAAAAAAAAAAAAAAAGCAGATAAACCCTACAAAGGGGCTTTCCATCCGCAAGAGGGGACCTTGGGAACCGCAAAGGTGAACAATGTAGAAAAATGCGTGGAGAAGTTTCAGAAACGCAAAAATTCAGGGGAAGTGGTGGGACACCTGGGGTGGAAACAATACTAGAGTCACGGGCTGGGAGGGGGAAAAAAATGGGAAAACTCTTTGTTGGGACAATCTAAAGATAACAGAGAAAGAACAGACACATGCCGACCTGACGCACAGAAACAGAAAATGCCGGATGGGAAGGTTGACGGAAGCAACTAAAACAGTTTTCCGTAGCAGTTCCGTCGACCTTAGAATCAAGGGCTGTTGAGATAGAATACCTGTACATGTTAAGACCGTAACACCCATAAAAAAAATATACCCTGGATCTCCCAACGTCTTAGAGGGAAAATCTTGTTTATCGGTAATAACATCTCCCACTTCTACGGGTGGGAAAAAGAAGCAGTGGGACCCAGGAAACGAAGACGAACCCGACCTGGTACCTTACCTTACTACAATACTGGAAGACAGAAGGAAATAGGCGAAAACCATAACCTCTCAACGGCAGTCGCGAACGAAAAAGAGACAGTGGGGGGACGGGACACACGACGTGGAAAGAAAGACGTGGGGAACCGTGCGCACGGAAAGCCATTTTCACGCAAAAAATCGATCGAACAAAGTGCGGTTTAATCAAAACTCCAAAGAGAACATACCTGAAGCCACCATTGCAGACCGACAACACAAAAATCCAATTTAGATGGGGGGAACACAGCTCAGACCCTGTGAAAAGAAAACTTCCGTTGTTAATCAAGAGGGTCGGGGTGGTCCCTCCCCCCCACTCGAAAGGAATAACAAGGGGCGTTTCAAGGGAGAAGAATCCGATAAGCAAGGGGGAAGTCGGGGCAGAAGTCCTGAAGGCAACGAATCTAGCTAGAAGGGTTGCCATGGGTGGGCAGGAAAACAAAAGGGGAACCGGAAGGGGAGGAACTTTGTGAATCAAAAACAAAAGGGGGCAAAGGGGTGGGATGGGCAAA
>Ga0179591_1159740_pt1 | contig 12854 bp, 29 predicted proteins | sample CZOMad2_1_08_16f_FD_182891 | JGI IMG/M metagenome (GOLD analysis project Ga0179591, IMG submission 182891) | Vadose zone soil fungal communities from Angelo Coast Range Reserve, California, USA - CZOMad2_1_08_16fungal (PacBio error correction) | ecosystem: Environmental > Terrestrial > Soil >...
GTTTTTGGTGGAGGGGGGTCAGAGAAGTCACGAAAGAAATTAGGCCGACAAAACCAACTCTGGTCGCAACCAGCCGCACAGGAATGATAAAGGAGAAGGAAAAGCCAGGTTTTGAGGAGGGAAAAAACGCCATGCACGAAAAAAAGAGAACAAGAAAGGAAAGATTAAAGTTGCACGGGGGTGGTTGAACACAGCGCTAAGCACAGGGAAAGGATAACAAACCAGGTCGGCGACTCTTTTTGGTCCCCTGGGGGGGAGAAGGGAGAATCAGGAGAAAGGAAAGAGCGGGAAGGGGGGAGCAACATGTGGATTGCGAACATAGAAAAGGAAAAAAAAAGGGAAGATGTCCCTCGACAAATCCACCTTAAAAAAGTCAGGAAGAAGCGAAACTTGCGAAAAGCCTCAAGAAACGGAGGCCCGGAGCTTGACGAACCTAACAAACTGTGGAAAAAAAAAACGCTAAACGTTAACTGTGGGAGAAAGAAAAAAAAAGGTGATCAGGGGAAAAAAAACCAAATTTCATTCCGATTGGGTGGAATAAAAAGACGAATTGAACGGAAAAAAAAGAAGGCCCACTGATACAACGGGGGGCGACTAGAGGGGTGGTCGGAATGGGGGGGGAACAAAAGGCAATTAACACACTTGGAGCCCTTGGACGTCGGTTTGACAAGAAAGGAAAGGGGGGAAAAAGACAAAAAAACAACAAATTGGCCCCCATTAAAGCGAGGAAAGAACAAAAAAGACAACCCCCAAACGACACTTCCATTCGCAGGAAAAGAATCACAAAACCAAAAAAAAAACCGAAGAGGGGAACATGACTTGGGTCAGGAAACTGAAAAAGAAGACCCAAACATCTTCGTGCATTGAGACAAAAAAAGAGATCTCCTTCGCAGGAATGAGAAGGACAGGTGGGGGGAAAACGAAAGTGGGAAACCAAAAGAACACGGGGGGCAAGAAGGGGATGACGTGGGAGGAAACAAAAAAGGGATTGGTTATGAGTGCCACCGATTCAACTTGTCAAGATCCGGTCAGAACTGAAAAAAAATCCAGAATAAGTCCCTGTTGTTCCGTGGTTTTACGGTGCAGGAAAACTATGGATAAAAAGAAAAAGGATAATAGGGGTTTGGCTTCGCCAGCCCGCTAAGGAAAGAGAACGTGGTACAAATTTTACAGTGCCGTGTCCGGAAAGAAGTCAAACTGGTAGTTGGGCAAAATGAGCCACCGGCCAGGGGAAAAATAAGGCTTTTTGGCCCGGGGGGTGGGTTTTGGTTCAAGAGAAACACGAAAAGGGAAAAAGAAATAAAAAGTCCAAGTTTTATTCCAAGAGAGACCGATGGTTTGGGTCAAAGACAGTTCAGCCCCACCCACAGAAAAGGAAAAGGGGAAAAAAGAAAAACTGCTATAAAAGAAATTTTGAAGAAAAGAAAAGGGTGGAGGTGGAGAAGTAATCGGGCAGTCCAACAAAATTTGGGGAAGAAGAACAAAATGGGGGGGATCACGGGTGTGGTATACAAGAAGGGGGCCGATGCAGTGGAATCAAACACAAACACTGCGCGACAATAAGAGGAATGTGTAACAGGATATGGGGGGGGGTGGGGGGGGGAGGAAACCGTTGTTTGGTCGGCGTGAAGGGGGGATACGCCTCCTCCCACCCTGGGAAACCCACGTGAAAGTCCAAAGGTCAAAATAGGCGAGGGCCAGCAACGGAACTGGAAAATGGGGAGAAAGGTGGGGAAATCGGCAAGAAAGGAGTCAAGAGACTTGGAAAACTAGATACGAGCTGAGCCACAACCAAGAACTCAGCCGAGGGAAAGGAAGTTGGGGCGGTGTTTCATGGGGGAGCGTCAGAAGTAAAAAAGACAGGCTGACTGGGGATCCCGAAGGTTGTCGGGGAGAGACTGGGTTCCAGTGGAAAAAAAATGGGACAAAAGCCATCCCCCGAAGCCTAAAAAACCCAACGGAGTAGTGAAAAATCATCTCTCTGTCCCCCTGGCCAGGGGACAGTGACGGACCGGCTGAAACCGTTTTGCCGAGAACGGATGGGGAACGACCCACACAATCTAGCGTGTACTCCTTGACTGAATCACCAAGGACAAAAGCGGCTACCTTAATCTCCTTGGGTATCCGATCGAGCAGTTGGGGGGTATACAACGAAGATTTGGAACAAGCCAATCAAAATCCAGCAAGGACAAGTGAGAACACAACAAAACGAAATCTTTGGTGCCGTCCAGTGGTTTAGGAGGGGGGCGGTATGAGAAGGGAAAAGAGAGAAAAACCCCGTCAAGAACGCTGATTCAGGAAAAAGTAGGGGAAGGAAAGTGGATTCCAATCACTATGATCCAGGGGGAAAATAGAGAAACCGGAGGAAGGGGGCAAAAAGAAGGTTAAAACCAATTCCTTCTCACATCCATGGAAGTAGGGGGGAGGAGGAGAGGGTATAGGTTGGTGGAGGAGGATAGGGAAGGGGATTAAGGAGTGCGGGAAAGGAGAAGGGAAAAAGGGGGTGAGCGGAGAAGAAAAGGAGGAGGAGGGAGGGGTATAGAGGGGGCGGAGGGGGGGGAAGCGCGAGAGGGGAGCGAGATGGGGATAGGGGGGAGGGGGAGGGGGGAGTGGAGTTAATAGGGGGGAGAAGAGAGAGGGGGGATGAGGAGGGATGGAGGCGAGGGGGGGGTAGAGAGAGGGAGGGGGAGAGGGGTGCGGAGTTGGTACGGAACTAAGGAAGGAGGGGGGCGGGGGGTCAGGTCGGGAAATGTGTGGTGGGGAAGGAGAGAGAGGGGAATGGGCGAGGGAGGGAGGAAGGAGAGCAGAAGGGGGGTGTAAAAGAGTAAGGGGGAAGGCTGATAAAGGGGGGAGGGAGGGGGGGATTAAGGGGAGTAAGTTGGAAGAGAGGTCTAGAAATACGGGGTAAAAGGGAGCGGGATAGGGAAAAGGGGGGGGTGGGGGGGGTATTACGAGGAAATGGAAGGAGAGGGGGGAGGGGGGGAGAAAAGAACGGGGAGGAGAAAGCGGTGGGGAGGGTGGGGAGGAAGCTAGGGGGGGGGGGGTAAAATTGAGCGGGGGGGGATGGGGGGGGAAACGGGAGGGTGTTGGGGGGGTGAAGAACATAAAAGGAAAAGAGGGGTGGAAGGGTGGGGAGGGAAATGAAGAAAATGGAGCGGGGGAGCGGGTGGGGAGGGGGGGAGGAGTGAGGAGGGGGGGAGGGGGTGGAGGGGGGGAGAAGGTGGCGGGAGGGGAGAACGCATAAAAGGGGGTACCGGGGGGGGGGTGGGAGAGAGGGATTCGGGGAGAAGGTGAATGGGAGAAAGGGTGGTGGGGAGGTGTTGGGGAAAAGCAAATAGGGGAGAAGGGGGGAAAGGGCGGGAGAAACCGAAGAGAGGGTGCGGCTTGGGAAGGGGGGAAGACAGGGAGAAGGGTGGAGGAGAGATGGGGGAGGGGGCAGAGAAGTGAGAGGGAGGAGAGTGGAGGGGGTAGGGAGCGGGGGGAGAGTTGGGGGGGGGTGGAATGAGGGGGGGGGGGAGGGAATGGGTGGGTGGGGAAAGGGAAGCATCGAGGGGAGGAGAGAGGATAGGACGTAGGGCAAGAAGAGATGTGGGGGGAGGAGAATTGGGAAGAATGGAGGTAAGAGGGAGGCAGGACGGGGTGGGAGGAGGAAGGAAATGGGGAGCGGAACTAATGGGTGAAGGGATGCGAGGTGGATAGACAGGTGCGGAGGGGGAAGGGGCGGGGGGGGGTAGGAGAAGAGGGGGGGGAGTAGGGGGGGAAAGAAGGGAAGGGGGAGGTGGGGGAGGGGAGAAGGGGGGCGAGAAAGTAAGAAAGGGGGGAGAGTGGGGAGTAGGGGGGGGGGTGGTAGGAAGGCGGATGGGGGGGGGGGGGGGGGCGAGGGGAGGGAAGGCGGAGGTGGAGGGGAAGGAATGAGGGGCAGAAGGGGCGGAAGAGAGGGAAAGGGGGCGTTGGTGGTGGGGAGGGAGGGAATCACGGAGAGGGGGGGGGAGTAGAGGTGGGCGGAGGGGGGAGGAAAGAAGAAAAGGCGAACGGGGAGTGAACGGGGGGAAAGAGTGAAGGAGGCGAATCGGGGAGGTGTCGGGGGAGAAAGGGGGGGAGATGGGAGGAAGAGAGAGGCACAGGTAGGAGAGGGGAGGAGCTGTTAGAGGGGGTGGTAGGGGAGGAATAGGAGCAGAAGAGGGTAAGAAAAGGGTAGGAGGGACAAAGAGAGTGGAAAGAGAAGGAATGCGATCACCCCCGTGTTAGAGACAAGGGGCGTGCCAAGGGAAAAAGCGACCCTGTATTGGGAAAAAATCGGCATGAAAAGGGGAGGGAAAAACCCCCTTTGGAATAGCATGTGGCGGTCACACGTGGGGGGAAGGAAAAAAACAAACCGGAACGAATAGGAAGGGAAAAAAGGTAACATTAACCAAAAGGGTGGGAGAGTGGGCCAAGGACCGCGAAGGAAAGTGGGGAAAAAAAAAAAAAGAAGAAAGGCCGAGAGACAGGGAAGAAAGAAGCTAGTCCTTATTGGGGGGGGGATGAAGTCTAGAAAAGAGGCACAAAAAACAAAGGAGTCTGTGACGATAAGTGGGGGCAACCAAAGTAAAAGGGGGAATTTTTGGGACAAACGAAAGGAAAAGTGGACCACGATACACAAGCAATGTTCATGGAAGTGGGGAGAAAAAACAAAGAACTGGAAACACGGAAGGGGTGTGGCACTCTTGAACAAAAAAAAAAAGAAAGAATGACAAAACAAAACCCACGAGCCAGGTGATACAAACGCAGAGTGTGCCCGAAATCCCAAAAGAAAAGGATACAGAAGGGAAGTAGACGGATTACCTTGGGGTTTGGGTCGGGCGGTGGGTAAGCAGTTCAGAAAAGAAAGGGGTGGGGGAGAGAGTACATCTGTCCCAGGGAGGGTGTACAAGTGCCCGTACTTGGAAAAAAAATCCAGAAGAATGGCAGCGGACCCAAAGAGGAATTGGACGACGGGGGTGAACTCAAAAAAGGAATAAAGACAAAAGAACTATTTTCCCGCCCGGGTTGGGACATGGGGGGGGAATCTGCCTGGATGGCAAAGGTCAGAAGGTAATGCAACACGAAAACACAGGAACCTCACCAAAAGTGGTTGAACAAAGTGGAAAAAGTGTGCAGTCGCCAAAAATAATACCACTCCGTAGAAACTTTTTGTAAAAAAAAAGAAATACAAAGGGGGCGGAAGTCAGTGGAACCCTGAAGTGGGGGAAGGAGAAAGACGGGAAAAAAAAAAAGTCATTCTCTGTCACTTGCCGTTATCGGTGGTTTCGCAAGAAAAATGTTAAACACATAGCACTATTAAGCCAAGGAGACGAGAATCGGGCATCCAAGAACCCAAGGGAGTAGAAAATGACCTAACCGAAAAAAAGACTGGGACAAAAAGAAAAAGAGAGAGCGGGACAACAAAACTTGAAACTTGAGAAGGCAACATGAAGGAAGGGGGGAAATGGTGTGGAAAAAAGAAAACGGTAAAAAAAGGGAGAACGAGAAATACTCAGCTTGCAGGCTGAGGCGACAAGAGCGCCGGGCAAAGGTGAAAAGGGGAAGTCAAGAAATCAAAAACCTTCAACCTAACAATGGGCAAAGACAACAAAGTCCCTAACAACAACAAAGGGAGGAGAACTGGTAGGTGTTTGGAAGTCAAAGAAAGGCCATTTAGATTGGAAAACCAAAATTAGAGGTGGAAAAGAACATGCACCTGGAAGTAGAAAGTGCTCACACTCGCGAACAGTGAAACGAAGAAAAAAGGACCTTATAAACTCATGGATGGTGAGCCTCAAGGGGGAAAAGAGGGGTTGTGGGCAAACAGCCATATCTAATCTAGGGTAAAGCATTTCGGAAAAAAAGGCGAAAGAAGGAATGGGTGAAGATAGCGGCCAAGAAAGATTGGGGGGAAGGAGGCCTCTCGGAAAGGCTGAGTGCAACAGGTAAATGAAAAAACGAATAGAGGGAAAGTGGAAACTACTGGGTCGCTGGTCCCACTGAAGGAGGAAGAAAAGCAAACAGGAAAAAGGTGGGACTAGACCTGCCCCCGAAAAGCCTTAGACGGAGAAGTAGAAAGGGAAGGAAAAGCACAAATGGGGCACCATGTTAAGCAAAAAGGAAAAAAAAGACAGTAAAACTGGGGGGAAGAGACGGGGGAGGGTGGGTGAAAGGAGAGAAAAAATGTAAAGGGGGATCCAAGCAACTTACCTCCCGCACCCACCTGAAAAAAGAAAAGGAGATGGGGGGTGGGTAGGGGGGGGGAAACCCCTTAAAAGAAAGGGAACGGAGGCAAGGGTTAAAAATACAGGACCGGGGAGGTGCAAAGACGAAAAAGGGGAAACACCTTTTACACCCCAGGGGACGAAAACTAAATCAATCCCCCAAAAAAATAACCCCTTTCTTGAACCAAGAAGGAAAAAAAAGTAAAAAGAAAAAACCCCCAGAGGCCCGCCAACACCCGGAGCAAGGAGGGGGAAAATCAACCTGCCATGGTGGCCTTGGATAGGAATGGAAGGAATCGGAACGGGAATTGAGAAAAAAGCTCCAGGAAGAAATAGAAAAAAGGGGGGGGTTCCCGTCGTTGTTTGCAAAAAGAGGTGGCAGGCACCAAACAGAGGGAAAAAGGAGGAAAACAGAAGGCACTTGGGATAGATGTTCCACCGAAATTTTCAAAAAAGGCGGAGGAACGTGGAAAGGACAGGGAAAAAGCCAGATAAAACCCCTTGTTTTGGGGAAGGGGGTTAGGGCTGCCTTTCAGATTGAGTAGACTTTCATCAGAAGGGGGAAAAATTTGGGCGAAATCAGGAAAAGAAGAAGGAGAATTCTCATTAAAGGGTCACCACAGGGGGTCAATGAAGAAAGCCGAGAAAAGTAAAGTGTTAGTAAGGGGGGCACGCCCGAAAATGGAAAGAAGGACAGTGGGGGGGCCGGGTGGGGGGGTTTTCACAGTCACGAAACAAGAAAAAAAAAGGAAAGTGAAAAATGGTGACACCGTCCCAGTAAATCAGAATAAGGGGGTGGGGGACGAAAAAAAACAGGGCCCTACCCACCGAGCTTCCAGGGGAAAGAGCACTTTAAAATAAAAGGGGGGAGAAAAAACAAATTGGATGGAGAAGAAAATATTTAACGGAAAAAACAAAAGGAAGAAAAAATGGAAGGGGGGGACAAAAAGTGGCAATTCAGGGGAAATAGCGTGGAATAAAAACGAAAAAATGAGAAAAATATATGAAATGTGTAAAGAAACAGGGGGAATGAGCCGGTGGTGTGTGTGGAGCGTCATGGAAGAAAGCCAAAAAGAAAAAGAAAGGAGGAAACGGGAGGTCACACAAAGAGTGAATGACGCAACGGGGTAAAAGAAAGGATGGTGGGGCGGAAACCTTTTGGAGCCAAAAAAGTCGATCGGGGAAAGAACATTGGGGTGGTGTTTACTATTTCCGTTACAATCAAAACAACAAAAAAAAAAAAAAAAAAAGAACACTCCTTGGCAAAAGAAAAAACTTGCGTGGTGTGATCATTCAAGGATGAAGCCCAGGAGATGACGGTGGCCACGGATAAGAGGGGGGAAGGGAAAGAAGACAAAAGAGTCCGTTTCAGGGTCCTGACAACGGGCCAAAAAAAAAAAAAACCTCCCATAATGATCCAAAAACAAAAGGAGAGGAAAAAGATAGATAGTCACTGTCACACAGAAAAGAAACGACGCGGTGAAACGTTGGAGAACTCAGGTATACTACGACGTAGGGAGGGAAGAAAAGGGCAAAAAAGAAACGCGGATGGAAAATACCGCTTCCAGTGGGGGGCTACGAGGGACGAGGAACGACACAGATCGAACATTTTGGGAAACGCTGAAAAAGGAAAGAACCAGTAAGGGAGGAACCAAAAAACCAAACCCCGAACGCGAAACTCTTGGCATAACAGAAACGGTGGTCAAAACAGTAACTGCAGAATTCAATGAAACTAAAACCACCGGCAACAGAGGAAATTTACAGACACCACAGAAAACTCGAAGGTGGGGGGGACCCCCGCCGATTCCTGCATGTGGCAAGGGATAACAAGAAAAAAAAAAGGGGACAGGAGTCACCAAGTGCCGGAAAGAAGTACTTGAAAAGAAAAAACAAGAATCACAACGGGTACTACGCAGGCCTGGTGGAAAAATGGAAGGAGGGGAAGAAAGGTCTTGAAAAAAATCGGCGCGGTACCTAAGGGGACAAGGGAAAAGTTCAGAAGGTGGGGCGGTCGTGGGGAGATGAAAACACCCACACAAAAAAAACAAAAGAAAAACCAGGGGGGGGAAACCTTGGGGCAACTGACCAGTCACCTGGAAGCGGAAAAGGAAACACGGGAAAGGGAAAACACAATCGCTACAGAGAGCGGCTGACTAAAAGGAAAGCCCTTATTGATGAAGTAATCTGAAGAAAAAACCAGAAACGAAAAACTCAACAAGGGGGGGCGGATGTAAATATGCCGGTGGGCCAGGGCGAAAGGGAGTTGCCGCAAGGGAGTCGGTGAACATCTAAAAAAAACAAAAAAGCCATGTTTCATTGGGGGGGCGGGGGAAGCAAAAAAAAAGAAGGATGGGGCCAACGATTGCCAAACAACGGAAATCAAAAGACAGGGCGAGAGTGACATAAAGAAAAACCTAAACATTGACCTCAGCTCAATGAAACAAGGAAGGTCCCTTGTACGACTGGACACCAATGGGAGGGAGGTGGGAGTGAAGGGACGGAAAGGTGATTTGGGGGAGGGTATCGTAGCGGAAGTGAAAAAGGGAAGGGGACCAAAAAAAAAGGAAGTCATTTTGCACCTCCACTGTACGAAAGGACCTGTTAAACAAGAACCCAATGTGGAAAAGGGGGGGAAGCAAAAAAAGTAACTAAACAACCTCACTAGTATTTTAGAGTGGGGGGAGGGGAAAGGGAAGTCCAACTTGGATTCCAATCGAATTGAATGAGAACACACGACACAACGTAAAAAACGGGAGCGTAAAACACAAAGACATAACGTTGCAAGGCCCGCAGGAATAAGCAAGAAAGGCGGAAAAAGATCTACAAAAAAAACGAAACATGAAGGGCCACACAGGTGATCAGCGACATTTTAGACCAAAACCCGTATCGAAGAAAGGAAGGGTAAAATTGTGGGTCGCAGCAAAATTGGTTTTTGTCAAAAGGAAAAGAAAAAAGAAAAAAGAAAAAACATGAAAAGAAAACATAAACCAAGAAAGTCGGAATCCTTCGAAGGCACTGACGAAATTCCCCTAAAGGGGCCTGCTGGGGGGTGAAAAAAAAGGCAACATTGCAAAGGGCAAAATGCATAGTTTGCTTGAAAGACAGAGCAGGAAAAAAAAGATGCAAATGCTCGCCGAAGCAAGGGACTCAGAAAAACAGGGAAGAAACCACAAGGTAAAAAGGAGACCGTCTCAACTCCAACCAGACAATAACATCGTTGGAAAGAACAGAAGGGGAGACAAGATGTTAGTGAGGGGTTGGAGTAAGAGGGAAGGCTAGAACTTTCAAAACTGCGCAAAGGAAGGGGGAGCATCACAGCCGGAACAACCTAAATAAAACGAAAGGAAAAAACATGGAACATCCCAGAAAGCCTCCAAAGGGGGGTGCAATAAAAAAGGGGTTTTGTTAACCGCAAGAGGAAAGCAGAAAAGGAAAATTCAAGGGAAGCAGGGGGGGCGGGGAGGATCGACTCTTGGGTGAGTAGCCCCCGAGGGGGAAAGTTCCAACAAACGGTGAAAACATTTATAAGGAATGGGGAAACCTGGGTGGAGGCGGAACACTCGACGGCAAGTGCGACTAAAGAAAAAAATAGGCAAGACACTTAAGACTGGTCATGATTCCCGCCTTTGTATATCCGGAAAGCAAAGAAAAAAAAAAAAAAAACGTTGGGGAAATAAACTGGAAAAGGTAGAAGACGCAAAAAGAAGGGAGGAAAACGTGGAGAAAAACTGGGTGGTCGTGTGGCCTCTAAAGGACAATATTGAAAGTGGGGGGGCAAGCAGACTAAACAAAAAAAAAAAAAAGGAAACAAAGGGCCAGGAATAGAGGTTGTAGTGACAGTTTTTTTGAAAAGAAAGACGGCTGGGCGCACACTGGACGCGCCCGTGGTTGGGGCCCAGCAAAAAAACGACCAGTGGGGGGGAGGGGTGCCAAAAGAACATCAAAGGGAAAAACTGTAAAAAAAACGAAGGCCGCTACTAATCCTAACACCAACTGGGCAAAAAATAAAAAAGAAAAGTGATTCGACAGGAATTCCTAAACAACGGAAAATGAAAAAAAAAACAAGGGGGAAGGACCGGAAATTCATTGGAGCTGGGGACAGGGGAGGGCACAAAGGGAGGAAGAAAAAAAAGGATAGAGGGTGGGGCAACAGACAGTATTCGTTTGGTTTTGGTGTGCAAGAGGAACCCATCCGGGAGGAGTCACAGTGGGTGTGAGCCAACAAAGAAAACGGGGAAGGGCAAATTGGGTATAGATGGTCCAAACGATGTCAAAAGAGGGTAAAAAAAAAAAGAAAAAAGGGGAGTAAAACGTGGACAAAAAGAAGAAAGCTGCCTTGGGGGGGAAGGGGGGTGGGGGGGGTGCTTTCACAGATTTATATAAACTTACAAATAAAGATGAAGTTTGGATAATAGCAAAAAAACCGAGAACCCTTTTTCAGGGGGAAAAAGAGAACGGGAAAGATTGGGTCCCCACCGGTTCCTTCGGCACGAACATTGCACGCGGAGAATACCTAGGAAGGGGTAGGAAGGGGAGGGGGGCAAGGGAAATGGCGTTGCCGGGGGTGGGTGGTTTTTTCCAAATAGGGAAGGAGCCCCCTGACACATGTGATGAATTGAAAGGGTACCTTGAACAAAGAGGGAGAAAGAAGCAGATTTTTGGGATTTGGTAAAAGGGAAAAGGGGGGGAAAAAACCAGACTTCAACAATGCCAAGCCCCGGAACCTGGGCGGTAAGGGGTTTGGGGGTAAAGATCGGATTGGGATTTGAAAGGAAAAAAAAGGGAAAAAAGGGGTATCGTAACCTTTTTAAGCTTGGTAACGCCATGGGAAGGAAAAAAGGGTAAATCAACACTGCGCGGGAGGGAGAGGGAGAATTCATAAATAGGTGCCCAGGGGGAAGGGGAAGTGGGGGGAATTGTAGATAGATACGCCATAAGTTGAACAAAAAAGGAAGGCTGAAACGTCGGTCCGCAACTGGAAAAGCGGGTGAGGGGGAAAAAAAGGTTGAAAAACGAAGGAAAGGAAGAAACTTAGAAAAAATTTGGTGTACGAGTACGGAGAAGACCAAAAAATCCCGGAATCTCTTAACTGGGGAGAGCTCTTGGAAGGGGGGTAGGGGTGGGAAGACGAAAGAAAACAACCAAAAATGACGTGAGGAATCCTGATGCAAAGGCCGAAAAAGGGAAGGATTTAAGAAGTGCAATCCCCGAGAAAAAACAACAACAAACAAACAGGAAGGAAGAGATTAGATTCACTTGTCAGGGGGAACGAACTTAAAACGAGCCGGGGGGTCACTCGGGAAAAAAAGCAAGGAGAAGGGAGGACTAATTATAATCACAAGGAACACCGAAGCGGAATCAAGTAGAAAAAAAAAAAAAAGGGGAGACGATGGAAGGTGGGAAGAAAAAATACTACTTTTTGCGCAGAAAAGGGCAAAAGACATGAATACACCAAAGAAGAGAACCAACTTGAAGTGGTTCAGGAAAAGGGACGTATGACCAATGGACAAAAAAAACCTGAAACAAAAAGAAACATTGATTGGAAAATTTCCCCTAATCCCTAAAAGCAAGGGAAGAGAGATAAAAAGGAGAAAAATTCATGTGCCAAAGACGTAACCACCTGATAAAAAAACCGGAACAAAAAAAAAATTGACGGGAAGAACTATGCCTTAGCCAACCATAGAACTCAAAAAAGGTTATAAAAAAAGAAGGGAAGCAAAGTGAAAATAGGGGAGGGACCCTGTCTTGGAAAAAAACATCGATCGAAGAACTAAGACTGGGAAGAAACAAAAGGGGAGGTCCCTCCGGGTGTGCGGGTTCGGGGTGGATAGGAAAGACCAAAAATAGATGAAAAAAGTGACCTATTTTCATGCCAGGGGTGCCATGTAAAAAGGTGCCAGGGGATAGATTGGCAAAAAAGCTGAAAAGGCCAGAGAAAGGAAAAATTCAGGCAGGGGGGAAAGGGGGGGGAAAAAGCAACTAGAAAAAAGGGGTGAGAAGTCGATAAAGATGTGAAATCCACAGACCCAATAACAACCGGGAAAAACAAACTGGGGGAAAGGGCAGTTTGGGGACCAAGTACCGACCGAAGGGTAGTTCCCCAAAACGGTAAGACAAAAAGAAAAAAAGCAAATGTTGCAAGTTTGGGCGTTAAACTCGCCTCAACAGGTGGAAAAGGTGGCAACAAAGGGGAAAACGTAAAGCATAACTTGCGACAGTCGAGACAGTGAATCAAGTAATAGGGGAGCGAAAAAAAGGGAAAAGAGGCACCTTTGACGAAAAAGAAGGTTGGGGGTTTGGGGCTTGAGGGGGAGGAAAACCCTGCCAGAAAAAAGGGTTAGGAGTAGCGAGAGTCCCAGGGGAAGGTGTCAAAAGGGACCCGAGGAAAAAAAAAAAAACTGGGGGAAGAACCGACAAGGGCGCAAGAGGAATTGACTACGTTTTGGAACTACAAAACTGAAAATAACAACCTAGAAAGGGTTGGAAGTTTGGGAAAGGAAGTGACGTCCAAGGGGAAACGATGAAAGGAGAAAACAAAAAAAAGGCAAAGGTTCCGTTAAGAGTTCGTTTGCTCCGAGGGGGAAAAAAAAACCGCAAAGGACCGAAAAAGAAAAGGGCCTGTTTCTT
>Ga0179591_1235121_pt1 | contig 12854 bp, 21 predicted proteins | sample CZOMad2_1_08_16f_FD_182891 | JGI IMG/M metagenome (GOLD analysis project Ga0179591, IMG submission 182891) | Vadose zone soil fungal communities from Angelo Coast Range Reserve, California, USA - CZOMad2_1_08_16fungal (PacBio error correction) | ecosystem: Environmental > Terrestrial > Soil >...
AAGTTGGGCCCTTCCTGATTTCTTTTCCGGCGCGGTTGGAGGAAGGTATTTTCCGTCCCTGTGATTCACGGGATCAGGGGTTTGGGACCGGGGTGTTACGCTTGAGCAGGATCATTTCGTGAACCTGGAAAGACAGGCGGAAGGGGTTGGAGGGGGGAGGGGCTGTCCAACTTTCAAAAGAGGTCTCGGCCCAGCATGTCAATATTTCAATGGTGGGAAGTATTTCTGAGAGTCAACGGATAGTGTGGGGGGGGAAAGGAGCTTGAAGGAAACCAGACGTGTGGGGGGGAGGAAATAGGAAAAAAGGAACAAAAGTTTTCGATAAAATACTGCATTCCGCCAATATTGTGGGGGAAAAGGGGCACTTAAAGGCAAGGGGGTACCAACGGGAACTGAAAATAGCAAAAAAAGGCGGCCCATAGCACTGGAAAAGGCTTTCCAAGTAAAGGCAAGACGGACGATGGCGTTACCAGTAAAAAGGGTCCTGGGAAATAGAAAGAAGAAAAATAGACGCCAGTCATCGCTGCGGCAATGTAAAAAAAAAAAGTGAAAGTTGAAAGGAGGCGATGTGAAGCATTAAAAAAGGAGGAGAACAAACGCCGAACCACAACAGATTTTTAAAATTCCAGAAACAAAAGGGTTACTTTCGACGAATTATGGGGGGAGGAAAAAATCCGCAGTGGGGAAGACACCCAGAATAAGAAAAGAAAAATCTGGGATTTGTTTGTGGGGGAACAAAAGCGTTTGAAAGATGGATAAAGACCAATTTCCCAAATCTTTATCAACCCTCAGTGGTGGGAAGAAAACAGGGGACTTAATCAAGACTGCCTTGGGCGCCGCTTTGGGCAACCAAGGGGAGACGCACGCGTTGCCATTTAGAGAAAAAACTCCTTTGGGGATCTCCCGCCAAAGAGAGAGAAGACGCAAAAGGGTGGGGACAAGAAGGTAGAACGCAGCCATGCCCAACAAAAAGAAAAAAACTAAAAAACCAACCCTATGCCGAAGACATAATAATCTCGGCGCGGGGTCCTGTGCAAAAAGTGCAGGGGAATCGGGGAGCGCGTTCAGTGCAACTGCGGCTAGCGGAATGCATGACGCGCAAAATAATGGGAGAAGGGTGGAAAAAGGTGAATGGGCGAACCACGGAGCTGAAGGAGGTGTAATCATGTTAAAACGATTTACGATCGTAGAAAAGAAAAGAGACTGCAAAGTGAAGCCTCGGATTGGGTTGTGTGGGGAAGGAAGGAGGGGAGGAGGGGAGCCAAAATGACTAATCAAACAAGTATGGTTCGCTGGATTTATTGGGTACTACTAGGTAAAGCGAAAGGAAGAAAATGGGAGAAAGGAAGGGAAGAAATCAGGAACCAAGCCGCATAGCCGAGGCAGAGAAGAAAAGGAAAGAGATTGACGCGGGAGTTGGAAGGAAAAGCGCCCTGGCGAATCTTCACGAGGGTGCGGCCAGGAGAGAAGGGGTGGGATGGGACAGAAACGGCTATGCATGGGGCGAGGGGAAAGCAAGGAAAGAGTCAAAACACGGATCTCATCTAGCGAGGAGAGGCCAATCAAATACATAAACGGGAAAAAAACACAATCATCAACGTAGGTTTCCATTGATAACGCTTTGTGAACTGCCGCATGTAACGAGGATTCGTAGGTTTCGGTCTCTCTACTGGATATATAAAAAAACCGCTAGTTGAGAAGCCGCTCCATTAAGTGGTAGGACAGGGGGCGTGAAGAGCGGAGTGCCGGCGGAAGGGGGGGTTTCAGTTGACAAGGAATTTCGTCTGACAAAGGATAAACGTTTCCTCGATGGAAATTGAAACTCGAGGGCGTCGGTGGACAACCGAAAAGGAAAAAAAGTCAGAAAAATTAAAAACCAACCTCAATGAGAGGAGGCCTTGCCCACTAGAAAATTTAAATGGGGGGGGGAAAGGACTGATTGGAGGGATAGCCTAACGATGTCCCTTGTCGGCCATCAACGCCCTGGCCGGACGATTTAGATGAAGACATTGTGACGAAACGTGGGACTCATCAGGGGGAGTAAGGTGGGCGCGAGAAAGAGGAGACAATCAGAAGGGATATTCGCGACGAAAAAGGGGTGGGTCCGGAGGGACAAATTGCACCTGATTAAAAGGGGGTGGTCAAACACGAAATCCGTCGGAAACAAAATCGGAAATTACAAAGGGCAGTTTAATTCACGGCTTTGGGTTGAGGGAAAAGGGGAGAGGCCTAGTCGAGTCAAGGGGACTTTAAGAGTCGGAGGTTCATACAGATTCAAAAAAGAGGAAAAGGAGAACTATGAATCTTAGGAATGGGAAAAAGGGGAGGGAATCTAACCAATGGAAATTGCTTCCTAGCGAAAGTGGGGGGAAAAAAAGTTCATGGCGCCACAAAGGAACGACAAGGCGTTGGTCGCTACCGGCCGCACAACGAGTTGAGCGTTAGGGGGGAAAGAGTAGTGTGAAAAAAAAAAGGGGTATGCAAGAAACCCCTGCGGAGTGCCGCCGGGAAGGAGGTAGCGAAAGAACTTCCGTAACAGGGTAAGAAAAAAAGCGTATAGGGAAGGCATAATAGGGGGGAGGGCGTTTGCTGAAAACCACCATGATCAGGCAGAGCCCTTCAAGAAAAACCCACAAGCTCGCAACCAGCAACAAGGAGAAGCGCTTTGTTTTGGAAAACGTTGGGAGAACAGTCCGTGGGGTTGGCAGCTCAACCAGAAAAAACATGAAAGAATCAAAAAGATCGTAGATCGGAGAATAGAGAAATACGTCAAGCTAAGGCAATGCAGGAGAAAAAAGAAGGACTTAACCTTCATAGGGGAGGACATATATTCAGAAGAAGAGGCGACTTAACGCAAAAAAGTCGAACTTCGGATTTCGGGATGTAGAGCTCATGAAAAGAAAGTGCCGGACTCGTCTTACCAAATCGATAAGAGAATCCGAAGAGGGTTTCAAACACCAGTAAGAGGAATGAAACAAGATGCATTAATTAAGCAACTGAAAAGAGAGTGACAGTCAGCTTAAGGAAGTGAGATTAGAAGAAAGAAACAGAGGCCACTCACCGGGAGAGTACACAAAAAAAGGGGGTGTGGTCGACGTACAGGTATTTCTAGCCTTTCCGAGTGAAAGAAAATTCCCCATATTCCAAGAAAAAAGTAGTGTTGGAAATGGAAAGTGAGGGGGACGCAGGGTTGGAGAACAATACTCAGTCTAAAGGTCAACAAAACAAAGTATGTTAGGAATATCTGCTTGTTAAGGTTCCAAAAGATTGCAAAAGGAAAGCTAAAAGGAGTCTCCATAGGGAAAAAACGAATTTGTGAGGGAGGATAGGGATAGGTTGACAATCGTCAGTGGCTAGACACCCCTGGGACTGGAGACAAAAAAAATAGGGGGGGGTCTGAGGGGGGAAAGATGCAGAAGAGAATACTCTATCCAGCTGATTCGCCGATCTGTGGGAGAGAAAGGCGCTTGGCGGTGAAAATGCGGAAGAGCTTAATTTTTGACCTCAGCAAGAAAGATCAATAGAGGGGGGGACGCGAGAAGTCAAATGAGGCAAGGACTAAGTACGATAAAAGATAATCTAGAAGGGTGGGGATCTGGAAAAAAAAAGAATCTATAGATGAATCACTGGGAAGAAAGGGGGAAGGAGGGGGAGAGAAAGGGGCATCGATGCCAATTCGCATCCCGGCTAATATCTCCGCTTGGATGCAGGGATTAAGGAAACAAAAATACGACGTTTCGACAAGTAGAAAGAAGGATATGCTGCTGGGTTTGCTTGCAGTTTGTTTGTTAAGACGGGGAGACTGAAACAGGGTGTTGCAACCACGATGGGGGGAAAAAAAAAGGGCTTGCCTCAAAAGCTCCGGCGGTTTCGAGAAGAACGCGGGGCAGAGGGGGGCAAGCTCACGCCGGACGAGGGATCCTCTGGGGGTTCCCGAGCAGAAAAGGTTCAGGAGAGGAAAAACGAGGTCAAGAACGATCCACTCATGGGATTTCAGGAAACATTTAGCGAAAACGAAATTGGTGAAAAAAGTATCGGGGGATCAAAGATAGTGGGGAAATTAGAAAAACAGATCGAGAAAAAGGAAGGGGGATTACCCGGTCACGCATCATATTACTTTACCTGGGTGAAAAAAAAAAAGAAAAGGAGTGACTCGCGGCCCCCCTGAGAGACACGACTTTAAAGACCAGAGAAGCTCAGAATAAAACAAAGAACAAAAACGAACCATACCCCTGGCGAGCCGGTTAAGAGGTTCCAGGGGGTGAAAATCTTGGGTACATCGTGCCATGCTCCAATGCAAACAGGGAGAGCGGGCGACGAGACAGGGGGCTTCACAAGAGCAAGCCGAGCTTCAACCCGAATAACAGAAAAGGAAGCTCCCCACGTGGGCTTTCCAATGCCTTCAAAGAATAGGCAAGGGCCAGCGTATGGCGCCAGAGTCGGGAGCGAAGAAAAGAAAAAAAAGGTCCCGAGATTGGGCACAGAAGGCGACAGCTAAGAGCATAAGGGGGCACCCTCGAATTTTAACGTTGTGTCGTTGCTACCCCCCCGCGGGAAGGAAGAAAAAAAGACAAAAGACAGAGGAGGGAAAAAGGAGGAAGGCCTGTAAGTAACGCAAAAAGGAAAAAGTTGGATAACAACCATCGGAGCCAGCACTGACGCGCATAGAAGGAACACTTTAGAAAGGACGGGAAGGGAGAAAAAGGATGAGAGAGCCGGTCTCGAATAGGAACCGTAAGAAGAAGGGAAAAAGTCGTCCTACTGGGCCATCAGTCATCGGAAGGGCAAAAGGCACGAACCAAAGTTTGCTAAGATGGGGGGATTCACTTGGACGTAGGTAATTTGACGTGGCTCAGAGAGAGGAGGAATCTCTATCAAGAGGTGAAAAAAAAAAGCGAGGAAGCTTGCAAATATTGTCCATTCCTCGCAGGTTCAATTCCAAAAGAAAAAAAAAAAGAGGCAAACAGGCACAGCGTTAAAGAGGTCTGGGGAAAGGAAAAAAAGGTCAAACTCAACACCGAGGCCTCCAAATCATAAGGCAGGTGAAAAAATTGAGCAAAACAAAACACTTTTAACCCAGGATTGATGTCAGAACCGAGGAGCAGAAGTGAACGTGTACATGTAAAGCTGAAGGTAAAACCCAAAAATCAACAGCGAAAAACGGTTGAAGAGGGAGGCCAGAAAACCAGAATCAGTAAAAAAAAAAAGCTCAAAAAGGGCAGCCAGCGAAACACGCGAGGGTCAAGATCCAAAAAAGAGGGGCATAGAACGTCCGACCGCAAGGGGGGCGAAAATAAAGAAGGGAAAACAAATTATGACAGTCATACATTGGGAGGGAGAAGAAGGGAATCCAAAAGGGGAGAGACTTCAATCGGGGACCTTGGAAAAAAGAAAAGACGAGATTATGATGAAAAGTGTGGGGTTGATGGGCAGACTTTTTGGATTGAGGAAGGGGGTAATACCTTCCCGCGGTTGTAAAAAAAACGGGGAAGGAATTGAGAAGAGACGGAGCGGAGCCCCAAGGCTGGTGGGGTACTCCGAATGGCCCAGACGACTCGAATCCAACGGGGGAACGGCCCACGGACATTATGAGTGACACACGTTTGGGGGTATCAAACAAGGGGGGGGGAAAAGGGTAAGGGCTTTATCCCGCGGTACCCGGGTTGGAAAAAAAAAAGAAAAAAGGGATGTTAACATTTATTAGGGTTGCGGGCCACCGACTTTGGAAAAGGAAGAAAAAACACATGAGGAGAGGAAAGCCGTTTTCGGGGGCAGTCCCCATAGGGGGTGGTGGGCTGCGGAAAGGTTGGGGGGATTGATTTCAACCTTTTGAAGACTGCTCACATAAAGACAACGGGGAAAGGGGGGAGGGGGAAGTCCAGCGCCAATATGACATGGGGGGGTAAGGTGTCGATTGACAAGGGCCTTTGGGTGGTGAACATGAAAAAGGACCAGGGTCAATTACGAAAATGGCCAAAGGGGCGTATGAACAAAACGTTGGGATTTGTCATGTTTCCCTTGGTAAAACATCAATGGCCTTGGAACCTGACCATGGGGGAGAAGACTTGGCCTGAAGGCCGTAGGAGAGAGAAACATGGGGGGGGGGTGGAATAAGCAAAAAAACATTCTGGTGGGGGCCAATACGGAAAATTTTGCACAACAAACCAAAGCGCAGTCAGGCCTGAAAAAAAAGGAAAGATGGGAACAAAATCCGACGGGCAAACTCCTCCAGTCGGAACCAAGCCACCGCCACCATCCCGGAAAATTCGCAGGAACAGGAAAGAAAAAGGTCCTCTAACAAGAAGTAAACTCGGTAAAAAAACACTGCATCAAGGAGGGGAAAGACGAAACACGCCAAAATAGCCGAATTCAAAAAAATAAGGGGGGGAAAGAACACTAAGGTCTCTCTCTAAAAAAACACCAAAGGAAGTGGGGGGTAGGAAAAATAGAAGCTATCCAATAAAAAAAAGGCCATTTCGTGGCCGTAGAGGAGTGGGGGGGAGAGGTTCGTCCCTGGGATTCGTGACATGGTTTGGTTACGATTGGAAATGCTGCGCGTGGGGGAGTTTAAAAAAGAAGGGAAGGAAGGGGGCCATATTGCATGGTGCTGGGAGGGGAAATAACCGAAAAGGTTAAATCAACAAAAGGCCAGCTTGTATTTCAATCTTTCAGGGGTGGACGTCTTGGGAGGGGGGGGGCGATCGGAACGTATGTCAACGGATCGACGTGGAGAAAAACCCGAAGTTTTGGGTAGCTAGTGGAAAAAGACCAAAACCAAAGTGAGAGACTATCCGGGACTTCGCACTATTTTTTAGAAAATGGACTAGGAACGGCCAGGAGGGGGGTACAAAGGAACTGAAAATGAAATCCCAACTGTTCCTGGGGGGCCCAGAATAACCTTGGGCAAGCGGTCGTCAATTAAACAGAGGAAAAAAGGAAATCACCAGGCGGGAAAATAGGAAAATAATGAAAAAAGGTAAAGGGGGAGCATCCGGAAAAAGGGCACAAGTGCACTAGGCTATGGAGAAAGAACAAGAAGGTACTTGAAAATAAGCAAAGAAAGAACGAGCCCAAAAGGGAAACTCCTACAAGGGGAACGGTAACAGACAGTTGGAGGAAACCCTTCAATAATGGGGACGACCTACATCATAGTGGGTAATTGTTTTTGGTCCAAAAAAAAAGATGTCAGCTGGGAACAAAAAGAATAAAAATCCGTTCATCAAATCAAACAGGGGGCTGAGGGAGAAAGAAAAGGGCGAAAGCTTTTATTTCAAAAAAAGGTGAAGAGAGACGCGTCCACTTTGAGATAAAAAAACGGGGGGCATGAGGAAACTATTCCCGAAGCTCATAAGAATCAAAGGGGGGGGGGGGTTTATAAAAAGTGTGCAGGATACGCATGCAATGACCATAAACCAAAGACAATGAAAAAAAAAAAGAAGATTACTCGCAATATAAGTCATCAGAGAGTAAGGAAAATGAGAGCGCTCGTGTCAGGGTCAGGAGGCCCGGAGTCGACGCCTTACGTTAAGTAAAAGAAAAATACGGGGGGGGCGAAGGAAAAAGGAAAAAAAACCCGGTTGGCTCAAACAAGGACAGGCAGATGAAGGCAGGTTAAGAGGGTAACGAGGGTATCGGGACAATCAGGATTTTCTAATGCTGGCAAAAAAAGAAAAGGGGGTCAAACCGATTGTTTTGGGGGCCGTATAGGGGAGATTGGGCGGGGGGTTATAATGAATTATCACCAGTTATGGGTCTCGTGGGAATATGGGGGGTTGAAAGAAGAAAGGGGAGACAGGCTTCACGCTCAGGGAGAAAAATGGCGCAAAAAACAGCGGCAGATGCCGCTCTAAAAGAAAACTAGTATTAAAATTGGGGCGAAGCTGTGGTGGGAGAAAGAGTTTCTATATTCACGCTTGGGAGCGAAAATGGGGCTGTATCGGGAAAAGACCGAGGGGGAGGGAGGGAACAGTTGAATTCCGAGTTGCAACCGAGAGAAGGGAAGGGAAAACAAACCTTAGATATAATGACCCATCAATACGATACAAGTGGGGGAAGAACCGTTCCACCAACCTGATGGGGAGGGCAGGAAATAGAAAAGGGAATTTCAATCAGGAATCGCAATTTGTCATGTAGGGTTGTCGACGGGGAGCACCGGGGGGATATAAAAAAAGAAGAAAGCAGGCAATTGTTTACAATCAAGTGGGGGAGGGATGCGACAGGAGGAGGGGATTTTCAGTACCACTTGAATTTGAGGGAGGCGAAAGAAAAAAAAGGGAGGCGATTTGGAACTGTGTCTCCGAATTATCACCGCAGGGGTCGGGGGAAAGAAAAGAACAAGGGAAACCGGGAAAAAATTACAACTCGCGGAAGAGGACAGGGAAGGGCCAAAGAGAAATGTGACACACTGCGCATTCCTGGGGATTTAGTTGAAGAGTCCAAAAAGGGAGGGTAGACCAAGCTTGCCGGACGAGTGAGGGAGGTGGGGGGGAGACCCATTTGATAGATGGATGTTAAGCAGGTGTGTTGGGAAGAGAGGAGATGGAAGCAAAATCAGGAGGAGCTGTCGATATATCACTGGGTTGTGTACGGGGAGCCAATTTAACAAGGACTTGCAAAAGGAATTTTAATAAACACCATCTCAAAGGAGAAAAAAGAACTGTGGGAAACGTCTGGGGGGGGGGAAAAGGGCAGGATGGCTGTTTGGGTTATTTCGAAGTCAGGCTAGTCCCACTGTAGGGGAGCTCTAAGGGTCAGCAGAAAGGTCCTGAGGGTTACCGAGGGAGAGGACTGTAGGGAAAAAACAAAGGATTGCATTCCTGACTTTGGGGGGGAATGATACAAAGAGAGTAAAAAAAACGAAAAAAGGGAAAAGGGGGCCGCTAACCGGAACTCAGGAGAATTCGTTATACCCGGGTCGTTTAGGCTAGGAGGACAAGGATTGGATGCGCACGAAAAAACGGCTTATTGCCGCCTTGGCCGGGCGGGCAGGTGCCAAGACTTGGAAGCCCTCATTGGGTAGAAGAAACAAATCAGAAGAGTTTGTTGTCGTTGGGGGGGATGAAAAAAAGGACAGACCCTGCACAAACACCCGAGCCTCAGCAAAAACAAACAGAAGACACGCGTTTAATTGAGAAGTCTTGGGTTGAGGGAAAAAAAAGAGACGAAAGCGGAAGACGTGCCAGGGGGATGGCGGAAAGGCAAGAGGAACAAGAAGATAAACACCACCTCGACCTTCAAAAAGTGATCAAGATTCGGAAAAGAGGGGATTGTTTTCCTGGAACCGCTAAAGAAACAAGAAGTACGATTGCGGCGTCCGAGCTAAGGAACTTCAATGGGAGAAAAAAAATCATAGAATCCGCCCGTTGCGGGTCAAAAACAAGCGTCAGAGGTCGATGCCACCGAAAAAGGGGGGAGCAGGAGGAGAAAAGAGAGAAAGGGCGTCAGGCATGAAGAAGGAGTAAAAGAAAGACAGGAAAAAAAACTACACGAGCGAGCACCTTATTTGGGTGTGTACTCCTGTCCAGGGTCTCACAAAAAGGGGAAAGTGGAAAGAAAAACCCCAGAAGCCAAATAACAAATTAGGGTGGGTTCCAAGTTGAGAAAAAAAAAGAAGAGAGGATGCGCGGTTTGAACGAACAAGATCGCTAAAAAACAACAACGAAGGGAGAAATAGAAGATGGGTGTCACGGGGAAAGGGGGGAGAAGAAACCAAGTGTCATGTGTTGTGTTTGTTTGTGCAGGGAAAAAAGGTCACACTATTTGTTCTTGGGCAGCTTGTAAGGGTGAAAAAGCGGCCAATTGGGGGGCGATACATACCTTACGGAGGGACCACACAAATAATTGGAAAAGCAGAGGTGAAGCAAAGTTGAAAAAATTAAGGGACTACTGAGGGACATATACTTTTTGCTAATAAGCGCTTGTCGGGCATCGGAAAGCTGAAGAGGTGTTTGAACCCAAAGTGAAGGAGAAGAGGAGGGGGGTTACCCTCGCTGCGCCAGTTATTGCACAGGAGAGAAGCGAAAGGGGGGTCAAAAGGAAAACGGGATCGCCTCTATCGAAGATATGAGCACTTCGAGAGGACGGGTTTGAAAGAAGAGAACCAGGCGGCTGCCAGGGAGAGAGACAATTCAAAAAAACGGCCGCTCGTGGGGGAAGATAGGGAGGTGAGCTTTCCAACCCAAAATACTATCTTCTCCAGAAAAAAAAGCCTGCTGCGTAACTTGAAGGGTTTTGCGGATCGGGGGTGGGGGGGGGGGGGCAAGAGGGCACTCATGTGGTTTTGCAGAAAAAGTGCAAAAACACCATCTTCGGCCGAAGGAAGAGGTGAAAAGGGGACTGGAAAGCGTGAAACAAAGGAAGAAAAGAAAAGGGGGGCCGGAGCAATGTAAACCTAAAGAAGAAAAGCCGCGGGACAAGTACCTATCGAGGGGGGGGGGGGGGGGGTTGAGGCATGGGAAAGGAGCGACAAAAGGAGGAGTAGGCGTGACGAAAGATCATTTGGACGTAGCAAACGAAAAATGCTCGAGACAATTCACGGGGAGAGAAAGACCTCTCCAAAGAGATCCTAGTACCAGTTAGGCAGAGGGGAAAGGAGCTGGACTGAACGACACGAGCAAGACTTGGGGGAAACAAGAGACACGTCAAATAACGCCAAAAAAACAAGAAAGTTTTACCACAAAATCGAGCTGGAAAGGGGGGGGGGAGGATTCGGGTAGAGGAATCGGATTTGGCGCCCGTCCAACATTAAATCTGGAAGACCTCCGGATTGGGATGTGGCAGGACACAAAGCAACTCCAGAAAAACAGCGAACCTCAAAAATCTATCGCAGAGAGGAGTCCCAATGTCCGTCAGATCAAGGGAGCAGGGCCACGTATGAGAAACAAGAAGACGGTGGAGAACGGGAAAAAGAAAAGCCCTGCGCAGTGGGGGGCAAAAGTCATGCAAGAAGCGGAAGGTTGGGTTCCGGACGTGTTCAACTTGGGGAGTTGTCCTACCGCAACATCGATCGGGGGGAGCCCTAAAACCGTAACGTTCTGAAAATGGGGAGGGAGCAAGAAGGGAAAAAACAACCAGAGCCGGAAACTCCGCTATCAAACAAAAAATTGTGCAACAATGAACGTGAAGGGGAGGAAAACAATAAGGGGAGGCTCTATCCCGGCGCGATAGAAACAGTTAAGCAAGGCAGGCAAAGGAAGGGAGAAAGGCAAATCATTTAGTCTGCAACTCACCCCTCAATGCTGAGTGTATAATGGGGGGGTGCAAATGGGAGGAAAAAGAGATTGCTAAAGGGCCGCTGCGAGATGAGGGGGCATCAAAGGAAAGGAAAAAGTTGTCCCAGACCCTCCGACGTTTTTAAAAAAAAGAAACCAACGCGCATCCCTGGACGGAAATCGTGAATGGAACAGAAAAGGGCAGTAAGCATCCCAGCAAACTCAAGAAAAGAGAAGCCAAATCACTACTTCTTGGGGGGCGCGGGAGCTGGACGCAGGAGGGGGTGGAAAAAAAGGGAGGGAAAAAAGCCCTCAGGGATTTACCGTTAAAATGGAAAAATCTTCGTACCATATCAGCAAAAAAGAAGGGTGATAAGTTCAGTATAACCGCAATAACCATACTCTAAAAACCATCGAACTGCGAAACAGATTTGACACAAGCCAGCAAGAGGGGGGGGGGAAATACCGCTCTGAAGAGGTTGGGGAAAAAGACTCATTCCTCACGCCTTGTTGCGCAAACATCACAACACCATGGTCCAAAGGAAGTGGGGTCTGAGGTGACATTAAGGTCAATAAAGGAAAAAAAACTTAGAAGGGAAAATGAAAAGAATAAAACCGACTGGAAAAAAAAACCTTGTGCCACCCGTACACGCTAAGAAATGCGGAAAACTGAGGAAAGAGGTGGGGGGAAAAAAGGCAGGGCTTTGTATTGTTTCATGGCCTGGGGCAGAACGGCCAAATGGAAAAAAAGGAGGGGAAATTTATTATGACTTAGGAATATGGCAGGATTTCTCCACAAGGCGGGTTGATACTCCTACATGGCCGCTGCCAGAGAAAGAAAGGGAAAAACGCTCAGAAGGCGTTATTAGCTTCAAGAAAGGTGGGATTGAGTCCAAAAGAAGGGGGAGATTGGGAAATGGCGGGATCCAGCGTTCCCCTTTTTGGGTGTCAACAAAACAGTGAGGAGGAGAAGAAACTGAAGGGAGGCCACGCCGTGGTATTCCGCACCTGTAAAAAGAGGGAAAAAAGGCCCTTGGGGAGGGTCATTCCCAGGGGTGGGCTTCGGGCATAATTGGAGGTGGTAAGGAAGTTGTGATACTTGCTACCAACGAAAAATGGAACTGGTCTGGGCCAAGTTCAAGTGGCAAAGGAGTAGATGGCCGGGGAATTATTTTTGGGTCGGAGTCAAAAGAAAGGTGGTACAGGCACAGGACACGTGGGAACTGGAAACTGGAAAAAGGACAAAGTTGGCCCCGGCAGGTGGGGATTTTGAAAAGTCGGGTACACATCAAAGTGCCTTTGGAAAAAGTAAAAGGGGAAAAAAAAGGTAAGCCTGTATCTCACACTTGGGGGGGGGGAAGCGAGAAGAGCTAAAAAAGGGGGAGTCACCAGAACATTTGCCACACTCAAAAGAGTCACAAGTAATCAGCAAAAAAAACATCGGCATCCCCCCTGGACGAGAAAAGGAAAAAACAATGTACTGTGACAGCCCTAAAAAAATTCCATTTGCGGCAGGTCGTTAAAGGAAGATGAAAAAAAATGAGGGCCCTAGGACAAGGAAACTCGGTAACAGGCGAAAGGGTAAAAGTCAAAAAGAAAAGCCTAAAATACCGGAATCAAATAAATCAGGGGCCACAGCCCCTG
>Ga0179591_1298616_pt1 | contig 12854 bp, 14 predicted proteins | sample CZOMad2_1_08_16f_FD_182891 | JGI IMG/M metagenome (GOLD analysis project Ga0179591, IMG submission 182891) | Vadose zone soil fungal communities from Angelo Coast Range Reserve, California, USA - CZOMad2_1_08_16fungal (PacBio error correction) | ecosystem: Environmental > Terrestrial > Soil >...
CGGGGGGGGGGGACCCAGCCCGCTGGGGTGTATGATCTCTGTCGTCTCCGGCCCTGAGGGGGGGCTCCAGTGAAAAACGCATCCACCTTCAAATGTGGGGAAACGAAGGCGTTGACAAAAAGGGCCGATAGAATAGAGTTAGTTAAAGTTCATAAGACCACTCCTGGACCTTCCTCAGGACTCTCAAGTGGGAGAAAGTGTTGTTGGGGTTTGGGGGGTCCGGCGTGTCTGCAGAAAAGGAGAAGAAAGGGAGGCAATAGGAGATAGGGGTACCGGAAAGCTTCCTGGTTCGGTAACAATATCCTCCCTCACATAAACGGACCCGCAGAGGAGCCTCCATCTCTCTCTGACCGAGGCTGGAGGAGAGAAGGGGCAGGGTTTCGGAGGAAACGAAGACGGAAAATCTAGAAGTGGAACCCTGAGATTGAGAGGACGTAGAATAGCATCGCAGTACTTATTTGTTGAGAAAAGCAGGGGGTGAGTTCAAAAGAGTACGGGTTTTTCTTCCAGGACACTACCAGGGAAAGAAGGGAGCCCAATCATACAAAGAAATAGAGGGATAAAGAGAGTCGGCTTTAGTGCTCTGTCTGAGGGGGTCCCCCGTTGGGGGAAAAAAAATCGCATCACAGGCGATCTCTCTCACCGCAAACGGTGAGAAAGATATGAGAAAGAAAAAGTTTATTCCTAGCACCGTCAGCCAGAGAAAAGACAAAAGGCCCATCAAAATGTAGAGAGAATACTCGGATCGGGGGGGTGGGTTAGCAATCCCATGCCGACCCCGTATTGCTTAAAAAAGTAACAAAAGAGGGTTTGAAGAAAAGGAAAGCAGGTCAGTCCAAGGGTGCTTAACTAAAGAAGAATCTCCCGGGGGGGGCAAAGAGCAAGCGCGCATCGTTCCTTCTTTCTTCCGACAAACAGAAGAACCGAGACGGTCATATTATTCGAGGGGGAAAGCAAGGGGAGGGAAGGGGGGTTGGGGCGTCTAGTGACGGAGGGGTAACGAATGGGAACTTTGAGGACAAAGGGGAGGGGGGGGAACCCTGAATCATATTCCTCATTTCTCGCAGTCTCAAACCCACTCCGGCCAATGGGTAGCAAAAGGGGGGAGCTTGGCGAGGGGCCAGATTTGACTTTTAAACATAAACTGTTTCCGATCGTGTAGGGGAGCTGGGGGGATGCCTGAAGTTTTAGGAAGAAGAAGGGGGAGAGGTCCGCCGGACTCAAACTTTTTAGGGAGCCAAGGGAAGACAGACGTTGGGTCTACGTTACCTACATCATCTTGAAGCGTCACCAGCTGTGCGGGTGAGGAAAAGAGGGTCAAGAACTAGCTGGTGGGGGGCGGAGAGATTTAGATGGACTGAAGTGAGATCGGACCACTGAAATCCTTTTTAAACTTGTGATGGGTATTATAAACGTCTAAATGGAAAGAGGAAAAAAGCAGGGAAGGTGGGAAGGAAAAGACATACCCTACCCCAAGAGGGGGTAGGAGGCTGAATTACCAACCACATATCTACTAAAGAAGAGCAGCTTGAAGATAGGAAGTAAAGGCTCTAGGGGGATGGGACAAAAGGGTAGGCAATGCGCCTGCGCTTCCCACGATGATTGGCTGAGAAGCAGCCTACTCACCTAAACCGCCTGAAGCATAAGATTAGGAAAACACATGATAGGACGCTGTTCCCTCAAGCGGAAGGCAGGTCGATAGGAAAATTGTAACGAACCTTTCTCCAAAAGGGGAGGGACGCAAAGGGGGCTTCAATTTGTGCAGAGGAATCGGGGAAGGGGAGGTACTCGAGGTTGAAAAAAAAAGAGGGGGATCGGGGAACGATTATTGCGGTCAGTGGACCCATGTCGGGTAAGAATAACAGCCTCTATGAGACCTTAGGGAGAATCTAATAATAACGAGTTTGGGAGGAGGCACATAAGAAGAGTGGCGGGATGGGTGGCACTTTGAATCGGGGAAAATCTCTGCTGCACAACTACGAGTGAAAACTCAAAAGGGCTGGACGCAAGGGAGAAGAGGAAGGCCCTGCAGAGAAAATGAAGAGCCACCGAAAGAGAGTTCTTTGTCGCTAAGAAAGAAAAATGAAAGCTCCCTAGAGGGTTTTCCGGATCAAAACAGGTGAGATACCTCAAGGGAGAAATACGACACGACCGAGTTGCGATTCAAAAGATCTACACCCGAAAGTTGTGGAAAAGGCGTGCGTATGCATTATCTCGGGGGGGGGCGTATCCAATGGTCTTCGGGAGAAGAGGTTCTTCTGCAGGGCACAACGAAAGGGCAGATTTCCCAGAATCTATGAATAATAAATTCTTTCTTCGCTTTTGTCTTCAGGGATCGAGTTCTATATCCTCAAACCACATTGAGAGAAGAACGCACAGGGGGGAAAGGGAAGGGGACAATATCAGGCAGAGTCTTCCGGTCCGCCGCTCGAGGAGAGGGGAACTTTCTGTTCAATGCCTGGGGGGGAAAACGTGATCCGGCTAAAAAAAGTAAATCCTAACACCGGGGTGGCGCGGGGAAACGGAGGGAGGAAGGAAAAGGAAAGAAAACACCAGAATGACGAAACAAAGGCAGACATCGAGAGGAGGTCAAAGGAAAAAACACTCATCCGGATCATGCTCTCTGAAAGAAAAGCGATTCAGAGGGAAAGGGGATAGAAGGAGCGGCCGGAGAGGCGGCACTTAAAAAGGACTTAGGGCAATATGGGAGAATCGGATCAGAAAGTCCTTCTTACGGTCAGCGGCCGGGAGGGGCCGATGTCAGGGGACAGGTTATGCGAAAGGGTCACATTATGTCTTTGGGGGGCAATAGAATACTTCAGGTGGGAAGGTGGTAATCCGCAGGAGGGTTAGAAACTTCTTCCTTTCTCCGTCTGCAGGGTGGGAAAGGGGAAATACATCGTGGATTAAAAAAGTTTGCTTAAAAGCGGGGGGACTCGTTAGAGGAAAACCGCAAGGGGGGGAAGCAGTCGGGGATTCCTGGCTCTTCCCCGTAGAAAATAGCCACAGTAAATCTTTCCTTCGAAAAGGGGCCGTCGTTGAAAATCAAGACAAGTCGTTTGGAGTGGTCGAGAAGGCATGCCATGTGCAACAAAGTAGCTTAAAACAGCATCATTTGAAAATCTAAGGGAGAACTCTGGTGGAAAAGATGAGAAAAAGGTGGAGCATCGGGAGAGCAGTTCTCAAAGGATGGTCGCACAGAGGAAAGAGGAAAGAAAAATATTACTATACAGTCCTAGAATCCAATTGGGATAAGATTAAAAAAAAATAGTAGCATAGACGTTCAGAAGGAAAAGGTGGGGGGGGGGGGGGGGGGGGGGGTGGGGTGGGGGGGGGGGTGATTGCCATCTTTGGGGAAGATCTTGGGTTTTCATCCTTTCCTGAACGAAACGTGGAGTAGTACGCTTAAATTATATAGGGAGATGTAGCAGGGGGGAGATGAAAATTCAGGTAAGTCTGCCCATTGAGAAATACTTATTTTCCTCTATCAGGAAGTCCCATTGAAGCCAAAGGGTCCACCATATAGCGATTAGCCTTTAAGAAGGAACTTCTGCATTGATTCCCGGAAATCAGAATTCTTACATGGGTCAAAAACAGAAAGGAAATGAAAGTGGCGGAATCAACAAGGTCAAACGAAAGCTTGAAAACGGAAGATGTACCTGAGACGTAAAAACAGAAGGTAATCGAAAGAGGGGCCTCCAGCGGGGGCGGAAAGGGGAAGAGATGACTGGGAGGCTCTCTCGTAGAGGCTACAACTGATGGGGGAAGTAGACTCTCAGAGACAAGGAATGATACAAAAGGATCTTCGTTAGTGTGGGTAAGGAAGAATCCGAACGAAGTTTTAGGTAAAGGTAACGTAATCTAGTGAGGCTTTTGGAGGGAGGGGGGGAAAGAGACTTCTCGCATCTCCTTCCTCAACGTTGGGAATTTTCTATAGTGCATTTAAAAACCGAACGGCAGAAGGGGAAGAGGGATAAGCCATAGCGGAGGGACTAGCTCGCAGAAACTATCGTTACAGCGTAACAGAAAAAAGAAGACATCCAGGGTTTCTTTTCTCTTAATCCGGGGGGAGGGATTATCGATGGAAACTCTATCTGACCGAGGAAAAAACAAACAGAAGGGAGTTTGGCGTCCGGAATTATTTGAATGAAACTTAAACACTCGTGGCCGGCGAGAAAAAGCTGATCGAGAAAACGAATGAAAAAAGGACGGAGCAATAGCGGGAAAAGAAGGAGAGCGAAGAACCTGAGACTCAGTTCTGGGTTGAACATTATCTCGAAGTGATGCAGATCGTCCTATGGATGGGGACTTCTCGGGGACCATATCTTCGCAGCGGAGGAGGGGGGTGGATGGATAGAGAAAGAAAGACTCGGGGATCTGTTATCGGAAGGGCCTCCCGCTTCAGGACGAGAGGTGGTGGAAAGTTCTTTCACTAGTTGGAGCAGCGCATAAGTGAGGGAAACAACCTACCTATTGCCAAAGGAATGGAGAAAAAAAAGAGTCTGCATGAAAAAAGAAAAAAAATATGGGCATAGGCTGGGGGAAGACTTCCTGACGAGGGAGGTTTCATGGGGTCATTCATTTCCAGACAATTAACATAGGGGGACAGAAGAGCGGAAGAAAACGAAGAGATCAAAAGAACTATACTATCATATGAAGAGGGCCAATCAGGCGACCCTATATCGTTTACTAAACTGGGTCGTTCATCATGGCGGGAGCTAAAGAAGAGACAAGAGGCAAGGGGCGAAGAAAGCTGGGTGAGTCGGTAGGGGAAAAGCGGGGAGTTCAAGGTGAGGTGTCCTCGCTCATGTAGGGGAAGTCTTGGGAGAGACTCTATTGACGTTCAAGTCCTTTTTGGCAAATATTTGGAAAACCCCATCTCCTCCATGAGTCGGGCAAGAGATAGGAGGTCGTAAATAGTTAGGAGGGGATCCAAGGACTGCTTTCTCAGGTGTTGAATGGTAGGCCTTTTTTTCACTGAGGACGAAAAGCTCTCTCAACGAGCTTCTTATATAATACATCAAGTGAAGTGAAAGAAGTTTGATCGGGGAGGACTGGAGGTCAGATAGTGTTAGCCGGCAACATCTAGTCTCGCGGCTCCGGTGCCGAACGGGAAAAATTGTGGGGGACGTCAAAGGAAAGGCGTAGGTCCTCGTAGGAAAAACATGTCCTGTATGGAGCATCACAAGAGGACGGGAGGTAGGCTCATTCTTACCAACGGACATTTTCATCATGAAAGCAGAATACTACTATCTTAAAAAAAATCCAGTGGCGTGAAGAGATATAAGGCACGACTGGAGGAATACCGAGACAGAACAAGGTCTCTTTCGTTCTGAGAAGAGTAATAACGGGGTCGCGCAATATGCTCGAAACTGGAGATGAAATCAACCTGTCGTGACGGAAGGAAAAGAGAAAGGGGGAACTAGAACTAATAGATAAAGGGGGGATGCTTGAGCCAGGAATCCCGCTGCGTTCAGGGATTGTCGGGTAATAGCCTGCTGACTTATTGGTGCCTCCTTGTTCAAACGATTTTCTGCTTCGGGAAGCGAGAGACACGCTGGGAGGAAAGGAAGGGTTATGGGAAAAAGGACCGGGTGTATTTTCTCAATACTTGGGGGGACTTCCAACTAACCTGGAGGTATTTTTCAAGCCAATAAAAAAAAGAAAAGAAAGTCAGGAAGGTCAGGAAATTCTTGTAATCTATGTAGAATCGACATCAAACTTCCTTCAAAAAAAAAAGGGGAGGGGGGGGGAAAAGGAGATAAAAAACTCCTTTTTATGACCGAGCTAAAGAGGAAGGAAAATAGAAAAGAATAAATTCATGCTGCTATCCCGGAGGGACGTCTGAGTTTTTAGTTAATGGGAAGGGGGGGGAGAACCTGGTGAGGGGTAAATGAGTCACCAAACGGAGAAGTGGGAGAAATAAACATCGTAATTAAAAGGTAACACAGACCGTTTTTACCCAAGAAAAGATAACTGGCGTTTGCTTCATCCAGGGAGGCCATCTCGAAAGCAAAGGACGGGGGACCCATATTAGGAGGGTTTGGGGCAAGAAGGGACGGGGTCAGAGGGGAGCTTGACGCTTCGATTTAGGAACTAGGACTCTTTGCGGAACGCGGGAGGGCATGGCAGAGAATTGGCTCGGACTGTTCTTCACTTTCGGCCGCAGAAAGCCATTTGTCGCCAACGTGCCCGTCCGTGAGTCCCATAGGAATTGAGATCTCGTGGGGGGACAAATAACGGCTATTGCCGTAGTAGAGATTGGGGAAGGGAGGGCCAAATTTGGTCCTCATCCGTGGGAGAGAGCCCCCGCTCTACTGTTTATTCCCTAGCAGACGTGAAAGGGGTAACGAATTACCGACAGCAGAAGTAGGAAAATCAAAGGTGGGGGCATGATTCAGCATAGCTGGTTTGCTCGAGAGTAAGCGCTTTGCTCAGAAACGGAATTGTTGGCGAGCAAACCATCAAAGTAAAGGGGACATGGGAAAGCGGATGGAGGGCTACGTAAAGAAAGGGAAGAGGGACGTTGGAAAGGGGTTCAGACAAGGGGGGTCCGACTCCCTAAAAAACAGGAAAAGATGCCATGGAGGAGTGAGCATATGAATAGACTACAACCTCTCGCGATTGCCTATCTCCATGATTGGACATCTTATTTGGGGGGCACGGCTCTCTCCTACTCGCTCACGGACCTGGCTTCTCTGGGGTGAGAACGTGCGCCGAACTCAGAAAGAATTCAGCCGGAAACGAGGGAAAAAAGAAACTAGCAGGGCTCTTTAGGAGGGGCCTGGAAGGGAGGGGTCCTCACTCCTTTAGAAAACAAGTATATATTACGTGGCGGGCTTTTCTTGCGGGAAAAGAAGGGCATCGGATGCGAGGTCGGTGGGGGGAAATAGCTGGTAGGGGGGATCTAAGAGGAGGGGAGAGAACATTTGCAATTCCTTTACGGGTACCAGTCCTACCATCCTCGATTGGAAGGGGAGGGGAGGAGAGGAAGAGAACCATATTGGGGGGGTCATAGAATTTCGCTCACATAACGGGAGGGTCGGAATTCATTCTTCTCTGTCTGAGGGGCTGCCACCTACTTTCGCCACGAACGAAGAAAAAAAGGAATGAAGAGGGGGGCGGGGACGGAATGGAGGGATCAACCGAATAAGATAGGACTGTCGCGTAACATGCGAAAGAGGCTCCTAGTTTTCCGTCGGGACTTGCCGGTAGTCAATTGGAAGGATAGAAGATAGACCACGATGAGAGCGAAAAGAGATAAGCTCACCCTAATGGGGTCTACGGTGACGAGCTGCCTCTGGGAGGGGAGTGTGGCCAGCTCTTGGTCTTGACGCGCAGGGGGTTCTTCTCAGCCACACGGACCAGAAGGGAGAGTAAGGAATAGCTAAGTAAAGTCATAACAATCTTTAGATTCGCTTTGGGGGGGAGGGAGAGAGTTTCGAGTACTCCTATCAACCTGGGGTAGACAGGGGGAAACTACTCATAATGAAATGGAGGGTAAAATCGGATTGTCAGAGGTGAGGTCAAGACGGAGGCAACTCTCGCCAAGTAGGTTCCTCGTGGAAGTAGGGTCGACAGGGGGGCACCTTCTCTGACAAGGACCCGAACTTGGTCCATGTGCCCAAGCCATGGCACGCGCTTCGCAAGCATATCCTCAATCCAGAATCCTTACCGACTCAAAACTCTTGGAGGGGGGCGATGTAACGGAAAGTAAAGACCAAGAACGGAAAAAGGGGAATAGTCCACTCTATTTCGACTTCAGAGGGTTTACACTCGAGTGGTTGTTGGGGGCAACTGAGAAACATAAAAAAGCAAATTTCTAACGGAGCGGCAAGATGGCGACGTAGGGGGTCCAGAGAGAATCCTGACCATGCGCAGGAGTGTCTTTCTCGAAGGGGAAGCCGGGTCTCATCACATAATGTGAGGGGTGTGGAACCATAGAATACCTTCGGTTAAAAGACCGCCGATGTAACCTGCACCTGAGCCTATCGAAAAGATATGGGTGCCAAATTAGGGAAGTTTAAAAAGTTCAAGCTAGGTGACGTCCACACTGAGTGGGGTGAACTGGAAAAAAGACAGAAGAAAATGAGTGCGAATCAGCGAAAAATAATAAAGCTTCAGTTCAGAACATCGATAGGGGGGGTGGGCGGAGTGCAATTTTGTTCCCAGTCCAGATCTTAAAAGCAAGACTAAGTCATGGGGATCTTATAAAGCGGGTGCAGGAGAAAAATAGGGGTTGGAGAGTTAAAAGGGGGGTGGGCGAGGATAACGGGGGTCCTCGGGGGGTCTAACATTGTTATTAAAGAAATAGAACTACTGCTAACAAACGAAAAAGGAGTCCGCCAAAATGGGATAATGGACCAAAAACAAGGTATATCTCCCTGAGGAGACTAATCTTATTTTCATTCCTGGCTCAGAAAAAAGCAACGTCAGTGTGGTGATGTTTCTTGAACGACATTGAGGGCAGAGAAAATGAAGATTTAGGTAGATGGAAGGATCTCAAACGTTGGACAGCAAGGCGATTAGTACGGAATTCTCGGGGGAGGAGAAAACTTGTGAAGTCAAAGAAATGGGGAACACAGAGAGCCTGCGTTCCAAGTAACAGGGCAGTATTAGCCCAAAATCGAAAAGGTCGGAGATTGGCAAAAAAAAAGGGAATGTGCTGGATCAAGGGACTGTCTGAAGTCTGAAAGCAGTACCACTTCCGTCCTTGATCCCTCATACGTCGCCATCTTCCAACGCGAAACTGGGGGGGGGGACGGGGGGGGGAAAAGTGGGAAAAAAGTACGTTAGGCTAGGGGAGCTTGCGAGACCCCGCTCTTGAAGAGTATGAGGATATCCCCCTTAGCTGTCGTCAGTGGGGACGCCTTTAAACATAAACCGAACTAGAGGGGGGGGGGGAGCATGTACGGGGGAGAGAAGGGCGGGACGGCGGAAATATGATTTTCCAGTGAACAGAAATAGCCTGGGTCTTTCGGGGGAGTGGCGGATCAAGGCCTACTCGTCGGGGAACTCTACTCCTGAAAAGCTCGGAAGGGATCAGCATCGAGAAAAAAGGGAAACGGGAAGTAGCTACAAACGAAGTCCAAGATTTTTCTCGGTCGACAGTAGTGCGATACTCAGGGGAAAAAACAAGCAAGACATCCTAACTTAAGGGTGGAGGAGGAAAGGGGGGGGTAAGTGTTATGAGAGTTTAGTAGGGGAACCAAGCTCGAACGATCTTGAAGACTACTATCTCCTTCTAATATCTAGCGGGGAGGGGGTGGAAAGGCCGTATCGACGTGAGGAGGAAAAAAAAGAGTGGATCGAGGGGGAGTTTAAGGAACCTTGTCTTTTAGGCACTCTCGACAAAAAGGGAGGGACCTTTAAATTGGGTTTTTAAGCATCGCGTGGGGCTGTTATCTCCTAATTACGAACGAAATTCATTCCTTCTCAGAGGAGGAAAGGGAGAAGTCGGCGTGGAAGGGTCAGAGCATGTGACACCAACAAAATAGTTCTCAACGTCAGGGCGACGCGTCTCACACAACATCTTTCGCAGAGGAAGTCGAACCGAAAGACAGCGAAGAGGAAAGGAGGGTAAGGTAAAGAAGGTGAAAAAAGTCATGAATTGACGGGAAAAAGATCCCACTCTAGGCAAACGGGACCTCAAATTCCAAGTGAATACTTGCGCAAAGGGCGTACCTGTTCCTATATAGGTGGGAGGAAAAAAGAGGGGGGAGGGGGGAAAAAAGACCACTGGGCATAGAATAGGGAGACGAGCTACTAAGAGTATCGGTCGAATCGGCGTAGGGGGGAAGCAGTGGTTGGCGTGGAGGCTCAGATTTTGCAAAGGCTAAAAGGAAGTATTAAAAACGGGGTATCCCTCATCATAACGCCTGTCCCCAAGAGAAGAGCGGGGGCAAGAGAGATGGAGGAAGAGAGTGAGAGGGAGATAAGCCAGTACTAGACTTCTGTTGTGGTAGGTCCGGAGTTCTCGGCACGAAGGCCCGTCTCTCCATGAATCAAAGTAGTATATACATCAAAATAAGATTTTTATCGGGGGGGGGGGGATGCAGACGGGGGGGAGAGAAAAGGTTCCGTTGGTAGTCCCAGAGGAGCTCGTCACCCACCAGCGAGGGAACTATGAGGAAAAGGGGGGGGGGGTTGTGCGCAAGGTTCGAGGGTACCGTCCGGACAAAACTGGTCTGGAGCAGTAGGTGAGAAAAGAAAAGTCGCAGTGGAGGAGATATCAGCAGTCGCAATACACCAAAGTAAGTGTCTCAAAAAAAGATACCTCTTCGTAAGCAATCTCCTTTATGCGGGGTGCTCTATCGCAATAAAAGAAGGGAAGCAAACTAAAGGAGAGAATTGGCGAACAGCCGGCTCTGTACCTTCGGACAGACGAGACAAGATTACTTATACCCTCGACCGGGAAGGGTCCGTCAAAGAAGTTCGTTAATTCGAAGAAACGAAGGGGGAGGGTCAAAATCAAAACTCATAGAACACCCAATTTTCGCAAAAAAGAGCGTCGGGGCAGATGTCTTTTTTCATGAACGGACTCTCCTTCGCAGGGGAACCGGAAAACAAAACAGATGGGGGAGAGGAGAGAAAAATAAGAAGAGTGAAGAAATGTGTGGGGAGGGAAAACGCGGTTTGCGAGGTTCAAGGGAAGACTGGTTTGGTCTGGGAGAAAGTTATGAGCATCCCACCTGCTACTGGTCAGGCTGATGGAGGACGAGAAATTCTGGAGGCCTTCGGGAGGGGGAGAGGGAGACAGGAAGTGATGGCAGAAAAAACGGAAATCGAAGCCAAAATGAAAGAGAGATCTTTCAGGTTGAAAGGCCCGGGGGGGGTCGCAAGAGCCCATCCATCCCCTGCTCCTCTATCCAGAAACCTTCGTGAAAGGGGGGATGGAGGAAATAGTGTACCGACATTGGGGCAGGGAAGAAAAAAAAGTATTGCAAGAGACCTCTCAATGTGAAAATCATTCTTCCCTCTTGAGGGAGGAAAAGAAACCGAAACCCGGCCTTCGCGCTGGCCTTCTTTCTGGGAATCCGACAACACAATCTGGAGATCCACAAGGGCAGAAAGGAAGGGAGGATGGGGGGGGAGAAGGGGAGGGGAAGGTGTCGTTCTCTTGACCCGGTCTCGTAAGAAAAGGACTAGTAGAGGCGTCTGTCATCTCATATGAATACGCCGCGAACATGTTCTTCGAGTTAGCCGCAACGCAGGCGGGGGTAGCACTGAGAGGAAAGCGAGGGCCCACTTGGCCGGGAGGTTTATGCTTAAGCATCGGAGGGGAAGCCTCTCTTTCATGGGACCCCTGGAGGGGGGTTATACGAAAGATGACTGAAATCAGCACGGAACTTTTTATCAAGACAGCTATACAAGGACGGGGTCGCGAAGGGTACAGAAAGAAAGACCGTGAGAATCAGGCCAAAATATGGCAGTTCCAGTCATCGGGGAAAACTCGAGGGGGGGTCGAGCACTACGACTGGGGGGGCTAGGATACAACGTAATTTGTGGGGACGATAAAGAGCAGGAAAAACTGAAAAAAAACATTCAATTGGAATGTAGGTAACTAGCATTGGGGGCGTGCCGTCTCAGGGGGGGGAAACACCAGACTAAAGAAAGACCACAAACGAAAAAGCCTCTCACATGGCGTGAAAAAAGAGGACGAGTAAAGAGGTGACTATCGAAGGAAATAAGCGGGAGCCATGCCTATCTTGTGTTCTCTTTTAAGCGGATGTAGGGGAAAAAGTATTCTCACCTCTCAGAAACAGCTGCAAAACATGCGGAGCGGGGGGATAGAGGAGACAGACTACAAATAAGCCTTGAAGGAAGCCCGGGTAATACTATTCTTCGCAGGAAGGAGAAGTTTTTCCCTTTCTAATCCGGGTCTCGGGGGAACGATATAGGAAAGGGTCTCAATCTTTCATTGGCAAGTCGGGGGAAGGGAAGATTTGTTGAGGAGTAAGTTTTGAGGGATTCTTGGGCTATCTAACGTGAAGGGGGGGGGATGCCCTTAACCTCTTTACCATTCTCAGACTCGATGACCGTAGGGGCGGTCGATCGTAACGATGGATGAAAAAGAAGGGTGGAGAGATGAAGAAAGAGGGTTAGAATTAAGGGTGACACAAGAGTTACTTTCCAGGACGATGAACTGCCACCTCGGAGTCAGAAGACGAGAAGAATCGCCAGGGTAAGGGGCTATCAAAAGGCAAGCTCGGTGCAGATATCCCATACCAATGACACAGAGAAAGGGGGGTGGCACAGTGGGGGTCACAACGACACTTACAAAGAATACAATGCGAAAGAAAAACCACGATATCCCTTCTCACTCCTCGGAGAAAACCCTAACGGATGCTAAAAGGATCTTTAGAGGGATGAAGGGAGAGAGGATCAGGCTATGGTATAATAGTAGGGGAGGGACTACTGTCTTCTATAGAGCAGGGACAAGGAAATTTAGGACATACAACCATCTACGCCAACTTTAGAAACGTCTTTTCTCTTGGGGGTCGAGGCGATAGAGAGAGAGAAAGCCTCGGAGAAAAAAAAAGAAAAGGGACTGGGGCTCAGACTTTCGCTTTCAGGCCGGGGTGGGTCTCTCTTGAGGAGACGGGGGAAAGGAGGCTGTAAAACCGGCGACAAGAGGGGAGGACAGTGATCACATTACACAGCCAAAAGGGACGCTGTAAGGGAGAATAGCATTCCTTAAGGAATGTCTGCAAAGAAACGGTCCTCAAAAGATCATAGAAAGAACAGTAACCGGGGAAAACTCTGAGGGGGACAACTACCCTATCTCCCGTGATCAATTTCCATCTTCTCGTGGCTACGGCAAGAGCAAAGAAAGCGCCAGGGAGCGGCCGGTG
>Ga0179591_1314590_pt1 | contig 12854 bp, 12 predicted proteins | sample CZOMad2_1_08_16f_FD_182891 | JGI IMG/M metagenome (GOLD analysis project Ga0179591, IMG submission 182891) | Vadose zone soil fungal communities from Angelo Coast Range Reserve, California, USA - CZOMad2_1_08_16fungal (PacBio error correction) | ecosystem: Environmental > Terrestrial > Soil >...
GAATCAAACACAGTCGATTAACTGGACCAGAGGTTTACTTTCCATAATGAAGATGTGGGGTGCTTGGGCGAGTCAAGGGGGGAGGGCTTCGGGAAGCCGAGAGAAGGCGCTTCCGCGAAACTATTATATCCATGAGAACTAATTGGAATTCGAAAAGACATCTTCAGCCAGAGAGTGTCGTGAGCGACCTGAGAGCTGCCGCATTTGCAGATTTGAAGCTTAATCATCAGTGGGGTTTCATGGGAAGAGGTCAGGTGGCAGCAAAAATGCCGCTTTGGGAATATCCGAAGGTAATCTCATCAAAGGTGCGTACATGCGATTCGAATCTGGCAGTCATCGGAAGATTGGTGCAGTGGGGTTGAAGGACGAGCCAGCACAAGGTTCTGCAAAAAAGCTTATTTTGTCGCGGGAGCCGGGACTCCGAAATTCGTATTCAGACCTCCCCATCATAGGGTGTTGCAAGCGACATGGCGACGGAGCCAAGTATGGAGATATCGAAGCTTTACACAACCCCCAATGACGTGGGGGGGAAAGGGATTCCAGGAGAGAGCGTCCTCCTATCCGAAATCGGGGGATAAAAAAGAGGCTGGAGGTGGCGAACTGTAACTCTTTAATAAAAAAACGTCAGCACTCTCTCACGTCGGGAAAAAGCGGGTGGTGAATGTGAAAAAATTAATAGAAGGTGGTTTTAGAGACGGTTTGGAGAGAAATGGATTCTATCTTAGGGATCGGGAGAGGTGAAGGTTTGGGAAAGTGGGTGTATCCCGAGTTGACTCCCTATGTACGAAAAGTAGGCGCGAACCTGGAGCGATCGCAATTTCTGGATCAAAGAAGAAGACTCCGAAGAAGGACGCCGAAGAAGTTACCACCAAATTGTCCAAGCCTGAAGATGAGTTCTGTTCCGTCCGAGCCGGCTCTAGGGAGCGATATCAGCTTAAAAAGAAAAACGGCAGAAGAGAACCAGTTCAAGACGCGGGGAAGCTTTAGGGGAAAGGGACAGGGGAAAGTTATCGCTATCCTGTCAGGGCAAACGCTCAACTACTATTTCTGCCCATCACGGGCAGGTAGAGGTTTTCGGACTCGGACCAAAGGAAAAAGGGTCTCCAGTAATTGGGGGAAGGGGATAAAAAAATGGAAAGGCGAAAGAAGAGTATTCATAGGAGAGCATAGTCATCTTCAGGAGGAAAGATCCTTACAAGCAAAAGTCGCCAATCCCTCAAACAAACCTTATTTGAATGAAAAGCGGTCGGGGGGGGGCTACTTCACAATTTCTTAGAAGGCCTCAGTTGGACGGGCCCGACCGCGCAATTCGAAAAGGGAAAGACGTACAAAGAAGAGCAAAACTACAGTCATTCAGGAGTAGCGCAACCAGTAGCGCCGGACCCTTCGAGTCTGTACCGAAACATTCAGTCGTCTCGCCAGAAATACAAAATGTGGTCCCAAAATAGGAATGCTGGGAAGAAGAAAGAAGAAAATAACTCTAAAGATAAATCCCGTATCAGAGGAATGGGGATTCACGAGAGAGGAGTTTTCGGGCATCAGCTAACTTTCAGCGTAGTACTCTATCAAGGAAAGGGGAAGGTACCGAAAGAAAGCAAGCGGAGGACTACAAGGAGAAACTACGCGTCTGTTTCGATTTACAAAAGGAAGGCCAGGGGGATGGGAGGTCGCTATCGCAAGGGCTAGAGAACGATAGATCGGGCCGGAGAAAGGCGCCAGACCTCGAGAGAGAAGAGCCGTGCAAAAGAGGTTTAGACGGCCTCTTCTCAGAATGCCTTCATGAACGACTGGGGACCGGCTATCGAAAATTGGGGGATTCCCGGGGGAGGTGCCAATGAGAAGCTAACTGGAACAATAGGAAAAGATTCCCACACCAACTATGTAGGTGGAAGTTATTGAGGACGTCTGAGACCACAGCGAGCTGCCTCAAAGGAAGGGATTGCAGGAGAATAAACAGATCGGCGTTGAGGACCGAATATAAAAGAAAGGGGCGACTTGTCTCCCCTTGACACACCAGAGAAGATCGTGAACAGGATTTCACCTTCGTCAGGGATGGGGAAGTTGAAAAGTGTTAGAATAGGTAAAAGTCTAAGTCAAAGGAACAGTGAAACGCAGAAGAACAAGGGGTGACAGGGTTTAGGGATGTTTAGGAAAGATGAAAAAAGGGATAGCAAAAATAACTCCCATAACCGCTCCTAAAATCGGGGATAAGAAAGTCGTCAAAGGGCAAAAGATTGCGGAGGAGATGTCGGTCTTCGGGGGCCCTATATCGAAAGCATCCAGGATATCCCCGGCGCCACACCGGCTGTATGCAGAAAGCAGAGTTATTAAGAAAGTAAAATTGCCAGAGAGGTGGAGCAAGGAGGAGCGGGTGCAGGAAGTGGGGGATCAACGGGAAAAATTACTAATATTATCAAGCGAAAGAGAAGTCGCGTAAGTAAAGGGAGTACATCCCAATTATCGATCGTACTCGGCAACAACACATGAAAGTAAAAATGTAAAACACGTCTCAAATTGGGGCAGGGAGATGGCAGGGGGTCGACGAGAAGGGTTGCAGCGTCCGCCTTGATGAAAGAAGGTAGCCTTTCACTGGTTTCTCTTAAGCTAGTGTGAGGAGGCCCTATAACAATGGGCAAGCAGTAAGGGGTACAACTTTTTTGATTTGGGAAAGGGAATAAACAAAAGGAGTGGGAGGGATGGGAGTGGGTACTATCAGAATTTTCAAACACTTTCGAAGGGGACAGGTTAGAACAATCTGGAATTATGGTCATGCGGAAGCGTTTAAGGCGGGATTTAGGGGTGGATAGACTAACAGGACTGCACAGGAAAAAGACGAGAGAAAAGTGATCTAAAAACTGGTCAAATGCGTGCAAGAGGCGGCCGACCGAAATAGGAAGGACGTGCGCCTAAAAAAATGCCAGCACCGGATTAAAGATTCCGTGTTCACGGGAAAAAGAGGTCCTGTTTCAGGGACGCCGGGAGAAAGGAGAAATGGGAGAGGGAAAAAGAAACGCCGATCTTTTTCGAAGAGCGAAAGCCAGTTTGGAGGAAGTAAGATGCCCCGCTTACGGGAGCCAACCCAGGGGGGGTGGGGGTTAAGAGTGATACTGAGGTTGACAGAAAAAATTGGAAACGGAGTCTGGACTACAGCGGGGTTCCGAGGTTGAGGGACAAGTCCTGAGAGCAAATTGATATTGAGATACAATAAATAAATGGTAGGCGAGAGGGTGTTGGACTTGGCTGGCGATCGGCAGTCGCCGAGTGCAATCGACCATGGCCCGTTTTTCGAACAATCTAATCTGTCTCCTGGGGCTTGAAGGGAGAAATGAGACTGGCGGGAACGGGGGGAGATGACCCCACACCACATAAATTGCTCGCGATGATCCAGATTGAGAGGAGGGGCTTACTCAAGTGCGAGCTGAACAGGGGTGGTATGATGTGCGAACGACGAAGAAAATGTAACCGCTCGCAGAGAAGAAGGGGGAAAGGCAATACATAGTTTGTCTGCTCTATAGTGCAGGAAGGACGGTGGAGAGAAGAGGGATGCTAAGGCGCCCCCCAGGGAAAGGGGGATACGGGCGCCGAGTGATGTGAAAGAGACCAAACTGAGGGGAGAAGAGTTAACATTTAGAGGGATTGAAGAGGGGTTGGGTCTGCGCGAGAGGGTTGGATGGGATTAAATTGCAGAATATTTCGTGGGAATTTAAAACTTCTGGGCGCAGGGGGGGGAAGGGCGGGGACGGGGAAGCTAAAAAATCTGAAAAATAAACCGATTCATCAGGGGCAGATTCCAAAAAAAACCCGAGGTCGAACTATCTCTGAAAGGTAGTTGGGGGAAGTCCAAAGGCGTCGGGCGAGCTTTTGACAGGGAGTTTATAGCTAATACTTAGCTGAGAATTTATTTCATAAAGCGAGGAGAGGGGAAGGATCGAACGGGCTATTGGGGGAAATGTGGGAATAAGAGCTCGTAAGGGATTGAGCAAGATAAAAAGGAATAAAGCATTGAGACTCAAGTTTGGGGTGGGAAGCTTCTGTTATGGGCGAATGTCTTCTGGATGATGTTATGAGTCTTAAGCCTTAGGTACCTTGGCCGCACGTGTACTTCCGGGTATCTGGAAATAGATCACATTGGTTATAACAGTTGGCAAAAACTTGGGGGACAATACGGGAGAGAATAACTCCGGGACAGTAACCATGCAGCACCCATGCTATGGTAGAAGCCACTTTTTGGGGGGGGAAGAATTCGATGTTGTGGGTAGGGCTTTCTCAAAAAGAAAGAGTATGTTTTGTTAACTAAGAAGGTCGTATGAATAGCCGGATACTGAGGCAAAGGGGGAAATTATACGGGTTTTTTGGTGGCGTCAGATTTGGGGCGGAACAGGGGACTCTAAAGGGGGCTAGCCGGGAGAATGGAGAAAACGTTATTGGAGGGGGTGGATGCGGGACATTTCGAATTGGCCGCGGCTCCAAAATGGGGGTGGTTCGAACGGCGAGTTTACTAAAGAGTCGATCACAATCACAGACGCCGGGAGAGGTGGTGACGAACTTTCCGCAGATGAATATACATCCTTCATTTGGACGCTGCTTACGAATTTTACGCAGAGTAGTCGACGTGCCAAGTACACTGGGACGACAGTCTCTCAACGGGGCGGATGGGAAAAAGTAGGAGGCCGGCCCCAGGAAGATCGACAGATTCCGAACCTCTAGTGGCAAAAGATTTGGGGGTTAGTTGTTACAGGGATTTCAGTAGAAAGTGATGATACGTTCTTGCCTAAGATTCAATGTGAAGGGAGGAGAAGCAAAGGAAGAGAAGCACGCAAGGGAAGGGGATGACATTCCCGCTGGAGAGTATGGGACGCAGGTGTGTTTTGGGGTATCGCCTCGAAGAACAGGTGAAAGAAGTCTTAGGGCGCAAGCTACCAAAAAATGGGGAGACAGAGGAAGGGTCATACGATCTTCGTAGGCTTGTCTCATCGAAGGCTGAAAAGGCCAGCGCTGCTAGAGAGGGAAAAAAAATCGGAGATCCACTTAAAAGACGCCTAGTGACCTTATTGGAGGACCCAAGTGAGAAGCGGGTGCATACTTTAGAAGCTTCGGGGAACTTGCCTATGAAGGAATCACGCACTTTAGAGAGAGTGGGAAATAAATTGGACTAACCCCCCCGAAAAAAGGGACTCTTGAACACAGATTTCTCAACAGGACGGGGGGGAGTTAATCATTGGGGTGATTCTTACGGAAACCACGAAACCCGTCTGGTAATATCTTCTTTGTGCCTTGGGGGCTTCTAATGAAACCTATCCACCGTGGTAAAAAACTATTTGTCGCAGGACCGACAGCAAATGTAAATTATGAACAAGTCAACAACAGGGGATCGGGGGACAACAGGGGAGCGGAGAAGAGAAAAAAGGATCGGGGCAACGGCTGGAATACAGCACCAAAAATATACTACAAAGTAAGGATAAGCATAGGGAAAGACTGTATAGAAACGATGCGGCTGTGCGTTGAAAGGAGAACAGAGAAGTAATAAAGACGCTGCAAAAAATGGTGGGCTTTAAGGAAAGGAAAGCTTTTTGATAAGTTGGGGCCGAATGCTTCTTAAGGAGAGCCTTAATTTGGAAAGGGGGTTGGGTGGGGGACGGGGTGGGAAAGGAAGGGACCGCCACTATGTTACTCCCATGAATCCGCATGGGTCTGGTACCGTTTACGCGAGAAGCTCAGCGACATCGCGGGAGCTCCCTTTCCAGACACTTGGACGCAGAAGGAGCGGGAACGGGAAGCCGAGGAAGGTACTCATTTCAGGAGATCGAGACGAATTTCATTCACGGAAAACAAGGAAACGGAAAAAGAAAACGTCATCAATCAAGGGGAGTGACTCTATAAAAAGGAAGGAGAAACTCTTTCTGGAAAAATCACTTCCCGGGATGACTCTAACGATATCTTACAAGTCGAACGAAAGGGAAGAAGGTTTGACGGCCATAAGGGATAGGAGGCAATGAAAGTTATAGGTTTTGGGACAGGGGGTCAACACTTTCGTGTCTAATTGGGGGCGAGGGGATAGAAAAGAAACGGCCACGACCCCGAAGTATCCATCTAAGGCAGATTCATCGCGAAAGGGAAGAGAAGTACATTACAACCATCCGAAGTTCAGACCTCCAAGAAACCGAAACTACCTCGTGAAATTCTCTGCCGCATGGAAAAGTAAAGACATCACTCGGAAAAGGAGGGATCCTCGGGTGGGGGGGGCGGTCGCCGAAAAAGAGACATTCCATTTCAGCGGGTACAAAAACCGAGCCTGCTAATGCGACCAGGGTCAGGGATCCTGGACCTTTCGTCTAGGGCGGAATGAGGCTGCCTTTGAAGGTGACGGTCGCATAGGATTAACCATTTCCGAATACGGACCTTTGGCGCATAAAATATCAGGAGGTACAACGGATTCAAAATTAGGGTGTCCGAGAACGAAATTTTAGGGTGGTGAGTGGAGGGTCCGGCACAGTGGAAAGGGTTTCGCGAGCGAGGGGAGGACTCGCACGGATCAGGCGGCGAGGGGTAGAGTTAAAAGGATTTTGTATTGGCAGGGATATGAGAAGCGACGAAGCCGCTCGACGAAGGACCCCAACAAAGAGCGAGATCCTCTGAGGGGTTTCAAGCCTGACCGGCCTCTACATCTGGAGAAATCGTCATAGAGGATCAGTGTGCAGCAGGGGGAAGAATTCGACAGCGGTGTAAAGGGAACGAAGGGTGGCCATTCAGAGATGTGGAACAATCATTAGCCTATTACCATACACCACATGGCTCTCGTAGGGGGACAAGAGCAGAGCGCCTCCGCTACACGTCCTCCACCTTAGGAAGTTCCGCTCGAGACAAGATGAGAGGGGGAAAAAAGAAATATCAAACGAGTTCGAAAGGTTACTCCCCCTGCGCAGTGTGACTAGCACGGAAATGGGATAGGGCTTAACTGGTGCGAAGTAAGAAAACAAGCCTTAAACAATGGTCAAAAAAGGAGAAAAGGGTACGCTTGGGTTTACAGACACTTTCTTGCCAGGCCGTTAGTCGACAGGAACATACAACCAATGGGGGGGGAAGAACTTCTCAATGAGAAAGGTGGAAGTGGCGGTATGGAGGCGACCCTCGATCGAAAGGGGGCAAATACTATATTCCAAAACCACAAAGCCGCCACACAAACTTTTCCAGCAATAAAACCTGGAACGAATGCGCGGGTAGACCCGTGAGGGGAAGGAGCAAGGGGGAGGAAAGCAAAACCAGGGAGGGAGAGATCAAGAGAAACATCAGAAAGCGGAAGTCGAACCCTTAAGATACTACTTCACAATTATCGAGATTCTTGCTTTTTACGGGGCGGCTCTGGACCAGACTGAGGATATGGAGAAAAGATAGACGAAATCGCGATAAGGGCAAGGGTAAACGAGGGAATTTTGCCGAGGCGGAAGGGATCAACTCTTCGTCCCGTGTTACTTTCCATTGAAGCAAAGCCTTAGAACGCTATACACAAAGGAGTCGAGAATTTTTGTGAAGTCTGAGAACGGTGGTGTCTGAAAGTTTGAGGGAATAGGAGCACGTGTGGGGGCCTATCGTCCATGGATATTGGGAAGAGGGCGAGGGGCAAACCTGAGGAGATCACAAGAGGGTGAATGGGGAAAAGGGTTCATGATCGATTCATGAGAAACTGTTTCTGGATGGTTTGTTTGGACTAAACGGCCCGGCCTGCTCATTTGAGGAAGAAAAGGTCGACCATCGGTGAGAATCTGGGAAAGAGGGACTGGGGGGGACGAACAGGGGAGGAAGGAAGGTAGAACTCTGAGCGAACAATTCCAAAGCGCGGAGGTTGAATAAAGTTTGCACAGCGAAATAGGAGGGGGCCTAGGAAGGGGGGGGAAAAAAAGGCCAAACCGGTTTGATCAGGCTTTATAACCCAATAGGTGGGGAGCGCGCGTTCCAGGGTGTGGGATAAAACGAAGGGGGTTCGCGTGGAGGAGGGACGAGAACCAGATAGAAGAAACGCCATTGTTGGGAGAACGTGATAACTTAGTTGTGTCAGTAAGAAATTGGCCAAATACGCAAGGAGGAAGTAGGTAGGACCGGCGAAGACCCAGTTGTGATGTCGAAGGAAGTGAAACGGAGGCAAAGAGCGGAGGTTCAACGGTGTGGGGATCGTCGGGGAGAGAAGAGTCTTATTCTATGGTGAGAGCGCGCCTGGCCCATGCCGGTACTGATAGGGATGGTGAGTCTGACCGAGTAACTGAATATCAAAAGGGGAACGAAAAAAGAAAAAAAAAAGGGAGGAGAGGAAAAAGAACGAAAATGTGCGATGGAGAGTGCAGCACGGTTGCTGATGGATTCCTAACGATGCCGAGAAACTTGTGGGGGGGGGAGGAGGGGGGGAGGAGCACGGGGGACATACTAACTGTCCAGGAGAAGTCGGAATAGAAAGCGAGGGGTCAAAGTTTCAAGGAAGAAGGGGGCGAGTCATAGGACGGGAGAGATTTAATTCTAAACTGATCGGCGACAGAACAAACACCAGAGGATGAAAGGAGTTCCGAACGGATTAGTCGCCAACAAGGCTCGGAGGTACTTAAGAGATTTGTGATTATGAAGATGAGTTGTAATTGAAGGAAAAGGACTAAGGAAGATTAAGGGCGCGACGAGGAGAGGATTTCTCCGGGGACTTTGATGAAACTCTCCCGACACGGTACGATTTGAATATCGAGCATTCGGAAGACTATGGAAATCGTAAAGGAGCGTTGAAATTACAAGCTCCTGTTAGCGGAGGGGGGGGAACGGGGAAATGGGGCAGAAAAGGGGAAAAATAAGAGATTCAGCCTGGAGCATGGGGGATTACTTTTTTTGGGAGTGGAGGAATTAGGCCTCTAGAGACGGTAAAGGAAAGGGTAGGGAAGGAGTCCTCGTTTCATAAAGGGAAGCTGACAATTTGGGTAAAGGCGGGAAAGGGCTATGGGGCGCTAGAAAAGAAAGTGCTATGAGACCACGTTCGGGACCAAGCCTTTCGCGTCTTGGACTAGGTTGAGATCGGGGGTAACCAAGGGGAACATCCTGGGGCGAATCAACTAATCTAATATAGCTACCAAAAGAGAAAAAAGGCGGAAGTTACTGGGGAAACACAGGGGTGGACGATCCTTGAGAGAGTGAGAGGGTTTGTTTTCACAAGGAGAAAAAGTGTGGGGTTACTAAATAAGCGGTGAGCAAACTGTGGGGGAAAAGCGCAGGGGGGCGTTTTTCTGTGTGTCGGCGGCGGGGGTGTGCTCGCGTTGTCACTACTTATTGGCTGAGAGCTCAATGGGGAGCGCAAAAACGGTATTGGGGGGGGGGGGTGTCGGCACAAAGTTATAATTTTAAAGACTTAGGGTGCTCCGCGAAAATGAACGTTTTGCGAGGTGAAGATTTCAGGCTGGGCACCAGAAAAACTGGGGACGGGATGAGTGAAAGAAAAGCACTAGGGGAAAAGTATCATCCTTGTCGCACTGGGATTCTGAGCGATGGAAAGATCGAAAGAGGACAAGGAGGGCCTGGGAATGGAAAAAGGAGACCCATTCTCTATCTATACGAAAAAGTCAAATGGGTATTCCAAAGGAAAGTCGGACAGCTAGGAGGTATGTTGAGGAAAATCGAGGAGACATATTTTGGGGGGGAGGAACGTCATGACTAATTAAGTGCTAGTTCGGCAGAAGGGAAGAATCAAACGCGATACATACCAGGGGAAAGCGGATTTATTCTTAGCGGCGTCGGAAAGAAAGAGGGCAGAGTTTGGTATCGTTGCAAGGAGAGAAGATAACCAACACAACTGAGATTAAGAAAGAGAGAGGTGCTAGGAAACGAGTTCGGCCATGGCCTAAAGGGGGAGTCGAAGAAAGGAGTAGAGTGTACTAAGCCGCCGGTGAGCGGAAAGAAAAAAGTTCTCTTCCGTAAAAAGCTAGGAGATCAGGTACGAAAGAAGAATCTTGACGGTCAAGAACCACAATCTGTCTACCCTAAGGGTTCGACGTACGACGGGAGGGGCCGCCCTAGACGACAGGTTACAGGTGCATAGGGATGTGGGGAGGAAGGGAAACTTTGAAACAAAGAACTGCTCTTGGGACGTAACCATAATAGGCAGTCCAAAGAGGTAATGAAATTTGAGAGTAAGGGTGAGGCGGAAAGATTGTAAATATAACAGTCTTGTGTCCAGGTGTTCGAGGGGCCATACCTTCAAACGGTGAGCAGAGGCGTTAGGGGGGGGGGAGCGGAGAAAAACTCGGGATGATTCGGATGTCGACCAAAAACAGTCCATCGTTTTGGGAACTCATGGAGCGGCGGAGTCCAAATATATAGAAGCCGTGGTGAGACGCAAAGGTCCGCGCACAAAAAAAACCATTAAGAAATGGGCGGTATCAAAAAGCTTTGCACTACATCAGAAGTGCATAGAGGATCGTAATGAAAATCAAACATATGCTGCGGGTGCAACGGGCAAAAAAAAGTCGGTTGCTAGTCGGTGGTCTTAAAAAAGGTGGGGCTGTAAAAAGTAAAGAACTAAATGGGTTCTAGAAAGGGTTGCTACGAGATAAGTAGAGACTCAAGTAGTGGTTCCCGTTTAATTTAGGACCCGGAATGGAGTGAAAGGGGAACTGAAGAAGGCCGAGGGGCATGGATAGAACGTGGAGGGAGAGAGGGCAATGTCTCATAAGACTAAAAAGACGCCGAAGTAACTCACGCCGGTCCGACAGTAAGAGTAGTAGATGAAGGCTGAGAAGGATGAAATTTCAGAGGGGGAAGATACGATTAAAGAGAGGGCCCTTCAGCAGGGAAAAGAACGTCATCAGCATCCAGGGTACGAAGGCAGTCTACTGTCTCATCCGGGGCCGATACGGAATTTCTATAACGGGTCTTAAACAGCATCCAGACTACGGAAGGAATAATTCGCTGTCAGCTAAGTGAAGGAGAGGGTGGGCCCTCGGTCTTTTACGAAGATAGTTTAGAGGGGGAGTCAAAGGACAAGAGCACTCCTTATAAGAAGTAAAAGCGCAGATCTAAGGAGGCAAGGAAGCAGACCATTACACCACATCGAGAAAAGATCGCCACACAGATTAGTCGGTACCAGCATTTGGAGGGCTTGCAACATCAATGTCACTTCAAATCATAGAAGAGAGGGGGAACGTGGAAAAAAGAGGAGGTAACATGGAACGAAAAACCTCCTAGACAATGACCTACTCTTCGATGATCGCACGATCGTTGAAACTCCTGAATAGGGCGATTCGCGACAGGGACGGTAACGAATAAGCGGGAAAAAGTTGGAGCAGTAGTGAGTAAAGAAAATAGAGAAGAACCGATTTCTGAAGGGTATTAAACGGCCAGCGCAGTGGGTCGGGGCCTCCGAGACTAGTTGACGAAGGACAGCAGCTATTATTAAAGACGTCAGAGGCGAAAGGAAGAAAAGGAAAACGACGTGATAAAGGTTCGTGGAAAGGAAGGAACTGGACGGACTGGACTCTATCTCACGATCTAAACACTACTCGACACTAGGAACGACTGAATCGACGCTTGGAAAAGGACTCGGACCAGGAAAGAAGGAAAGTGTCGGAGGCAGCTAAAGAGAGAAGAACTATTCTACATTGATGTAGTCAGAGTTACTCCGGTGGCAAACAATTCGGTCTGTCTTATAATAGATACACTAAACGGATTGGGGCTGCAGTGGGAGGGAAAAATCAGAGGTACAAGATTCAGACAGATGGATTTCCGAGAGAGAACCAATATGACGGGAGGTTTCGTAAAAACGCCAAAGTCAAATTTTCCGGTTGAGACAGAAAGATGGGGTCTCGTTAACAGCAGAGAATGGACGGGAGGAGGGCTGAAATGGACGTGGACGAGGCAGTACGACACAGACTTCAGCCAACGTTTTCGGTCCCCTCCACGATGACCTGCTGGTCAAGTTCTTTACCGCGAACTGGGGAAGGCAACTTATTCTAGGAAAATAACGCCCATAAAGATCACAGAAGGAATCAAACGTCGGAAAGTTAACAAGGGTGATTGACTGGACTTCGCGCCTCATGACCGGGAATAGCAGCGCAAATAACCAAGACCGTTTGGCCAACAAATCACAAAACTTTAGAGGAGGAGTAAAAAGGAAGACTCTGAAATATGGAAAGTGAGGGTGAGAGTGAGGAAGTAGGAATCAACGAACCGAAGGACGGAAAGTGATCCATTCTGCCAAAGCACAACGCTCGACCGTACGCATGCCAATTCACAATAGGACTTCCATATCTAGAAACAACAACTTAGGGAAAAGGAGATAAAAATCAAAGAGCGAAGAATGGGCAGGATAGGAAGGTCGGAAAGGGCCGCTGGCCGCCTGGATCATATGAGGGAGGATGGTGTAGTTGTCTTCCAAAAAGTTTGACGCACTCGCTCAGAAACGGGTCGGATTGTACTAAGCACGGGTTTTAGCTGGGGAAATTTAACGAAGACAATCTTTTATTGGGCGGGCAGGGGGAGGTGGGGGGATAAGTAGAACAGGACGTGAGGAGAAAAGACCGAGAAGCTATCACAATCTTTTGAAATGTAACGAGGGATCATCATCGGAGGTTGGTTGTGGGATCGCAGTAACTTCCCGGGTTCAGAAGGGAAAGGGGGTAAACAAGCTTGAATAGAACGAGGCGTGGCCTCAAACTTTGAGGAAGGGCGTTCGTCGTAACTGGACACGTTCAATTTGCAACACACGTTTCAGAATTCGGGTGAGGCCGGACGGGGAGATGGACGAAGACGGTTTTGATCGGGAAGGGGACAAGCAAAATCTTGTCTCCTGAAAGTGTGTGAGGAGCTTTGGAAGCGGAGCGGAAGACCATCACGAG
>Ga0179591_1242655_pt1 | contig 12853 bp, 17 predicted proteins | sample CZOMad2_1_08_16f_FD_182891 | JGI IMG/M metagenome (GOLD analysis project Ga0179591, IMG submission 182891) | Vadose zone soil fungal communities from Angelo Coast Range Reserve, California, USA - CZOMad2_1_08_16fungal (PacBio error correction) | ecosystem: Environmental > Terrestrial > Soil >...
CGTTCCCTTCTTGACTTCTAGAATAAGAAAAAACGAAAGGCCTGGGATCGGACAGAGAAAAAAGCGAAAGGAAAAGAGTGCAGCCACCAATCGAACCCGCCTATTATTGCCTTCTTGAAACAATAAAATAAGACGACGACGGTCCATCGCGATCGGGATCTGTGAAAACACTGAAAGGAAGCGGAAAGAAGTGGGGGGAAAAACCGCGAAGATACGTAACGTAAAGACATAAGCCCACAGAAAAGACCTCCATCAAAAGGAAGAGGCGAAAAGGTGGGGAAAGGCCAGACGTTGACAGATCAAAAGAAGAGCAAAGAAGGCCCAAAGGAAACAAAGGAAACCCCGCGTCTATCTTCCTTTATTCGTCCCAAGGGAAAGGGGGACAGTCCACCTCTCCAGATCAAATTAAAAAAACTGGAAAAAGAAAGCGACAAAAAAAGAAGGCACCTACACGGCAGCGAGACTGGATCTGTTTGGAGGGAAAAAAAAGCGCAAAGGAAGCGAATGCAACAGCCCGGTTTTAATTTGGAAAAGAAAAAAAGAAGAGAACACGGGAAGGTCGCCCTGTCCCCTCTAGCATCCCCCGGCGATCCTGTTGGAAACAAAGAACGAGGGAGTGGGAAGTGAAACGTCGTATTCGAAGCTTGAAGTAGATAAAAGGGAGAAAAATCCATCGAAAGAGACGGACTGCTTCCAGATTCTAACTGGGAAATAAAAAGGACTGAGTTTTCTGAGAAATACGGTGAGAGAAAAACTACAAAAAATGGGGGAAACATGCAGTTCGCTAAGAAAACCGTTCCTCAGCACAGTGAGAGGAAGTACAAAAACCCGGGATTTCTACTTGCAACAAACAAAAGACAAATTGGGAGATGAACCGAGGCGTGGTTAGGGGGGGAGGAAGAGGAAAAGAACTGGAAGTCGTGCACGATTGGGGGAAAGGTAAGGAAGAAAGGAGACCCTGACGAGCGACAATCGGTTTTGCTGTCAGGGCTTGTCGGCATAGAGAAAAATCACCCGGATCGTAGAAACTCGAATGAAACACAGGGAACGGGGTCCAAACTTCGGTTATGACGACGCACCAGCCAAACCAACCAAAAATCCAAAAAAAATAATCAACAAAAAAAGAGGGCACCATCTATATAAAATTCCTCAGAAAAAAAAGAACGGAAAGCCACCTCTTTGAACTTTTTGTTCCCTTCTAAGAAGAAAGTAAAAAAAAGGGAACCATCCAACGAAAGCGGAACATCAAGGGAAAGAACGCAAGATGCACCGAACCTCAAGCCATGGCAAGTTCCGTACCCCATCGAAAATATTTCATACCCATTCAAAGAAGAGTTGAGGCAAAAGAGAAATTAATAGCAAAAAAAATCATTGGACAAACTTTTAAAAAGACAGGGAACAAAGAGGAGTGGTTCGGGTTGTTTATGGCAGACCCCTATCAGTAGACTATGAAGTGAAGAAAGATAGGGGAAGGGAAAAAAGCAGGAAAAGACAACACAGTACTTTTCTACGGGAAAAGAAGGGAATAACAAAAAAAGATTCACTCACGGATCGTGGGTATGGGAATCACCATTCGGTAAATCTGGGTAGAGAGAGAAAAGAAGGAGGAGAAAGAAGCAGCAGTCTACCGTGCTGGAAACTCAAATCATGCTGGGAAAAAAAAGATAAAAGGAAGAGGGGGGAATCGCAGGAAAGACGCGTGCCGGTCAATGTTTCAAGGATTTGGATCGCGGCCCACGAAATTAGCGGATAAACGAATTGAAAACGGGAAGAGGCAACGCCCAAGCGATGAAATAAAAAAAAGCGATAGCGGAACACAAGCTGCCCAATGGCCTTACGCTTGTTGGCCGTAAAACGAAAAAAGGAAGGGAAGAAACATGCGCCCCTGCACACCGAGGCAACGTCTTTGACGAAAAAGCGATGGGGGAAGGGCAGAAGAGGAAAAGGTTCACTTTGGGACGGACAACGTAAGGGAAGGGGAAGCAGAGGAAAAAATGCAAAAGGTGCCGGGAGACCGCCAATACCCTGTATCGGCAAGGGGGAAAAACAAAAAAAAGGACAGGAAGCGTTTGGAGGATAGTGAGACCAGCACTAAGGAAAGCAAAACGGGAAAGAGGGGGAATCGACGGAAAACAAGACAAACTCGATTCCGACTAGAAGAAGAGAGAAGAAAGGGGCAGGGTGCAAAAGGTCAAAAGGTAATGGGGGCCAGTTCTCCGGCCTGGCAGGTTTTCGCACAGCAAGTCTTCACAAAACAAAGAAAGGAGAAAAAAGTCCAAGAAAAACCGAATCTGCGAGCTAACAAAAAACAGAAGAGATAAGGGGAAAGTGGAAGGTCCCCGTTCAGCGGGTCCCGGTGTTCTTATGGGGAGAATGGGGGAAAAAGGCAAGGGGAAAGGGGGGACCACTGGTCACATCACCGGTCTTAAGAAGAAAAAAGGGAGGGACGAGGGAATAAGGAATCGAGGTGGGTGCGCGACGGTGCGATGAACAGAAGAACAAAAAGCCCGTGTAGAGTACCCCTCTCGGGATGGAGGGGAGACAAAAAGGAAAAACGGACAATAAAAAGTCCAAACCTCCGGCAAAAAAACCGGGTGGGGCATACAGGTATAGAAAAGAGGGGGGGAAAAAGGGAAAGAAAGAGAAAAAGGGGACGATGGGATTTGGTCCCACCGTTCAAAAGGCGGAAAACACGTTGGAACTGGGTTCTCACTCCTACCGCGGGGATGCGCTAAGTCCGTAAGTGCAACACCCCCCCCCCCAACCCCAAACCCAAAACATGAGAAAGAAGTTGCCGCGACGTGGAAAAAAATCTGGAAGGTTCATGGGGACCTATGGGGGTTCCCCGCAAAGAAGAAAAAAAGGCGAAAGCGGCAGTTTGCGTGGACCGAAGAAAAGGGAAGGCCACGCTCATCAGGAGGTCGCGGGAAAATCAATTCATGGAACTTGGAAACACGCCGATTGGAAGGGCGGGTGACTGAAGCAGCATTCAGACTTATCGTATAATGTATTGTCACACGCTGACAGCCCCGGGTTAGGGCAAAACGATGCGAAGGGCGTTGGAATGCGGCGGCTGAACGAACTATTGTCCTATGGGAGAAGATGGATAAGGGTGGATTCAAATTGCAAGGTCACTTGATCCACTTCGTGGGCTAAAAGAAGAAGAAAAAAGTCGATGCGAAACGGGTCATCGTCGGCTGACCGCTCTATAGGGGGGGAAAAAGAGAAAAAAAAGTGCATGGTCTAAGAAAGGAGTAAAGTTTCCCCTTAAGAGGTGAATAAGTAAAAGGTTTTTTGCACAAGGAAGCTCAAGAAAATAAGTTCTCTGCAAGGTTCAAGAGAAGGGGGGGTGGTACTTGACTGAAGGTATCGTGGCGGCTGCAAAAGCTACCAAGAAGAGAGATGCTTGGAAAGAAGATAGAGATTTTTTCTGAGTTGTGGAGAACTTGATCCCGGTAGGAAAAAAACACAGTTCTAAACAACGTCCACTGGCGGTGCAGGAAGACCACTCAAATTCACTTGCGGGGGGCAAAGGACCAAGGAGTGCGCTCAAGCAGCAGAATGTAAAGGACTTGTTTTGCTAAAAAGGCGTCGTAAAAAGAGAGGGCATGTGACCCCAAAAGTTTTTTTTCAGAAAGAGGGACACAAGAAAAGAGTCAGTTCCCGATACTTGTTATAAAAAAAAAAAGGAATGGGAAAAAAAAACACACCACTTGAAGGAAAGATTGTCGACTTCTCATGGGGGCCTTACCCTGTCCTGCTGAGAAAAGGGAACAAGAGAACGGAACCCGGGCTGACTCGGGGCACAAGTGGCCCGAAAAAAAGCAAAGAAACGCAAACAGGGCCTTCGCCAGCTAAAACGTTGTCCCCGGTGGGGAAAAGTGAGTCGAAAAAGGAGGTCAGAGAGGGAAGGAGAACAAAAAAAGACGAAGGATGAGACGCCTGCTGGAAACGAAAGGAAGGAGAGAACGCACCTATGGTGAACTCGAACCATTCAATTCATACCATACAAAAAGAAAACAAGATATGAACATCATCATCCTACTCTATCCTCCGGGCGTCAGCAGAAATCAGTAAAAAAAAATTCCCACGCGGACCTACCTCCAAAAAAAAAAAAGAAAAGCGCGAGTGCATTTAAAAACTCTCAAGGGGCTGAGCGAGGTACAGGACTAGTGCGAAAGGGCTTCCCTTCTACCTAAAAAAAACGGAAGGAATTGAAAACACGGGGGAGGGGGAACCACCAAGAGGATTAGACCGGATTTTTAACTTTACAAGAAAAGGAGAAACTAGATTAAGAAGATTGGACCTTTATGGAGAGGGGAGAGGGAAGCAATCTGAAATCAAGTCCTTCGCTTAATAATTGAGTTTGAGAAACACAGAAAACTTTCTGAAGAAAAGAAAAGATAAATTTGATTAGAATGCCAGGGAAGGCATTGTGGCTCCGGGAAGAAGAGAGGGAAGTAGAGGACATCAAAAACCGGTGCCAAACGAGGGTCCGTTTCTGTTCGGAAAGAGGAATAGACGAAAAAAGCTGGGACTACAACGAAAGGCATTACAACCGTTAAAAAGGGCCAAAAAAAGCCTTAAGAGGGCTGGGACTTCGTTTGGCTTGGAAGAGATGAATGCGATAAAGCTCCAGAGCAAGAGGGAAACAACACGGGACGGATAATCGTCGACTCGATGTGGCAGGAGGAAAAAAAGAAGGGTCGAGTTGCCGGGTTATTTAGGGGGTCAAAAGAGCAGGCAAGAAAGAAAAAAGCAAACAACTGCGTACAACAAAAAAAATCTTGGAGACAAAGCTATCCATGCCGGTTCCTCGGGGAAAAGGAAAAAGGGAGAAACGCAAGAAAGGGGGAGAACCGCGACCGACGCTTTTATCGCTAGCAACGGCAAAAAAGGAGAGAGAAAAGTCGCACCCAATATCAACATCCTATTGCAGAGGGACAAAAAACATCAAGGAAACGAACGACTTACATCTCTATCGCAGAGGGCAAAAAAAAGCGCCTGAATTAGTGGTGCCGGGAACCGAAAAAGAAGGGGAGCAGAAAAAGCAAAGCCGCGAAAGGGACCTGAAAGCTGTGGGGGGAGGAATAATTCCCACCCGTGCAGCATACTCACCTTAGACCACCCAAGCTGACTGCCGTCAAAGGACAAGAAGGTGAAGGGGCACCTCGTACGATCTGGATTTTGGAATTCCAAAGAAGGAGGGGAAGGGGGTGCAGAGAAGAAAGATAAAGACGGCCCTGTCCTTAACATTTCATCTTAACTGAAAAAAAGAGAAGAAGGGAAAGGACCCGGCCAGATAAAAACAGGGAGAGTTGTGGGGAAACCCCAGTGCTTACTCCTGGCCGAAATGGCAAAGATCCTGTTTTTGATGGTCCAATAAGGATCCATCAATGGGGAATGCAGAAAACCAAAAGCTGAAGCCCCCAGAGGAGGTGACCAAGATCAATCGAGGGGGGGGGGACCGAATGATCAATTACTGTCGTAGTCTAAGCGTAGAACAGAAATAAACGGGGAACGACAAAGCTGGCTCCGTCCCTTACAGGAGAATGTGAGGACGCGAAAAGGGATTGGAGAATGAATACATGGGGATACTGTTCCTCTCTTACAAACTCTTTGGGTTTTGGAAAAGCAGGGGAATTAACGAAGAATCAGGGCCTTCATCCGTTGCGCAGTTGCTTTCGTACTAAGAGAAAAAATGTAAAGAAAGAGACTTCAACCGCAACAGAAAGGGGGGGTACACAGTTAGCTGTGAACGCCGAATGCGTGTGAAACAAAGCAAACCAAGAACGGCTTCCAGAGGGCGGGAGTTCGGGACAGAGAAGAAAGCAAAATGACCCTTCGGCGGCCAGACAATCTGTGGACTTCAAGTTCGGTCGATAACTTTTGTAAAAGGGTATCAAAGTAGCGGAAATTATCGCGCGAAGAGAGCACACCACTTGGGTGGACCATGAAGCTTCGTTGAGGAACGCCGAAAAAAAAAAAAAAACAAAAAAGGGAGAGGGAACCAAAGAATCAAAAAATCTCGATCAGGGGCACATTTCGCAAAGAGACAGAAAAAGTCGTGTTGACTGCACACGAAGGTTAACTTTGTCAGAACCGGCAACTGGGAGAAAACTGAAAAAGTCAAGAGAAAAAAAGAGAACCCATCCTCGAACAAGTCATCAATCACGATGGGTGTCTTGGGGAAAAAAGAGGAACATTGGACCGCGCTCAAACGAAAGGCCACGTCAGTAAAGGCGAAGAGATAAATGGAAAAACCTCCTTATGAAGGCGGAAAGTTTAAAAGGGAAAAAAAGAAGGGGTAAAAAAGGTTGAAAGAATAGCAACCCCGCTCCGGGCCAAACTGGTTCTAGGTGCAATTGATACACTTGGGGACAAAGATCGCCGAGTTTGAGGGGTGATTGGCGACAACCTCTTCGATGGATCAAAGAAGAAAGAGAGGAAGGGGACCTATCGCCGACAAAAAAGACCGTTGACTCCGTTACGCAATTTGAAATAAAGCCAAGTCACTCCAGGAGGTGGGGGAAAAAAAGGAAAACAATCTTTCCTTACTACCCGAAATCAGCCAGCAAACGAAGAAAGCGGGGCGAGCGGGGGGAGAAATCGGTTGAACATTCTCGATAAAGGGGCCCGGGAAAGTCAGAGGCAGTTCGAGGAGAAGAAGCAAGGTCAGGGAAAGAAATCCGAAGGACCGAAGATAGACGGACTAAATTGAATCGAGGGACGAAAGAAGATACTTGCCGAGAGCTGCTAGGGGCGGACACCAGCTAAAATGGCACGAAAAGATGAAACTTCCGGGACAATCGATCTAACCTGACTTCAGGATGAAAAAACAGGAAACAGGAGACGACGGGCAAAAGATTTAGGAAAGTCCGCAAACAAAAATACCGTCGAAAAAGTTCCATGTCCGCGAAAAATTACAAGGAGGTTAAAAACTCAACATCGTCGGCGCAGGGGAGGAAAGGTGGAGAAAAAAGGGGGGGAAATGCATGGAGCGGAACCAAGTATCCGCCGCTTAAACATTTGACTAAAAAAAGGAAGTGGGGTAGGAAAAGAAAATATGTTCCAGCTGAAACCTAAGGAAAGGGGGGAGAGGGAAACTGCAAGGAAAAAAACGCGATCCCGCATCATCATTGTAACCGCGTCAAATCCGAAATCCAGGAAACGGAATTATAATTTGGACATTTGACCATTTCGAGGGAAAAAGGCGAAAACAAAGGAGTAAAAAGGGCAAAAGAAAAACAGACCCGCTTTACCGACCTTCACCGTGTGGGACCCCCAAGAAGCTAGAAACACAAAAAAGAGAAAGAAGTGAGGGGGGGGAAACGGTAAGTTCTTTCAGGAAAGAAGGATTAGATGGGGGGGAAAAAGGGGATGGGTGCGAACCATGAGACGCTAGACTGTTCCATGAAACGGTAATTGAAAAAAAATCCACCAAATTACTGCCTTATACGGCACTTCTTTTCTCAGAGGGAAATGAAGAAAAAAAGGGGAGGCTTCAAGGTCTTGGGGAGGAAAACCAAAAAGGCAGGGTACTCCTAAACGGAGCGTCGAGACAGGAACGATACACGGCAGAAAAAGGGGGGGAATAAGGAGGTGGCCTGTCTCGGCCCCCTGGGCCCATCCAGTACCCGAAGGTAAGTCACACAACCGCCGAAGGAAAGGGGGAAAAACGAGGGGGGGAAGGGGCGAAGAGCAGGGGGGACACGAAATAATCGATTCTCGAGATAAGAAAAGGGGGAGAGGGAGAGAAAGGAAAAAGACAAGAGCGTTTGTACTACGGAAAAAGATGTCAGTTTCACATGGGGGCAGGGGGGGAAGGAAACGGACGCTCGGCAAGCTCAAGGGTTCGTGGGGCTGGTTCCGGGGAATCAGGAATGGGACATCCCTCCTCCTTAAAAATCATCATCAAGAAAAGGGGACCGAAAAAGATGGGGGAGGATAGACTGCCAGGACGGCATCTTTAATCGAACGTGAACCGGGAGGAAAAAAAAAGATCATGCTGCCACGATGGCGTAAACGGATTAATTCGAAGGGAAGAAGAACGATGTTGAAAATCCAAGAATAGGGGGAGTGAAGAACGTGTCGTGGGATTCAAATTGAATGAAGGAAAAAGGGGAAAAGTGAAACGAAAAAGTCAGAAAAACGAATCGTCGAAAGGGAGCGGAAGAGGGGACACGTTAAGGGAAGACAGGAAAACACACCCGAAAATCTCGATGTGCAGTTTCAAAACCACAATGAACATAAAGGAAAAAAAAGAAGTTGAAAAAAGGAGAAACGGGGAGTGAGGTTTTCCAATGAATGACCAAGAAAGAAGGGGAGAGGCAAAATAGGTCTCGGTTTACGGACTGGAATGGGCGGCGGTGGAGCACGCTTAAAGAGAGAAAAAGAAAAGCAGAAAGCGGGTCATGGTGCCAATCAAAAAAAGGGGACTAGAAGCCAGTGCTGCAGGACCATTTCTAAACGTCACCACAGACAGGGAAAGAAAGGGAAAACTGTTCGTACGGAACACCGTCCGCCCGCAAAGAAAAGGAGGCCGCGGGGGGGAGGGAGGAAATAATGTTCCGTTATCTATCCATGTTGGTGTTCATTCGGGGGGGTGGAAAACAAACCGAACCGTGGAAAAGGAAACATGGTTTGGGGACATAAAGATGGAAGGAGAAAAGGGACATCGCGCCACGAGAAAGGGCCGGATGAAGGTGTTGAGCCAGCAAATAATCAAAAAGAAAGACCGAAAAGACAACCAGATCTCAAGGGAAGGGGCCCAAACAGGAAGGAGGAGAAGTCAAAAAGGTCAGGGGTAAAACGACGACCGAAACGGGCTCTCTTTGCCACGCGTGAAGACAGACAGAACGAAACAAACGGGAAAGCCAAGGGTCCGTTTTCTGTTTGAAATGCAAACCGAACGAGGTATCGAGAAGGAGCAAAACAGAGCGGACACTTCATGATGGACAAAAAGAAAAAGTCAGGCGAAGAAAGAAAGTTACCAGGAGGACAAACACGGAGTTGGAAATCTAAAAAAACAAAGCAAGAAAACGCAAGGCAGAAGGGAAAATGCATCATCGACGCGACGCGAGAAAGCGCTCATGATGGCGAGCCTGAGAAAAAGACCGTAGTTCAATATCACTAACCCAAGAAAGAGGAAATAAGGGTAAGGATAGCCGTGGGCTGGCTCGCGGTAGAAAGAACAACAAAATGATGATCAAGAAAAGCACAGGCCGGAAGCCTTTTTCCAAACAGTAAAGCTAAACGCAAAAAAAGAATGGGGAACGGAGTGACGTCAACTATAATCCAGGCCTAAGCGGGGGGTCCGCCGAAAGAGCGTTTTCATTGAAGAGTAAAAGCGTAAAGACCTTGAAAGAAGAGGGAGGCTGAGGAAAGGTAGTATCTAAACCCTTGCACAACTCCAGAAAAAAAAAACAGGGAAAGCGTGTGGGTTACTCAAACAAATGGAGGGCCTTTAATCGGAAACAAAGGGGGGTGCTTGCCTTTGATTCAAGGCACGCTTAGAGGGACATCCAAAACTTTCAAAAGAAAGGAAACCTGGCTTGGCGGACTCGGGGGTTAACCTCTCTCGTAACTACGGGGAAATCTTCAGACGGCTAACGCACCACGCACGGTCGGGGAGACACAAGACAGTTAAACCGACTTTAAAGAGACCTGGGATTTTCGAAGGTTGAGGTCAGGAGGGAGCAGACGTTGATCACGCATACCAGCATCGAGGTTCGGGGGGGAGAAAAACGCAGAAAGGAATCAAGGAGGAAATTGGGGGGCATTGAAGAATGCACAAAAGGGCATCGACAGTGAGAGTGTTTGGAAAGGAAAGCCATCAAATCAGTTCAATCTAAGCGGCCAAACTATCAAGATCCCAAAAAAATAGAGAAGATGAGAGAGCCATTTAAAGGAGAACGGGCCCCTGGTTAAAAGCAAAGAAGCTCCAACGCTCCTGAGTCCTTTTGGCAATCGCAGAAACAGCGTCTTCTACGGACCTTTCGGAAACCTGCGAAAAAAAGAGGATTGGAAGGAGGAATTACCCAAGCCATCACATTAACGAACACGGAACAAGAAAGGAAAATCTGGCCAGGAGACGAACGGTCCTATAAGTGAGTTGTGTCCTGTAAAAAACTCGAAGTGACGGGTGCAGACGATAAAAAAAAGGAAACGGGAACGACTTCTGCAGAGGGGTTGAATGGACATAATGCCAGCCGGTTTAAAATAAGACCAATACGGCAATCTCAATTAATTACCATTGGGTGAAAACGGAAAAGGTGAAAGAATAGTTGGGAAAGGTTGGAACCCGACTTCAAGAAGTCAATGGAAAGAAAGTGCCGGAAAAAGAATCCAAATTCGCCAGAAAGCACCGTACAAGGGGTCCATCGGATTAGTTTAGTGAGGTCCCCCAAAACTAACCGGAGAAGGTCAGTCCAGGCTGATGACAAGGGAGCAAAACATTAGAAAAATAAAATATAATTCCCAATAATAAAGCCCCCCGGGTTGAGACCTATCTCTGGTCTTGGTTGACCGTGAGCAGGGGTAAAAAAGAGGACCATCAGAGAGGACCGCCTTACTGAAATCTGAATTCGATCAGGGAATAATGACCCCTAAAATGCGGGGTCAGAGGGAAATCATGGATAAGTCGAGATAAAATAGGGGGTGTTTCAGGGGAAAGGAGATGAGCAGGTCGCTAATAAAAGACTTTCCTACGGAAAAAAAAGGACTTAGAAAAAAGGGAGATACAAGGGGACCACATTCTTCTAGCCAAAAACAAGAAACAAAGGGGGAGGCTGAACTCAAGATGAGGGAATGGTACCCTGTAACTTCCCGGGGGGGCACAAAAAGCAGCCAAAAAAAGTACGTGTAAAACGAAATGTTGAGCAGACTAAAAAAAAAGAGGATTAGAAGGAGACGTTGAAAAACGGGTGCTTGGCGCGGATAACTTTTCCCGTAGAAAGAAAAACGGCACAAAAGGGCCCCGGTAGGAAATTACGAGACTTATACATAAAAAAAAAGGGGGGGAAAAGAAACGCCGTCTGGAGAAAGAAAAGGCCGCAACAAGGCCACACCATATCACGTGACCATTTCGGCCAAAGCGAAAAACCAATTTGGGGTCCGAAAAAATGAGCCCCTTACTACGTAAAATGAAGAAATAGGGATGGTGCAAAAAGCCCTGAAGCAACGGGGAAATCAAGGATCGCCCAACTCGAAAACAAAACAGAAGCATGCAAACAAAAGTTGCTTGGCCGGCATCTGGCGGCTGCAAACAACCCAAAAGGAAGGAAAAAACAAAAAGAAAATAAAACCACGTAGACAATTGTCCCAAGACACGAGCCTTATGATTGACGGGAGTGAAAAAACCACGGTAGGAAGCAACACAAGATCCGGGGGCCCCACGGAGAAGGAAAGGGGGGGGAGAGAAAGGGGCGAAAGAAACGGGGTGTTTTCTGCTACCAAGCATCGAGGAAATTACGGAAGAAAAGGATCGGGACGGGGGGAAGGACAACCCACGACCGTTAAAACTCAATTTAACGAATTGAAAAAAAAAAGATTGATCCCAGTATCGTGGGGTTGTCAGCCACCATGCACTGAACGTGCTTCAGTGCCGCGGGGGGAAAGAAAAGAAAGCAAAAGGGGTGAAAGAAAGGATCAGCGTTTTAACATTATCAATATAACGATGAAAAAGTACATACGGCCGGGGGAAAGTAAAAGGGTCGCGCCCCGAATAAGAGCGAAAATAATGCCCAACTCAATGGAGAATGAAAAAGAAACACAGTGAACTGACGCGAAGCCTGCTATTGGGGAGGAGAAAAAGGCCCAAAGAAGAAATCCACGCTTGGGGGCCCGTACAAAAAAAAAAACAAAAACTGGAAAAAAAAACACCACAAGGCAACGGAGTTCAAGGTAAAGGCGAGGGATAAAGCCAAAAACTTTGAGGACCAAACTTTTGCCTTTCGAGCAAATCCAAACCTGGGTAATCCCATGACGTCAAAAGCAACTTCTGGCAATAACTAAACCGAAAATGCAAAAAAGGAGAAACGAGAAAGGGGGGGAATTTCGAAAGCAGAGTTTTAGGTTCGTTATCAAACAAATAGCAGAAAACTTCCACGAGTGACAGGGAAAGTCGGAACGTAAAGCCCACCGTGCAGAGGGGATCCATTTCCGCGGTAAAAACGGAGAGGGGGGGCAACGACAAGGGGATGGTGTGACCAGTTTGGAAAAGTTCTCCGGCGAAAATTCGCAATCAACTTGGAAAAAGAACAAGAAAAAAAAACCGACCCTCTGACAAATGCCCAGGGGAAACAAAAAAAATCTCGAGAAAAACACCAAAAAAGGGGGAGAGGAAAAAGAGAGAATTGTTCCGGGGGTGTCCACTTGGAAGGGCCCAGTGACGGGCGGGGTCATTGGTAAAAAAAATGTAGGGGGGGACGAAACCACTTCGCGCAATGGGGGGGAAGGGGAAGAAGGGGGAGGAACACCATACGGGCTGATACGCGGGAAAAGATATCTCTGGAAGATGGCGGGAAGGACGATGAAAAAAAAAAAAATCGGAAGGCTCCCCTCTCAGGATGTTCTTACGCGACTCCACGAGCATGAGCAACGAAACTCGGAGATGGGGGGAGAGAAAGGGTAAGTTGCTGTCCTCAACCTTGCCATAGTAAAAAATGGAGAAAAACACGGGAGCCATAAGGAGAAAGGGAAAAACGTAAACGGGGGTCGATTAGCATGGGGGAGCACGCTACATCGATGCGAAACCAAAACGTGGGCCGAGCGCGAAGGTCTAGAAGAGAAAAAATTGAAAAAAAGAAAAAAAGCGTTCTTGAAAGGTGGCCTCTTGTTTGGAAGCCAGCTC
>Ga0179591_1273625_pt1 | contig 12853 bp, 13 predicted proteins | sample CZOMad2_1_08_16f_FD_182891 | JGI IMG/M metagenome (GOLD analysis project Ga0179591, IMG submission 182891) | Vadose zone soil fungal communities from Angelo Coast Range Reserve, California, USA - CZOMad2_1_08_16fungal (PacBio error correction) | ecosystem: Environmental > Terrestrial > Soil >...
GAAAACTCGCGTAGCAACGAAGAGTCGCCGGAGAGAATGCTGGCGACACAAGGACAGCGGCTAAGGGAAGCGAGAAAAGGGGGGCATTACGTAGGTGACAAAAACGACGACTGGAAGTTGTAATGCACGACTGCGATGGAGATCGGAAAAACGCCAAAAAGCACGGGGACGAAGAATTCGGAGGGGACTGTTTCTCTATGGGCGGTAAAAACAGAGACTTGAGGACATTCCAATTCAAATCGGAAAGTTCACTTTGGAGACGCTCTCTGATAGGAGAAGATGGTCCGCGCAGGAAAGTGCAGAACTAAGAGTGGGCCAGACAGGGTCGGGGGACGGCCAATCTGTGAAGGGCTGTAAAATAGTGATGGGAGTTGGTGACAATGCGGGGAAAATGCAAAAACGGCACGATAATCGCAGGAAAGAGACCACTATCCTGAGTCCGGCAGGAAAAAAAAAAAGACGACACCAAGAGGGGGCCTAGGGACCTGACGATCTCGATGCGATGAAATAAGGTTCTGATCTGATAGAAAGTTACACGCGATCCGTGTCCTTGGTGAGGAAAACTGAACCGTCGCGCGCAGGCAAGCTCAAAAGGTATATCAAGAGGCCGGGGCCGAGAGAATCGGATGGAAAAAAACGAGGGGGAGAAAGCTTCAGGGAAGCAAAGATGCGGGGGGGGAGCGAGCTGCGACATAAACTGCACCTAGAATGTCAAGGTCGGATAAATGGCGCCATCTACCTGGGCAGGCGCGTAGCAGCTGAAAGGAAAGGCGAGATGGGTAAGGATTGCATGAAAGAAGTTTTGCAAGGAGTGAAGGGGCCCGAGAATGGACTAAGAGCGAAAAAACGAACGTCACGAGGAGGCCGAAACGAAAAAGGGGGCTAGGGAAAAAATGAACCGCGGACAAAAGATCGGCGCGCGGAACTGGACAGAAGGGATGAGCGGCTAACTCCCTCCATTGTCGCAAGGGTCGCATCTGCTAAAACTTGGGGAGAGGAGGGGGACATACTAGAAGACAAATCAATGGTGCACAAAAAACAAGACTAAAGTCGAGAATGGGACATGACAGAGTCATCCAAGAATGGTCTAATATACGATCAAACAAGCAGCAGAGAGAAAAAAATAAAAGACCACGAATCGGCAGTCAACTAAAGATCTCGGGGAAAACGGTTAAAGGACAGAGCCTTGGGATTGAAAACTCCAAGCAACTGTTGTGGGGGGGATGAATTTGACGACGTCCTCACCAGCCCAAAAGGATGAGGATTCGAGAAAGGAGTGCGGCCGGCTAATTATTCGGGCAGGCCCCAAAAAAAACCAATCGTAATGGGGGGGGGAAAAGGGGGGGGGGGGGGGGGGGGGGGATAGGGGGGGGGGGGGGGGGGGGGGGGGGGGAGGGGAGGGAGGGGGGGGGGGGCGGGGGGGGGGGCGGGGGAGGGGGGGGAGGGGGGGGGGGGGGGGGGGGGGGGGGGGGGGGGGTGGGGGGGGGGGGGGGGGGGGGGGGGGGGGGGGGGGGGGGGGGGGAAGGGGGAGAGGGGGGGGGGGGGGGGGGGGGGGCTGGGTGGGGGGGGGGAGGGTGGGGGGGAGGAGGGGGGGGGGAGGGGCGGGGGGGGGGGGGGGGGGGGGGGGGGGGGGGGGGCGGGGGGCGGGGGGGGGGGGGGGGGGGGGGGGGGAGGGGGCAGGGCGGGGGGGGGTGGGGCAGGGGGGGGGGGGGGAGGGGGGGGTGGGGGGGGGGGGGGGGGGGGGGGGGGGGTGGGGGGTGGGGAGGGGGGGGGTGGGGTGGGGTACTGGTAGTAGGGATGGGAATGAGGGAGGTCGGGGGAGAACAGTGAAGGAAAAACGCTAAGTAGAGGGGTTGACAACTAGCCGGGGCTCCCTCAGGGTCAGCCTCCTATTTCGGATCTGGGGAAAGAGTTCGGGGCCCAGATAGAAGCGTCGACCCTATAAGACCCGTTAATCTCTGAAACGAATACCTTTAGGGCCTCCTAGAAGTTTAGTTAGTGAGAGCTAAACCCCTAATGCAACGTCAGACGCAAAAAACTGCGGCTGAGGGGCACTAGGGTGGAGTCGTGGGGGGGAATCTCGATCAAACAAAACTTAAGTAGGTATAAAATATGGAGAGAACTTTAACCTCAGGAAGAGGAAGTCGGGGACAGGGGGGGGAGAACGACTTTGATTGCGGAAATTCATATGGTTTTCGGGCAAGTAGGGCAGCTGAAGATATCACTCAGCTGCCGAACTACACGGGCTAGGTCAGGGGATACCGGGGGGGAGTGCTGGTAAATGGGGGGAGCGGAAAAGGGTTCGTTACGGAGGAAACAAAACCTCATCGTTGGGGCTGGGAGCAGGAGTGAAAGGGAAAGAACAACTCTGTGTGAAGTTCAGAAGTCGGGGTAACTTGGGAATACAGACTCTACAGGGGAGTGTCTCCATCCAAGGTGAACGTGATATACAGTCTGAAATCGTGCGGAGGAGGAGGAGCGCGGGACGAGTCAACAGGTCATAAAACAGGGTATTAGAAGACCAGTCGTGCATGGAAAGGGAACTCTGGAGTCCTCACGCTTGACGAAAAATGTAATTACTCTTCAGGCCGAACGCGAACGTCGCTTGCGGAAGGGGGGAAAGCTTTCAACTTCAAAAGAGCCGCGCATCCCCGCACATGGCGTAGAAAGAAGCGCGAGGCGAGCGGTGGAAGGGACATGAGATTTGTTCGGTGGTGACGAAGCCTCGACGATCGTCGACACGTGGAATAAAAATGCAGGGGAAGAGCAAACAGGAAGGCAGGAACATCTCGGCATTTGGAATAAAAATAAAAAAGGAAGAAAGAAAGAGTCGGGGGGCCACCGAATAAAACGCCGAACAATGGGACAAAGATTGGAGACAGCGAAGAATCCATTGAAGAAACGTCAAACTGCCCGAAAATCTTTGGGAGAGGCGGGCTTGCGGGCGAGGGACTAAGAGGAATGAAGAAGAGAGGGAACGCTCCAGGTGCCGGTCACAACCAGGCACTGGAGTCGCGGGATATTACTCGATCCAGGGGTATTTTGGACTACTAAAATCGGCTGCCGAGGAAAGTTCAGGATGCCGTGAGATTCGGTTTAGCTGGCAACTGAAAAGGGTATCGTATCATGGGAGGGGGAGATCCGAGTGAAAAGCGGGGGGGAACCACTACAAGGGTTACTATTTGAACCAGCGGAAAAAACCTCCGAGGAGGAAATCATTCTCTTCCATTAGGAGCCGCCCATCAATATAAAAAATCGACAAAAAAAGAAAAAGGATGGGGAGGAATAGGACATCAAGGGGGGGGTGATTTTGCGGAAAACTCATATTGGGGCAAGACATTTAGCCCGAATAAGTGCAATGCGACGAGGATAATTCGTTGCCGGGCATCTACCATCTACCGCTCCGGTATTACACAGAAAGGAGTCGCCATTAAAAAAATTGCGGTTCAAGCAAAAGGGCGGAGGCCTTGGGGAGAAGCAGAGGTGATAGTACTGGGATCAAGAAAGCGATCGGGAAAAGAACGTCACCTGGAGGGAAAGGTCCCAATTTTTCAGTAAAGGGAGGGGTTCTGCGAAAAAAGGTAGCAAGGTTCAAGAAAGAAAGATTTCCCTAGATAAAAAGAAATACGAACTTCGAGAGGGGGGAGTGTCGTACCACGTCTCGCAAATGAAGGGGGGGGGGGAAAAAACCCCGCCCACCAAAAGGACTACCAGGCTAATTGGAAGGTCGGAAGTCGCCTCAGAGAAATTCAGCGAAAGGGGAAAAAACATAAAATGACCACACAAGTCAGTTTAGTTGGGGAACTTTACCAGAACGCAGGACTCAAGACCTCAATCCCTTGTCGGGACAAAGAGGCAAGCCAAAAATTCCTAGGGGGGAGACCGAGCAGAACACGAGGGCCCAGCGGGAGTTCAAGCCGCGGGCGAAAAAAGGAAACAACCATGCGATCTGGGGAACGGGGACAACGAGATTCTATAGCCACTGAGAAAAAAGCGACAATCATTCAAGAACGAGAACAGGCCCAAGGCAAAAGGAAACAAGGGAGCCTCCTCAGAGGAAGGATACGCCGTCAGCATATTGACCTAGAACCGGGAATCGACCGCGAAGAGAGAGGGTCAATTGGGACATGTTGCGGCCGAGGGATTCCATGAATAAACCATTCTGAAAAAAAGAGTGCTTGTAAAAGAAATGCGCAAAAAAATCTCCGCGAAAGACGTACTTAAAGAAGGGAGGTAGCAAAGGCCCGGCCGAGCAAATCACCAACTAGGCCCGAAAAGGAGAAAAAGGGCTATCCGAACTTGATCTAGAGAAAACAACAAAGAGGAGTAAAGTATAAATTCAGGCGGATGAGTAAAAGGTCTGAAGACTTCAAAATAGGGCTGGTCCGGCGCGCACTTCTTCACGCCGGACTAGCTTGTCAAAAAACATCGATTAGAGGCGAGAAAAATCCCGGGAAGATTTTTCACAAAAGGAGCTTCGTGAAATGGGCAGGGGGCACCGAGGAAGCAACATACGGCCTCATTGTCGCGTTCAGCGGGAAGGGGGGGGGGCCATGTCTTACTGAAGACGGAGAAAAAGAGGGGAAGGTTACATACTTTCGAAGAGGGGCTTGGGCCTGTGCTAAATTGATTCGGGGGAGCTGGAAAGTCTTAAACGGTCCCGTGCCGGAGGTTGCTAACCATGAAAAGAAGTGAAGTGGAGGTCAAGCACGCAGCTCTTGCCTAGGGGGATTAAAGTACGAAAAAAACCAAGACTTGGTGTGGCGTGTGATGGGTGCGAAAAGGGTTTCCTGAATCAGGTGAGGGGACTCAGTTGCTCCGCGTGAATTGTTGGTTGAAAATAAACGAAGTAGTGTTCTTGGAGAGGGAGGATGGGGGGTTCCCTCTCGGACGGCTATTAAGGGAAAAAAACTACGCGGGAAAGTCAAAAAACTTCGTCATTTTCCCCGAAGAAACTGGTGGGCTTGTGACGATGAAAAAAAAATAGAATACGTGGGAAAAAAAAGCCGCCTCATCTGAATAGGAGCTGGGTGAAAGGGTCCTCGGGGGCCAGGATATTCCGGCTCTGACCGGGAGTGTGGCGGGGCGCGAAAAAACGCCGAAACAAGTTCCTGAAAAGGGAAGAAAGGAAGACAAGTGCCTTTCGTCAGGGACAAGAAAAAATCTCTAGCGAACCAAAAAACAGTGCTGACGACATGTCGGAGCCACATATTAAAGCAAGGGGGGCGCGTCTGGCTGGAGGTAGTCATACGAAACGCGGGGAAGGGTGTCCCGTCACGAAAAAGGTGCCTGTAATACCGACTGGGACGGCGAAAGAGGAGACTCTCAAACAGCTGAGGGCCGCCAATATCACGATGATGGGACGGAAAGGAGGGAAACGTGATCCGGGGAAAAGATTTCCAACCCTCTGTGGAAAGAGGCGGAATGTCTACTATCTAGAGGGATTAAAGCGAGGAAAAGAGAATTGAGATCAACATGTCCAAAAGAGAGTGAGCGAAGAAAAAGTCGTCATGAAGACACACCACCGACAACCTTCCTAAATCAGGGGACGTGATTCCTACAAGAGATGGAGGTCAAGGGGATAAAGAACGGAGAGGGAGAAGAACCGCATCCTTTTACCGTTGGAAAAAAGCAAAAAGGGCGCGCGGCATCTGGAAGGTAATGAGATCAGTCGGAAGACCTCGCGGGAAAACCGCCGGCTGGAGGCAAAGATCGTTCAAAGCGTTCACTTTCTTCAACGGCGGGAGTGGGAAAGGGGGGGGGAAACGACGCTAAAAAAATAGTGATGTTTAATTGTAGGGGGGGGGGGAAAAGAACGGTCTCTGGCCAGAAAGAGGGATCATCTGCTGAGAAAGGACGGGTAAGGGAGGAAAGGCTTCGACGTGTCGGAAAAGCATGATGAGTAGAGATCTATACTTACGAGTCTTCTAAAACAAGAAAGTGATGCCTACCGTCCAAAGGAATCAGCGGCTCCTGAGGACTAAAAAAAAAATGGAGATAGAGGGGGATTTAGTCGCTTTATGAGGGAAGGTGAAGCGACCAACTCCTTAAAAAACCCAAACTCTCAGGGTGCGATGAAAGAAGCGCCCATAAATTGAATCCTCCCTGGCAAGAGAGGAATTAAACGACCAGCGAAACATAGAGACAGGCGACGATCAAACACTTAAGGATCAGCCTTTGCAGTCAAAATAAAAAAAAAAAAAGGGTTGGGGGGTGATGGGAGGGTCGCTGTTGGACAGGCCCATCCTTAGAGAGGGTCGTCAGAAAAAATCGTAAACTAAGAAGAGGGATAAAGATAAGTAGAGAGGGAACTACGCCAGCAGGATGAAGGACCAGAGCTGGGGTACCTCCAGGGAGGAAAAAGAGTAAACCTCAATCAGGTAGACAGACACAAAAAAACAGTGAGAAGGGGGACCAGGTTGGGAAAAAGCTGTAGCGGCATGCCACGATTACGAGAAAAAAAGCAGGCACAACATCAGGCAAGAATTTAAGACGATCAGTTGAGATCTCAAAAAGGAGGGGGGGAAAAATAGGGAATGAGACACCTTCACCGTCGCTGGGTTAACAAGAAAGGTACGCGGGGAAGATCGTTGCTGCTATCAGAGACGCAGTCAACGTCTACGCTTACCAGTCACGGAGGGAATAAAATGAAGGAGGAGAGTAATCCGTACGTCAGGGCGGAAGAGGCCATCATCCTGGATGGGCAAAAAAAGAAGTCGGGAAAAAGGGTAAGGAACCTAATGAGAAAGGGGGGGAAAAAGAAGAAACGCAGGTGAGTCCTTTAAACAGGGGGAAGCATCAAAAAAACGAAGGAAGGAGGGGGGGGGGTCAGATGCCTTTAGAAGGCCTTGATTAGGCGCGAGAATGCGTTTGGGCGTGGAAGCTGTGCTAATGACACTTATCTTGCCGGAGTCGGGGGAAATTGGTGAGCGCTGGCAAGCAGGACAGCTCTACCGTGAGAGTTGGCGGCAGGGGTTGTCGGGCAACTGTAAGGAATCAGGATCCGCGCAAAAAACCGTAAAAAAGGGGAGTGGGAGATAGGCCTCATCATTTCAGGGAGGGAAAGGGGGGGGGGGGTCTATACAGTAAAGTTTGGGGTTGCTACTCCGGGCGCGGAGACGTCTCAAGCGAGGACTGAGGTTTTATAATTTCCTAGCAAATCCCGGCTTCAGGGGGTTAGGCAGTGTCGACGCCAGATGCGAGTCTCATTCCAGGAAAAGGGTGACTGGCCACTCCTAACTCCGCCAGGAACATGGTTATGCAGGCGGATACTCCGGGGAAAAGACCTAAATCCGAGCAAATCATGTGCTAAGGGAGAGTCTTCTCTTGAGGCGATCGAATATCCAGGCGTGAAAAAAAGAATTGTCCGGGTCGCAGACAAGGAAAAGGGGAGAGCGATCGTCCTCGATCAGGGGGAGACCATGGAATCAGGAGATCTCCGACCGTCCTTAGATTTTTTGTGTAGGGAAGGGGTGTATCTGGGGCAACTGCAAGGAAAAAGAAGAAAAAAGTCGAGAGTTCCCGCACAGGGGAACTAACTTGGAAGGAAAAAAAACTATTTTTGACAAGAATTGGAATCCCTCTATGTAGAGGAAAGATAATGACATCAAATAGAAAAGAAGAAAGAAAACTGATCTCGCCGAGTAAAAAGAAAGCAACTCGTGGGGGGGGGGGATATTGGCTAAACTCGATGGGGGACGTATTACGCAATTAAAAAAAAGAGAAGCCTTCGCCTATGCCTAATGAGTGCGGGCAGAAGACCTCGAACTCCCAGGGTCGAGGGAAAAGGAAGTCATGGACGGGGGGTTTAGCGCGAACATGTGCTCCATATTGGGGGAAAATCGAAGCCGCCGGGGAAACGAGCGTGGGGCTAAGACTCAAACTGAGAGGTGAAAGCCAGGGTTTGAGGAAGTTGGTCGGAGCTTCGGTTCAAACCCTTTTAGGACAAAAAAAAAATACAGTCCAAAGACGCCGGGCCCGAGATAATCACAGCGCCGAACGAGGGTCCCTAGCTTCGTGAGAGGCAAAAGTCTCCATATCCGGTGGTAAAAACCACCAACAAAAAAAAGCTAGGTAAAACTGCAAGGGGGGGGGGGGTGAACGGAAAGTGAGGTCGCTCCGAGGTAACTCGGATATTACAACACCTAAAAAAGATGGAAACTAACCATCAGGAAAAAAGTGGCCACCAAAGCAAGCGGCGCCTTAAAAATAAGAAAACAAATGGTAAACAGAACACAAACAGCCAAGAAAAGAGGTTTGGGGTAGGAGGCGACATAGGTGCGGCGCGGGGGAAAAGGCTGCATCGAAAGAAACAACGAAGAAGGGTGTCGGGAGCAACGCGGAGATCAAATTGGAGGGAAGAAACCGGAAAAAAGTTCACGCACGAAGAACAGAAGCCAACAAGAAAGAGGACGCAAGATGCGCCGAATCATAACGGGCTGAAGTAAGAAAAATGAAAGCGATTGGCTGCGACAGAGACTTTCCTTCATGTGGCGGAACGAAAAAGGAAGGCGGCTTTAAAAGTAGAGGGGGGGGGGCATTGGAGGCAGCCCTGCAAAAAAACAAACCCAGGATCCTAAGTACCGAAAAAAAGACCGCGCCGATCAGCAGGAAAACGGAAAGAACCGAGGGAAAGAGTATCCTCCTTACAGGTAGAGATCTCAAAAAATATAAAATAAAAAAATAAAGTGCCAGCGGAGAACCCGATGAAGCGGTCGTTCCTCGTTACGAAGGGCTCAAGGAGGGGAAAGGGAAATCCAAAAAGGGAAAAAAAGGGAAGCACGGAGATTGTCAAGCCGGAGATGGCGAAAAAAAGGGGAAGAAGAACTTTTTTTTGATCGAGGCAGTTTTTCAAACGAACGGCAAAACATGAAAGGCAAGAATGTTCTCTTCTCTCCGGAAATCGGGCGTCGATCCTGAACGGTCAAAAAAGAAAATCCTGGAGGAGGCGGGAAAAATGGGTCGAAAACGGGTGCTGGGTGGGCCTGTCACTACGAGGCTGTGTTCGAATGGGATGGGAGCTGAGTCCAAACCGGAGCTATCGGGGAGAGAGAAAACACTTAAGGACCTGAAATTGTCTATGCGAGCCGCGGCGGAGACCGCTGGGGGCCCACGTGTGCCGCGAAAAAGCCCAAATCTGCCTGGCTGGGGGGGGGACGGTGGGAGGGGGCTCTGGGTCCACGAATTCCGGAGTGGGAGGATTTCAGAGAGGGGCTGGGAATCGGTAAAAAAAGAAGTGTTGCGGATCTTTCAAACTAAGGGGGGGGAAGATAGGGAATCGCGGAATATCCTTTAGGCTCGACGTAACGGCACCTAAGAGAACAACCCTTGGGGGAGTGACGATAACACAAAGAATGGTACTTGTGAAGCCACGCAACTCTGGAAAAAAAGGAAAGGAGGGGTTATGAAATCTCGGCAGCGGAGGAGAGGAAAATTGCTAGCAGCAGAAACCCTCCGCACAAGGACGGAAAAGAAACAGCAGCAGTTCGGGAGGAGCAAGCTAGTCCAGGAGGGACGATAAAAGGACAGAGCCAGCAAACGCAAAAAAAAATGAATAAAAGACAGCTCTCATTAGAAATCAGAAAAGGACCGCGCATGCGAGGCATTAATTCAAGATCGACGTCGCGGTGAGAGGGGTCGTGATGCCGAAGAAGTATCGAGGCAAGGGGCCTTCTTAGAGGCAAAAAAAAAAAAAAGGCGGGTCCAACACGGAAAGAAATGAGTCGTCGCCAATCTCAAAACGCGGAATGTGAAAAAAAAAAAACGGGAGGATCTCGGCGAATTGATCGCGCATCCGAGAGGAACGGCTGAACAGGGGGGCCGCGTTGTCGTTGTAAAAAGAGAGAAAATCCCGTCCGAGGACGGAAGAGGCGGCCGCCAGGCTGCAGATAGCACTGCCACCATCCGAATAACCGGCAAGAACATAGAAGGACCCCAAGGCCGCGGAGCATATCGATGACTCAAAGGGAAAAAAAAGAAGGAAAAAAAAAAGGATCGGAGCCGATCCAGAGATCGGGAAAACCTGGTGCTTGACCCGACCGGGCAAAACGAGTGGACAGGACTTCTACTCAATTCAGTCGCAAAAAGACCAGACTTCTATCAAAAAAGAGCGGCTCGGGTTCGAGGAGAGAACGGCTGTGAGGCAGACTAGCTTTTCCGAACCAGCGGAGGAGAAAAGCTTTGGGTAGGGCTAAAACGAAAGGGCGCAATGAGACATTAATATTCTAGACGACAGGAAGATGGGAGGAATTCCGGAGTTGCCGCCTGCATAAAATTACGAAGAGAAGAAAGAAGACGCGGGAAAGGGGGCGAGCGTACAACATCAAAAATGCTAAAATTTTCCTACCGGGGAGCAGAGCTGCCCGGGGTGCGGGCGATAGTCACTCACCGGGGGGCCATGGCAGGGGAAAATCGGAGTTGAAGATCAACAACATCAAAGGCACCAACTCGCAATGATAGGAGAAGTATTCTCGGGTACAGCAAGGGGGGATGAAAGCAACGAGAAAGATAGGGATGAATGCCTAACCAGGGCGCAAAAAGCTCTAAAAAAAGAATGCTCCATCTCCGGAAAGAACTTGAAATGGAAAAGAAAGAAATTAAGTCTTAAAAAGGACCGCCGACGGTTTGAAGTGGGGGGGTCAAGCTTTGACCCCTGGAAGAGCACCATTATAGCGGAGCTAGCCTTCTAGAAAGGATGCTTCTGCCCTCGTCCGAGAAAGCTCAAGATGCAGGTCCTCATTATATGGGGCAGGATCTTTGGAAAAAAAGCACGGAAAGGACGACGTGAAACGAAAGAAAGGTTATCCAGGGGGACGAAATCTATCCCGTGGGGGCGTTACCTTTTCCCGGGGATTCAGGAAACCAAATAAGATGAACCGGGACCAAGGAGGAGGGTCAAGACATCTTTAATTGACGGTCTGAGAGGGAAGTCACAAACAACACCCAGAAGGGGAAGAAGATAAAAGGATCCGAAGGGAAATTAAGGGAAAGAATACTCGTGGCCTGAAAAGGGAAGAGAGGGCGGGCCTCGATCCCTCTCAAAAGGTAACGAAACTAGGGGACAGGGGGTCGATACCTGACTTGCGAAGATAAGGAAGGGGAGGGAAAAAGGAAAGCAAAACCAGAGAAGGGAAGCAGCCTAGTCTCTTTCCCCGTAGATGAAGGAAGCGAGAATCCGGCGCGAAAGGGCGAAAGCTCTGTAGGATGAGGCCCGGGAAACAGAGAAATCATCCAAACAGCCGGCGGGATTGTAAAGAAAAAGGCCTTTGAAGGGAGGGCGTGGGCGACTGGGACTGGGGACGATAGGCTGGTCTGAGGCTTACTCATCGACGTAAAACAGCTCATTGGGCCGCTGCAAAGGGAGGGCACTTCAAAGGGGAAGGCTGGGGCGGCAAAGGGTTTGAGAGCCTGGACATTGACAAGAATACGCCGACAAAAAAAAGAAACAGTCTTGGAGGTCCCGAGCACTAAATTGGTAAAAAAGAAAAAAGGACGGAAATTTTCGCTCAAGGGAAAAGCATTTTCGTTGGAAGAAAGAGAGAAGGGCCAATCGAGTGACGGGATCTGAATCATGTCCGGGGGGGGACTCTCAACACTCCGGCATTAACAAAGAAGGGAGGGAATACGCAGATTCAATTCATGGCAAATCCTGTGAAACCCACATACTCTCTAGAAAGTTATGAAAAAAGGTACGGCAGACTATATCCTCCATCAAGGTGGGACTCCGTCTGTAAAGCGGCCGCGATCGGTTGTGGCAGCGGGAACGCTGGTGAAAGTTCATTCTCTTTAAGAAAAGGCCTAAACAAGAGAGCCAAGGCCGGTCAAGCCAGTAACAGGAAATCGGCGTGAGGGCTAAATCGATCCGTGCGCATATTGGTGAGCGGGATCGATAGTCGGTAGGGAAAGAACGTCCGGGTTCTTCAGTGTTTTAGGATTTTTTCATGGAATTGACGAGGACGGCGCTCTCTGGGGTCCGCATCGCCGACTCCCTTTTTAGGATTGGGGGGAACAACCTGCAGCAAGACGCGACTGACGGACCAGGAGGGGGAGGTCAGCCATCAATAGAAGGAAAAGTACTAGGGAGCAAATGGGGAAAAACGCGACTACGCGGGTGGGGATATTTGACGGAAAAACGGCAGAGTTGCCATATGCAAACAGAAGGGCAAAGACAGGCAACCTAAAGATACCTCTGGGAAGGAATGCGACCTTTCGGCGTGTGGGAAAGAAGAAAGAAAACATGACGCGCGCGGATGAGATTGATCTCTGCGGAACAGAGGGGGGGCTCGAGAGTATCTCCATCGGGGCAGCTCGGAAGCACCGGAGAAGGGAGACCAAGGTTAGTAATTTGGCTCGGAGTTCTGCTTCAACCAAAAAATAGGCCATATCCCTAATACTCAGAGGCCATACATCACCGCGACTAACCAGACGTAAAAGATAGGAAGCACCAATTCGCCATCGAAAGTGCAATCGGCCCACAAAAAACCACATTTCTTCTTGGAACCTTAAGAATGGGGACCTTCTGTACTTCGAAAAGTCTCACCAGGAATTTCCGGAACGGAAGAGGGAGGGCAAAACATCAGAACTATTACAAAAAACGCAGGAGTAAAATGAAACAACCAGGAAAGAGAGAAAACTTACGAAATAATTCCGGGAACCAAGCTTAACCCAGAAGAAAAAAGCAAGGAAGGGTTTGGATGCGAGAGGGAAAAAAAAGGGCAAAGGTGCCCGCCGCAGACAAAGAAGGGGAAATTCCGAGGACAGTTTTAGAGAGAAAGCTGCCATCGAAAGGACGAACAGAACCAGAAATTAAGAGAAAAGCGAGAAAAGGCCCATCACCGGAGGTCGCAGGGATGAT
>Ga0179591_1357785_pt1 | contig 12853 bp, 13 predicted proteins | sample CZOMad2_1_08_16f_FD_182891 | JGI IMG/M metagenome (GOLD analysis project Ga0179591, IMG submission 182891) | Vadose zone soil fungal communities from Angelo Coast Range Reserve, California, USA - CZOMad2_1_08_16fungal (PacBio error correction) | ecosystem: Environmental > Terrestrial > Soil >...
TGGGGGAAAGGGATGGAGAACTGAGCCGCTTTATTCAGAATCTCACGTTAGCAAGACCAAAAGCAACGGCGGCCTGTAAAAGGTCGGACCGTGTGACTCTGTAAACGCTGCTGCAATCGCGGAGAGTGGGACGAAGAGAAGGGGGCCCCCGACGTTCTATTGTTCGAGGGACTGTAACTGCGGCTGCTGGTGTTCGGCCGGCAGGGCTGGGTCTATAATGCGGAATGTGTAAGGAAGAGGGGGGGGGGTACTACCGAATGGAAAATGCCGTGACGTTTGGTCGCAATCCGGACTTGACTGGCGAGACGTTGTCGTTATTAAACTGGGGGGGCAACGGGAAAAACCGATTCATAATAGCTGGATTAATATGATGTAGGAAGGGGAAAGAGAAGATGGTTCGACTACGACCGCAGGCAGACGGTAAGAAAATGAAAAGTCCGGGAACTAATTTCAAAACTAATAAGCAAAGGAAAAACACCAGAATGATTAGAAAAGGTTAACCCAGACGGAGAGTCGACCCTAGACCCTAACGTAAGACACAAAACGGAGCTTACCCAACGTTTCTGACAAGTCGGAAGCGCAGCTTATGCAGGGAGACGAGGGATAAGGGAGTGATGGCCGACTATTCACGAAATAAGAAAGACCTCTGCGAGGGGAAAAACCGTGCATGAATGGCTTAAAACCAGGGCCGGAGATAATATTTCCCCCGGTGCGGGGCGAATCGCTCTTGCGAAGAACAAAACGGATTAATAAAAACCCCAGTACTCCGCACTAAGTCAGCCTATGAAAACCAAGAGGAGAGAACAGCTGTAGAAAGTTCTGACCGACCTCGGCACTAAAGGCAGCCTTGTGCAGGGCGTCCACCGAAGAAGACCGTCTCTACAAGGCCGCAGAAAAAAAACCGACTACCAAAGAGGGGTCACACTATTCGAAAGCGAGAAGGAAGCCCATAATGGCCGTGTTCCCTTCGTAGAAAGAAGATAACATCGAAAACTCGAAGACGGTAGGTCCTTGGGGGGGGAGAAAAAAAATGAAGAAAGTGATGGCTCTTCTCACATTCCGCCAAGTTAAACGATTGGGAGGAGAGGCTCGTAGAGGTTCAGAGGAAGCTTGGGTAGAACGCTTCATGAGTCGACCGAGAAAAAAAAAAACATTGGGAAGGAAGTAAAGAACCCTTCAACGAATCCTGCAATTGACGGGGGCATAACCCGCTCGAAAGTAATTCGGGAGAAGCTAAAGAAAAGGGAAAGAAGGGGGAAGGAATGGGCTTTCTCGAACAGGCCTGAGCAGGCGCGAAATCAACCGCTCAGAGTTGGGCACCTGCTTTGGGGTTTGGACGTTTTGACAAAGACGAAGGGGAGCAACCGAGAGAGAATCCTATTTGCTACAGAAAAAATGGAGCGCCGAGGTGGGCAAAAACCCAAAGAGGGTAAGGGGAAAAAAAGGTGTACAGAGCTATCGTGATTGAGGAAGAAAAACGAAACCAGACAAACATTGACGGTTAAGTAATACTGCCACACGGATAAAGAAATCGATCTGGGCGGAGAATAAATGGGAAAATGGGTAGTCAGCTCAATCGGGGGTTCCACCAGGAAAAACACCTGGATTAAAGGCAACCTCGGTGACGACCGGGCGAAAAAGGCGGGAGAGAAAGGGTGGGTCTTAACGATTTCGCCAAGGGAGGGGTGGTTCTGAGCACACTGCCCGGGAAGATTACGGTATTCAAACGAAGAAAGGCGTCTAAACTCAAGGGGCCGTATTGGACGAATCTCCCAACCTGGTGTGTCAAAGGGCTGGCTAACAAAGGCGGTGAAAAATGGGTATCAAGGAAAAATGGTTAAGCAACAGCTTACCTTATTCTATACAAGCACCCGTTTGTTGCAAAGCGTGAATATGGCACTCGAGGGACACTCGTGTCTTGCCGGGTAGGGTTTACGGAAACTTGTGGGGCTAAGGAGGAAGAACAGCATAAGGCTTAATGTTTTGCCGTGGCCCGGCAGACTCAGCGGGGGATTAATGACCAAACCCTTGGAGTTCATCACGGCACGAACCTGTCGAGAGCACAGGTTCACAAAAGAGGACAGTGACGGGAAGGGGGGGCACGGGGCTTGTTCTTGTGGACGTATTACGGTGCAGAAAGCCAATCAATACGCAAAATACTCAAGTTGCATCAAAGGACCGTACCGGTGGGCGGGTCAAAGTGGGGCACTAAAGGGGAAGGAAGCTATAAATGAGGAAGCAAGGAGAAACTCACTGATGTCGTTTTCTTCTGTGTCTTTAAAGAACGAGGGTTGGCGGCACGTGCCGTCAATCAAGAAAACACGTCCCAAAAGAGGGGGAGACACCTGCGGGACCGTTTCGGGGGGGAGGTGCAGAGAATCTACGGCATTTAACTCATGTGGGTTTGGGGGAAGGGCGAGGACAGCTAAAAATGTTGTAAGCTTCGGAATGGATCCAGGGAAGGGCAGTAATTCAGAGGTGCAGGGTGCCGAGGGGAGGTCGAGAACGAGAGAGGTCACCTCGGCGCTTGGTGCGCTGCAATGACGCTGAGTGCTACGGACTGGGGAAAGGACTTAGAAGAGGATCAGCATTGAAAGAGAGTAGAAGATCAGCTAATCCTCTGGGTATTTAGAGGGACTCAAAAGAGAGCGGGACAACCGCGGAAACCCTCGCCGAGGATCCGAGGGGGGAAAATCGCGTTAGGATCATCATTAATAGGGAGCAGAGAACAAATAAGGAAGACGTAAGTAATCCAAGCCGCCGGAGAATGAGGATAGACGCGGTCGGCGACGGGAGAAAGGGGCGTCGGGAAAATCATAAAAAGGGGAAAAAAAACACAAAAATCGGTCTCAACAGGGCCAGAAGGAACAGAATCGCAATAGGCTGTCGATCCCACCTGGACCACTTTAACTCGGAGAACTAGGGAAAATAGGAGAATAAGGAAGGAAGACCATACGTGTCTTTTCAGATACCCTCCAAAACCCGAAGAGGTCAAACAACGAGAGGAAGGATAAGACTTAATATTTCCACTTCCGGATCGGATTGGGGGGGGAAGGGCCGGAGGTAGAGTGGGACTAGGACCAAAGTTTAAATTTGTTTGTCAACTTGCCGGAAAAGAATAGAAATTCGAAGGTGCTTTGGTTCTGAGAGAGCATGATAATTCTTTTAACTGGTTAGTGAACCGAGCCAAGGTAAACGATTTCTGCTCGGGGAAGGATCCTCCATTCCATCCTTAGCCAAACACACAAACCTATATTTGGTTCCTATAGAGGAATATTTGTTAGGGGGAGAAAAAATGAACGAGTTAAGATGCTGTAACAGAGGCATATTTTTCCAGACGCTAAAGAGCTCCGTTCTGGTTGCCGCCCAAGGCGTGGGATCCTGTGCGGCAATTGGCGGAGGTCACGAACGAACAACATGGCAACCTCAAAACACCAAACCCGCAGGCGGTGATAGCATGATGGCCGCGGGAGAGACTCCGTGCAAAGCGCTAAGTTCGGAAATTAAAGGCCACTAGAAACCGCAACCAAGTAGGCGCCTGTGTCCTTGGTAGGGGTCCATTCCGTATACGACGTCCCCAACGAAAGACCCGAGAAGTACCTGCAGATCGGGGAGAAAAAATATGTAACCGACCCAAAGATCAACATTCACCGGGACATACATAGGACATCTAGACCCAACCGCCCAGGGTGAGCACGCTCGGAAAACGGAGGCGGGTGGCGGGGGGTTTCACAAAAACGAAGCAAAAAATTCTTGAGACAGTGGCTTCAATGAAACGGAGGTTGAAATTAACGACAAGTGGACTTGAACCGCATTGTGGTGAATACTCGAAGGGAGTTTCCATTCAGTTTGGTTTACTCAGGAATGGTGGGAAGAATTGTGCATGCCTATGAGGAAGGGGGCAACCTCTCATGAACCCCTTCGGGGGCAATTATGAGTCCACGAGTCACGGCCGACGCTCGCACCCAGCGGTTATTAGATCCGGCTTTGGTGTGACTAGAAGTGTGGCCGATTGCTATTGGGGTGAGGGAGGGAGCGAGAAGCGGAGAACGGGGGGGGGGGGGGAGTTAGAGCTTGAGCAAGAGGGATAGGGGAAGCGAAATGTAAGGAAAATAGCAGGGGAAGGGTAGAAGGGTGAGGGGACGCGAGGGGGGTGGATGGGGGGCTAACGAGGAAGGAGGAGAGTCCTGGGTGCGGGGAGGGGCCCGGGTGGAGTGAGGCGCCTGGATCTCATTGGGCTCACGAGTGCGAAGGCCAGGCGGACGAGTGGAGAGCAGCGGCGTCCTCAGGCGGGTAGGACGGTTGCACCCAGTGGTTCCTGATTAGACTTTGCTAAGTCACTGCCAGTTTTCGGACTCTTTGTGATTGGTGATTATCTTCGGTGGGTTGTCGGTTTGTTCTGAGGCAGGGCGAGTAAGTTAATGGATGGTAGGTGCGTACATTAGGAAACGGGGGATAGGGCAGGGGAAGTGAGAGGGAGGGATGATCAGGGGGGAGGCTAACAGACATTATCGCGGTAAGGAGGGAGGGCGAGGTGGCCTATGGAGCGGTCGCGCGGAGGGAACGCGAACTGACATCCGGCCCGGGGGTGGGGTGGAAAAGGATAGACAAGGCAGCTTGGGAGCCAGGGGACGGGGGTCGAGTAGGCGTAGGTCTAGCCGGAATAAGTAATCGTCGGGGAGGGCGTACTAGGCCGGGGTGGAGAGGGAAGGTCCCTGAACGTGGGAGGTTTTCAGCGTGGGGAACGTGAGTCTAGTGGGACGGGGGAAAGGGAGGGGGGTAGGGGAGGAGTTTGAGGAGGGAGATTTAAGGTTCTATCTAGGGGGGAAGACCTCCTACTCCCGAAAGCTGCGCTGTCTGGAAGAGGCGGATTGTGGCGGAGAGGCTTGAAGACAAAGGGGGGGAGAAGTAGGGTGGTGAAGCCCGGGGATTATCTGGCATTGGGGTTCCTTCCAAGGTGATGTGGTATCGAGGGAGGCCGCGCCGACCGAGAGACGAGAGGAGTTGTGGCCCAATTGCATAGTGGCGGCCGCGGCGGAACAAGTAGTGGGGTGGGGCGGTGGGAGGTGACTCGCCTGGACGTAGGGAAGATTGGGTCCCCAAGTACAAAGAGGGAGGGATTGTCTTTTAGGCAGGGGGGGGGGGAGACGTGAGGGGATGAGGGGGTGACTGATTAAGTTCCTCGTTGGGGTAACATTTCCCACCCGCGGGTTAGGTTAAGCAGCTTGTCTGCTGGTATCGGGCTGGGGGGACGGGTTCGCGGTGGGGATATCAGTCAGGCGACGCCTGTGGAAGGGAGTTTGGAAGGGGTCCGACCCCGAAGGGGGGTTTACCGGCGTTCTCTAAACCGCATTGAGGAAGGGGGTGCGGAGGGGGCCAATATTGCAGTGTGGAGGGAGCAAAGGGGGAGAGAAGGGTCGGGATCGTGGAGGTGGGCTCTTGTGGGGATAGGGATGTTTTGCCTGGGAAGCAGGAAGGAATCTGGGGAGCCTCAGTCGCCTTAGCTCTTCGAGGGGAGATTCGGGTAGTTAAAGTGAAGGGTGTGAGAGGCGAAAATCATTGGGGTCTTTATTCTAAGGAACCTTAAGTGGGTTAAGAGAAGGTGTCTGACTCGAACAAAGGAGATTGGGGGGTCTGAAGCTTTCAGAAGAACAATGGGGGGATAGGTGGGTGCTGTCGTCTACCAAAAAGGAGTTCAGACAGAATTGATCAATTTGAAGTGAGTAGGATGGTGGCCCACGGGAATGGGTAGTGACTAAACCAAAAATCCGTTGAAGGTAGTATAGGCACCGAAGTTCGAAAGAACATGAATCCGCGTAGGTCACGCACTAATAAAGAAAGTAAGGGTGTTTGGCGGAAGCCAATAGTTGAGGAATATGCAAGAAGTGTTCAAAGATGGCGAGCATGTTCAAAGCAGAACGTTTTAAAAGAAAGACCCAGTACACTGCGAGTTGGGGGTTGGGGGAGACCGGCGGACTACCCGATGACGCATGTGGGGGGGGGGTGACGCTTCTTCGCAAAGGATGAAAACATCGTTGGTAAACTTAGGCGTCGGAACCACATACCAAGGCAACATGGCAACTGCAAGCGAATTGGAATTAATTAAAACACCCGAAAAAGAGCGAACCCTGGCCGGTGAGAGGCTGACGGTGAGTATCCAACGGAAGGCTTCTTGGAGGGACCACGCCCGGGGAATCTTCTGAATAGGAGGAAAGAACAGGAGAGTCCTCGCTTAAGCTTTAACTAAAGGGATTCGTCTGTGAAGGGAATACATTCACCAGGGGTGGGGAAACGACACAAGGGAAGCGAGGGGGAAACTCCAGAGATTCATGTCTCGGGACAACGCTCATAGAAAGTAGTGCCAAAAGAAACCGTTGCGGAAGGTGTTGGAAAAAAGGGAACTGGTGTGGAGCAAAGCATCAGTTCTTCAGGCCTGGACAAAAAAACCAACAGTGATCGTGAATTGCGAAATGCAGGAAGTGTCTTTCTATACTTTCGAGTTGGACGAAAGGAAAACGGCTCGTAGTCCACCTTCGGACTCGGGCCGCTCAGAAGGAGGGGGGTAGGTTGGTTTTGGACGCCTGGCTAAAATGTCCGGGAGATGGAGTTTCCTAGGAAAAGTGGTGGTCAAACTTCAGCTAGGGGGAGAGAGGCAAGGAGCTGGGTTTCGAATGGTACCTCTTTCATAGAGAGATGGTTTCCCACCTCAGGGTAAAGCGGGACGGCTAGGCTTAGTATTTTTGCGGAGGAGGTTATTGAACATGGGTCATCGCTCCTAAGAGAGGAGATTATCAGGCCAAGGGGGCAAGGGGAAATCTGTTTTACGAGGCTACTTGAGGTTCCTAAATCATAGTGGGAGGGGGCACGCAAAAATTCCAGCGCGTAGGAACTACGCCCTGGCAAATAACAAAGGTCAAAGGCCCCACAAGGCGGGCCCTACAAACACGCTAGCTAGGGCCGCCTCAAGGTAGTACGACCTTGTTCCAGGGTCGAAAGGAAGAGGGGGGACAATACTAGGTTGAGGGGATGAGGAGAAGGAGGGGGGTTAGGGGGGCCTGGTCGGTCAGAAGGATGGCTAAGAGAGGACGAAACACAGTTGGGAAAAAAAATGAAATTTACGATTCCTTTTGCGGCCGGTGTCGTTCTAGGGGAATGTATGGACACTAGGAGTACGGAGTTAGTACTAAAAATTATGTCGTCAAGGCCACTTGCGAGGAAAATAAGAGGTCGGACCAGCCGATAGTTTTAAACCTGGTTAGGGTGCCCACATATGAGTCATCAGCCAAAGGAGACATTAAAGTACAAAGTGTCGAGAAACTGAGCAAAGAAGAGCAAATGACGAGCGGACACTATCGTCTTAAAACATAGAATGGGTTCAAGTAAGCCTGCTACAAGACCTCGAGGTCCGGGGGGCGGACAAACACGACAAAACCTAAACACAATACTCAGCAGTATCGGTCCACTCACCATGACACCGGTACTGGGTGGTCGGAAAATTCGCTGCGAAGGACTCCTCTGGTTGGCCAAGAGAGGCAGGGTGTTCTCGAGGGAAACCGTGAGGCACGCCTGTCAAAGTAAACCAGTGCACAGAAAGGCGCCCTTAAAGGCAACGTCATAACATTTGGTTGTCCAGGCTAAAAGGAAATCAGCGGGGAAGCCATCGCAACGTTCAAACAAAGCGCGTATCTAACAACAAAGGGAGGAGAATGAGTTTTTATTGAATTAAGCGCGGATTCGATCTCCTGTAGAGGGGAGAGAAAGGCACAATCGTTTATTGAAGTCCGTTCTGCACGTCACTGGGGGGGGGGGGAAATACGTTTATCAACCGTCAAGCGGCGGTATCACGGATTTCCAAAAAAAGGTGACGCTGTCTGGGTGGGCCGTGGACTGAGGATAGGCGGTAGAAAATTGTCGGGTTAGGAGGGGAGGGACGGAAGTTCGAGGGGGAGGGGGGGACTGGAGCAGGAAGAAATGGAATGAGGAATGGTTTTTTTACTCAGGGGTAATGTAAGGCAAAGGGAGAGGGGGGGGGTACAAGCGGACTGTCATGGAGAAGCCGGAGGTGACTCGAAGTGGGCACCCCCCCTTATTCCCTCATCAGGCTGATTTCGTAGGGGAAGGGGAGCATGCAGAGTGAAACGATGTCCCGAGAAGATGTTCACCTCAGAAGCGATGGTAGAAATTAAAACTATTCTTAACACAAGGAACACCATATTAGTGAAAATTTCCCAGAAAAGGCTAAATTAAGCGTACTACGCGCAGAACCCCGGAAAAGGCAAATGCAATTCTCTTAGCGCTAACGGCCGGAAAAAGCTGACGAGCCAGAGGGGGACTCTCGCGGGGAAAGGCCGCTTCTGTAAGACTGGAGTTTGGAAAGCGACAACCCGCAGGAAACTGTTAAGTGACTTTCGTACAGGACGACGACTAAGATTTAAAAGAAAAGCAAAGGGGCAATCTACTGAGGTGATACAAAGGAATAAGAAAGAAAGGAACATTAAGAGAAAGGAAGGCCACGGAAAGATTAAACCCCGGGTAGCGCGAAAAACTCTTATGATCACCATTCGACGGGAGAAGGGACCGAACAAGAGGAAGTTTCCCTGTGCCGAAGGGGACAGCTCCATCCAGGACACCGGCAGACCAGGCGCGACCAGCCGCACTGCACGCCTCCTCCCCATCGTAACGGAATGAAAGGAGGAATACCGCCTCGCCCCATTCGGCGGGCGGGGACACTCTGCAAAGAAGTCGAAGAAACAATTAAGAATCGCAATTGGAACGAGCTTTCGAGAGAGAGAGGAGCTGATTCAAGGGAAGAAGGTAAAGTCGGACCACGGGAGGGGGAAACGAAAGCTCGGATTGTAGAACGTTGAGGGAAGGACACCGGCGAAACAAATCCGAGCGGGTGCAGAAAGTCTGCAAGAAAAAACACTCATGGGGCGTCGGACATCCAGGGGTCCGAAGCATGGGAGAGAACCGCGGGTCGCTGACATAGCGGAAGTCAGCCTTTTCCTTTCCGAAGGAAGAAGGGATTCTTCGTCGACAAGTAGAGAAAAAGCTCCAGTGGTACTAGGAGAATAGGGAAATTTGCCCGTGTTCAAAAAATGGAAAAGGGAGTTGTGATGTACGTTGCCGACGGGAACGCCCCAAGGATGCTTTTTCTAATAACCGAAAAAATGAGGGAGGTCGGTGAAGATTTAAAAACACACCTCGGTTCTGTTTACGCGTTTGGAAAGCGCCGGGAGGAAGAGGTAGCGAGGACATTCTCACTACGGCACGACCAAGGCCCAAAGGGACTAAGTTAGGTTATCTAACTGGGAGGAAGGGGTCAATGCTACTACAGCAAAAGAGGGGTGGATAACGGAGGCGTGGGCACGCATTCCCTACTCCGGGGGAAGTGACCTCTGGTGTTATATGGACGAGCATGAGCTAGCGCCAGTTTGTTGGGAACCATACAAATGAGGTAAGGGACTCAGCTGGGGTGCTCGGGTGACATGTTCAAAGGGGGGAAATGACCTTCATATACCGAAAGAGCAGGAGGACGGGGGGCCTAGTTACACATTCGCAGCCGCTGGGCCGTGAGGGGGGGAAAATGGATATGGGATCCAGGAAAAGTGGGGGGGGGGAAATCTGACCTAAGAGACGCATGCACCTGTTTGAACGCAGTGAGGGCCAAGAAGAGGAGGCAGAGGGGGCACTCGGTGTACGAAAGGCAGCTGCGTGGGGTGGCACCAAGGGGGGGGTAGGGCCAGACATTAAGGAGGGGTGGAGGAAAAGGGTACCGGCGAAACCTGGCGTAGGTCGCCCAAAAAGGAGGTGTCATACGAAACTTGGACTAGAAAGGACATTCCAACTTGAAATCAGTTTGGGGGTCACGTGCAGTATTCGGTGAGGGCGATGATACTTGCAAAGTGAAATCCAAGTCTGAGCTAAAGAAAGGGGCGCAAGACATTCTCTGGCCCCTACACTAGGAGTATTAATTATTAGCTCCGTAAGGGGCATGGCAGCTACTATCGCCCTGATATGTGTAAAGTAGAAGCATTTGGTACAACGGTTCCCTTTCTACTGGAAATGGCATCAGTGCCGTGTGCCGCGACGGTTCGGGAGGGTCGCAAGCGAACACGGAGGGGGCCGAGAAGGAAGTGCCAACACTGACCGTTTCGGAGGAGGAGAAGGGATCAGACGGCGGGGAAAGAATTGGGGTTGGGAGGGGCGTTCAGGAAGTCCCCTCTACCCCATGAGAGTGAGTTCCGAGGAAAGGCATTTCGGGGTATAAAGGGGGAAAAAGTCATGGAAAGGTCTATCGGTGATCCGGGTGTTATGGTTGATGAAGAGAGGAATTTGCAAGAGGAAGCTTGACAGGGTATCGGCCGGGACGTCCTGGCAAGATCGGAAGGAGTACGGACTGCCGGGTAAGGCGGGCCTCGATAGCTCTGCGTCGATAAGCTCGAGCGCGGCGGAAAAGATAATATCTTGTGTGTGTCAGGGGCAGGACGTCGGTATAGCCGCCCATTTTGCGAAAACAGGAACCATCAGGGGGGGGTACCCAAAGGGAAAAGCTTAGCGGGGTTTACACGCATTTAAAAATGTATGGGAAAGCAAAAAATGAGCTTTTCAGAAAGAAAATAAATCATACCTTGTTGGGGACTCCGCTGCGGGACCTCTTTGGAGGTATACGCGCAGGTAAGGGCTTCTTTAAAAAGCTCAAGAACAAGAGACCAAGAACTAAGGTATTACATCCAAAAAAGGAAATCCCTAGGGCATGTGCAGTAGGCTTGGGAGCCGAGGAAAGTTAACTCGGACTGAACTGGATACGGAACGGAGGGGGCATCCATTACGGATCGTCGAAGACGAGGCAAAAAGGGACTCTATACGTAGAACACATGAGGAAAAATTCCGAGGGGGGGGGAGGACTGGGGGGGGGTATTGCCCCTAGAGAATGAGGAAAAATGGAGTAAGCGATGTCGTTCTTGTAAGGGAACAACCCAAAAGGCGACGGAATGGCGCCGGCGGGATCGCAGTACCTGGGAGCCTTTTTCAAAGTGGGATGTTGACCCGACAAAAAAGGAAAACGGAACACCCACAGCGAGCCCGACGATGAGCAGGAAAACAACAAAGAAGATGGAGTTCAGAAAGGAGAAATTATTGTGGATGTGAGGACTATTCATCTGAGGCTCCTCTAGTCACCACCGCGGGGTTTGACAAAAAGGGCGGCGCAAAAAGTTGCAGCTAACGAAAGAAAAACACCCCCCAGCTTAAAGGGGAAGCGACTGAAAGAAGCTGAGGTAAAAAGCGAAACTCAAGGTCGTAAGGAAGAAACCAAGAATAGACCATAATAAAAGTAGGAGACAGTCCGATGCCTTCGACGACTAGAAGAGAATGCAAGAGGGGGGTAAAGAGCCTGACCATGAGGAAACCACCAAATCACCGAGTTGACGTATTTCGCCCAGCGGCGAAAAAAAAGAAGGGGGGGGAGGGGTACGGGGATTTCACGAAAGCTCCCCCCGACGTGAACCGTCTGATAAATCTGCTGCGAAACTCCAACCCCACGGAAAAAGCAGGCCTCGCTAAAGGGACCGTAAGGTTGGTCGCTTCGCGAAGCAACGCGCAGAAAGGGAACTGCTGCAACCACGTACGAAAAACAACAAGATGTCAACCACTTTTTCGAAGGCAGTTCCGGGGGGAACTCGGAAAAGAGGAACGCTGATCGACACCAAAAAGTCACGGTCCTTAAGGGTGGAATCAGGGGGGGAGAGAAACGTGCCGTGCGGGAGGATTTGCCTATCGCTTGTGTGCTTGCAGGAGGGAGGGGAGCCCCAAGAGAATGCCCAAATGCGCAAATCAAAATGCAAATGGCAAAGGACTCGCCACCCTAACGTTTTGCCGATGAACTGAATTGGGGGGGAGGAAGAAAAAAGGGAACAACAGCTGGCCCGAACGCAACCCCTTGACAAGGATAGCCGTGAGAAGCCATTGGAAAACACAAAAAGTGGCCGTAACCAAGCCTCCCCAAAGGGGGGCAACCAGCTCCCCTATCTGCGAAAAAAAAGGGGAAGGCTTGTCCTAGGGCAGTCATCGGGGACCCAGGGTCCTATCAACATTACATCGCCAGCCCCGAAACCAACCAGGCGGTCAGGGGGAGGGGGAGGGGAAAAATCGGCACCCCCTTATGGGCGCTGGACAGGTATAGGGAATCCCGAGAGTTAAATCGGAGGGGGGGAGAGTGCTACAAACCACGAGGGGGTCTAAACGGTTTTTCATAAACAGGGGGGGAAGGTCATCCAACCGAGGTCCAGCCTTCGGTGAAAGGAAGGCTCTGGGGAACATGGCACGGGACAAGAAACAAAACGTCCTTTTCACAAAAATTATACCTGGGAAAAAATGAGACAAACCGGAAGCCCTTATGTAAAATACTAAAAGCCCCAGGGGGGGGGGTCGAAAGAAGGTGGGTGGGGGGAACACAAAGTTGCGCATCTAATCTACTGTTCACCCACGTGGAAAAAACCACACCGAGTGGGGGGGTTTCACCATATGGTCACACTACCTAAGCAGGGTGCGGAATTATCGTCCAATAGTCGTCGTGGAGTAAGTGAGGGAACGACATAACCCCAAATAGCTGAGAAGGAAAATAGGCAGAAAGGGTCCTGCAGGACTGAACGAGGCCGCCTGAGCTGTTAAGGAACGACTTGACTCCAGAGACAAACCTTCTTCATAGACCCGTGGGGGGAAAGGAGGAATGCGAAGACAGAACTTAGTACGACAGCGGGCGAAAATTCAACGAAAAGAGTGCAACGGGGAAGTTGCCTACTTACTGGAGGCCTCCGGGTCGCGGAAAGGGGAAGAGAGAAGGGAATCAAAT
>Ga0179591_1492814_pt1 | contig 12852 bp, 11 predicted proteins | sample CZOMad2_1_08_16f_FD_182891 | JGI IMG/M metagenome (GOLD analysis project Ga0179591, IMG submission 182891) | Vadose zone soil fungal communities from Angelo Coast Range Reserve, California, USA - CZOMad2_1_08_16fungal (PacBio error correction) | ecosystem: Environmental > Terrestrial > Soil >...
GTGGCGCGCGCCGCCGGGCGGCGCGCTCGGCGCGCGCACCGCCGAGATCCTCGCGACGCTGCGCGCGGGCGCCGAGGCCCCGGAAGGCAATCGCTGCGCTGTCCGCGCTCCCGCTGCGCTCGCCGGCGTGGCCATGCCTGATGTTTCAGTCGGCCTGCTGATCGCCAATCGCGGCGAGAATCGCCTGCCGGGTCTCGCACGGCGCGGCGGCCTCGGCATCCAACAAAGCATCGCCGTGTACTCGACGGGCCGCCCTGTGCAGGCGCGCCACGTGCGCCTCGCGGACGATTCGTGGCACCTCGGCGGCGCGGCGCCGCGCGACAGCTACCTGTCGATCGAGCGGCTCCGCGCGTTGCCGCGCGCGCCGCGCACGACGAGGCCTCCACCCCCCCGGCTACTGCTTCCTTGTCGGAGCGCGCCGAGTTCCCGGCGCGTGCGCGGCGGCGGCATCGCCTTCGTCGGGGGCCGCCGGCGGCCGCGATGGCGGCGATGGCCTCGAGCGCGCGGCCAAGGAGCATTGCGCCGCGCCGCGTCCGGTTCTGCCCGTGCTAACCCGCAGCGCTCAGGTCTGGCTCTGGCCGAACTCGAGGCCGATGCGCCACAAGTCGCTTTCCGCTTAATCTCAAGCCGAGCGGCGGCGGCGGCGGCAAGGTCATGCATATGTCGCGGGCCGCGGGCCGAACTCGCGCTCGCCGCGGCGCTCGTGAGCGGGCTGCGGTTTGGCCGAAAGCGCCTTCGCCATCCCGCTCTGCTAGCTCGAGCGCTACTGCCGGCGGTGGCCGCGCCAACGCGAGGTGCAGTGCCTGTGCGACGCGCACGGCCGGTGGCTCTGCAACTCTTGACGCGCGACTGCTCGGCTGCAGCGCGGCGCCACCAGCTGATCGAGGAAGCGCCGCGCCCGGGGATCCCCGGCGGACGTGCGCGCGCGGCTGCAAGACGGGGCCTCGCCGTCGCGCGCGCGGTCGGCTACGTCAATCCGGGCACGATCGAGTTCCTCACGGCGCCGACGACGAGTTCGTGGTTCATGGAGATGAACCGCGCCTGCATGTCGAGCACGGCGTGACCGAGCATGTGCTCGGCCTCATACCTCGTCCGAGTGACTGCGCATCGTGCCGCCGGCCGAGGCGCTGTCCCTTCGGCAGGACGCGCGTCGTGGCGCGCGGCCGGACGCGATCCGAGGCGCGCCATCTTTTGCCGAGACCCCGCCGACGGCTTCGCTCGAGCGCCGACGCCTCCCCACCTTCCGGCGCGAACGCGGTACCTGCCGTGCGCGTCGACTCGGCCCTTCGAGGCGGCGATTGAGGTCCGAGCCACTACGATTCCCTGCTCGGCAAGTTGATCGGCGCGGGCCGACCGGGCATCAGCGTGCGCGCGCTGTCGCATGAGGCCTTGCCGAGCTTCGGTTGGTCGGCGTCGCGACCCCATGCCGCTGGCTCGCAGCGCGCGCCCGATGGAGCCGCTTTTCGCGCGGCGGCGCCCTCAAGACACCGCCGTTTCGACACCACGCGGCGCGCTGATCGAGCCGGCCGCACCGCCTCCCTCCGAGCTCGCGGCCGCGGGCACTCGCGATCCGGGCACCTCCCCGACGGGCGCGAGCCGCCGAGTCCTCGCCGTGGGACGCGCGCGAATGCGTTTCCGGCTCAACCTGCCCTCGCCCGCGCGCAGGCCTGGCTGATCCGCTGCGGGAGCGCGACTATCCACCGAGGTGGTGCGTGCGGGCGCCGCTGGTGCGTGCGGGCGCTCGTCGCGGTGCGTATTAGAGTGGCGCGCGCGCTGGCCCGAGGTCTCGAGCTCTGCGACCGGCACCGCGCGCTCGCGCCTTGCCGTTTTCCGCCGCGGTTGACCGGCTGAGCCTGTGGGCGCGGCGCCGACGGCTCGACTTCCTGATCGTCGCCGACCGCGGCAAGCAGCGTCGATGCGCTCTAGGCGGACCCCCACGCCGGCAGCTGATCGCGCGCGCCTGCCGGGCACCGTGGTCGACGTGCCCGTCGCGTCGCGATCGCGTGGCGGCGGGGCGCGACGCCTGATGGGTGCTCGAGGCGATAAGATGGCTACGCGGTTGCTCGCGCCGCGCGCCGGCACCGTGACGCGCTCTTGTTTGCGCATGTCGCCGCTTCGCCGATGGCTCGACGCTGTCGAGTTGAAGCGAAGCCCCGGCGCGGCGCGAACCCCCCTCAGCCGGCATATCGCCGCCGTCGGATGCCGCGTTCGATGTCCGCGCCCGCGGGCTCTGCGCTGTCGCTCGCCTGCGCGACCCTGCCCGATGCCCGCGGTGCTGATCGAGGGCTTGCACCGGCCGACGAGGCAGCTCTTGCATTGTCTTGCTCGCTTCGCCTTCTCTGTCTCTAGCTCGTTCTGTTCCTTGCGCTTCGCTGATGCGTCGACGTCGCTTGCAACTCCCCCTCGCGTCTCTTAACCTCTGTCCTTCTCCATCGCTGCCTTCTGCTCGGCTGTCGGGCGCTTAACCTCTCGAGGCCGGCGCGCGGCCGGCGATTTCGCGGTCGCGGGACGTTGGCCGCGAGGTGCACTGCTGGATCGTGCTGGCCGCCGCTGCCGCGCTGGCTGGCGGTGCTCCACGACGGCACGGGCGGCGCGCGGGTTCGTGTTCGCGTCTCTCGCCGAGGCTATCGCGCCTCGGCGCGGCGGCGCGGCGGCCGGCGGCGCGCCGCGTTGCCCGCCACGCTTGAGCGTGCGGCTGGGCCCGCGCTGGCGCGGTGACGAAGCCATTCCGCTCATCAGGTTTTCGCGCCTCTCCATTCGCAGGACTGTCGCTCGAGCGCACCGGACCGGGCGATCGAGCGGTCCGGCCCACGAGCAGCGGTTTTCTTTGCATCACGGGCCTGCCGGCGACGATTCCGCCTCTACCGGGCGTGCTGCTCGATCTGCTGCCGGCTCTTCGCGCTTGACCCCGCGCAGCTTGCGCCTCTGTGGGGGAGGGGGGGGGGGGGGTGGCGTCAAGAATTTTTCAATGAGAGAAAAGGCGCCCGAGAACCCGAACTCTTACCGCGGCTGGTTCCCGCTTCAGCCCGGCAACCTCACCGCCAGGGAATGCATCACCCGGCCCGGACTTGGCCCTACGTCGGCGCGCTCGTCGCGACGACGATCCGCTGTGCGAGCCGGACGCCGCACCGGAATCGCGCACTGTGCCGTCTGGCACGATTCGGCGCGGCCTGTTTACGCGACCTTGAGCCGTAGCGAGGCGCTGGCTGCGGCTCGCTCGCCCGCGCGCTCGGGCCTCAGATCACGATTTCGGAGGCCGCGTTCCTCCACGGCTCCTCGTACGGCTGCGGCTGCTGCGCAAACCCGGTCGGCGACGACCTCGGCGGCGGCGGCGCGGGACGAACGATCGCTCTGGCAGCTGCATGCGTTGATCGCGCTACGTGACGGCTGCGCCACCACACGTCGACCTTCTGTCCGTTCCTGACCGGCTCGCACAGGATTCGGTCGCCGGCTGCAAGGCGCGCCGCGCGACGGCGCATGGTGCGACGTGCCGCCGACAGAAGGCACGCTCCGCCGTCAACTTCCGTGCCGCTTGCCTCGAGCGCTGGATTCAAGGCGGGCGCATCCGCGCGACCGAGCACGCGTGCTTGGCACGAGGCGGAATCGCTTCTCGTGGCCGCCCCCCCCCCCCTATTTCCACGAGGCACTCGCCGATTCGCAGATCCTCGCCGCTGCCGAAACGACCCGCCGGCCGCGTTCGCGGCGCGCCGTTCCTGTACGCGACCTTCTCTGGGGCGAAACGATCACGCATTACTCCGGAGGTCCCGGCATTCTTTAGTTAAGTAAAGTTTCTATAATTTATAAACTACTGAAATTATTAGCGTTAAGGCTGTACCTATCCAAAATAGCTCTATATATTATATTTATATAATATCAGGTCTTAAGTCCATTTCTTAGAAAGGGTTAAGCTATAACTATATAGTAATTTTGCGCCTTATTAAGCTAATTACGTGCGACTAGTTTAGAATGAATCTTAATCTTACTAATACTCTATTAGGTACGTTCTTTAGTATTAATTTTATATGATTAGTATCATTACAGGAGGTATCTACTTTATAAACCTAATCGGCTAATCTAGTAGGCTAGGTATATAGCGGAGTTCTAGCGATTACGGCCTCAGCGAGTTATCATATCTTTTCTTCCGCCGCTATATGAAAGTACTACCTTTCTAAGTCTGCTATACCTCCTTAGGTATGGACTAGGTAGCCCCAGAGGCCCTTCGCCCTTAGCTAGGTTATAAAGATTTTATATAGCCTAGATTTAGCTCGACTAGATCTAATACCTAACCCCTATAGGTTTCTAATATATTTATTAGTACTCTTCCCCGATAGCTTTTAGAGCCCTTATCATAGCTTCCTACATCTCCTTCTGAAAGAAGATTGGTATAGGGCTCTTACTCTCTACCTAGGCCCGAGGGAAGCTCTAGCTATAGAGTTAGTGTTAGTACTATTAGCTCATACGGGTTTCCTAAGGCTTTAAGGCTTAAGTTAGTATGAGGTTAGATTACCGAAAGGTATGCCTGCTTTAAGATTATTGGCAAGTTTATATACCGCTACTATCTATTATAGGGTAGTCAGTCTTCGAGGAGGGTTTTAGTCAGGTCCCTAATAGGCGCGTTAGTATATTCCTTTAGCATTTCGACTTAGGGGAAGATCTTAGAGTTATATCTGCGCTTAATCTTCTAATTAGCCTAGTAGGGCTCAGAGGTGTTCTAGCTATTTTCTAGTAGTGTTATAACCGTTATAGAGAAGTCTCTATGTGTTCCTTAGCGTAACCGTAGGTATATAAAGTCTTTAAGCTCCTACGTACCTAGGTCTTGGGCTTATTTAGCCTCTTACCTAGTGTTATAAAGTGAGGATAGCACGATAATATATGCAGTAATACTATTAAGCTGATATAATAAACTAATGTACTAAGGTTTCAGACCGTTGCGTAGGAAAGAGGGAAGGAAACGGGAAGAAATAAGTATATATCGTTAACTTCGTTTCCTTTCGGTTAATATGTAAACTTAGAGATAGAATATCAATTTACGTCGTGGTCTAGCAGAATCTTAGCAGAATTTAGTAGGTTTTTAGCAGAATATAGAGCATGAATGTAGCAGATTGCCGTAGAGAACAAGCAATTGCTATCTTCATAGTCGGGTTCGTCTAATTAACTAGTGAGTAGAAATAGATATACGTATATTATAAAAACGCCCCTATAGTATTACTGCGGTTAAGTCGTCAATAGGCTAGTATCTAGGTATCAATAGTCAACAACATAAACACAACTAGTGTAGTAGGTTGCGCAATATATAGCTCTGGTTCAGTCTAAGAATTACTATAAGGAACTATCTAAAGTCGGGACTAAGGTCCTTAAATAACATAACCGTCCTCCTAATAACCTTCTTAGACGTAAGGTACTATACTCTATCTACTCTATTAACGGATTATATAGATTATATAGATTATATCGATCACACAGATTATATAGCTTTCACACGTGACCTCGGTTACCAATCTTGTTATATAGTTAACTGGTTCTATCCTAACCGTACGTTTATTATAACTAACTAGCTTCTTCTAACTCTCTCTAATAGTCGAATATGTACTTAAAAAGCGTCCGTAATACATCTCCCTCCTCTTTAGCTTTGTCCTTAAAGTTTTTTCCCTAATTTTTAAAAAATCTTTAAGTCTTTTACGAAAGGTATAAGTTCCGTCTAATTAATTTAGTTTAAGTATCGTTACTTATAATACCTAAAGATCCTCTATTTCTTTAACTACCTATTAGTCCTTATACCGTGGCTTTAATATTATTACTTAGTACGATTAGTCACTATCCTCTATATCTTATTATGCGAAAAGAGGGTTAGTTTATATTACGTTCGCGAGCCTTTATCTTAATAACCCTCTTTATTTTAGAGAGTATACTAAAGTAAATTATTTAATCGTCTTACGACGTTTGCTCTACTCTTCTAATGCTAAATAGATACGGTCCCTATTTTCCTTAATAGTCTTGAAGTACCCTTATTAATGATTCTACTCGGGTCCTATGTTTAATCTACTACTAAGAAACTTTAAAATAAGGCCTGGCGCTTACGTTAGTAGAGCTTTATTATTTTTCGCGATACTAATAGAGGCCACTATGCTTACCAGCGAGCTGCTAACGCCTAAGCGGCGGGCCCTAGAATCTCGTTTATTCTACTCTACTTATCTTTTGTATCTTAAAACGGTTTATAAAAAAAAGTTTATTTTACGGAGAAGAAACTTATCGAAATAGTGGTTAGAGTAACTTAGCATCAAAAGAATAGATTTTCCTCTAATAGGAAGGAAACACTCTAAGTAGTTTCGGCATCGTTCCTCCTAAGTCCCCCCCTTTAGGTAGCTTATTCTTTAGTAATCCTTCTTTATAATACTGCCGTACACCTATTTTGCCTCTAATACTCCGATACCTTTTCTTATAGCGTTCTTTAGGTTTTTAAGTAGCTCCTATAGTCTTAGTATCGCCTATCTACGAAACTTTATAACTATCGTTTTATATTATTTAAAATCTCCCTGATAATAATAATCCTTAAACTTACTAGTTGTCGTCTTCTGTTCCTCTATACATATGATATATTAGAGGACAAAGAAGAAAAGTTAAGTTTTAAGGATTATTATTATATGATATAATAATCAAATAGTATATAACGTTTGTAATAGTCTATAAAAGACTACCTATACACTTAAAAACTAAAGACCGCTATAAGAAAGGTATGGGAGTATTGAGAAAATAGGTTAGGCTATAATAAAGAAGGATCCTAAAAAAAGCTACCTCAGGGGGACTTAGGAGAACGATGCCTGAACTACTTAGATTTGTTTCCCTTCCTATAGAGAAATTATTCTTTATCGTAGTTCCCTAAACCTTATTCCTATAAGTTTCTCTCCTTAAAATAAACCTTTTTATAACCTTCTTAAGATAAAAAAGATAAGTAGATGTGATAACGAATCCTAGGGCCCGCCGTTGGGCGTTAGCAGCTCCGTTAGCTTTAGTGGGCCTCTTATTTAGTATCGCTAAAATAATACGCTCTACTAAAGAAGCCCAGCTTATTATTAAGTTTCTTAGTATGTAATTAAACCTAGGACCCTATATAAGTAATAGGGTACTTACAGACTATTAAGAAAATAGGACTGATATATTTAGCAGTATACGTATACAAACGGCGTAATACGATTAAATATTTACTTTGTAATCCTCTAAATATAAGAGGGTTATTAAAAAAGGGCTCGCTAACGTATATACTAACCCCGTCTTTCGGCATAATAAGATATAAGATATTAATAATCTTACGAATAATAATATTAGCCACGGTATCACCTAATAGGTATTAAAGAAATAGCGGATCTTTAGGTATTATAGTAACGATATTAACTAAATTAATTAGACGGACATGATACCTTTTAGTAAACGCTTACGATATTAGGAATCTTCAAAGGACAAAGCTAAAGAGGAGGGAGATGGATACGACGCTAAGTACAATATTTACGACTACTTTAGAGAAGATTGAAGAAGCTAGTTATTAATAACGTAACGGTCTATGATAGAACCAGTGAACTATATAACAAGTGGTACGCGAGTCACGTAGTGAATCTATATAATCTGTTTATCTATATAATCTATTAATCTATATACGCCGGAATATAGTAGTAGATATACGTACCTGACGTATAAAAGATTTCTTAGGAGTACGGTTATGTATTTAAAGGACTTAGTCCCTACTTTAGATAGTTCCTTATAGTAATTCTTTAGTAATATAACCAGAGCTACTCTGTGCGCAACACTCCACTAGTTGTGTTTATGTTGTTGACTATTCTATACCTATATACCAGCCTATTTGACGACTTAACCGAGTAACTCCTCGAAAGGTTGTCGTGACATATAACGTCTATCTAATTTCTACTAACTTAGTAATTGAATGCACCGACTAATAAGAGAGCAATTTGCTGTTCTCTACGGCATCGGCTACATTCTGCTCTATTCTGCTAACCTACTAAATTCTGCTAAGTTCTGCTAGGACCACTACTTAAATTAGATTCTACCTACTTACATATTAACTAAGTAACTAGTAACGAGATATCGATCTTCCCTTTTCCTTTACCCTCCCTTTCCTACGCAACGTCCTTAACCTTATTCATATTTATATATATAGCTTAATAGTATCTATTGGCTATTATACTCGTCGCTTATACTCACTTAGTACACAGGTAGACGGCTAAATAAGCCCTATACCTAGGTACGCTAGAGCTTAAATACCTCTTATATACCTACGTTTACTGCTAAGAAAACATAGATACTCTCCTATACTGTTATACCCCTACTAGAAAATATCTAGAACACTCTAGCCGAACATAGGCTAATTAGAAGCTTAAGCGCTAGTATAACTCTAAGATCTCCCTAAGCTAGAAATGCTAAAGGAATATACTAACGCGCCTAATTAGGGCCTGACTAAAACCCTCCTATACGAACTACTACCCTATAATTAGTATCGTAGCGGTTTATATGACGGCCTATAACTAAAGGCCCTACCCCTTTAGGTAATCTAACCAATTACTAACTTAAGACCTTAGCCTTATAGGAAAACCCGGATTAGCTCGAGTACGAACACTACCTTATGCGAGAGCTTCCCTAGGCCTCAGGTTCGAGAGTTAAAGCCCTATAACAATCTTCTTTAGAGGGATATAGGAAGCTCTTATAGGCTCTTACACTAAAAGCTATACTGGAAGGAGCTACTATAAATATATTATAAACCTCTAGGGTAGGTCTATATCTAGTAGATCTGAATCTAGGCTATATAAAATCTTTATAACCTAGCTAAGGCTAATGGCCTCCTAGGGCTACCTAGTACCTACCTAGAGGTATAAAGACTTTAGAAGGTATCTATATAGCGAGCGGAAAAGATATAGACTACTAGCTAACCTTTAATAGCCAAACTCCGCTATATACCTATGCCTAATAGTTAGACGATTAGGTTTATAAGTAATCACTCCTTTAAGATACTATAATCTAAATAAATACTAAAGAACGTACCTACTTAAGTATTAGTAGATTAAAGATTAAATCTCTAAACTAGATCGCACTGAAATTAGCTTTAATACGGAGCAAATTCCTATATAGTTAGAGCTATAACCCTTTCTAAGAAATGGACTTAAACCTGTATATTAATAATATAATAATAATAGAGTATTTTGGAAAGGATCATCTAACCGCTATAATTCAGCTAGTTTATAAACTTATAGAAACCTTTCACTAACTAATAGAATGCCGCGAACTCGACGTAACTCGTGATCGTCGCCCAGAGGAGTCGCCGTATCAGGAACGGCGCGAACGCGGCCGGCGGTCGATCGGCAGCGGGCGTATCTGCCATCGGCGCGTGCCTCGTGGAAATAGGCGATCGAAAGCGCGCCGCTCCGTGCCGAGCACGCGTATACTCGGTCGCGCGGATGCGCCCGCCGCTCCAGGCGCTCGAGCACGCGGCCGACGTTGACGGCGAGCGTGCCTTCTGCCGGCGGCACGCGCACCTGCGCGTCGCGGCGGCGCGCCTGCAGCCCGGCGACCGAATCCACGTGCGAGCAGGGCAGGGAAACCGGAGTCGACTGTTGCCGCGCCGCTCACGTAGCGGCGCTCACCGCCATGCAGCTGCCAGAGAGCTAGTCGTTCGTCCGCGCCGCCGCCGCGAGGTCGTCGCGTCCGGGTATCGCAGCAGCTCAGCGTCGAACCCGTGGCGAACGCGCATCGAAATAGCTGCTCGGGCACGCGCGGCGAGCGAAGCGCATCAGCTGGGGTGGTCCTCGCTGACGTCTCAAGGTCGCGGTAACAGGCCGCACCGACTCGTGCCAGCCCGGCAGCAGTGCGCGATCCGGTAGCGGCGTCGGCTCGCACAGCGATCGTCGTCGCGACCGAGCGCGCCGCCGTAGGCACTCCGGCCGAGTCGAATGCCTTCCTTGGCGGTAGGTTTGCCTGGGCCTGCATCGGAACCAGCCGCGGTAGACGGCGGTTCTCGGCGCGAACTTCTGCCGCCACAGCGCGCAGCTGCGGCGGGGTCAAGCGGCGAAGTAGCCCAGCAGTCGCGCCGCACGGCCGCGTCGATGCGGAATCGTCTTCCGGCAGGCCCTTGATGCAAAGAAACCGCTGCTCGTGCGGCCCCGCTCGAGCGCCCGTCGTGCGCTCGCGCGCCGTCCGTTCGAAATGAAGAGCGCGCCACCTCGATAGCGCAATGGCTTCGGTCAAGCGGCAGCCGCGGCCAGCCGCACGCTCATCGTGGCCTGCAAACGCGGCGCGCCGCCGGCCTCCGCGCCGCCCGCGCCGAGGCGCTGATAGGCCTCGTCGAGCGACTCAACACGAAGCGCGCCGGCCCTGCCGCTTGCCAGCTCGGGCGCCACCGTCCCAGCCAGCCGCAGCGAGTCGGCCAGCACGATCCGCGGTGCACCTCGCGGCCACGTCCTCGACCGCGAACTCGCCTGCCGCGCAGCCGTCCTCGAGCAGGTTCCGCGCCATCACTCCGAGCAGCCGGCGTATGGCGCCGGACGCGTTCGCGACGGCGCGGGGATGCCGCGACGTCGAGCATCGCGATCGCCCTCCCCGAAACTCGCTCGCGACGAGCTCGGCACCGCGCTCGCATGGCCCGAGCTTGCTCGTCGCCGTGCCGCCCTCGTCAGCCCGCGTGCATCGGCCGGGTTCCCTCAGCGACGGCCTCGCGCGCCGCTCGCGCGACCTCGCGCTGGCCTGCCGCCGGCGCGCTCATGGCGGCGGGGGTCGCGCCGTCCGCCCGGCGGCCGCTCAACTCGACATCGGGCGCGCCTCGGCGACGCTGTCGCCCTGCCAAACAGAGCCGCTGTCACGGTGCCGGCGGCGCGGGCTCGAGCACCGCGGCTCCTCTGTCATCGCCTCGAGCACCATCAGCTCCCCACCGCGCTCCGCCGCCACGCGATCGCCGACCGCGACGGCCAGGCGACCACGGTGCCCGGCAGGCGCGCGATCAGCTCGCGGCGGGTCCGCCCGTCGAGCGCCTCGACGTGCCGGCGGTCGACGATCAGTAAGTCGAGATCCCTCGGCGCCGCGCCACAGGCCTCAGCCGGTCACCGCGGCGGAACACGGCAAGGCGCGAGCGCGCGTGCTGCTCGCGAGCTCGAGACCCTCGGCGTCGAGCGCGCACTCGTAATACGCCTCCGCCCGACGCCCTCACGCACCCAGCCGCGCCGCACGCCCACCTCGGTCGATAGTCGCGCTCGCCGCAGCGGCTATCCAGGCCTGCGCCGCGGCAGGTTGAGCCGGAACGCATCGCGGCGCGTCCCACGGCGAAGGACTCGGCGGCGTCGCGCCGTCGGGGAGGTTCATATCTCGAGTGCCGCGCCGCGTTAGCTCGTCGGCGTCTGTGCGGCCGGCTCGATCATCCGCGCCGCGTGCGTCTTCGCAAAGGCTGTGCTTGAGGCCGCCGCGCGAAAATCGGCTACCTCGAGCGCGCGCGCGAGCCAGGCGGCATTGGTCTCGACGCCTACCCCCCGCAGCTCGGCAAGGCCCTGCGCCAGCGCCGCGCACGCTGCTGCCCGGTCCGGCCCCGCGCCGATCACCTTCCGAGCAGGGAATCGTAGTGCTCGGGAACCCTCGCCCGCCTCGAGGCCCGCGTCGACGCTCACGCCAGGTACCGTCTTCCGGCCAGCGCAGTGGGCGAGTCCGTCCGGCGATCGGCTCGAATCCCGTCGGCGGGGTCCTCGGCACAGTGCGCGCCTCGGCGCGTGGCGCGCGCCACGATCGCGTCCTGCTCGAAGGCAGCGCCTCGCGGCCGGCGATGCGCAGCTGCCACTCGACGAGGTCGAGGCCTAGCACCTGCTCGGTCACGCCGTGCTCGACTTCAGCGCGTGTTCTCTCCATGGACCATAACTCGTCCGTCGGCCGGTAGCGGAACACGATCGTGCCTTCATTGACTGCCGACCGCGCGCGCGACTGCGAGGCCCGCCGCGTTCAGCCGCGCGCGCACGGCAGCCGGGATCCCGGCGCCGGCGTTCCTCGATCAGCTTTTTGTGGCGCCGCTGCAGCGAGCATTCGCGCGTCAAGAGGTGCACCGCCCGGCCGTGCGCGTCGCACAGCACCTGCACCTCGACTGGCGCGCGCCGGCCGGTTCGGCTCGAGCAGCAGCGCGGATCGGCGAGGCCCTTCGGCAACCCGCCGCTCGCTCACGAGCGCCGCGTCGAGTTCGGCCGCGGCCGCGACGATCTGCATGCCTTGCCGCCGCGCCGCCGCTCGGCTTGATGATCAGCGGAAGCCGACCTTTGCGCCTCGGCCTCGAGTTCGGCCAGACCCTGCGCGCTGCCGTGGTATTGCCCGGCGCACCGGCACCCCGGCGCGCGCATCGCCTCCTTGGCCGCGCGCTTCGCGCCCTCGCCGCCATCGCGGCCGCCGGCGGCCCACAAGGCGATGCCCGCCGCCGCGCACGCGGCCGGGAACTCGGCGCCTCCGACAGGAAGCCGTAGCCGGGTGCTGGCCTTCGGCCGTTGCGCGGCGCGCGCAACGCCGAGGATCCGCTCGATCGACAGTAGCTGCGCGCGGCGCGCGCCGCCTAGTTGGGGGGTGCCACGCCTCGTCCGCGAGGCGCCTTGGCGCGTCATCCGGTCGGCGTCCGAGTACAACGGCGATCGTGTGGATGCAGAGCGCCGCGCCGTGCGGATACCCGGCAGGCATCTCGCCGCGATTGCTATCAGCAGGCGCCTGAACATCAGCCTCGCCACCCGGCCCTCGCGCCGCGCACGCGGCAGCGATGCCTTCCTGGCCTCGCGCCGCCGCAGCTCCGAGGATCCGCGGTGCGCCGGCCGAGCGCGCCGCCCGCGGCGCCGCGCCGAC
>Ga0179591_1306652_pt1 | contig 12851 bp, 8 predicted proteins | sample CZOMad2_1_08_16f_FD_182891 | JGI IMG/M metagenome (GOLD analysis project Ga0179591, IMG submission 182891) | Vadose zone soil fungal communities from Angelo Coast Range Reserve, California, USA - CZOMad2_1_08_16fungal (PacBio error correction) | ecosystem: Environmental > Terrestrial > Soil >...
AACAGAATGATGGAGAGAAGCGCCTATCCGCTTTACCTTTGGTCAAACGGAAGATGGGGTGGTTGGGTTGGTGGGTGTCTAAGAAAACCCGTGAGCTACATGATACGTACCTTACCAGATCTCTTCGACGGCCAGGAAGGGAGAGGGACTGGGGTAGGGTGAATCTGACCTTAAGGCGGAATTCGTCTTCTGGCAGAGGATGATCTTTATGAGAAAGGAAATTGAGGGGAAGATGGCGACTATGTTGGTCTTGAGTGGGTCGGCGACAAGGGGAGGGGAACACATCTGAACGGACAGGAAGTTGTTGGTCTTTGGCTGGCAACGCTGGACAAAGCAGTAACCGCGGTCGGCGGGTAACCAGGAAGGAATTGACTCAAGGGAGGGTGGGACCCAACGGCCAGTTCTTGAAGTCATGTCTTTGCTGCTACGCTCTTAAATCCGCGAAGGGGAAAAAAGGAAACACTTTCGGGGTGAAAGTAATCCTAGGAGGCCTAGACGCGTAAAGCAATGCAGAAAACAAGGAAAGGACGCGTCCCTCTAAGCCATATCTGCGCAGTGGGCCCGCGGCCCGGTGTGGAGGAGCAAACCCCACAAGGACCGTCAAAGGGAAGAGGAAGGGCCTATGGTCTCCGTTTGGAGGGTTCCTCCGCCCGCTCGCTAGCCCGTTCTACACAGGTGGTGCGGAGGACTAAATGGCCGTGGTTGCAGGCGTTAAGAAAGTCTGTCAGGAATCAGGAAAGACTTATTACAAAAAAATCGACCTAAAGGAACGGTTTGACGGTCACGTCCAAAATGAGACAAAAATGACGGGGCGTCGACATTTCATCATACTAAGCCAGTTTTTCAGTGCAAAAATGGAATACAAGAACCGGTTTTGCAAGAAAAAGGTTTCGGCAAAAGAAAGAGGAGGCTCGAAAACAAACAGATGAGGTGAATCGGGGATGGATGTGGCCGTTTCAGAGGGAACGGAGCGTCTCCTTGGACAGAGGGGCTCGGGGGAGGGGCGGGCACTGGGCGCATCCTTTCCGAGCTGGGCGCTGGTGTCCAATGTTACAGGGATTAAATGATATGTTGGATGTGTGTGTTTGTCTCCACTCCTTGACAATCGCATCACATCGTCTGCCTCTTTCCCGTAGCCGAGTGAGACGACCTATTATTTGTTCCCTGTTTGGTGAAGCGGACGAATAGGGGTTACCTCCAAAAAAAACACGGGGGACCAACGCGAAAGTACTCCGCCAAGAATATAATATTGAGGGGAGGGAGGGGAACAGGGTGGCAATCCCTTATTCGGGGTAAATTCCATCCTTCAGGGTTGAAGGAGCAGAAGAAAAGCTAAAATGTTGTTGGGACGGATCGCATGAGAAAATACGGAAGAGACCCAGAGCCTTGGGGGGGTTCCAGGCTAAAGTCGCTTTTGGGGAGGACAGTGGTCAGGGCCGCTGGGCGTTTTAGCACCCTGGGAAAGGCCCCATCCGATCGGTTTAAAGTAAGTGGTCTTGGGTCTCAGTCGCTTGGAAAAATGGGCGAGGAGGAAAGAAAGAGGAAAGAAAAGTGGCCAGAAAGGACGATTTAGGGGAAAAAACTACATCATCGAGGCAACAAGCTTACAGCTGAGAAAAGGGGGCCGACTAAGAGGAACTTGAGAAAAAGGAGGACCTAAACTTTCGGGGGTCACGGAGATACTCTCGCTCGTCGTCGTAGAGGTGCATCGGAGTACTCAGAACTCGATTCACGATCCGCGAGACGTCCGGTCAGTGACTGCTGAATAGAAGTTCCGGTTATCCAGCAAGGGGGGTTACGAGTGGAGCACTTAAAGAGGGGTCCGGGGATAGTCTTGACCTTTTTCAGGGCAAAAAGCCGCGTGACATTCCGACCGACTGAAGAGCAGGGTCCGACCCTGATCTAAGGGGTTAAAGAATATGGCGAAAATCAGGGAGGACCGTCCAAGGGGAGAAAGAAACACGAAAGGTCATGATTACTATATGTGGGGGGGGTGGTGCATAAAAAGGGAGCAGCACGACTCCACACCCAAGGGGGTGTTGGATCCTCATAGATGCATACGACCGGGGTGAGATAGGGGGGTAAGGGCATACCCGGAAAGGGGAAAAAAAGGTCCGTGGTTTAATGTAGGGTTCATTATTGGAATTTTGAGGGGAGAGTGTGCAGGCTGGGTGAGTAGCCTCTATCTCCAGCTACGGCCGGGAAAAAAATTGAAGGGTTCTCGCCGAAGGACGATTCAGTGGTGATTAGGTCTGGGGGGATTGGAAAGGAATAAGGTAGACGTTGAGGACTCTCGTATTCTGAGGAGGAGGCAGAGCTGTGTGGAGAAGACGTCTTGTTCAGGTGTTTGTGGAGACGGATAAGTTGGAAATACAACTGAGATTCTCGAGGGCTTCGTACCGGAGCTAAGGGAGGTTCGTCGCCGAGGGGGGCCTGTAAGAAAAGAAATCGCTCTCACCAAAGAGGAGGAGGGGGTAAGGTGGGGATCAGGCTACTAGTATAAGAACTCAACGATCAGCCACGAACGGTCTGGCGCATGACCGGAAGGCATCTATAATGAACTATTGGGAAGGTAAAGAAATCAGAAAAATAATACTACGCACAAGCGAACGGAACGCAGGCTTAGGGACGCAGCTTCTCAGTATTGAGCCCCAATAAAAAGAAGTTTTAAAGTCCTTAGAAAAAGCCTCGATGGTCTACAGGCAAGTATTCGTAACTGCACGGAACGAAGTAGATCGATTGAAAAAACGACTTGGCCAACATCCATATTTACAGAATAGAAATCACCGACAACGAAATTCCCAATAACAGGGCCGGTCTCCAAAGGAGTCAGAAGAAAGGCGTCGGATCAGAAAAAGGGAAGGATTAAAGAAACCCTATAAAGGCTCATTCATTGACAAAATGATGAGGACAAAAAACAATTCAGGACTTTCGGAGGGTGAGCTATTTACGTTAAAGAAGACCCAGCGGTTTTCTTTTCCTGCCGTCGTTCGTGAAGGGGACGCGGATGGAGACATCTACTAGAGCAATCGGGACGAGGGAGATCATCGTCAAAAAACAACAAATTCAGCAGCAGGCAGGTAGTGGATAAAATTCTCTAGTGCTTTAAGAAAGTATACAGTCCGTATCGAAGGCGATTCCGCGATTCAGAGAGGGACTGTAGGAAGTAAGACATGAGGACTGACAGAAGACTTTACGTAGAGTGGTCTTGTGAAAAGAGGATAGGAAAATGCATACTTATGGGGGAGTCAGAGCGAGTAGAGTAAATCAGATCTATGGTCATTGCGGGGGGGTGCCGGTAACATCTGATTGAGGATAATAAGAAGCTGAGTTGCTGGGGAGACTACCTTGGCTGCGGCAACGAATAGCGTCTCTTCCTCGCAGTGACATGAAGGGGCGGCAAGCGCAACCAAGTGTATATGCTTCGTGAGCGTCTAGTCTTTCGGGACTAGCAAATGTGACTGCCGGGGTTTGGGCGAGGGACTTCAAGTGAACCAAAAGATCCACTTTTCCACCGTCTTTGGGGATTATTCCGAAACTGATTCCGAACCCTAGCGTTGTTTTCTAGGGTATGCAAAATGGAAGGGTGAGCCAGATCAGGCGATATGTGCGATTCGATGTAACGGAAGTACATACCCCGGGAAAGATTGGAAACCGATGATAAGGGGTAGGAGAAGTCAAAAGAACATCACTATTTTCTTGAGAGTCTGTTCGTATGTAGGTTTAAGGGAGGGGGAAAGCGAACTAGGGGAGGCGTAACCACAGAGAGGACTACAACGACGGCTGCAGCTAATCGTCGTACCTCAACAAAGAGGATGCACCCCCCCACAAATCAGAAGGGAAGGAGGAAGACGCGAGTCGGCAAGCAATCCTAACAGATCTCGGTCAAGGGGAGAAAAACAGCACTCCTGCGGACCCTGCAGCCCTCGCCAAAGGGGAGGGATCGCGGCGGTAGGAACGCTCTTCTCCTTTGGATGCAGGAAAAGAAAGGGACGTAGGGACCATGCAGCTCACAGGAGCATCATGCTGACGGCGTTTTAGTAGGCCCGACTGGATGATGTGGGGGGAAACGGGGGAGAAGAACCCGTGAAAAGTCGATGTTTTAAAAATCATGCAGAGGGCCGGGTCAGCATCACCTGGACGTTTCCAGCCGACGCTCTTTCTAACTGCCTTGTTAGTTGTTGTGAATCTGGCTTTTCTTCGGACCCAACGGAGACAAAGGGGGCGGCCAATTCATTCGAGTCTGAATGTACGTCGCCCGAGGAGGGGCGGAAGAGAAAAAGGGGAGAAAACGCGGGTATTCCTGAAAATCCTAGGGTGGACTATAGAGGAGGAAAACGGGACGCCGAAGCAGAAAGCGAAACCCCCATACGGGGTCCCAAAAAGGGAGACGGAATGAGCGGCTACGTTCAAGGGAAGGAAACCAAGCTCTTTACACGTTTGTTGGAGGGGATAATAAGTGAACCCGAAATATGAGTAAAAAAAGGTTTCGTCAGGTCGGTTAGCGGGGTGGTCAGAACGATCAAGAAAAACCCCTACCACCCCATAGTCCTCCCTCGCAGAGTTCAAAGGGGAGCAGGGCAGAAAGACAATCGTCGGAAAGACGCACTAGACGACGTGAGAATTACGAAAAGTGAGTAACACGCTCACAGGTAGAGCAAGAAGAGTGGTCCTTACTGGAAAAATCGGTGCGGGAGGGTAAGGAGGACAAACCCCGATGGCTGCCGACATAGGTCAAAAGCATAGGCGCGACGGCATACAGGACTATAGTGGAATGCGAAGCTAACTCTCAAACAACAAAAAAGGGGGAGAGATTAAAATATTATCTCTCTAGGGGAAAAGAAAGAGAGCAGAGCATAAGCGGCGGACTAACTTTGACCTGGTCAAGCGGAAGACATCGGTGGGTGTGGTTGGGGTTAATGGTCGTAATGATCCGGCAATAAAGAAAAAAATGATGGAAGACCTCGAAGCGTGGCTAGGGTAAAGTGACAAATCACGCGTCAGAAACGGAGGATGGACGTCGTCTCTGGTCTTAATGGACTGGACCTGTACGGCTAGAGAAAAGGGGGGGTTGGGAAGGGTTTGGAGGGTGGTCTATCATGGGGAGACCAACTCGCGAGAACTTAACTGCGACCTTGTGTTGTCATAAAAGTTCGGGCGGCGGAAACGAGGCCACGATTCAGAGGAGTCGATGAAACTCAGTCCCTTCCGTTCAGGTGGGGACCCCTCCGGGGGGTGACGAAACAGGTCGTCGGCCGACCAGCGTGAGGTCGATTCCACGCGGGAACACCACGGGTAGGGTTAGGGTGGTCCCGAAGCCATAGGGCGGGCTCGGGAAAAGCTGGACTAAGGGAGGAAACGGTATAGGGCCGAGTCAAGAAAGAAGAGCCAAGATTTGTCGCTTCCGAAGGCCCTGGGGGTCGAAGGGGAAAGAGACTGAAGGCGGCAATCAAATTTCAAAAATCAAAGGGGTGAGAAGATAACTTCTCTTTATCAAACACAAAATAGAAGAGGACTAGCGACCACCCCATCATCCCGTAAAGGCTGGGCCTAGAACGACTAGACCATGGCAAAAAGAAGCAAATTGTTAATTTTCCTCATCATGGGGGCATAAAAAACGCGAACGGAGGGTAATCATTTTAAAAAAAACGATAAAGGTCAGGGTCGAACTCCTAGAAATCGGGGATCGAGGCTGTTAGGCCTATGAGGCCCGGCGAGGGGGCGGGAAGAAAATGACGGCTGGGCTCAGGGCTGCCTGGCTTGTCTACTTAAGGGCAGAGGGGGTGGGGACTGAACGCGGTTGATTCGGGGACTTAGCTTACTCAGGGTGTGGATAACGATCAGTCGGAAATCGGGCACAATCTAACTGCCTTAACCCTCCCAGCGTAAAAGCATCGTGCTTTTGATGGGTCCTGGGGTGATGTGGTAACTTGGGACGGTACCAAAGGGGGTACTTCACAGAAGGAAAAGAGTCACCAGTTGTGTTGAAACGGGGATCATCAGGCAGAGAATAACCAAGACTGGGGTTTTCGGCCCAGTCGCGGGGCTCGGAAAATGAAAGTGGTCAGGGGGAATTCGCGTTGTATTATCTCCCTAGGCTTGAACCACCGGGCGTGGACGATAGCTTCAGGGTATCGTTGTGGTAGGAAAAATTCTATTATTAAAGAGTTCTGCAAAAAAGGCAGAAATCTGGAAAATACAAAGAGATGTTAGGGGAACATCAGATGGCGGAAAAAGCAACCATGACAGATCGGATCCATGTTTGCCTCAAGTAGCGAGGAGTCCGAGGGATCCATCTCCGTCAGAGATAGTGTGGACAAAGAGTCCTCAGGGATCGTCTTGCGTCAGACTCAGTCAAATCATCGGAGGGGGACACGGATCAGGAGGAGCCGGTCAAGCACTTTAACCGGCCGAGGTGGGAGACTATGGGGGGGGTAGCTCTACTCGATCCTATTTGCGTTCTTAATTTGGTGTTAAGACGAGTCCAAAAGTCCACGACGAAAAAAAATTCAGGACGCCACCGAAAGGGACGTCACGCCCGCCGGCGACCACCATCCCGAAAAAATGCTTCATGTTGCACCAGTGTTTTTGGGGGGACTCTCGTGATCAATCTGAGAGAAAAAAACCGGATCTTTTGTCAGGCTAAAGATCGAGCAGAGGAGTGCGATGTTGGAACGGAAGCCTGGGATTCACTTTAGGTGGGCAGGAGCGTGAGGGGAGGGGGTTGAGGTAACCTCTGTGGTTCGTGGAGACTGAGGAGTCATCAGCGTACCTTTCAGGAAGGGAAATACAAAGTTTTGTCCAACTGGTCCCGATTCACACGAAAGGCCGGGAATCTCCGCTTAGTTAGGTAAGGTACGAGAGAAAGTCCAAAGTCATCGCGGTCAAGGCGTCGGGATAGCGGTGTGGGGAGTCTAAATTGGGGACCGGGGGAGCTCGGGCTGAAAGGTTCAGGACCACTCGGGGGGAAATTTCGATACGAGGCCACAGTGCGGGGGAGGGATCTTAATACGCCTGCGTTGGGACCTTGCCATAAAAAAAATCTCTCCAACAAAAAACTTAGTAAAAAAAAAAAAGAAGAGATGAATTGGAGAAACACAGAAGGAATCAAAGAGGACGCCTCTGTCCGAGAAACGAATCGAGGGAACGGGGGAAAGGGAAACCCGATACAAAAAAATGAAAAGATAAGGCAGAAGAACGAGAAAAAAGGCCTGAGAAGACTTGAACTTCACAACTCGGTAAAATACAAAAGAAAGGGAGATCCAAATTCTATCCGAGTATCATTTCCTATGGAACTCATGAAATTGATGAGGGGGGTAACGGGAAGGGAGGATCGAGGGGTAAATGGAAACCCTATGGAACCCTAAGCTAATAAGTCCCCGACTCCTGACCGCACCTACAGTTCAAAGGTAAAAAGATGCACAGCACAAAAAATATCTCATGGGGCTTCGAGAAAAGTCTTGAGAAACCAGCTAGGGCGGTTCTTTTAGTCTCCACCTTATGGGAAAAAACAAAAGATGGAATCAAATGAATAGTGTGGGATCGTAGAGTAGGAGTTCTTATCACCTGTTCTGGTTACTGCAAAAGTCGTCGTATTTTACTCTGAGAACGGAGAACAGCGATAAGACAGGAAATGACAAGTAGAAGGTAAAGGTCATCTGAAACAACGAGTAAGGAAAAGTGGAGGGCCATGCAGGACTGGAAGTCGTCGATATGACGAGTCCGAGGGGAAAGAGAAGGAGAAATAAGAACTACTAACTATCAAAGGTACACTATGAACGGGGTACCCTACTATCCCTATCAGATGTTAGCAATAAGCGGAATCAGATTCCGAACAATCATTTGAATTTCCATTCTTTTGGGATCATCTTAAGTATTTCCAAAAATCGATGTGCTTATGGGGGCAATAGCTACCGGCTGAAAAGGACTAGGCTGTCTGCGAACTAGGTAACAGGCGAAAAAGGAAATAAAACAATTAAGAGTCTCTAAACAGGACTGCGTGGGGCCATGTTAAAGGGAAGGGCGAACAACGCTAAAAACAGCTCCTGACATCTTTTATTGAGGAAATCGCCAGGGGGGAAAAAGTCCTAACCAACTTTGGGTGAGGAGTTATAGGTGAAATGAAGGAATTGTAAACACCCTTTTCGTAGTAGATGGCGAAGGTAAAAACATGAGGAGGGACAATAAAGGGTCGAAAAAGAGAAACAGTATCGGTTATATCTTCTTTGGAAGGAGCGAGGCGCCCAGGAATGGAGCGGGAAAACCCTGTCACTCTAATCTACTAGGCACGCCAAAGCTCACGCAGGAGAAATCTAACCCACCACACGATAGGAAACTATTCGGAAGAGAGTCGTCGAAAAACGAGAAAAAGAGCAAGGGGAAGGGACTCCCCAACTCAGGAAATCGCCCAGAAAATGAAAAGAAAGAAACACCAGAATAGGGAGTTGGGACAGCCTGGGAAAGAGCGGCCCTTAGCCGAAGACTGACCAGACATCCCAGGGAAGTGTAAATTCCTGAGGAGGCCAAGGCAAACTAAAGTAATGCTGTTCGGGTTGATAGGCCAAAACAAAGTTTAAGAGGGATGTTGACTGGAGAGGGAAGAACCGTGCCGTGCTTCTATGTGTGGTGTTGATAGCAACGGGTTAACGGCATCACGCAATGATGGAAGCTTGCAAGGCCAGACTACCTAGATTCAGTTTTCACCAACCAGGCCTAGTGGTGCCAATCTCAAGGGGTGCCTTACGGCCGAGGGGGTCGGAAAGGTCCCCGAATAAGGAACCGAGGGGGAAAGTTAACAATCGACCTTGGTGTACTTTCAGGCGAAAAGGGGGAAGCGTTGTCTAAATACAAACTTATTCCTAAAAAAGGGAGGTGTTCAACAAACTACCCGGGACTTAATTGAAGGTCAGGGGAAAGGGAAGTCATTGGAAATCCTTTGGGAGCGTTCTTTTCTGCAATGATGGCCCCAAAGCGAAGCGAGGGGGAGTTGGGGAATATCTTGTGGTAAAAGCCAGATAGAAGAAAAAGAAACACCGACAAATAGGTCCCAATAAATTTCAATCCATTGAGCAGGGCATGTATCAATCATTCGAATACTCTAGATCCGACTTTAGAGGTCTAACTAGGGGAAGGCACAGACCGCTAACTCGGTTATATAGACCGGAGACGGGGTCCGAGACGGGGGGGAGAGAGAGCGGGAATTCAAAAAAAAAGATCGAACTTTAAACATAAGGACAAAAACGGATAGTTCTCCTTTCATTCGCGAACTATCGTGGCAAAATGGAATAGAAAGATCTCAGGAAAAAAACACGGAGGAGAGTAAAAAAGTCTCGCTCACAGATCATTTTCGGAGAGCATGCCGCACGAAGATGACGATGTGAAAGGGGGGGGTTGGGAAAGGCCTGGGGTGTGTGGTGGGGTGGATTTCTCATTACGCGAAGGCTGCCAAGTCTTCATGGAACAAGTCGGACACGAAAAATTAGATTAAAAATCTTCAGACTCGAGAGGGGACAGGAGTCGGGGAGTCCTTGATACACCAAGGAACCGGAAAGGGCAGAATGGCGACGTGGGTGGTCGGTTGGGGAACGTGTTTTAAAAGAGAAAAATTGGCTTTTGCCAGCGACGCAAAACATGAACTACCGAGGGGGGGGGTCGGAGGCGACGATCGCCGGCTAGAAAAAAATCCTGGCTGAGGATGGAAAGATAAACTCTGCAGGGCCAGAACCGGTATGGGAAAAAGGTCCCAAGGGGTTTCGGCAGAATTGTCGTTCTGCTAATCCAACGCAGGGCCAATCACGGGGTCGGGGCAAACCGGTAGGGAAACGGGACTCTTTCTCCATTCACACCGTCCTCCTCTTAAGAATACTCAAAGTCATCAGGGGCCTAATGCTGGGGGGCGGAGCAACGCATATGAAGGAAATTACTGTCCATCGCCTTAAGGGTTTGATTGAAGGTAGAAAGGAGGACTTCGATCAACATCATCTAGCAAGGCACTGGTTCGTTAGAGACAGGAACCATACATGCACCCGTGCACGTTCTTGCCTCCGAAAAAGGAAAAGTGCTACGAGAAACGGTTGAATTTGGAGACTAGGAATGGGGATACACTCTACCTTGGGGGGGGGATACCGTGTTCCAGATCGCGGAGTCGAACTCCTGCTATCAAACGTGGGGTGCAGGAAGGGGAAGTTCGAGAGGGCTCGTTATGGAGAACCTTGAAAACGGATCGGGAAGGATTGGGTCAGAATATGAAATCCTGGAAAAGGTCGAAGTGGTTTGGGGTGACGCGCTGTTGATTTCTCTTAATGGTGAGGGCAGCCGTAGGGGGAGAGAGGAGCGTAGGGGTTGAAATCTCCTTGTCAAATCTAACAAATCCGTAACAAACTCCAAAGACGATCAAAAGGGGGGAGGGGATTGAGGGGTTTTCTGGGGGGGGCCTCGACATGTGGGGGGAGGAAAATCCTTGAAAAAAACTGGAAAATGCTCCATGTTGGGTGAAAAGGCCGAAGTCATCGAGCATAACGACACGGGACACGCAAAGACTTTTTTGAGGGAAAGCAGGCAAGGTGATCTATCACTCTGGTAGGACTGGAGAGGGACTTCGCTTGGTTGATCCGCAGACATGGCACCAGAAGGGAGTTGTCGCGATCTAGATTGGTTAGATCCGGTGGGGCAAACTTCTAGAAGACCTATGTGATCATAGCGACTTGGGGCACCCTAGAAAGGTGGGGGCCCTCAGAAAATTTCTCAGCATCCATGACACGAGAGCCATGAGGGGGTTTAAGAACATGGCACGGGAACTTTGGATCTCTCGGTAACAATTCTAGCAAGACGTATCAGGGCTAAAAGTCTTCGTTCCCTCCATCGTAAGGAAGCAAAAGAGGGCGTTCACTATCCCAACCTTTCGAGGCTTCCTTTACCGAGGGGGGGGGCCTCGGTTTAGGGACGGGTGGGGGGGGAGCGGACTTATTAGCCGGGACGGCGTAGTCGAGGTACTAAGTCAGGAAGGGGATTACCAGTCAGAAACAACGTAGCAGTTCCCAACGGCGGGGCAGCACACAGGATCATCTCACCAAAACAAATGAGTAATGGAAAACTCGTGAGGGGGTGTGGGTCCTAGGGAGCACGAGCAAAGACCGCGAGATGTTAGCCGATAGGGGAGAGAGTGCAAGAAACCGTAGCTCCGCTGTTATGGACCGGAAACAAGGGGCATGATCTTGGAAGGACGGTGCGTGTTAGAGGGGAAGACCAAGGTCGGTTGACATCTTCAGAAACTCGGGGACGTTCCGGGAAAGTACATTGGAGTGGAGACCACGGGGCCCATTACGCGGATCAGAAAGGATCTCCTCTGCTAGGAAAGTGTAAACGAAGGGAAGAGGAACGTTCAAGGAAAAGACGTCCAAGGCGCGTGCATTATCCTGTGTGTAGTAGCGCGGGGCCGGTGGGGGAATCGGCGTAACCGGGCAGTTACCACGGGGAAGGAAAAAGACGAGATGCGCTCTTCCACTTGGCTTGCTCTGGGTCTTGAGGGCTTCAGCCTCGGGAGAAGTAAAGGGGAAAATCATCTCTCGAAAAACAACAAACGGGGTAAAGAAGAGAGGGGGGTGCTTCAATGATCAGAGGAAGGGAAATCAAGATAGACTACCAACTCTTTGCCTATCCAGGGGGGGAGAAGGCTGCACTATTGGGAAAGGGAACCCACAACGAAGATCATAAAACATGATAACGAACAAGCGAGCCTTCCGGGAAGACCGCGATACGGACGGCGACGCTAGTACTCCACACTACCTCTATTGAACCCTTCCTGAATCCGCTTACAAGAAGAGGGAACTCAGGAAAGGATGGGGGAAGGTCAAGGAATATCGGACACTCAAAGATGAAATCATCTACTAAAAATACGACAGCCTCCAGGACAAGTATTCAAGTCATCACCGGAGGGGGCTCCGGAAAGCTAGTCTTGGGGAAAACTATAGCGGCCGAAAAAAAAAAGACTCTGTTCTTGAGTCTGTTAAGACACCTTATGAGGAAACAAAAGACTGGGGAATCCTCGAGCCTTTCTTGCATTGGGAGATCGAGGAGGGAGAAGGAGACGACAGGAAGGAGGTGGAGGCATGAGGCACGTCTTGTAAAATTGACCTAGGCGGCTGCAAGACGAAGAGGCAATAGTATCGTAATATCCGCGCCGCTAAAAACAGGCGAGGAGCCATAAATGAGGAGTAAGGACCGTATCGAAAGATCCAGGATAGATAAGAGGCACTCCCAAATGGGAAAAAGCCCAAAAAAAGAAGGGGGACAAACAAAAAACTGGTAAGCTAAACTTACTCGACCCACCACCCAAGCGGTACAGCAACAAAAGTCGAAGGGTTTTTGTTTGTCGAAATGGGTTGCCTTCATTTCTGCTGGAAAGAGTATTATCGACTACGAAAAGTTGACTCCTCGGAAACTATGACTGACCACTCGAGCAAAAACGAGCCGGACGGTCACGCATCTTAACGGGGCCTCAACCCTCAGGGAGATTGGGTCAGGTCAGAAACAAAGAGTGAGAGCAACAACGAGGGGGCGCTTTGTAGGCAAGGAAGCCAAGGAAATCTTCGGCCATACTCTGTTTAAAGTCCCAAGATCAAAAGAATAAATGAGACAGAAAACTTCAATGGATTTTGCCTGACCGGCCGGATAGACGCGAAGGGAACGTCGACTAACCTCCAAGTTTATAGAACAGGAGACTTGAGGACGAAAAAACATGGTTCTAGGAGGAGACTGAGATGATGGGGAAACGTCCAAAAACACGGATCCTATTCTACCCAAGGATGGCAGGAAGCAACTATGAAAACAAGAAATAGAACGACAGAAGGGAG
>Ga0179591_1295890_pt1 | contig 12850 bp, 14 predicted proteins | sample CZOMad2_1_08_16f_FD_182891 | JGI IMG/M metagenome (GOLD analysis project Ga0179591, IMG submission 182891) | Vadose zone soil fungal communities from Angelo Coast Range Reserve, California, USA - CZOMad2_1_08_16fungal (PacBio error correction) | ecosystem: Environmental > Terrestrial > Soil >...
GGGTCAACACCGAGGGGGTTTAACCGGGGGCTCGAGATACAATAACCGGGCACTGTTAGAAGGACATTCACCCATTTTGTTCCCAGGGGGACTTTTGGGGGGGGGGGGGGGGGGAAGATAATTGTTCACATTTATATATATCATACTTAGGAGAAAAGGTCACTTCCTGAAGGGGAGGAGAGCGATATGCGACCCCCGCGGGCTGACTTTGACGGTCTCACTGAAGTCGGAAGATGAAACAAAAATCCCTCGATGAAGGCCCGTGGCCAGGGCAAAATAAATGATTGCCGAGAGGAGCTTCCTGGGAACGATTCTGTAGATCCTTCGGAAACCTCGGGATCTCAAGGGCCCTGGACAAACCGTTTCCCACATCGAAAAGCGCGGAAATGCAAGGCAAATACAAGAAAAGATTTCCCTTTAAAAAAACCCATAGGGAACTTCACAACGAATTCAGTCCTGCAGGAATTTAGAGGAAATCTCCACTGGCTACTAAAAGTCACAGACCAGTTCACAACCCACAGGGAAGAACCCGGAGGGATAACAGCCTCTCTTTAGATGTCTCCGGAATCCGTGGAAAAAAAAACGCCTGCTAAAACCCAAAAAAGTGGGGCAAATTTTTAACTAGAAAGTCCTGCAATCTACAGTGGAGGCCAATTCTAGGCAAACGCACAGTGGGGAACCGCGCGAAAAAAAAGTCCAGGGGGGACTCTTTCCTACAAAGAATAGTCCCAAAAAGGAGGACCCAATGGGAGAATCGCGACGCAGGGGTGTAAAAGGAGTCAGTTTGGCAAATAAGATTCAGAGTCTGGCAAAATGGACCCGGTGCGCGCGATTTCAAAAAGTACCGATACCAGTCCCCTTGTCTGAGGATCGTCTCGTCCATTATCTTGGGGGTCGAATCTCTAAGGTAGAACCTTTAAGGTGAACCTCTGAGGGCCGCTTTCTCACTTGGGGAAGGAGCTCCTGTTAAAATACTTCAGAGGATTGCAGTGGATCGTGGGAAATGTTCCTCTTCTGTGGCCGATCGTTTCCCCGCCCCCGGGACCGCGAATGCCCAAGGACCCCGTGAACTGCCCGTCGGGCGTTCAAGGATCTCCATAAAAAGGTCCTCCCTCGCATCCCGGGAGAGGAGACCATTAATAACAGTCATAATCTCCCGGGGAAAGAATGCAAAAACTTCCGCTAAACGTCTGGGGAAGGGGGAAGAAAAAGCTTAAACAAGCGCTTACAACAAGAAGGCTTTAGGAGGGGACTTGACTCCTTGCTTAAACAGCTCAAATTTTGACTAGGGAGCCCTGGCCCAAAAATAAGATTCCGAGAAAGAGAATGAGGGTCCTCATAGGGGGGTTTTGACTAAAGCGAAAGGACTGCGGAGAGGGAAAGAATTCGCACATTAGTTGCAAAAATCCAGCACCAACAGATCTACCCAGGTCCCCCCACCAGTTCCGTATGGACTGCGAGGGGAACTCGTACAGGTGGTGTTCAGAAGATTTTGGCAATCTGGGAATCAGGTTGTGAGGCTGGTCCTAGCATATCTCGGAGAAAATAGGGAGTATGAAGAAGTGAGCGGCCAGAAAAAATTTAATGACTTCCGCCCGCTTAGCACGTAGAGGGCTAAAAGGAAAGCGAAAGAGTTAAAAAAAAAGTTAAAAATTTAGGATTGATGGCTTGCCAATAGTGTTGGAAGTCAGACTCTTGATAGGACGGCGCCGTAAAGAAAACGAAGAAAGGTAAAGTGGTGGGCGGAAGGTAGGGGGGGGGGGGTATAACCGAAGATTCTTGTTTATCAAAGGGAGCGGGTGGACGAAAGGGGGGGGTACATAAAAAAAAGCGGTGGGGGGGGACCTTCCGTCCTTAGGGGCAGCTCGGGCGGGAGGGCTCCAAGAAAAAACTTTCGCGGGGATGGTAAGCTGGCCTCGGCTTTTACTCGGGGGACGACGAGCTGGGGGCGTCTGGAAGGAAGGTCGAGGGGGGTTGTAGATGAATAGGCTGGAACTAGGGGGATCTCATGACAGTCTCGGCCAGCAGAGGGGGAATGAAGTATGTAGCCCCAGTCGCAGACTACAGGGGGACCGCGTTAGCGCGTCCAATATGGTCGCTATCGGGAAAAACAATAAGCATGAGGAGCGGGGACACAATCGGGACAAGGGTAGCAGTCCGGGAGCGTGATACAAGAATCGAAAAAGCAGGAGCTGAGGAAAAAAGGTCTCCAGGGCCAGAAACCTTCTGAAGATTCTGAAAGGGGATTTAGAACGGGATGTGCCTGCTAAGGAAATGCCCGGTAACTTGGGGTCATAAAAATAAGGGGAAAAATTGGCGATCCTGAAGAGCCAGCGAGACGGGGACTTAGACGGGGGGTTTAAAAGGGATTTGGGTCTCCCGGGGGATCGCGTTTTTTGAAAAAAGGAGTATAACGAAAGAGCGGCTTTGGGGGGTTTTTCGGGGTTCTTTTTGGGAGAGGGTGGGGATCTGTAAGGTATCTTTCCGATAAAGTCAGCTTGCTTTGCGGAAGGGAAATGGTTTCCCGGAATCCGATTTCTTTGCGAGGAGGGGGGGAAACGTTTTGTCGAGGGGGGAAAAGGGAGGTTTTGGGAATGGGAGACCTATTTTCGAAATAGGTTGGGGGGGGCAGGTAGAAGCCGAGGGGCCCTCCTCACTAGTCCGAACACTTAGAAAGGGCCGGCGGGACATTTGTGTGAATAGAAGTAAAAAAAAAAAATCAAAGGGTTTTTCGGGGGATCAGCTAGGCAAAGAAGGAAGGAAATTGGGGATGCGATACGGGATCTTATCGATCACTAGGGGGAAAATAGAAACTGTGACAAGGGTTTTTCAGAAGGAAACGAAAAGCACCGTTAGGAGGGGATTTGGGAATTGACCGAAGGGGGAAGTGTCCCCCTAAGAAAAAACGTTTTAGGCACTCGTGAACGATCGGTGGGGTGCCGAGGTGGCAAAACCGGGAGAGTTCCGCAAATGTAGTGGGGGTTACAGGGCGTGCATGCCGGCGCTGCAAGGCAAAGTCAGTCTGTACACCCTTCATTCAGGAGATTCTTCGAAGAGCTGGGTGGGCGTGGGGAGCCTCTTTTGAAGGGAGAGTAACGACAAACGCTCGCCGCCGGGGTGGTCTAGGATTGGGGGCTCTCTGACGGTCATGCCTAGGTGGGGCAGGGTTTTGGGGGGGGGTGAAGAAGTCTCCATTCGGGTCGGGAAGGGGCTTATTGAAGGGGGTTTGTGGACGGGGTTGAGGGGGGGGCAGGGTTGGGGTTTGCGGGGTGGGGTTTTTTTCATAAACGCCTCCCTCTGCTACCGGAATCCTTCGTTGGGGCATATGTTTTGGACCGGAGCCTTGGGTTTAATAGACGGGTGCTTTGGATTTCCGTCCAAAAAGGGGGGAAACCTTACTAGCTTCTCTCCGGGCTTAGAGTGGATTTCAGGATCCTTAAGAAAGGGAGGTATTTTGCGTCTAGCACAAAATCAAATCCTCAATCAAAAAAACTTGTGAGGCAATCGATTGTTGTGGCAGGGGAAACATAGGATACCGGCCCCGAACCGCCGAGGGGGACGAGTAGGAAGAAAAGAGTCGCAGAGAAGCTGAACTCTTTTGACGAAGGATTCCGGATCGCTGTAGAGTCTGCCCAAGGCCCGACGGGGCGGAACGCTGAAAAACGCGGCCCCCGGCGGGTGGACCTTCTGTTAAACAAAGATCAGTGGAAGAAAGGTTGGAACCCGGTGGGCGTCGGAGGTTGAAGAGTCCCGGGTCTCCTCAACGACTCCTGAATCGAGGGTAATGCTCTGGCGTACTCTCTCTTCAATACGGCTCTTTCTCGGGACATGGTGAAGGTCGGTTCTGACCGGAGTCTGGAAAGCCTGTGTAGGTAAGTCTGTGCGGGTTCATCCACCAAGCTCCTCCGTGGCTCGACAGTTTCCCCCCCTCGGGGGCGTGAGAGAGTTGGGGGGGATTTGTTGGCCGTACTATAGTCAAAACTGTACCGTCCATGGGGAGTTGAGTGCGAGACCTTCTGGTTCTCCAGGAGCTCCAAGGGATCGGTGCTCTTGTAGTTTGACAGCTTAGCGTCGTTAAAGTTCTTACCATTCAAACGAATCCTCTAAAATCAACAAACATCGTCCGGGGGAGTAGAAGTGTTGGGTTTGTGTGCGTTCGGAGGTCCTATCGATTGGGGCTGTTTTCTTTTCTTGAGCTAGGGACCTTAGAGGGGGTCTGGCTTTCTCCTTGAGAATCTCTGGCAGAGGTTGTTGTCTCCTTTCTGGTCTTGTCTTTTTCTCTGATTCCGCAGGGTTCGCATCTGCTCCCAGGAACGCAGAACAAACGACTCCCCCCCACACCCCCATCCTCCTAAGGAATCAGACCCCAAGACGAACCTAAAAGCCCCTCCCAACCCCCCGAGCTGAGTGCCGTGACAGTTCAGAGAACTCCCGAAACCAGAACTCTACAAAAAACAACGTGTGATTAAAAGAAAAGATCTATCTCAGTGTCTTCCTCTCTGGGCGTTTGCGAATCGGAAATGGTTAGGGGGTTGGGATGCCCGCATCAAGACCATACCCCACAAAAAAAAAGTCGGGCCCTGCCAAACAGGTCCTGAAGACGGCAGCTCCGTGCAGTCAATATTTCAGAGAAAGCTGGGGCTAAAACTTTCCTTTAGACGACGAAACCAACAGGGAGAGGAAACTGGGGTTTCCCCTCCACCGGGAGGCTGGAATAGGGTCACGTTCCCGAGATCGGCGGCGAAACAATCGTGGGGAATTTTGAGTGGGGAGTCTAGGGATCTCATTATAGAGTACTCGAAGAAAAAAAAAAGTTAGCTGGGGAGGAGGTCCGGGGACATGTGGAAGTTTGGGATGATTTGGGGGTCTCAAGCCACCCGGAGGGTGCCATGAGAAAGAGGGAGCCCTCAAGAGAGGGGAAGTTTGGGGTAGCCTCTTTTGAACGGGACCATCGAGAGGGAAAAACTGGAATCGGAAAGAGGAATCAATTCAACCTTAACCCCAACAATACTTCCAAAGGACCAGCCACCGCATTCATCGTACCTGCAGAAGGTAAGGAACAGCACTCCTTAAGCCAAAACCCATAAAAGAACCGAGCGGGGAGTCAAGGAATAAAAAAAGGAGAGGTTTTCCATCCCGGAGATTCGTCCATCACAGACACTCCACTTGGCAAAAGGGGGCTAGAGAGACTTCCCAAGGAAGAACAGCACGAGGTAATCAACAGGAACAAGCCGTTTCGAACAAAAGCCCCGATCGTTCAATTCCTCCATGCTCTATAAAAGAAGAACTCTCATCACCGTCAAAGTCCTGCGCCTACAAGAGAGAAAAAACCAGATTCAAGAGAACAGAACGGGCGGACTACTGGACCCACCCCGGTCCGGTCAGTTCGGAAACATTTTGTGCAGGGATCTTAGAGGGACTCCAGAATCGGGTCCCTAAAAACAATCTAAAAGGAATGAGAAAAAAAAAAGTAACTTACTCAAAAGAAACGAAATAGAAGAAGACAGTGGGAGGTCGGTCGCCCGTGTCCGTGGGGCGAATGCTGAAAAAAGATCTAATGAGCCTAAGTTCTTATTCTCGCCAACAACTCATCCATATTGACGCAATCGTAACAGGGGCACTCCACCAAAGGAAAAAAAGGCAAAAAAGACGAACCCGTCCGAGCAAAGCCTTCGGGAAGGTGTCCGCAGATTTAACAAAAAAACAGCTGCAACAAGATGGCTGCTTGCAGGCAATCGCTTACTCAAAACCATGGACAAGAAGGAGGGCACACCAAAACAGAAAAACTGGCCAAACCCAAAGCTCTCTCAGACTCCGGATCCGTTGTTAACGCGACCCGGAAGCAAAGAAACAAAAGGGGATGGCTAGACCTCTCCAGGAGGACTACCGATACCGAGGGGAGCAGGAAACAGAAAGGGTCCAAAGAAAAGAATCGAATAAGACAGGGGTACTCTTGCATCCTCAAGCCCTTCAAATGGAAGGAGAAATGTTAAGGTATCAGGAGGGGGGTTGAGCGCGTTTTTGAACTTAGATGGGTGTGGTGGGGACATTGTCGGGATTTCAAGGGACGTTAAGGGGGGTTCTCAGGAAATATCTACTAATGATAGTGTATGGGGCTAGATAGAAGGGGTCTGGACTGCGGAGCTGAGTAGTTGGGGGAGCTCTCCTGATCTCTCTACTTGGGGCTCACGGAGAGTCGTTCTGAAGTGGGGTATGAATGTCGCTCAAGAGGGAAAAGACACACGAGACTCGAAAAGGGGAAAAAAGGAAAGAACCGCGTCTAAGAAAGTTCCGTTGGGAGCATCACTATTAGAAAGGAGATAACAGTTAAAACAGAAGGAAAAAACTTGGCTATCTATACTTTAGAAGCGAGAGGGCCTTCAAAACTAAGGAATCCTTAAAGTAAGGAAGGGAGTTGTGGCCTAGAAAACTCCTGGCTTCAACGAAAAAGATAAATTTGCAACAACTCCAGCCAGACGGGGGGAACCAATAATAGGGGGCAGCCCACCCAGAAGAAGGGGGGAACTCAGGGGTTGACGAAGCGGTAGGAAGAAAAAAAGAGGGGAATCCAGAGCTTGGGGGGACAATTCCAAAAAAGCGCCCTAAGAATGGCAGGGGTCTGGAGAAGTGTGGCGGGCAGGTGGGTGTGTGGTGTGGGGGGGGTTGGGAGGCTGCTTGGGGGGGGGGTGCCGTGCTCGGGGGGGGATCTGAATGGGGGTGGGGCTGTGTGGGGGGGGGGGGGGGGTCGGTGGGTGGGGGGGTGGCGGGGGGGCGTGCGAGTGGTGCTCGGGGGGGCGGCAAAAAGTCTGTGGGGGAAAAAGGCGGGAGTAGGAGTGTGTAAGTAGTGTGTGGGAAACTTGGTGGGAGCGGGGAAAGGGTGGGGGGGGGGGCGGGCAGAAAGTTTGACCCTGGGGGGGGGGGGGCGCGCTGGGGGGGGGGAATCGGGGGGGGGGGGAAGGGGGGGGGGCGGGGGGGGGGCCCGGAGTGGGGAGAGGAGGGGGGGTGCCGGAGGTTCGGGGCGGGGGTGAGAAAGGGACTCTTGGGCGGTGACATTGGGTGGGAAAAAGGCATGGTGGGGCGTGGGTGAGGCGCCGGGGGGGGAGGAGTAGGTAGATGTGGGTAAGGGGCAGCGTGGTAGGTGAAAGAAAGGGGGCGGGGACGTCTGACGGTGTGAACGTTGAGTGGGTTTCTTTAGGGGAGAGTTAGGTGGGGGGTAGCGGCTAGTTATGGGGCGGGATTGGGGGGGGTGGGGGGGGAAGGGGAGTTGACGACGGATTGGGGAGGGAACAGCGCAGGAAGTTTGGGTCAAAGGGGGGTCAGTTCTCCTGGTTGGGATTATCGCGGGATGAACAGACTCGGAGGGAAAGGAGCGCGGGGGAGTTGTGTCGTAGCGTTGGAGTTAGGACGCTGGTACGCTGGTAAGCCACGGTCAGAAAATGCGGGTCTGGCCAAGGGGAAACCCAATGGGGGTCAGAAGGTAGTTTTTGATTCCAAGATCGTGGGTTAAATGGTGGTGGGGGGGGTGGGGGATTCCCGTGCATAGGGGTGGGGGGGGGGTCGGGGGTATGGGGGGGGCCGGGGGGGGGGAACATCTCTGAGGGGGGGGGGGAGGGGAATGCGGGAGGTGCATGTACTACTTTCCAGGCGGGGGCGAGGACCCGGAAATGTACTCATCGCGCAAAAACCCTGCGGAGTTCCGCGGGGCGAAGGGGAAAACAAAGCGGGGGGGGGGGGGTCCCTGGAAGGTAAACTGGGTGGCATGGGGGCGGGGGTAGTCGCACGTGGGGGGGGAGATGCCGGCGGGAAGGGGGGGGGGGGGGGGGGGGGGCGCGCAGGGTGAACCCGGGGGAAGACCGGGGCTACCTGCGAGTGGGGACATTCCGTCTTTAATGGTTTCCAGAAGTGACGGGAGAATGGCAAGCTCAAGGCTTGGAAACAAGATTGGCAAAGCGGGGGGGAAGTCCGGAATCGTCGTAGAGAAAATTGGGTAGATTTCAGAGTGTGAAGAACGGGGGGCGAGCCGCGTTGGTGTCACCGAGGAAAGGAAAAAAGAAGAGAAGGAGTGGTGGGAGACGGCGAGGTCGGGGTCTACTTTGTGAAGACTGTCAAAGCGTGGGGTGGATCGATGTCAGGAAGAAGGAAGGAATCTTGGAGTGGGTGGTCGAGCTAGAATTGGTGACGATGTCCTTGTGAGTCTGAAGATTGTGCTTGGGTGGAAAAAGACGGGGGGGAAGTTCAAGGGCGTGTAAGGAATCGAGCGATGGGATGGGGCAGGGCGGAGGATAAGTGAGAATGTGTGTGAGAGGGCTGGCGAAGGACCGTGGGATACGGCTTGGCGGTGGGTTTAAGCAGGGGGAGCGTTGGCATTATCGGATAAATGGGGGCTAGGGGGTAGGTGAGGGCGGGAGCGTCCGTCCTTTAGAGGATTCTAATAGATAGGGGGATACAGTGGAGAAATAGGAAGAGGGAAACACGGGGGGGGCCGAAAGGGGAAATACAGAGAGGGGGGTTGGGCCACTGCTTAATCCAGTAATAGTGAGACAAAGGGGGTGGGAGTCGTTTTGGTATACTTCACAACGGCTGCGGGGGCTTGGGGAGCGGGGGGGAATCTGGTGAGGTGGTAGATGATGTAAAAAAAGCGGGGACAGATATTTTGACAACACCTTGTTGAAACCGCAAATGAAGAGGCTGGGAACTCTAGTTGAAAGTAAGAGAGGCGTGACCCGATTCCTTGGGAAGATTAAGAGAGGGAATAGAAGGGGACTTTAACGCGACTTTGGTCTCAGGTTGGAAAAAAAGACATCATTCAAGGGATTACGGGGGGGCGGGGGGGGGATCCGGATAGGGGGCCGAAAGCCTGAGGAAGGGGGATGAGTTGAGGGGTTCGTAGGGGGCGTGGGGTTCTCTCAACTTATCGACTTAGGTGAGTGAAATTGGAAAAAAAAGCTGGAAGAGGAGATTGTTCCCCCGGACTCCAACTTCAAGAAACGACAGTGTCTCACTCTCGTAAAAAAAACTTCAAGTAGTCTTGATATCACAAACTCAGGGGCTTAAAAGACAGGAGAAGACAGGGACCTAACCTCCAAAAAGGTCCCCCTAATACCGGATCCACGATCCAAGGCTAGCCGCTCAAAAACAATCCGTACCAAGAAGCCCTCCTAAGATCCTTCCGCCACTTTACCCGTGCTAAGGTACAACCCCAGCAGGGGTTAGCGGCGGCCACCGGAAAGTTGAGAAAGCCCAGAAAGAAACGCTTTTGAGGAGAGCCGTCGAGGGAACCCTCAAGGGAAGGCTTGTTTGGGTTTGGGGTGGTGGGCCTTGAAAGCGGAGGAGTAAAAGAACGAAAGGAGGTCTATTCTTGGCAACTCAGAGGAGCCGTATCTATATAACAACCGGATGGTAAAGGAGAATAAGGGAAAAAAAGAGATTGCCTAAAGAGATAGCTCTGGGAAACAGGGAAGCCGGGACAAGAGCGGAAAGAACACAAATAACCTGAGATTGGCAGGACATCGGCGTTGAATGCCTTGCAGCTGCAAGAACAGGCCCGACTTAAAACAAGAACATTTCGGAGAATGTCCTAGGAACCACAGGAAAAACCCCCCGGGTTGGGCCGGCACCTGAGCGGTCGGGGTGGACGAAGCGATACCCAGATCGTTCTGAAAAAGGAGGCATATTGACCTGTTCGTTTTAAGCTTCGGTGGTAAATCGGGAAAGGTCCAAAAAGATTTAAAGCTGTTGTCTATAGGGCGGGGTTGCATGGGGGCAGCGCTTTTGGGATTATTTGTGGGGTGAGAGAAGTCCAATAATGGAAGGGATTGCAATATGTCTCGGCAAATTCTCAAGGGAACGAAGGGCTCACAGTGATACTGACCGGAGCGACCATGAAGGAAGTACAGCAATAGTCCAACGAGAGGCTCCGGGGATAGGAAGGGCCGGTTTCTCTCCGAACGAACAACCTTCCCTGAGACCTTAATAGGACCCCTCCCACCCTCAACATCTTAGCAGCATGGCACTTAAGAGGGAAGCAAAAAAGGAACTGCAAAATGTAGGGACGATGCAAAGAGGGGATACTCTAGGAGGGCTCTTCGGAGGGAAAAAAAAGGGGCGCCAAAAGGGGGGGATAGTGAAAACGGAATCTTCTTGAAACTTCCGGGACGGTAAAATTGCCGATAAAGGAAACGGCGTAAAACAAATCAAAACTGGGGGACGTTGACGCTCGGGGGGTTTGCAGAAACAAAGCTCAGAGCAATCCTCAAAGTCCCTGGAAAACGAAGAAAAAAACGAACCCACTACTCCGGAAATAGAAGTCACGGGATTAGAGTGGGAAAGGGGGAAAAGTTTTCTGGGGAGGAGCGGGTGGGAGTCATAGGGGGGCAATTTTAAGGCTCAGGGGTACTCATTCCGTGACGGAAAAAGACTCCCTTGGAAGGGTGGATGGGTGCACAGTGCCAGGCGGGGCAGCAAAGAACTCTGGGACGAGAGTTCTTTAACGATAGGATAAAAGGAACCTGACGCGGCGCCTAATCTGGAGGGACAAAATATCACAAAAGAAAGTTAGAGAAAAGGTAAAGGGGCACTAATCGCACCATCTTCGCTACCGGGCCTCAAAAAGGATATTAAGATAGACACAGGGTAAGTCGGAGCTGGAGGAAAGCAGGTCTCCATTAAGGGTTCCCAAACCGGTAAAAATCGAAGAGAAAGTCCAAAAGACAAGGGCCATCCTCCAAAAATTATGCTAGACTTTCGAAAATTCCCGGAAGGAAAAAAGGTCCGGGTGGTGTGATCTGACGAGGATACTTAAAACTGTCATGGCCACAACCGTTTATGAAAAAAAAACTGAGAAAAAAACCTCATGAGGAGAAACGGAGCACCCAAATCCAGACGGAAAGCTAGAAGGTGAATCCTTGGAAAAACCGCTGCTAACCGACCCCTTTACTCCCCCAAGGGGGCCGCTAAAAGGGATTACCTAGAAAATGAAGAATTCTCCCAGTCCAGATTCAACATCGACGGGAAACCAGTGCCCCGCGCCAACTAAGGCCCCAAAGGGGAATAGGGGGCCTCCCGCCCATAGATCCCTTCGACAATTTTAAGAACAAGCAGGTTAAGCTGGCTCATGGCCTCTAGGATTGGAATTGCGGAGGACCGAGCACGCTGCTGACGATCTACCTGTGAAAGTCGGGTATCCTTATCGGATCGGGATGGCGGGGTTTTAAGACGACGGCGACCATTAAATCGACCATGCGGACTGAATGTGCGGGGGGGCTAAGTAAAGGGTAATCTCGGGGAGACTGTTACTCCAAGCGATTGGGGAAAGGGGTATGAAGGCCTAGGGAAAGGACGGGGAAAGAAGCTTTGGAAAGACGAATCTAGACTGTGGGTCCATCGAACACCCCGGCGACCGGGGGTCTCGCCCTAAGCTTCGGCAAGAGGAATAGCGGGCAGGGAGAAGAGGTCAGATCCCTAGGGTGGGTACCAGAGGAAATATTCGCGCCTAGCTGCTAGATTTAAGAGGGGACCGAAGGAGATAACCGGAGGGGACAGGTCCGGGGATAGTTTGACCGCTAACTCAATTGGGTCAGAGGAGAAAGCTCGAATTTTTGCATAATAGAAGCTACGCAAAGGGTCCTCAGGCATACAATTCCTGACAAACCTCTTGGAATTAAGCGAGGTTGACAGTCACTTACATCCGAAGACTTAAATCAAACAAACAGTCTGGACTTCAATCAAACACACGATCAAACCTAAAGGTAAGAGTCGAGGGGGCAGTACTGTATTAGGGGGGGGGAGCTGGAGAAACGGCAGAAATTCCCTGGTGCTTATCTGTCCCAGATTCAGGAAACAAAATGAGATGGGAAAATAGGAGATCGGAAGGGCTCCATCATCAAAATACTTGTGCAAACGATCAAAAGAAAGGGGGATACCGGGAGGCCTGACCTGAACTGCCATTTTGGGGATCGGGTTGCTTTGAGAAAAAAACTAAAAGGGGGATTTAGAACTCAGGGAAATGTGAAAACTAGGAAACTTCTAGGGGAAAGCGGGGGGGGTTCTAATGATTCGATTTTCTATTGGGGGATAGAGGGGGCTTTTGGAAGATGCGGCCAAGCAACTCCTGGGGGGGCTTCTAAGTCTGGGGGGCTAGGCCTGTTCGGCTGTTCTCGAGGCGGCCTACCGCGCATCTAGGCCTGGGAAGCTGCCTTCTTGTGGAGCTGGGGGGCTTAGCTGCGCTGGATAGCCTAAGCGACGTAAAAAAACAGGTAGGAAGGAGCTGAATCGGGTTAACGAGGGACGCGCACAATTCGAATAAGCCGGAAATGCAAAAGGAGGACCTAGCTCGATACTAAACTCACGAAGTCATGCGGACGATAATGGGGGGAAGGGATCGTAAACCAACCAAGATCATTAATGGTGGTAATGGGAGTGACGTGGTGTACTTGTTGGGGAAGGGACAGAGAAGATAACCCCTCCGAAGTGCAAGTTGGGCTTGGAAATCTACTAGTTCCTGTCGCCCAGCCAGGCCACCACTTCGAAAAAAGAGGAGAAGAGATGCCGGAGTCTTGGAGGGTCTCTTGCAAAGGGCGGCTGGGAAAAGTCCCGAGGGGAGACCGATGCGAGAATTACTGGAGATCGGAGAAACAAGTGAATGACTTTCGGTGAAGGCAAAAAAAAGGGTGGGCGTTCCCCGGTGAGCAGAAGGGGTTCAAAATAACTGGACAAACGAAGACCCCAAAGCGGCTGGGGGTGGTGGGGGATTCAGATGGGTCGGGGGGAAAGAACTGAATGGTGAATGAAGTATGCAGAAAATCCCACCGGGGACTTCTTTGAAGAGACACGGGGCCTAGCAGGTGGCAGA
>Ga0179591_1413790_pt1 | contig 12850 bp, 14 predicted proteins | sample CZOMad2_1_08_16f_FD_182891 | JGI IMG/M metagenome (GOLD analysis project Ga0179591, IMG submission 182891) | Vadose zone soil fungal communities from Angelo Coast Range Reserve, California, USA - CZOMad2_1_08_16fungal (PacBio error correction) | ecosystem: Environmental > Terrestrial > Soil >...
TCACCTCTCCTCATCGGAGAAGAAAGAAGAGAGCGGCGACAAAAGTCCTATCTGTTGGAAAATTTCTGGGGGGAACCGCTATCGTACGAGGGAAAAAAAGCGACATGCTTTCCACGCTCAAGAGAAAAATGCCTCCTCTCGGGGAAAGGGATCTGTTGGGTCTTTCTGTCCGGGAGGGAGCATCTTTTTCTCGGGGGGGGAAAAAGGAAGGACCTCGGAAGGACAGAGAAAAAAGTTTGAGTTCTCTAACTCGCCGGGAAAAACGAATGGAAAAGCCAGAAAGCGCAGAAAAGGAAGGCTACACCTCCCTGGCGAGAAGTCGCTCTCTACAAGGCACAACGCGGGAAAACTCCTTACCTCCTCTCCACCTGGAGGGGAAAAAGGAATCGCCGTTCACGAGCGGAAAAAGAAAAACCGCTACCCTCTCTTCGTAGCAGGCTGAAAGGCGCGCAAAGAGGGAAGAAAAGCAATCCATTCCTCTCTGCTCCGAAAGGGGAGGAAGGCTCGATGGTCTCCAAAAAGGGCCAGTAACAAAGAAGAGGCTGCAGCCCCATTTTGATCTCGATCCACAATGAGATCTCGCCTCAGATTAACAGGGAACTACGTAGAAAGAAAGACGATCGCCGCGAAAAACATCGCAAAAGAGGGGGGAGGCAGCCTTATCCTTATCTTCCTGCAAGGGGGGGAACGGCGATTTTGATTAAAAAAATGGAAAGAGAGCTCGTCTGCTTCGGCGACCACGAGAAGGGAAGGGAAAAAACACTTCGCACCTCGTCGATGCTATCAGAAAAGAAACCAACAAAACTGGAAGAGGGTCGCATCGCCGAGGTCGCCTTTGTAACCGAGAGGGAGAAGAAGGGAGAAAAAAAAGGAAGAAGAGCTCTATTTTTTGCGCCTGACGCCGCTGAAAAAAGAGAAGGGACGGCGTTGACCCCCTTTAATAAGGGGAAGGAAGCTAAAAGGGGCGATGGGTTCGCGGCGCAAGGGAAGGTGAGGGGGAAGGAGGAGAGAGACCGGAATCGAGAGCACTGCAAAAGAATCCTCTCACGAATGGTGAGAAAAGGGGAGGATCGGTGATTATCTTGACGAATCAAGAAATGAGCTCTCGCATCCTAAAGAGAGAGGAAACCGCACGAGGCACCAGGAGAAAAGATCGACTCGTCTTGTACTCGTTGTGTGAAAGGGGGGATGTTGGCAGGCCAGCGTTCAGGAGAACGTGGGAAAATATGTGATCTCTTTCTGTCATGAGGGGAAGGGAAGGGGGGGAGAGGAGAAAAAAAAAAAGAATCACCAGGATCGCCCTTCGTTGTCTCTGTAGTCGGGAACTCGGAAGGGGAAAGATCGACTGCGAGTTCTCGACCGTCATAAAGGGGAGGAGAGGAGGAAGGAGGAGCTCTGCTGTCCTTCGTTCAAGAAATAGTTCAGACATCCATACCCATAGCGGAATGGCCCTTCCTACCATCGGGCGCTGCTATCTCTTTAGAAAGAGATGTCTATGTTGTCGGAAGCAGCTGTACTAAGAAGCTGAACAACTTCGCTTTGAGCAATGCCCACCCAAGCTAAACTCTAAAAGAAGGAAAGGGGGCTCGTTTCTACGAAGAAGAGAGTTCTCGAAAACCTTCTTTCTCAGAAAAAGAGAGTTTGCCCTCGTGCAAAAGGGTCGCGGCGCGAAAGGGCCTGATCTTCAAGAGAAATCGCGGAAAAAAAGCGTCTACCGAGGAAAAAACCCTGTGGAGGGGGAAGACGTCTCTCTAAGCGTTCAACTCAGAAAGGATCGACTCTCCCTTGACAACCAGGGAAGAGGAGCCTCTCTTCTGCTAAGAAAGCGTTCGAGATCAACTATCTTTTCTCTCTTTGTCGGGATCTCCCGGTTCGGGGGGGGAGAGCGTAGGGAGAAGAGCCCGGAAGTTCGACACCCAGAACGCGTTGGGGAAGAGACTTTTTTTTTTGGAAAAGGGGAAAGGGGAGGGCGCGTTCGCGCCGGGGGGAAGAATCGCGCCCCACAAAAACAACCGCCAGAAAAGGGGATCGCCGCCTTGTCCCGCGTGACAGAAAAGAAATGGGTCGCGCGACCCCAACTGCCCGAACGTCTTCGAAAAAAGGAGAAAAAGGGGCGAGCAGAAACTCGACCTCGTCGAGCAGAAAAAAGAGGGAAGGCCCGCCTTGTCCGCGGGAAGGGAAAGAGGGGCGCGGCGTGATCTCTTCGCCCGCACCGGGGGAAAGGGTCTGCCGATTCCTATCTGAACCTTTGACTACAGGAAGGAAGGCGGTCTCCTCTGTCTATAATGAGGAGAAAGGGGGAAAAAAAGAAAGAAGGAAAAGGGCTCTCTCTCCCTTGAGAGAGAGCTCACCACGATCAACTACTATCTCAGCGAGGCGCTCGAGAAAAAAGGAAAAAAAAGGAAGAACGCATTGCCTTCCTGTGCCTAATGTTGAGGGGGAGAACGCGCCTACCTCCGCGCTCTCGATAGAAGGCTCTGAACGTCCTCTCGCGCGGGTGTAGCGGAAAAAAAAGAAGCGCCTTCATCGTCGCCGGCGTGGAACCAGGGAAAACACTCACTCCATCCTCAAAGAAAAGAAGGGAGAGGCGGCGCTGGAGCGGCCGCCTTGCCCCACGAGAGGAATAACGGTGTGGACCCCCTCCCCTCCGGAGAACTTCTGGGAAAAGAGGTTCCCAGCTATTGTGGAAAAAAAAAAAAAAACCACCAACGCAGAGCCGTCGTTTCCCCACCACCAGAGATACGGAAATCGATCCCAAAGGTTTTGGAAAAAGGAAAAAAAAGAACGGCTTCCGCCTATCGAGAAGGGGGGTGGACCCCCGCCCGCCTTCAGACCGAGGGGCACCACCCAAAGAAAGCGTCCCTACGGGGGGTTGAAAAACCCACCCCCCTCGATAAGATTAGAAGGGAAGAAAAAAAAAAGAAGGGAAGCCGAGCTCGCCTGATCTGGGGCACACACCCGAGGGAAAAAAAAGATCGGGCGTCCCTCCATCTCGCTCCTGCTGGGTAACGCCTCGAAGAAGGATCCTCCACTTATCGCAGCGAAGAAAAATAAGTAGGGGCGCTCAATGTTACGCACATATCGAGAGGCCGACATCCACGAGGGGCTCGAAACCCTACAGAAAAAAAAGAAAAAAGTCGGCAGCGTGCCGCGCATCCCGGTCGAAGAAAGAAGAGGGAAAGAAAGAAACCGAGAAAGATTTTTCTAACCGTAGGGAGGCGGCACGACGCGCCGTCCTAGGCATTGGGGCCAAAGGTTTTAAAGAAGGCTCCTCGTACTTTCTAGCCAGGGAGAAAAAAGAGGCGGGAAGGGGGAAGCCGCGCGCAAGAGAGTCAAAAGAAGGCGAAATCCTGAGCCCGATGTACTATGTGACGAATCTGGGAAAAAAGGGCTCCGACTATTAAAGTTTGTGAAGGCGCGAAAAAAAAAAGCTCGGCGCCAGTTCGGTCACTATGCCAGATCGCCACGGGAGCTCGAAGGAAAAAAAAAGGTAAGAGGCTCAGCCGCGAATTACGGCGAAAAGGAGATCAGATCATCCGGGATGCTCTTTTTCGAGAGGAAGGAAGGGGGGGCGATCGCCTGCTGCCAACGCGACGACCAAAGAAAAAGAAAAGGGGGAAAGTCGTGCTCCGACCGCAGTGACCGGGAAAAAAAGAAGAAAAGGGGGGCAAGCCTTGTACTAACCCAGAGAGGGAAAAAAAAAAAAAAGGCGGATGGTCCACGGAACCACACTATCAACGTCGCTGTCTGGTCGAAGAAAACAGAGGGAGAAAAAAAGAGGAAAAATACTAGCTAGCAAGTCATGGGTCTTCTGAAAGGGGAACCCCGAACTGCCTCAATAGTTCTCAGGAAGGATGGGGGGCTCCCACGGCTTGCCGATGTACTTGGTTCAGGTGCAGGGGGGGAAAAATCTCTTCGTGAACCCCGGGACTCTTTTTCTTAGGGGAGGAAAAAGGATCGAAAGATCGACCCCGCGAAGAAAGGAGGGATCACTACGGCGAGAGGAAAAAAAAGGAAAACATGGCTAACCGCCTCTTCGGAAGGAAAGTCTTGGCACTCGTGACCGAAAAAAAAAAGAGGAAACGCAGCCACCCTCTCATCGCCACTCAAAAAGGATCTTCAATCATACCTCAACAAGAAAAAAGAGAATCGCAAGTCGGGTCACGAAGTGCGTAAGAGAGGGAGCGATGACAAGTCCAGCCCTCTGCATTCTAAGGAAGAAAAATACGCGCATCACCTCTGTGGAAAGGGGTAGTCAACGCACAGAAAAATCGGACGTCTCGTGCGGTAGAGAGAAAACGTCCTATCTTTTAAAAGGGGGATCGATTCGTCCATACCTTTTTTAGCTCTCGACGTAGAAAGGCGGCACTCTTCCTAACCAAAAAAGAAGCTTCTGTTGTCAACCGTTTCAGGTGGAGAAACAAGGGATTGAGCCTCCATGCGCACCGCATGCAGAAAAAAGATTGATCGCCCCTCCTATAAAGTGGCTGTAGAAAGGAGGTACACGTGGTCGTTTATTAGGAGAAAAAAGAAAGAAAGGAAGGATGGTACTCCCCCGAACTCTGGGTCATTAAAAGAAAATCGGGGGTGTCCCCCATATAGGCAGGGCCCGTGCTTTTTCTCTCGTATCGGGGAGACCCTCTTCTCTTCCTTCTTGGCTAAGGAAAAAAAGTCGGGAGACGATCTTCTGAAGCAGTATCCAGGGGGGAAAAACGACGGCGTCTTCCTTCTTACGGGAAGACGCGGTGGTGTTGTGCCCCCTACGGCGAGAGAGAGACACCCACTGGGATGAGAGGAGAAGAAAAGGGGGGGGGCCCTCCACGGCTCTGCCGGCGGTGAGGTGGAAAAAAGAAGGTATCGCGGGTGGTGTTCCCCCGAAGAGGAAAAGGGAAAAAAAGGGGTCGATGAGGGGGTCCTGAGGAAGCCTCAAATCTCGCTAACAGCCTTTCTATAGGGTAGAGGGGAAAAAAAATCTTCCAGCTCTTTGCGGAAAAAGGGCGAAACGATGAAGGCTCTTCCCTGAGGAGAAATAAGAAAAGGAAAAAGGGAGACAACCAGAAGAGAAGGATCTAATCAGAGAGAGGCGGCCGGTCGTCTATTTTATCTCGTGGAAAAAGGGCGACCAGAGTCCCAGGCCGGACCTGAAGATCTCTGCGGATTTTCTCTGGCTCCTCGAGGGAAGAAAGAGGGTGAGCTCGACCGTGAGAAGGGGATCGAGCCCTTCTCTTTCGAGTCGAGGAGCATTCTCTACCTCAGAAAAAAAAAGGATCGGAGAACTTCGAAAAAGGTTCAGAGAAGAAGAACTCGCGCTCAAGAAGAATTCCTAAAAAAGAAATTCTAGAGGCAGCGGGGAAAAGGGGGCCTATTCCCACCTTCGATTGCTATTTAAAGCTCGCACCTTGCTCCACTTTAGGGACGGAAGGGTAGGAAGGTCTCCTCTTACCCATCAAGGAGAAGAAAGGACCTCATCTTCCTTCTTTCACTCTGGAGGGGATCTTGCCGAAGCATAAAGAGAAGACCTCTTCTTTTTCTAAGTAGGGGTATACACAAAAGGAGTAAGACCTCTTTCACCCCAAAACACAAAAAGAGGAATCTATCAGCACAACTCTGAGAGTTTGGAAGGAGAAAGGAAGAGTTATATTGAGCAGAAAAAAAGGCCTTCCAGGTCGGTCCCAAAGATTAGGGACCCGCATCTTTGAGGAAAAAAAGACGATCTCTCGCATTCAGAGGTTGTCCTGTCGCGTCGATTTCAATATGAGGGGGAGCGATAAGAAGAAAGGGGAAAAAACGGGACCGGTGATCTCGGGAAAGAAAACGCTATTCGCGCATCGAAGGGGAGGGAGGCGCCCCTATCCTCAAAACATCTCTATCCACTAGGGGAAAGCGAGACTGCCTTCTCCGAAGAGAGAAAAACAGCTTCTTCTCCTCAGAACTGCAAGAGAGACCCCTACCGATCAGTGTGGTTCACTTGAAGAGACTTGGTCTCGTAAAACCACATCTACATCGAGGAATAAGCCGCAGCCAAGGGAGATTTCTGCACGAGAAGGGAGCTTCTGGGTCTGCCTGTAGAAAAAGGGGAGAGAAGCTTGCCCTACCGGACAAAATCTTCCGACAGCGCGAAAGAAAAAAGAAATTCGCCTGCGATCTGCATAGAGGGGGGGAAAAGAGGACAACTAACAAGAGAAAAAAGGCAGAAGGTGATCGTCGCGCTCTACCAGCGAGACCCAAGCCCACAAAAAAAAGTCAACGACAGAAGGGGGAAAAGGCAATCGCTTCTTCCCCACCGAAAGAGAACACCACTCTACCGCCTCGAGGAGGGAAGGAGGAGCCACTTACGCTTCTTTGAAGGAAGAAGCCTGAAGAGGCCTGTTGCAGAGAGAGGGCGATCTCTCTGCTCCTCTGGTTAAAAATCATCACCGAGACAGAAGGGAAAGATCACCAGTTGAGGGAAACGCTTTCTAAAAGAGGCGTAAGCGCATCTTAAAAAAAAGATCACTCCGGGAGAAAAAAAGAAAAGAACCGGTACTAGCGCAGGAGAAACAGAAAAAAAAGGCGAGCTTGTGTGCCTAAACAGTTAGCGGGGAGAGAAACGCTTTTCAACCGCCGCGATGGATCAGAAAGGAGACCAATGCACCTAAAAAAATCGATCTCGTCGAGGAATCTCGTGATTGCGCTATCGGGAAACAAGGGAAGATCCTTCACCATCTCTCTCAAAAAAAGGAGATGGTGCAGGATAGAAAAAAGAAGGGGGGGTACCGAAAAGAGGGGGGCGCCTCCCGCGGAAGTGCGTCCTTATCCTATTGGAAAGAAGGAAGAGTGATCCATCCTTTGAAACATCCCCTTCCACGGCTTCTCACAAATCAGAGAGGGTTCTCTTCTCGTTCGTAAAAGGGAGGGAAAGCTCTACCTTCTGAGAAGGGCCTCTAGGCGAGAAATAAGGGAAAAACACTCTTTTTTGCTTCTCAAGGGGAAAAAAACGGGCCTCGGTGATAGGAGGCCTCTAGGGAAAAAAAGAACAGCAGTCGGCGCTCGAGGAGGACAGCGTGAGGCAACCGAAAGAGTACAAGGAAAGGAGAGGCTAGGGGGACGTTGTGTTTCGCTGGAGAAGGGGCGCGCGTCTTGAGGAGAAAGGTGCTCCTTCTATCCGGAAAAAAAGCTTTTTCCTTTTTGGGGAAAAAAGCGCGATCACCTGAAAGAGGGGAGTCCTGTCGTCGGGGGTGCAAGCGTTTGTCTCTCCTGAGGAGAGAAAGGGAGAGTTCGCTACTGCATCAAGTGCGATGCGGGGAAAAGAAAGAAAGGCCGTCTTTCAATCTCTATAAAACGGCTGGGGGAAAGAAAACCCCAAATAACGCTGGCCCGTCCTCCAGAGCGGGGAAAGAGGGGCTCTTCTATCTCGTGAGGAAGAAAATACTAGAGGGGAGAGTGACCCGCCCATTGACAAAAAGAGAAGGTCTTTTTCAAGCAGAAGAGTCTCTATTCTACGAAGAGAGTGCTCTCGGATAAAAAGAGGGCTCTCCTGGTCCAAGAAAGCTTTCTCGTTCTGGTCTCGGAGGCATAGGGGGGGAAGAAGAAGTCTCCTAGCCCAGAGAATCTCTTTCTCTCGAGAAAACCCCCCCCTAACACAAATAAAAAAAAAAAAAAAAAAAGAAAAAGACCCCCAAACACCAAAGGAAGGAGGGGAGGGAGAAACAAAACCCCCCCCACAGAAGAGAAACAACCCCCCCCCCAAATAAAAAAACAAAAAAGGAAAAGGGGAGGAAAAGGAAAAAAAAAAGAACCCCCCCCCCCAACCCGAAAAGAAAAAAAGAAAAAAAAGAAAGACACCCCACCCCAAAAAAAAGAAAAAAGAAGAGGAAGAAAACCCAAGGGGGAAAAAAAGAAAGAAACCCCCCCCCCCCCTACGAGGTCTACATCCCGCGGTGGAGAAAGGACGAATCGCGTTAAGGGAAAAAAAAAAAGACTCTCCATTACCACCTATCTGGAAAGAAAGGAGCGTACCGATGCGTTCTCGCTGTGTAGTAGGGAAGAAAAAGGGAATTTTTTCTCTAGAAAAAAAGGTCTGCTCGTACTGTTCTACACCCAGAGAAAAAGGGAGGCTCGATGACTAGGGGTGGGTGAGGAAGCTTCTAAGCGCCGACGTTTCGACCTCTCTCTCCAAGGGGGGGAAGGCCCCAGCTGCGAGAAAGAAAGAGGAAGCGTGACACGCCGGCCGCTGGCTGGGGAAAAACCGCGCGCCCTTCCCTAAAGGAGGGCGCCCGGTGCGAAGAAAAAGAACTTCGGGCTCTCCGAGGGGCAGAGGGGTCGCTCTTCCGCTCGAGAAAAAGCGAGGCGTGATAGACGGAAAGAGTGCGCGCTGATGGACTCAAGAGGAGTCCGAAAAGGGAACGCGGTCGAGAATGCGCTAATGTAAGTCAAGGAAAAAACCATCTACGGGCTGAAGAAAAGATCTATCTCACCACATAAAAAAAAAAGAGAGGAGCTCAGAACCTCAGAGAGACAAAAAAAGAAGGGAAGGTCCGAACTCATTTCCTTCCGGGGAAATCCGAAGAGAGGAAAATCAAGAGGGGAAAATCGACGGCAATTACGTACGCGTCACGGAAGGAGGGGAATCAGGGCCGCGCCGTCATAGGGAGGAAAGGGCCCTCGCAAGAAAACACTCCGAAAAGAGAGCAAGGCTTTTCGCGAAGAAAAGGCGCTGTATTCGGAATAAAAAAGAGTCCCCCTGGTTTTTACAAAAAAAAAAGAAGACGTCGGTGGCCCCACCAAAACGCGATACTGCTGAACGAGAGATCCCACGAGGGGGGGGAAAAAGCCGGCAGAGCCGGCGGGGGAAAAAAAACCCAGATAATCTAAGAAAAAAAACGAACCGCCGGCGAGCCTTCGGGCCCCACCAAGAGATTCCGCCGATCTAAGGGAAAAAAAGCCGTCCCTGTTTCCCCAAAAAAACGGAGTCGCCGATAGGGAGAAGGGGGACCCCCTCCCCCTCCGCCTCGACGTGGGGGGAAAAAACGGCTTCTCCGATCGAGCGCCAAAGAGAGAGAAAAAAAGGGAAGGATGGGGGCCACCGCCCGAGACAAAGGGGGAGGGAGCTCGTTGCGTCCCTCCAGAGAGGAAAGGACCTCCACCGACCCACTGTGGAACGGGAAGCGTCGACGATTCCTACCAAAAAGGGCGTCTCATCTAGAAAGGGGGAGGGGCGCTCAACAGTTAAGCACATAGAGGAGAGGGGGGGACGCATGGGAGCGCCAGGAAGGACCTGTTCCCCATACGATGGAGAAGACGGTTCGGCAGCGTGGAAGAGAAAAGGGATACTTCACGAGCGCACCAGTCCCGAACTCTCACATCTTTTTCCCTAAGAAAGAAAAAAGACACTCACGAGAAGACGTCCAGTCATGGGGGCGTGGGTGTTACCTCACAGAGGTGCTAGGACGATAGGAGGAAGGAAAAAAAGGAAAGGCATCGCTGGGGACGTCATCGAGAGAAAGGACTGCTAATCCTAGCCCTGATGGAAGGGGGAGGAGGAGAGTAACTTATTTCCAGAAGAGAGTCATCTGGTGCGGAAGCCATCTCTCGCCAGGGGAAAGGAAACGGCGCGCTCCGCGAACGAGGAGGTAGGACAGGGGAAAAAATAGAGAGGCTATCTCCAAGTCGGATAAAAAAGGAAAAGATTCTCTTGGTCGAGGGAGGAGAGCGCCGCTGCACGCTACCACCAAGAAAAAGAAAAAAGAAGGCCGTCTCTACGCTGTGACAGGGGGAGCGAGGAAAAAAAAGCTCTTTCTCGGCGTCTAGAACTATTGGGAGGGAAGGGAAAGGGGAAAAATCTGGCTGTCGCGAGAACCAGGCCTTGGCAGATACTGAAAAAAAGGGGAGGGAAGGAAGGGAGAGATACAGGCCTTTGTTCTTACAACAGAATAGGACAGCCTCACCTTGCTCAAAGAAAGGGAAAGAGGGGTGGCGTCCCACGGCTTGCTCTATGTACTTGTTAAGGTGCGAGAAGGTGGGGGGAAGAAAGCGTCTATCCCTTCCTGCAGGTTAGGCCTTGGGGAGGAAGACGATCTCGAGCAGATAGAACAACGGAAGAAATCTTATCTTTGAGTCAAACTGAAGGAATCTTCTTCGAACAGTTCGAAAAAAAAAAAGGGAGCGCCGTGGCTATGAGGAAAGCAGGGGAGGGGAAAAGGCGCTAGCGAAAAAGCGCAAGAGAAGCCCTCGCGGCTTGACATCATGTACGAGAAGAATCGAACATGTCATCCGGGCTCGATGAGAAAAGAGGGGGGATAAAACGCCGTGCTACGACGATAGAAAAAGAACTGCCTTCTCCTTTGGGCTTCGGGAAAGAAGGAAATCCGCGGCAGAAAAAGGGGGGGAAAGGGCCGTTGTCGGTCACGACACAAATCGGACGTCGCGTGGGTAGGAGGGCAACCGCCCGGAAAAAGGGAAATGCTGAGCGTTCAAGAAAAGAAGGCTCGTCTCTTATACCCGGTCTGAGGGAAGGGGAGTCGGAAGAATATAGCAAGGGGGGAAAAGGGTCAGGTGGTGTTCTCGAGCCCAAAAAGGAAGAAAAACGGATCTAGAGGGAGAAGCCGCACCGACATCATCGATTCAAGAAAACGGTTGCGGGGGGGGAAGGAGGAGCGCGGCGACCACTTGACAGGCAGAATGCAAAAAGCGCCCCCCCGTAAAGAACGTTGCCCCCATATAGAAGAAAAAAAGGGGACGGGGGGGCCTCTCGAGAGGAGAAGCCGTCTCGGGGGCCGGCGGTGCGGGGGGAAAAAGGAGAATCGGCGAAGCCGTATCGAGTGGGGTGGGGAAAAAAAAGAAGGAGGGGGCTTGGTTCCACCCCGGGAAGAAAAGGTGGGGCCCCCTCTTCTCTTCCGGGAAGGAGATCGTCGAAGAGGGAGAAACATACTTCTTCTTCACGGTCGAACCCTCGTTTTAGAAAGGGGGAAGGCGAGGGGTTGGGGCCCCCTAAGGGAGATGAGAAAAAAGGAATCGATCTTAAGGACGCGAACATCCCTTTCTCGCCGGTTATGCGGGGGGGAAAAAAAAAAAAAGAGCGGGCGCGAGGCCTCTAGCCATCCCTGATAACGATGCACGGCGAGAAAGAAAGGGCGACACCCTCGCGATCATCAAAAGAGAGGGAAGATCCGACGGATAGGCTTTCTTTCGTCGAGTTGAAAGGGGGGAAAGAAAAAAGGCGACCAGGAGTCCGCTGCCTTCCATGCGTTCGTAGAAGGGAGAAAGGTTCTCTAGCTCCGCGGAGGAAGTGGTCGTTGTGATCTCGAAGCGGATGCCTTGTCGCGCAAGAGGAGAAAAAAATCTTAGTACCTGAAAGAGGAGAAAAAGAATGATCTTCGACGGAGAAACAGAGAAAAGGAGAACTCTCTGCTCCAGAGAAAAAAAATCACTCCGACTACCTCGGGAGGGAAAAAAGAAGAGGAAGCGAGAACAATTTTCCGAGCCCACAGGGGAGAAAAAAATCGGCTCCGCTTTCTATTGTAGACTCAAAGGAAAGGAGTTCCGTGCGTAGAGAGGGCCTGTCTTCCTCTGGAACGAAGAGGGTGATAGAGCTACCCATCCGCAAGAAGGAAAAACCTTTCCTCTTCTTCTATCTGTTCTAGGGGGGAAGAGCTCTTTTCGAGCTCCCTAGAGGGGGGAGACATTCCGGCCACTCTCCCGAGAAGACGTTCACCTCAACCAAACGCTTCTTCTCTATCATAACAAAAGATGGTTTCGAACTTTTTTTCAGGATAGCGGAAGTCTACTCTCTGCAATACAAAGGAAAAAGACACCACCTCTCCTCTTTGAGGAGGGGGGAGGGAAAAAGATATAACGAGCCTCTCGGCAGAAGGGAAAGCCGACTTGTTGTCCAGGGAGGTTCCATCTTTGAGGGAGGGGAGAGCTCTTTGTTCGAGGGGGGAAACGTGATGGGTCGAAAGGGTGCTAGAGCAGGAACCGGAAAGGGGAAAGGGGGGGAGGCAAATTGGATCAGAAAGAGAAGCCTCTACCCAGAACAGAAAAGAAGAGGGGGCAAACTCGACGCAGAAAAGAAGAACGCTCGATAACTCCACCGAAAAAGGGGACAGCGAAAAAGACACCCGACCATGCAGGCGAGAAGTGGTCGCTATCGTAAAAAAGGAAAACATCGAAAATCGAGGATCAAGAGAGACGGCGCAACGCGCCGGGATCGGAAAAATACTCTCTTGGGAGGGAGGAAGGAGCGGTTGTCTCGAGGAGGGGACAAAAAGAAACCTCTTCCGACACATCTGGAAAAGAACTCTCCTTCTAGCTGCAGAAGCTCAGCGAGAAGACGGAAAGAAAAAAGAAAAGAGAGGGGGTTCTAGAAGGGGTCGTCTCGCTCGAAGAGAGAACTCCAACTGCCGGAATCACCTAGAGGGGGGAAAAGGAGATCGCATGAAAGCAGCAAAAAAGAACCCTCTCCCTCGAACAAACGAAAAAGGAAAGCATGCGCGCGCACTTACTCGTTCAGGGGGGGATCAATAGACACGCCATTCCTCGAAGGAAAGCTAGCTCTTTTGCTACGGAGAAAGAAGAGCCGCTCGACTCTGAGGGAAGGAAGTCCCCAGCTGGCGAAGAAGGGAAAGACTCTCTCGCCTCGAGGTAGACAGGAGGCAAGAAGGGAGAGAACTCGACTACCATCACCTTTACGAGGATCCGAAAATTTTTTCGCATCCTTAGCAAAGGGGAAGGGGGAAAGCGGGTCCCTCAGACCAACGGCAAGGAGAGTAAAGCGATTTCCACTCGCTTAAAAAACTCTATCTCTCTCGGGAGCCCATCTCGGAGGGGAAATCGGAAGAAAAAAATTCTATTCTAAGGGAGGGATAAAGAG
>Ga0179591_1310874_pt1 | contig 12848 bp, 12 predicted proteins | sample CZOMad2_1_08_16f_FD_182891 | JGI IMG/M metagenome (GOLD analysis project Ga0179591, IMG submission 182891) | Vadose zone soil fungal communities from Angelo Coast Range Reserve, California, USA - CZOMad2_1_08_16fungal (PacBio error correction) | ecosystem: Environmental > Terrestrial > Soil >...
AGGTCCACCACAACTGGATGGCCTTGCTTTTGAAGTAAAAACACTCTTCAATCGCAGGGGGGGGGGAGAGAGCCTGGGCGTTACAAAGGAGCTGTCTAAGCAGCCCTTGAAAAGGATAAAAAAAACCTATACGACTAGCGGCACCTTTAGCACTCGAGCAGAGGGGGCTGGGGAACCTCTCTGGAGGGGGAGGGACTAGCAGGAACGAAAAACCGAAACATGAAAAAAAGAGGGCGCAATGGAGACCCTGCGAAGGGATCAACGCGGCTCATAGTCGCAAATCGATCGGGAGAGGGAAAAAGAATAAAACGAGCAGGCGCTTAGAACGAGACGACTTACGACTACGGTCCTTGAAGGTTCTCCGGTCTCGAAGGGGGTCCCTTCCTAGGGAGGCTGAAAAAAAAGAGACACGTACGTGCGCGACGAAAAAAGGCGATGGGATGGTCCGTGACAGACCAGACGACGACCGAGGACACGGTGACTTTGGGTGAGCGGCCGGGACAACTGGAGATCAGCGTATTATCTAGAAAATCCTCAGCAGGATAAGGCGAGGGGTAAGTCTCCTTATGTCGAAATGGGATAAAACAACCGACTACGCATACTCCTAGCTGAGAGGCTCCGGGGAAAGATGTGCTTAGGGGGAGTTAATATCTCTGATTCGTAGCGGTCGTCAATCAGAAGGTGGACTGCTCTCAGAGTGTTCTATAATCTCCAAAGATCTCCTATAGCGGATGTCGCGGAGGCGTCGGGCTCCCGACAGGAAGGGGGACTGCTAAAGTGTCTATGGTGTGGAATAATCAAAAAAGGAAAAGAGTCAGCCTAGGATACCATAAGTCTAAACCAACAAGGGACAGACACACTAATGTTCATCCAGACTCTCTTTGGGGCATCTCGTCTTGCAAAAAACGCAGGCCAATTACAGACAGCTCTTCCGGACTAATCGCAATGCTGTCGGACGTGTTCCCTGAAATACAACGCGATGAGAGCAACCCGCCACGCCGAGTTTAGGAAGAAGCTCACTAGGAGGAAAGGACAATCACTACCCCCAAAAAACAAAAAAACGAGTCTCTACTAAGTGGAGGAGCAAGATTTGGCAACGAGAGGACTGAGTCTACTTCGCAGCGCCCACGTCGCAAATCGGGCACCGACGTAGCAGGTCGGAAAGGGGGATCTAAGGGACTGCTCCAAGCGAAAGGATGAGCCTCCGGCCACGAAGACAAAAATTTGGAGGGCCCAAAGCAAGCCTAGTTATAGTACCCTCAAAATTCTCACGGATCTCCTCAATGGGGACTCAATAATTCCAAAACGCTTGGATCAAGAGGGGCTGCTCGAGGACGGACTCAATCTCCTCAAATCAAACAGCCTTAAAGGAAAGAGACGCCCAGAGTTGCAAATCGGAGAAAATCCGGGGAGGTCTGTCCCTACGAAAGAGAGGGGAACGATACATCCTACCCCGTCCTCAATAAGGCAGCGCCGTCCTAAAAAGAAGAAAGAGTCGCAGGAATGCAAAAAACAACTAAGGACTTCCAGGGGGGGGCGAGGAGGGGTAAACGGGACTGAGCTTATGGCCGGTCGCTTCCAGAATAGTGGGCAAAATCAATTCTCGGGGAATCAAGGGGGGAAGAGGGACTTTCGACTCGGCAGGACGATCTAAAGGAGATCGAGACCTACAAGGGTGGGCTAACAATTATCTACTTCATACCGGGCTCTTCATACGGGGGCCTCTAAGCCCCGTCTTATCGGGGAGAGGGGGGGAGTCTGCATAGGAGCCCGAAGTGACGGAGCTACCAAAAAAGGTAGACAGCAGAACGGGGAGAAGAGGGGGTACTCCTTGATCGGAACCTTGCAGTTAGGAGGAGGGAAGGCAAGAACAGGTTTTCAACGTGATGGTGCAAGAGGGAGATAACCTAAGGAGAAAAATCGACTTCTAAAGACGTCAAGGCAATCACAAAGACACGGTCACAAGAGGGGGAGCTCTGGACCGGGAGATCTACGCTGATCGGGGCGGGGGCAAAATTCGTAGGGGAGCGAAAATTCCTACGGCTATGTGACGAATTATCGGCTTGGGTCGTTGCGATGCGATAAGCAGCGAGGCCCTCGAAACTGCGGTATTCCAAGCGACGCCTCCTGCGGCCCGAGAGAGCAAGAAAGGGGAGAAACGAGTGGGGCCTACAACAATTTCGCTTACTGCATTCAATAATCTCTCTGCAAGAGGCCCTAACCAGGGAGAGATGAATCCCGAAGGTCAAAGCATTCTTCTTGTCCGGGTAACAGGGGGGCCTACGGAGATCTCAGTTCCACAACAACTGATGAGTAATAAGATCTGCGCGCAGATCAGTAAAATCTGAAAAAGAATCGGGAAGCAGGAGGGGGAAGTTTAATCTTGAGACTGGGATCCGGTTAGCCGAAATCGTCTGCCTTCATAAGGAAACCCAATGGTGGCGAAGTCCAAATTGTCCGTAATAAAGGGAAGCTAAAGGGGCTCCTTCCCTTTATGAAGAGGCGGGGGGCTTCGACGGTACGGGGAGCTCTGAAAACCGGCCGCGTCTGAGCAGAAAAAAAAAACAAAGCCGCTACGTACGGGAACCGGAAGAGGATCGTCAGCGAGGCCGGAAGGCCTAGCATCAGGGTCTCTAACGCTGGGAAGCTCGGGGGGGAAGAAGAACGTAAGTCGAGAGGGAGGAAGGGCAAGTCAAAGAAAGATAAGGTTGATCTATTCGGTCCTTAAAAACTACGGACTCGGGGGGAACCCTCTAGGGACGCTCAAGATTCGAAAGGAAAAGCGGAGAATCTCATGTGGGCGCGAGGCAAGCGCCCGCGACCGTCAACCGCCTATCAAGTAAAGGGAGTCGAGCTCCGCGGGAATCATTTCGGGGGAAGAGGCAGGGGATAGGCCGCTGGAAGAGAGGTGCTTACTGTTTTAATGTCGCCTTTTCGTCGCGGGGAGCTCTACGATCGAGGAGAAGAAGAGTCGTGCCGAAGTCAGAATTAAACACAATTGGGGAAACTCCTCCTCGGTGACAAAAAGACGGGGGCAAGCAGAGACCCGTTGGGCACTCCAGAAAAAGGGCTGGTGGCCGGACGTAGTTTGAAGGGACGCTGGGACGTCGGCCACGAAGATAGAAGGGAACTTATTTTTAGGGGAGAGGTGGCATTACTCTGGACTGGAAGAGGCTTGAAGTAGGGCATCGGCACGTCAAGAGGAACCGGAAGGGGGCCCGGGGGTCTTCTAAGTCTCGACGAGGGGGGGGGGCGTCGTTTCTCCTCGAAAAAACCGGCGGCCAGCCCTCACAGACGATCAGCAAAAGGGGGAAGGGAGACTGAGCTAGAGGCGGGGGGGGGTAGAGGGCTCAGTATGACGTCTTGGTCGACCGACGGCCTGGCGGTGTCAACTAGTCCCCTTTGGGGGCGGAGGCAGGGAGTCTGGTCGAATAAGAAGGGCGGGGAAAAGGCCATGCTGAGAATAGAAAAACCCGAAGAGGATCACTCTGTGGGAGATGAGAGGGAGACGCGGAGAACTCGTCGACTAGCATCGTCGTCGTCTGGACATCGCCGGAGTAACCAACGCGGCTACAGGGGAATATGAACAGGGATGATGTCTGATGGTTGAGGAACAAGATTGCTGACTGGGGGGGGTGCGGCCTACAGCAGCAACGGGGAGGAAAGCGGAAAAAGAATACATGGAAAGAAAGCAGGGGGGTATGGGGCGGAGACTTTGGTTAGAGACATCACGACAGCGGGGCTGACGCCTTTAAGAAAAGGTGGATGGGCCGGGGAGGGGGGGGACGATCTGGAAAAAAAAAAGGCAGCAAGGAAGGGGGATAGTCCTCTACGAAGCCGGAAGCAACGCGTAGTGTGCCGCGCAAACGACGCAGGAAGAGCTTTCAATAAGGGAGGCTGCCGCGCACGCTCTTTCACCGAACTCAGGCGACCCGTCGGACATTTAATGCTCAAGAGGGAAGTACATGCCCATCACACGGACGTCGACAGACCTTCGCATAGGGAAAAAGTGGCGGAATCGGTAGCGCATCGGGTCGGCCATCAGGAAAAGAAAAAGCAGCAAGGCGGCGTCGGATATGATGCTGGAAAAAAGGGGGGGTAGCCGCACTGGCGCGGGCCCTGGCTAGAGAAAATTTGCGCGGGGGGTCAGTTGCGAAGAACTACCCCGTCGCGCCGGTCGAAAGACACTCGCTTACGAGCGAAAATAGGAGAACGAACGGAGGACTCGGAAGCTGAGGGGCGTAACAAGGCGAATCGGCTATCTAAAAAAGGACGGCTCCCTCAAACCTTCTAAAGAGCAGCAAGCAGAAGGCGGGTGGAAGGGTCGCGATTACTCGACACGGGCTGTACGGGGGGTCTTCCAGGAGTGAAGGCAAAGCGATATTCAAGAAGAACAACGCGGGCGCGAAATGTCGAGAGAACACAGAGAGAAATAACGGTACGGGGGTATGGGTAAAGGAAAGGACCATCCGTCGCAGCTCACTCCGGGGGAAAACCCTCAGCTTGCAGATCGGTGAAATTAGGAATGAGAGGAGGTGCCCATGCCGACTGTGGTTGGGGGGGGGGTGAAGGCACGAAATCTCTCTCAAAACTTGGGGCGGGGGAGAGATGTTCAACAAAAAACAACCTTAGGCATGTTCACTAGGTTGAACTTCATTGACGGAGAAAGGGGGATCAGCATCAAAAAAGCAAGGCGAGAGAAAGGGGAGTACAAAAAGAAAAAAAGAAACATTGAAGTCCACACCGAAGAAGCAAGATTCATCGGGAATCGCGGCGCTTTCGCTACAGAAAAAACCGAGGTCAGCTTTCAAGAGAAGCTCTGAAAAGGAAGGTCACTCAGTGAAAAGGGACCCAGCAATCCTGATCCTCGTCATCCAATTTTGCTCTGACATCCCCCTTGAGGCTACCCGAAGGACAGAAAAATTAGAGAGAAGAGCGGACTATAGATCAGGAGATCGCCTGGCGTAATGAATGTTCAATCCTTTAGGTTGGGCTACTGTAGAAGATCGGCCGGGGACAGGGGGAACGACCTATCTTAAATTGGATGGATAAAGGTGATTTTTCCGCTCTACCGCCGGCCCAGCGAAATCAAAAAACAAGCTGGGGGTCTAACCATTGGCCTCGCTCGGCACTATATGTCAAACTCAAAAAATAGAATCCTCGACGAGGAGATGGACGGATTCACGGGCTTATTTCGCGGGAGCAGTATACCGGGGAAAAACTCTGAAACCGCCGCTCCGGAGGAGCTAGGAGGGATACGGGAGACTTGTCGCTTAGGTTCTAGGAAAGCACTTATTGAAACGGGGACCGTCTGTCTCTCAACAAGTTTCGGTAGAATAAAAAGTGAAGAAAGCGACACGCCGAGTATCCTAAAAAAAGGGCTGGGGCTCTGGATCGGGGAACGGTAAAGGGGCTCGCCAAGTAGAGATTTGATACCTCATCAAATCTCAAGGAAGGACTTGGATCTAAAGTCAACCACTGGACGCGTGCGCAGAAACAGAAGGGTCAAATTATGCAAAGGCGCGGTTCCTAATACGTCGTAAAATGCCCAGGAGAAGCAACCAGCGCGAAAACTACGAAGGCGACACTAACATTGACAGAAAGCGGTTTCCTTCACGGGAAGACAACCATTCCGGCAGAGTTAGAAAAGGGGGGACCCTAAAAAGAAAAGGCCGTTTTGGAGGTAATGGAATCAGCAGACTAAACTAGAACAACCTGCCTATTCATAAGAAAAACTATTCAGGGCAGAATCACTGCTTAAGATGAATAGTTTAGCCAAAGCCAGACGACGTCGATGGCTTCGACTCAATCTAGGTCTCCCTAGGAGGCAATGAAAATGAACTCGCGGCAGGGGTACGCTCATGTCTTAAACGGAAGGGGTGATCGGAAACCTGGACACCCAGCTCTGGGACGACTCCGTTCGGGGGAAAGGACGGGAATGTGCTCCCAAACGTCAAAACGAGCCCATTACCGATAAATCTACAAAGGCCCGATCCTCTTGGGGCCAACAAAAAAACTCTTCGGGAGAGGCAGGGTATTTAACAAAATACTGAGGTGTTTTCTCAACCGCGACAGGGTCCTTTCAGGACTTCGACGGGACCTCACGACGCCCCGTTAATCGGGAGCTGCACCGAGGCCTAACGCCTAACTACGCAAAGATCCGCTCAGGAGGAAAAGGAACCTGAGAAACGCAACATCCTCAAGTCTTCGACGGCTGCGGACAAAGACGCTAGGCAAAAATGCCGTGAGCGTCTAGGGCACTACGTCATTGGCCAAGCCTAAGAGGAAGGTGTAAGGTCTGGAATGACTAAGAGGGTAGGTCAAAGGGGTAAGGAAAAAATATTAGGAGCACGATCAAGCTATCAATGAGGAGGAAACGTCATAAAACGCATTCTCCTCGGGAACAGGGGGGGAGCTCAATCTCGGAAAAACCGACGGCAACATGATCGACCATTCAGACCCGGGCGGCGCGGGGAAAGACGGTCACCGGGAGGGCGACACTACAAAAAGAAGGGGAACGGTGATATCGCGCGCGGAAGGGGGCAGGAGGGGGTTACGTCAGTCGCCAGGGCGGCAAGCAGCAGCCCGTAATGCACAGGGGGAGCCTAGCGAGGAAAAAAGGAGGGGTCGCTCAAGGAGTGCAAACCTACTAAATGAGAGGTTGGGAAAGTCGCCGACAGCGCAGGGGCTAGGCGGGTTCAATGAAAAAAAACAGATCCCGGCTCATCGCAATAAGCGGCGTCTAGATGGCAACAAGAATGAAAGCGGCACGGAACCCGGGCGGGAACGAGCTTCAGGGGAAGGCTGGGAAGGATGCGTTTTTGGCGCTTTTTCGCGCGCCTGGCAAAAGCGGCGACCGCGGGGAATGCGAAGGGGGTCAAGGGCGAGAAGGGGGTCCGGACCCTCTAAAACGAGTCCAAGGGAGAACGACCAACGTGGCGATGACGCGAAAAAGCAGAAAGATCGCGCGGCGCATGCCGAGGCAGACAATGCGGTCAAACCTACTCACGACGGAAACGTGGGGGAAAATGCTGCTTTTCGCGGCGCGCCCATGAAAGGGAGAAGAGAGTATAGGCGAGGGAAAGGAAAACTCCGGAGGACAAGAGTCCACAGCGGGGGGAGGGAATCTAATAAGGGGGAAAAAGACCGAGATCGTCTTGCTGTGATGGAAACACGCGATGTGGGTCTCTCGCCCTTCATCGTCACGTCCGCGAGTAAGGGAGGACGGTCCCAGTGGGGTCAAGGACTAGACTTACTAGGGGGGGGGACCTCTGCCGGTCAGCTCAGAACAGCTTCCAGAAGCCACGGGGTAAGGAGGAGGAGGGCTCGAGGTTCTCCTTGGACTAGCACCGCCACGGCACTTCAGTCGCATAGGGGGGCGCAGTTCGACTCGGACGGTCGCGCGACGATGGCTACCGGAAAGGGCTTGACCGCTCAAAGGCGTAAAAGAGAAAGTGCAGCGTCTGGACAAAACTAAGTGAAAATGTGAAAAGACGGGCGCTGATCGACGAATCCACGGAAAGGCGTCCACCGTGGGAATAAAAACGGAGGGGCCGTGCAGACCAGGATGAAAGAGATCACCTCTGCGGAAAGGGGCGGATCAGAGCAAAAGAAGGTCGAAAAATCTTATCTAAGAAGCAAAAACATCGCGCGGGCGAGGGAAGTGACTGGGAGAAACATGGTTCGGCCGTGGAGTCTTCGATCTACGGAAAGCGGCGGAGGCGGAAAAAGAGTCGCCGTGAGCTGAAAAAAGAGAGGGATAAACCTCCTCCAGGAAGCGGGGGGCAACAGCCAGTCATCGTGCTCATACGGGCAAAACTTGAAAGAGGTGGGGGGACGATAGTTTTCTTCGAACGGGGGGGCGCGCCGACGGAGCGGAAGAGACGAAGACTGACAGGGAGGAGCGGATGTACTATGCCTCGAGAGGTGGAGGGGGACAAAATGGTCACTTCGGCGCTTAAGACGCGGGTGGCACGGCGTCTAGGAAAAGGAAAGGGCCATCGTATATCATCAAACGCGCTGAGGGGAGACCGAAGCCCGAAGTTCTTCCGGAAGTGCCGATGCAGCGGCTGTTGTCATTGTGTCCGGAGGTCTATAGAGGGGGGCAAATGATGTCGATCGAGCAAGCGCGTGGGTCGCGAAAAAAATCGGCGATGAGCAGTGCCTCGTCATTAAAGGAGTGCGGAGGAACGGAATAATCAGGTTGGGAGCGGCCATGAGGTGATCCGGCCGGGAGGTAAGCCCTTCTGTCCCACAGAGGGGAGAAACAACAGCTACGCTCATGGGCGTCTCTTTCCCACGGAAGCGGAAGGGAGCGACTCTTGCCGAGGAATGGGGGAGGGGGTGTCTCGTTGAGGGCGGAAATTCATCCACAGTTGATGTAACCGGGACTTTTGGGAGGGGGGCGGCGACGAAGGAAGGGGACTGGGCAACAGAGGCGGAAAGTCAGGCTATAGTCGGGTTCGGAGGTTGAAAAAAGTTTTCAGCTACAAGGGAAGAAAACCTCTCTCCGGGGACTGAGGGAATGTATGGAGTACCTCTGCGGGGGGGGAATAGTTTAGAAGGCTATAAAGAACTAGTTGGATAGATGAAAAAGAAGAACGACTCTTCCGCAGCAACTTCAGAAGTTGGGCGTACATCTAAGAATCATCTTGTGTAGACTGAGGCTTCTTGCAGCACTCATGAAAAAGGGGAACTACATTCCTAAAATCAGTGTGCATTGTAAAAAAAAAGGGCCTGACTCATAGGGGGGAAGACAGCGAAAACGTCTCTAGAGAGAGTCGGAAGACTCTCGCGTCTGGAGGGGGAAGAATACTCGGGTCGCTCTGCACAGCAGGGGAAAGGAAAGGAGCGGGGCGACGGCGGAGGAGATCGTAGGCGTTCTCTCTGGTTTTTAAAGAGCCGGTGCTCTGAACTGGCGACTCACCCGCTAGTTGGCGAAGGGGGGGGGGATGTGGGAAAACGCACGGAATCTACAAAAGGGATAAGGGTCGAGCTAAACACAGGATTGAGAGAGGGGCTCGGAAGGAGGACTCGGGCTAAAGGAGGCGTCAGTACATCGCTCTAAGAAAGGAGGGACCTGGAGCTGCTAGAGGGGGCTCGCAAGGATCGTCCTAAGGAAGAAGAACCCAGCTCGAAGATCTCTCAAGAGGGTTATCTGTGAGAGCAGCACATTTCTCCTGAAACACTTGCGGTACTCTCTTGACAAAGACAGTTAATGACCTCGAAGCGATAGTGAGAGAAAAAGAAAGAGGCCTTGCGCTTGGCTCTCTCAGGGAGGGAAAAGAGAGTCCATTTAGGATTTTGATCCACGTCAATCGCATCACACAATGCCAACCCAAGCACTCACCTCTCCGATAGGTGACGATGCCGGCTCAACGATGTGAACAGGCAAGGAAAAAGGGGTTTGGTTAAAACAAGAGATCTCACAACTATTATAGAGAGGAGAGGATCGTGGGGGTCACAACACCAGTTGGCGGGGTCACCGAGGGGGAGAAAGGCATTCCGCACAAAGATCTAAAGAAGGAAGGCAAGGTCCCTTACAAGGGACGTTGGAAAGACCTTGATTGCTAAAGCACCTACTAAGTCAAATCAGGAAAAAGATAGAGGGGACGGCAAAAAGCGAAATGGGAAGCGGCTCATCTAGGCAGGTCCCCAAAACAACGATAATGGGTGGCGACAGAAGTGGCCGACCCTATGATACAAAAAAGCTCGGAAAAGGCTAGCGCGGGCCCGATACCTGAGCGAATCTCTTGCTCTTCTTGGGGAGGTACAGATAAATAAAAGGTAAATATTACGGCTGGAGAAGCAGGACTCGAGAAAAGTCCTTCTTTCAGGTGATGCCGGCCGGTCGAACGTTTCCGGGGCGCCCGGGTCCTGTAAAAGACGAGTGTAAGTGACATCGCGTTTTCTTTCATGGAGACAACGAACACAGGACACTCATGCAGGGTGGGAGTGACGCCCAAGCGCGCAAAGTCGGGGTCGAAAAAGAGAAGAGATTAACAGGATCTCCGACGCGAAAAATCGTCAGAAAGGACGGAAAAGGGATTTGGTCTCAGGACTGGGGAGGGGCGATCGCAGAGGGGCTCGCGCTGACTTTCTAGGGAGGAATTGGCGATGGACCGTATCTTCTGGTAAAGCGCACAGCAGGGGCGGATGGCTTCATCAAAGAGTTTCGGTAGAGAAACGGGGGAGCGCGAAAACCCGGAGTCCGACATCTTCGCGTCAGGAGGGAGACGCCATGTAAGGGGGCAAGCAAGTGTCGAGGTGATGGAGCACCTGACCGCACATAAGGAGGAAAGTCGCAACAAGCCGAAAGACGAAAATATGTTATCCAGGGAGGAGCAGTGAAGGCAGCGTTGCTCATGTTAACGCAATTCGCCGAACCAACTCGGCCCGAGAAAGAAGCTATTCGAGGGAATGCATGAACGGCGGCAGGGCTAAAAGTCGCTAACCAAGGGAACCAAACATCAGACAAAAAAGGTTGCGTAAACCTCCATCAATCGGACTAGAAAAACCGTCACTCAAAGAGAGGCGAAAGGCGCGCTACGGAGTACGCGGCCCTAGGAAAGCAGGAGACGAGGACATGCTCAGGGTTGTGGCCTCTTCCGAGTCCCCGCAATAGCAAAAGGGAGGGGAGAGACGGTTCCGTCGTCCATGGTCGAAAGGAAATTCACCGTCTAGGGTAAGGGCCGCCACGCTCATTGAATATGAATCGGCGTCGGAGCCGGTTGGATCGGGGGAAGAACACTGCTCTCAACCCAACGCAAATGACCTCACTATCCCTCGAGAATGAACAAAAAAAATCGGGAGGTGTCTCTATTAAAATGGGGTCGGCGAATCCCGGGAGGGGGGATTGCCAAAAATCCGCTTATCTGAAGAAAGCCTTCGCTACCCGAGCCCAAGGAGGGATAGCACGCACTTGCGGCCAGTCAATCCTCGACGAGAACTCCACAAAGGGAAGAGGAAATGCGTCACGCCGGACTAAACGAAGGGACTCTGAGCGCTCAGAGTCGTCAACGGAACTCCAAGCGAACGGCTCAGAAACGTCTGATGTCCGCCTCGGGGGTAGCGGAGGTAAGGTAGGTATGGCGGGCCAGTCGGGGCATCAATATCTCCTGAGAACGGGTAACTTTGAGAAAGGGCAGTCACGAGTAAAGATAGTTAAATGCAACAGAAATACTCAGGGGACCTAGGGCGGTAAGAGCTGTCACTCCGGCCTATTTCTCCACGTCTGCCAGGAGGATAAGCTGATCGCTGGATCATCTGAAAGAGGGTGACGTCTGAGCACAAAGAGGAAGGAAGCCGATAAGAAGATTTTTACGGACCGGGTCCGCTTTTTAGTCGAATCGAGCACCCCCCCCACAGAAACCCAAACCGGAGGAAGTTTACCTCATACTGAGGGAGGGGTTGTGCCAGCCGAGGGGGGAGCAACGCGGCGAAGTCTAAGGCGGGGAGTCGCATCACCCGCTCGCTCCAGGGAAAAAGCAGAAACTAGAGGAGTCGACGAACGCGCTGCAACTGTCAGTAGGGGAAAATTCGGCTGATCGTCAAAAATACTTCGTCGGAGGGACGGCGCGGTGGTTCGCGGAGGAGGAAAGAACGATTAGTCCCGGGGGCGTCGAGTCCGAAGGACGCCTCCGCGCCCCGCGACGGATTAAGGGGGAAAAAATGTCGAGACTCGCAACTTGTCTCTGAGAAAGAAGCAACTAGCTCTGAGGAGGGGTCTTCCCATTCTACTATGCCCGGGAAACGATGGGGAAGGGGGGGACATGCAGTATTTGGCGGAAAAAAGCGAGGAGAGCCAGCACAAAGAAGTATATTAGGAAGGAAGAGAAGCTTCTCGGCTCCATGCGCACCACAGGACTCGGCCAGCAGCGTGAATTAGGTGGGAAAAGAGGGAGAACTTTTGGTTGGGAAAAACCAATACGGGGGGCCAAGGCTCACGGGGTCGTCTTCGTTTCGGTATCCACTTTGTGGGACGCTCGCTGGGACTGTAAGGGGGAAGAAAGCGCAGGAAGAAGAACCGCGGACTTCCTAAAAGGAAGGGTCAGTCAGCTTCAATGACCGCTCACAGGGAAGTGCGACTGATTCCTTCGACAAAACCCTACTCAGAAAAAAGAGAAGAGATCTAAAGGGCCTCGGGAAAAAGTTGAAACTAATCAAGCTCTCTGCTCCTTGAGAGACGATGCAAGGGACTCTAAAAGGGGGGGGGAAAAAAAATCGGTCAATAAAAAGCGTCTCGGCCTGTAAACAGAAGAGGTCCTTCCTGCGTTGCAACACGCTTCTATCATTCTACGAGTACTAACTAGCGTCCCCCCGGTTTGGACTCGGGGATGCTTCAGCTCCTCAGAAAAAGGGCTAGATCACGTAAACCATCTTCTCAAACGGAAAGTGAAGGCGACAATCTATCTCCTTTCTCGGGGAAAAGGAAGAGGGGGCGACCGTCGGAGAGAGGAAGGCGAAGGATACTTTTATATCATGTCGCAGGGGGAGCATAGGTCTCACTATCTCTCGGAAAAAGGAAAAGGAAGAGGACTTGACTTAGGGGGGACCATCGATTGAACCTCAGAAGACACAGCCGAGGGACAGACGGAAACATCAGCCCGTTTGACAAACTGAAAAGGCTGGGCAAGATTTGAGGAGAGGTCTTCAAGACCGGTAAGCACTGCTCTGAAGCGGCGACCGGGAGGTTCAGAAGAACGGCCTTTTGATATCATAAAAAAATAACGCAAGAACGAAGGGGAAAAGAGGCGATTCAAGGCCAAAAGTGAGATCCGAAGGCGATTTTTGGCGGCGTGGGGAAAAGCCGTGAGGACCAGCAAGCTAAAAAGAACTATCGCAAGGTT
>Ga0179591_1374128_pt1 | contig 12848 bp, 10 predicted proteins | sample CZOMad2_1_08_16f_FD_182891 | JGI IMG/M metagenome (GOLD analysis project Ga0179591, IMG submission 182891) | Vadose zone soil fungal communities from Angelo Coast Range Reserve, California, USA - CZOMad2_1_08_16fungal (PacBio error correction) | ecosystem: Environmental > Terrestrial > Soil >...
ACAGAAAGTCTAAGCAAAACAGGAGAGGAGGGTGTGATCAGCAGCTTAAGGGCAGAGAAACCGGTAAAGCAAAATCCAAGCCTATCGGCAGGCAGCCATTCGAGGGGGAAATGCGAAAAAACAAGAGGGGCATCTTTGGTGGGCGTTCTCCTGAGGGAGAAAACAGGAGATCTCGTCTTGATAAACAGGGAAAAAAAGAAATCTCCCTATAGTCCAAACAATGGTTGAACCTACCGTGGTATGGAGAGCACGTACGGAATGGGCAAGTGGAACATTCAGAGGGGGGAGAGGGGGAGAAGACGAGGGCAAAAATTAAAGGATGTTTATTATCAAGGGGAAGGGACGCCACATCTTATCAGGGCGATACTAGTACGTATAAAACTGAAAGACGTACAGACAAAAGGGAACGGGTTGACAAGAAGCAAAGAAGGACTCGTCAATTAAGAGGGGGGGCGAAGGGAAAATTTTAGCCGACCAATAGTGAACGCAGGAGGAAACGCAATCGTCTCTCAAAGGGGATTGATAAAGAGATCTGTGCGAAGGTCGATACGAAACCTATTTGGCGAGGGGAGAACAGGGGGTAAAAAACTGGCAATCTTCCAAGGAAAGAGAAAGAGGGACGTGGAATGGGGGACCAGCTTGACTATAACACTCGATTAACTGGAACATCGGGGAAAGGTCATCACCAGCAAAGTGGTTAGTAACATCATATTACGATCAACATCAAATTTAAAGGGGTGGGCTCTTCTTCGAAAAAAAAAGGCAAGCAGGGGAATGCATTCGCACTGAGAACTCACATACAAAAATTATTGAGACTAGGTTTGTTAGAAGTAGGGGCCTGGTCGCCGATTCAAACGATCGCCTGGGGGGGGTCTGCTCAAGAAAACGAAAACTTCACGGGGGAGCGAAAAGGACTCGGAAGAAGGAAGAAAGTGTTTAGTTGTATCCGGTTATAGGAGGGACTCGACTACCTATCCCCAAAGCGCTTAATTATGTTGAGAGACTCGAAGGGGGGAGAGTCAGACAATAAGAGGAAGTACGGATATCGCTACGGTCAGAGGGACAATTTCGAGCCAGCGCGTGGCATCCATCGGGGCAAACCTCCGACTTGATAGGAAGTGGCAGGGAATACACAATCACCAGCGATTGGACGATTAGAGGCTGGAAGGAAAGAAGGGAAGAGAGGACTGGAACTAAAGCTAAAAAAAGGGGGAACTCGAGCCCCACGTAAGCAATTAAATAGGCAGAACACCCGGCAAGAAGAAAAAGAATCAGTCCAGAATTTTAGTTCCTGGAACTTCATACAAGGAAGGGGGAGCAATGGAATTAAGTGGTGGGGGAGACGATTGGGTGATCTTTGAATGAGGGTCTGGTCGGATCTCAGACTAAGGAATAGAAAACCGCCTATACTGGGAGAGGACATTATTTGGGCCAAGGGGGTGAGACCATCTGAAGGGGGGGATCTCAAGAACAAATGGTCCATAAATAATTGAAAAAGCCTATTTCATCGTCAAAGCGAATTGGGACTTGATTTTGGTTATGGCTAGAAGGGGGGCGAAGAAGCTCGAAAGCGAGAGTCAATAAGAGTAAGCAAACGCAAAATAGATCAAGCATCGTGATCAACTTCATGAACCCAATTAAACTTAACAGGCCAGGTCGAAAAACCGAGGATACCACAGAGACTATTCTACATACAAAAAAATCAGCGGTAGAGGGTCTCCACTACGTTTTTCATCGGAAAGGGAAAATTTTAGGGGGAAAAGGGGAGGCACGATACGATTCCAAGAAAAGGGGGAAAAAGTGTGAAAAGGAATGCAAGAACTTCCCGAGGAAGGGTGGCCGAAACAAAAATAAAAAAGGACAGCGGATCCCACAACACAGGCCGGCATAATTAGAAAAAAGGAAGGGGAGAAAATGTCCTGAGAAGGATAAGGAAAATCCGACGATAAGAACACCCTTTTGAAGGGGATGGGCGGGCCGCAAATCGCTAACCCTAAAAAGGGAAAGGCAAATTAGACTGAGACGAGGGGGGAATACCATAGGGGTCGGAGGTAAAAAGTTTCCAATAAAAGCAAAAGAAGGAAGGAACCACGTTTAAACTTCAAAAAAAGCACCTCCTCGCAGAGAGGGAATAAGTTTCCTCTAAAATGGAACAATTTAAGGGAAACGATCTGTTCCGCTTGAATCCGTTAAAGGAGGGAGCGGGACCTTGGGAGGCGCTGATAACGCGCCTGCGTGAAAGCCAACAAAGTCTAGGCTAATCATTGGCGAACTCGAACAAAAAAATCGAGGTTCCTCTCCCAAAAGGCCCTCAACTGAACTAGGCCATAAAGACCCTTAGGCCAGGAGGGACTGCCTGCATATCGACGGGCGGCACCAAGAAAGGAAGAATCGGTGGAAAAAGAAAGTTTATCGTCCCATCGCGGTCGCGACTGAAGAATAGCATATCGGGGGGCGGTTGGAATACTCAGGTAGTCTGCAGGGGGAAGGGAATTCCATAGACAACGGAAGAGGAAAAAGCGGGGGAACAAAAATTATCAAGGGCTGCAATACCTTGAACTGACGTGGGGGAAATTACTAAAGAGTGGCACGGGCGCGGATCTCTCGAGAACACGCGTATTGGAAATAGTAATTAAAAAAACTGTTCCAATCTGGTGATTACGGGTCGCTAACCGAACGGGAAAGGAATTGTCCCATTATAACGTGGGGGGGGGGGGGGGGGGTTCCGATGAGGGGGGGTATTAAAAAGAGACGCAATAAAAGGATGGGTATTTGGTCAACGAGGGGGGGGGGAGAGAGGGGTTCAGCGCAAAGGGAGGGGGCAAGATGGAGTCCTAGGAAAGGAGGGACTCTACGGCAAAAAAGCCGCTCGCGAGAGCATAAGTCAGAAATAAGAACTACGCAAAAAGGAGTGGGATTCAAAGCGGCACCGCAGGGATGGAGGGTATTAGTTAGGAAGTTCTCAGAGCTCAGATATTTTGTTGGAGGGAACGAGAGGTATCAAGTCAGCCAAACTTAAATGCTCAGGGCGGGACACAGGGACGGGAAAGCGAAGGTTAATATCTTTTTCAGGAAAATTGGAAAAAACAAGCTTAATGATATCGCTCTGCTTTTGGAGGGAGATTGCGGGGAAAAGGAGTAAGATTGGATTGTAGGGGGGGAAAATGAAGCGTACATGAGGAGAGTGTAAAAAACACTGATCGTCGAAGGCCGCCGGAATTTGAGGGGAACGATTTCGTTATAGAACCGGACGCAAGCGAAATGTGACAAAAAAGAATGAAGCTATAAGGAGGCGGACAGCGCGGGGAGACAAGCGCCTAAGCGGTTGGGGGGAGCGCTGGGGATCGTTTTGTAGAAATTAAGTTGAGGCACCCCCTTCACGACGGAGGAAGGGGAAGGGTCTGGAAAACCTTTTCCTCTCAAAGGGTGTTTCTCGAAGGGAGGGGTCTGTGTCATCTTCTCGTCGGAGACCTTCATTGAAAAAACAAGATCACAAGTCAGAAAACGCTACGGGCGGGATCGAAGAGGGGGAAGTTCTATCCAGGAGTGAAGAGATAGTTATGTGAGCCCAAGGGGGTTCAGGAGAAACAGAACGCGAAGCTGGGCAGCAGTGGGGAGGTACGATGGAGTCAAGGGACGAAAGTCGCTGAAGGGAATGGCACATTCTTAGCACCAAACACTACCGGCAAGTTTGCACCATCTGGACAGAGATTGGGGAAAGTAGGTCAAGCGGTGCCCGGTATGAAGTCAACGCGCCGATGGAGAAGAGTGTGTACTCCAGATTGGAAGACCGGTCCTCGGAGATTTGTAGGGGTCATTTCGCATGCAGTCGGAACGACAGGTACTAGACAGCGAAAAATCTAGGACAAAACGGAAGACACATGTTGCGCCAGTCAAATTGGGCTTGCGGCATCGCGGGCAAAAGAAAGTCCGGGAATGAGCGATTAGGGGGCATTCTACCGTTGCAAGGATATAAGATGCGTTGAGCCAAAGACGGGCAGAAATGTTTTGGAGCTGTGAGGGATTGTAATGGGGGGGGGGTGCGTCCCGCTAGATCCGATAGTTCGGGGTAATTCCTAAGCAGAGGGGGGAGGACGGGCGATTGGATGCCAGACTTCGCCCTCAAGGGGGGCACGATGAACTATATCCGTACTGAGAAGAAGGTGGTACCGTCGACGCAATCGCAGATATCTCGCACAGGGTAAAAGAGGGGGTGGAGTGCTCGTCATTCAAGAGAGAACTCAAAGACCCGAAAACTATCTACGGAAGCGCTTATGGGCCTCAAAAGGCGAAAGCGGGTTGGGCGGGAGACATACGAACCATGCGTAGAGGTAATTGAGTGGGGAAGGCCACTTACTACCCTATCTGACCGTCGGAGGCTGAACCTAAACTGGGTATAATGACGCAAAGGAGCGAAACTTCCACCTTGGAAATGCCATGAGGTACCGCGAGACTAGAAAAAGGCACAGTGGGGAATAATTGCGTCTGTACTAAAACCCCTAAACTAGACTGACCGATGGGAGGAAAGTCCGGAAATAGGATCGGTCAAGAAAAGGGTGCCCGGGTCAAACAAGGACAGAAGAAGAAATTGCGACGCATCACAGATTGATCTGAGGGAAAAGTTTTAATGCGCAAGTATCGCCACTTGGGGTGGATATCTCAACCAAAAATAGTAGGATTAATATAAGGTATGAAGCGGGGAGGGGAAAAAAGGGGGGGGGGCAGGTAAACGAGCGCCTTATATTGGGTCGGCATGTTTGAGACATCGATCCATCTGGGACAGTGACTACAAGAGCTGTCTCGTGGAACCTACCGTGGCAAATCTTCGAAAGCGGGGGTGGAGGGAAGAGTAAATCCGTTAATGGGGGAAAAAGGAATGATCATGTAAGTGGTGAGTAAAGAAAATGATTAAATACAGAAAAAGAAAGGAACTTTTTTCGTCTTCGAAAAGATTTTCCCCGAAGGAAAAGTTAAAAGGGGGGGTGGGCCAAATGCGAGCCTCTACATACCCCGGTTTTCCCGCCATGTCTAGGGGGAATTTGGAGATAGGGGGTAGGGTAATTGGGTTCCCCATCCTAGAGAAATAGAGGCACCGGGAGAACAAAAACTCGGCGAAATGGTGAATACCAAGAAGCAGGACAAGAGGAGGGTTGATTTGGAGTGATATTTACATCATGAAATATACACAGACGTCATTATGGCAGAGTAGGGATGCTAGGCTAATACGGATGAAGCAGGACGAATAGAAGGAATCGTAAACTAACGTATATTTCCAAGGGCGAGGAAAGTGTGATCCATATCAAAGCCTCAAATTTGAAGATTGAAGGTATGTCCAAAGAAAAGAGGTGGGGAAAATACAGAGAAAAATAATGTCCAGTGGAGCTCCCAACAGCACGCGAACTGGCAGGAAATAAGCCCGTTAATAGGCACAATGAAAACAATCTACAAAAGGAATCGCTCTCCGAAGGTAGGTTGGACCAGAGGGGCGCCAGCAGAGTGAAATGCTCAAATTGAGGAAGGGGGGGTGGGGCGATGGGACTGAATTTTCGGCGGCAGTACGTGGGAAGAGGAAGGCGACGAAGAACCGTACCCTCCTAAAGAGGACTGGCGAGACTCCAAAGTAGATAGAAAGCGAGAGGGGGATCCGGCACAAAGGGCAGAAATGACAACCACTCGCTGGGGGGATCAACAAAAGTATCAGGGGAGGTTGTGGAAGGGGAAGGAAGGTGGCACGCGAGAAAAGCGACAAGGGAGGGCGACGAAAATATGATCGCAAGCAAGATGTTGGTCGATGGAAGACATCCAAGTGAAAGAGAGACGAAAAGAAGCAAAGGGAGGCAGATCCGATGCGAAAAAAAGAACGGACTTCGAACAAGACCTTGTGAGAGAGACTGCCTAGGGGAAGGAGAAAAAAGACAAAAGAAAAATACCCAAATGCGAGATAATGAGAGTAAAAAGGCGTAATCTTCCCGGAGGGGGACTGGCCGTTAATTTAGTACGAAACGAAAAGAACAATGAAAGAGAACAACGATGCAGCGCGCCCAACCACGAAAGGAGGATAATTAGAGATGGGAGCCTGAAAAAGGAAGTCTAAGAAAGCCGCAGAGCGCGTCACCCTGCGGAGTAGTGCGTAAAGCAAAGGCGACCAATAAGGAGAACGGACGGCCGCCGACGGGGTATCCGAGGTTGACGACCATCTGGTAAGGAGGCAGTGGAAAACAATCCACTACCCTACTAAGGAGCCAAGGGCGAAAGCGACCGAAGCGCATCGGATCATAAAAAGAGGGAAGAGGAAAGGCATGAACGAGAGAAGCATTGAAGGGGGGGAACAGATTTCCTCCTCTCGAAAGGGTTACAATCATGATAACGGAATTAAGAAATGCCCCAATAGTCAGAAGGGTGTAACACTCAGGCGGTAAAACAGGCCGCTCTGGGGGCCTCAGAGCAATAGAGACACTGATTTGAAGAAACTAGAGCGGAAAATGATTCGATACCGCCCGCAGAAGGGACGGCATGCCAAGAGGTCGGAAGAAGGGCAGGACAGCGGGCGGGGGGGGACCAATAACCGACGGTCCGGGGAGGGGGGGGTATCCTCATTGTCCCAAGAAATTCGGTACGATCGTGGATGAAAGATGAACTGAAGTCAGGTGGAAACCGTAACTAAAAAACACCAGCTTTGCAAACGCAAGGGAATCTCAAAAAAAAAGGATTTAAAGAGATTCCCGCGCCTGTGGGTTGCAGTGTGCGTCAATCACCGAACTTCATTGAAAGGGGGGGCACTACCGTTTTGGTTAAAAACCGATCATAGAGGTTGAAGATAAGAAGGAGGGTATTTAAAAACGAACTGCTCTGTGGCAGACGGAGGGAGGGCAAAGCGAGGGGGAAATACCGGGAGTGAAAGATGGAGATACAACAAGGGAAACCTTCAGCAAGATCTTCGGAAATCAGGGTCGGCTGGATCCCATCGTTTAGGGGCAAAAGAGCGTAGGGAGTGCATTCCAGGCTTTCGAGTGAAAGCTAAAAAAAACTGACTCGCATTTGGGGGGAGGGGCACTCACTCTTACATAGAGGCCAATCAAAAAGGGTAAAGAAAAAAGCACAGTAGTGTAAGCTGAGGGCGTAGTTTCAGTCCAAGGGGGGGAAAGGGGGGCCAAGCTGAAACGCTGATTCGCAGGAGGGGGAAATCGGTGGGACGGGGCCTATAGGAGTGGATGTGAAGGGAAGACGTACAGGCTCGATTCTGAGAAACAGAGGGACGAAGCCAAAACGGTACGAATTGGGTAGGAGGAAGGGCGGCCGGTATCTAACGAGAAAGAAAAAGTCGACTTCCATCTAGAAGGAGCGGACCTCGAGAGACAACGTGAGGTTAGCAGTGGGGGGAGTCGCTGATCATTGGGAATTTCAATTTATAGGTGGAGGCACGCCCGACGGACTCGGTATGAAGGGGTAACCTGTTTCCTCGGAATACTCTCGCCTATTTTGATTTGGAAGACGGGTCTTCTAACCTGGGCAATAAAAGGGGTTCAAAGATCAATTGGGAAGCCAAAAAAAGACGGGCTTATTTTCTGACAAGCGATTCCCGGGATTCTAGCCGGGGGAGGTACAAAAGGAACTGGATGTTAGGCATCAGTTGAACAAACAAAGAGCGGGAGATCATTGTTCGGGATCCCGTCCATCTGAGGAAAACTTGCAGGAGAACGGCGTACAGGGTCGAGCAGACAAACCCTCAACGTAACCTGAGCCTCCGCTTAAAAAGCAATGTGCCGGTCTCAGGGTAAGGGCCTTTGGTCCTAGCGGGGAAACGAGATGGTCACAGGGTTGTTCTCAATCGTGCGACCGGACTACGTAATTATTAAATGGGCGAAGTCTCAGGTCACGAAAAAGACGCGGGAAGAAATATTCAGGCTACCAATTCACAAAAAAAGGTTTAGAAAGTGTCATCATGGGAAAAGGCTCGGCAACCCCTTAAGGAAGGAGGAGGGTATTGCGGAGGTACTTGTAAGGACGATTGGGAGATTAAATAACAGTCGGCCTGGAAGGTATCGTAGATCATATCAAAGAAACAAAATAAAAGTAATGAGTAAAGAAAAACGAAGAGCCTTCTTAATAGGGACATTTTGGGCGTAATCAATAGGAAACTGCGGCGATGGGGGAGCCTCTGGATTAGGAAAAAAAAGGGGATTGGCACTATACGTCGCGATAACCGAGCTCAACTAAGTGTCCCGACGTTGAGACGCATCGCAATCAAGCAAGAAGAGAAGCAGAGAATCATTTGTGGGGAGAGTCAGAGGATCCTACCTATATCAAAGACACGCGATAGACGATCAAAGCGCTTCAGGGAGCTGACGATCGGGTGGTTAAACGCTAGAGAAAAAAGCGGGGCATTTCGGCTGGGGAAGCAGTAAGCCCCAAAGAAAACAACGGAGAGTATCTGTTGGAAAAAGAAAGGGGGGGAGGACAAAGACGCAAACAGGCAAACCGTCTTCCATGAGGGGAAGGAGTGGAGGGGGAAATCAAGATTTTGAAGAGTAGCATGAAATGTACTAAACTCCGAGGAGAGTTCGAGGAACTTCTTGAGAGAGGAAGAGGAGGAGGGCACAAGGCAAATTCAAAGAGGACAAAAAATTGAAGTTGCAAAGATTGGAGAGAGGGAAACTTTTAGAGAAAAAGGAATAAGGCGTCTCGTATCGCAAAAAACCGGGGAGAAGAAAAAAAAAAAAACCGGAGAGGCGAAAAAGAGAGAATATTTCAGAAAGGGGGGCGAGAGACGATGCTTCGGAGGGGATATGCAGCCAGAGTGCCCATGAAAATATGAAGGATGTGCAAGCGGGGACCAAACGCCTGCTATTCACTCTCGGGAAAGGAAGGCGAGTACACGGTACAGGTCATAGAAAGGGAATCTGAAGTGTGGAGTACGAAGCAAGGATTACTACCTCACATCCTGGGAAAGGGGGCGGGACAAGTCAAATCATGGAAGTAAAAAAAAAGTTGTCCAAATTGACGCAGGTCGAGAACTACACGGGGGGTTCAAATGAAATGAGAAGCGAACTTGGTTGGTATGCCGGGGAAAAAAAAACGAGAAGAAAGAGGATCGTGGCACGATGACGGAGAAAAGAAAACTCAGGGAGTAAGGGGGGGAGCCACAACCGGGTGTCCAGGAAAGGGGGGAAAGATTCGTACGTTGATTGAGTATCCGGAGAAAGACAAGCTAAAGAAAAAAATCACGCGCGTATTGTTAGAGCGGGATGGCGATGCGATCGATGACGAAGAACGGGAAAGACGGGGATTCCGACGGGCATTGCACTGCAAGAAGCATCAGTTGCATCCATAGAAAAAGCCGCCGACTGATTAGGAATTGAATTTCAAATTCACAAAAGGAGAGTGGGGGACGAGCGGAACGCCCAGAAGGAACTAATCGGGCGCCAACAGAAACGGGGCCCATCAATGGCCCCTATAGCAGGCAAGAAAGAGGACATACTCGAGAAGGACCGACTGCGCCGCATTGGGAGCAAAAAAAGGGGACAATGGCAATGTATTAATTTGGGGGTCTGGAGATGAATATTTCGGCTGCATCGTACCTAAAAGAACGAAACACTACCATCCTCAGGGAACTCGCTCCAGGAGCATATTATACATCGAAAAGGAAAGAGAATTCACAAGGGGCAAGAAAAAAACGAAAAGGGGGCCCCCAGGTAGGGTGGAAGGAGGAAGGGCCAGGTTGCCTTTAAGGGTTGTTATCTGAGGGGGAGGAAAGATCGCTAATCACCACTAGATTGGACTGATCAAAGGTATTATAAAAAGAAATCCTCGGTGCGTGCGGCGAAAATCCCAAGAACTCTTCACAGACCCATTGAAAAAAGAGAAGCCGAGGATATTAATCATGCGAGGCGAATACCAATAGAGTTGGGCAGACAAAAGGGGGATCTCCTTGGAAAAAAGGGGGGATTGAAGGAGAACCTCTCCCATGACAAACACAGAAGGGCGAGCTCCATTGAAATGACAGGGTGGGGAAAAAGAAACAACGAGTCGTCAGGTATGGGGTACTGAAAGAAAAAAACGATCAGCGCGCCAAAAAAAAAAATTAAAAAAGAACCTTTTCTCAAGCGAAGGTCCGCCTTTAAAAAGCACATGATCGCGAACCCCACTGGGTGCGCGTTGCAGGGGGGAGGAGATGGGGCGAAAAAACCCAAATTCGGAAAGGGGTGGAAAATTTTGAATATCCAGGCGAAAACAAGAGGGTTGCCCGGCGGACAGCCAAACAAAAAAAAAAAATGAAAGAATCCAACGTTCGAAATGAGGAAAGGCCGAAGCAGCAGGGATATCATAACTTTCGCAGAACCAAAAATGACTGAAACGATAGAAGAAATCACTTGGACCGTTTAACAGAATAAACATTGGTTGGCTCTCTGGGAGTAACGGCCTGCGTGCAACGGAATTCGACGCTAGAGGGATGCAGGACAAGCAGCGAGGTGCCCGCGCTGGTGACGAAAAGAAGGGAGGAATCAGAAGCCAATATTTCCGAAAGCTGATATGAGCGACGGAGGGGCCCTCGTATAAAGACGAAGCGTTTAAAATAAGGAGGTAGGGGGCAAAGAAAAAAAATAGAAAAAGGAGAGTGGTCAGTGTTACCATACCCGACCGTTTCTCGACGGGGAATTTGCAAAAAAGATCCCTAGGGGGAGGGGTAACACACTCAAGACCTTGAACGGGACGGTCGGGGTTTGAAGAAGTAATTCATCTTTCAAAAGCGCTTATCTCTCGAAAACACGTATTAGAAAAGGAAAGAGAGGAAAAAAAAAGAACTGGTGGGAAAAGGGGAAGGGGTCATAACGAACCGTCCCAGGGGGGAAGTGGAAGGGAAACATACCTGTTTGTAACGTCCTAGTTATCAAAGAGGTGGGGTAGAAATTCACTACAAGAATACTGTATGGGATGGGATAGCATCTATGTGCAGACGGAGGATCGCAAAGACTCTGTATTTAAGCCGTTGAGGGAACATGCGGAGGTTACTAACGAAAAAAAAGATCATCTTGCAGTCGGAAATCATGGTCTGTCGTGAGCGGGGGCAAAAAAAAATTAGGAAGTATCGTTCACCGAGCTTAGTTCGGTCGGGTTAAACCACTGCTTACCGAAAGACGGGAATGTGAAAACAGGGCTCTTTATCAGCGCCAACTTCAACCAGCGACGACTTTGTTTTAACCGACAACTTGAATTGCGATAGCTTTCGTCCATGGCATTGTTGCGGAAGGATGAATATTCGCTGTTCGGAGGAGGTTGCATAGGAAATTTTGAGGACTTAGTAGGTATTTGTTTGAAAGGGGGGGGGGGGGGGGGGGGGGGGGGGGGGGTGAAGCAAACACTCTATTTTACTCGGGTCAACTCAACGAGAAAAAGAGTCCGAAAAAGTCAACGAATTTGTAAAGGGACGACTGGAGATACAGACGAAAGCGCAAAGTGGGGTACGAAAAAAGTAAAATGAAAAGAGAAGATTAACAACTTAGAAATTAGAGACTGGCATTACGTCCGGAGTTGGGAAACAAAAAAGAGCGTGTTGGGCTCTTAGAACGTTGGAGGAAATACCCAAGTAACGGAAGGAAGGGTTCTTGCAAAACCGGTGGACCTCTTAAACAATGGAAAAAAAGCCGTCTGGGTCATCAGAGTAGAGTGCGCTAAAATTGGTCAATAATGGGGTTCAAAGGGTAGACACAAGTTCTGGGGTAGCCCAACCATACGGGAAAGTTTAACATAGCGATCCTATCCAGACGGCTAAACTAGATAGGTGGCTCTTCAAGGGGGATGTTCGCCCAGGAAAAGCCAATTTGCGATCATGGGGGGTGAAGTCCATCATTAGGAGCTGAACATTCGCTCTCAGTGAGGAAACATCGAAAACCCATAAACAAAACTATCCTAGAGACGAGGCACCTAGTGGGCGGGAGGTCTGCTTCGTTGGGGCCTAAAGAAAAACTCATAGAAGTTGCCATCCACTTGGAGCGACAAAGTCCTAAGGATGACTTTGTCTTTAAAAGGAGCTCATCTGACAAAGGGACGCCGAAATAGGACAAGCGCTAGCAACAAATAGGGAAAGCTTGGTCAAGACATGGATGGCGCAAGATTCAACCGCCCCAAGAAGGGAACGTATTGGTGATGGCTGATTTATGGTCTTTATTCCTAATCCGGGCAGTTGTGAGATAAGGAGAAAGAAGGATGCGTTACCCAAATCATCAGAAAGAAAGGGATGTGACTTAAAACACCGAAGAAAGTGTCAAGAGGGATGCACCAAGTCGATTCCCTTTGGGAATAGGAGTCCGAGATGAAGTTCGTGACCTAGTTGGAGGACAGGGTCGCATCGAAAGAAAGATATCGCGAAAAGGAGTGATCTTGTGTATAAGGGGAGAGCGGAAGCTTACCGGATCCAATCACAAAGGCTACAGGAGAGGGGCTCAGTGCTAAAGAGGGGGTGAATTTGCTCCGAGCAAACAGAGAGAAGAAGGGTGGGGATTGTTGGCACAGGCACTTAACCAAACGTAAGGGAAGAAAGGGCTTGTGAACAAAACGTGAGTGAGGGACAAAAGCGCGAACTTTGCCACCTTGGGGAAAAAGTTCCATTTAGGAGATGGGGGCGAAACCAAACAGTTCAACGGATGGGGATGTAGATCATGAGGGGGCTCCCACAACGAGCCGATGACCTTAAAGCTGCTTAAAAGAGAAGGAGAAAGGGGAGAAAGAGGACAAAAAGGGGACACCATGTTCCACTAAGCCTAAACATGGCTCGTAATTTGGGCAAAGGGGTCGAGGTAAAGTTCAAAAAAGCCAATATAAGGGGACGCAGAGGTCGTCAGGAAAAAGAG
>Ga0179591_1262026_pt1 | contig 12846 bp, 12 predicted proteins | sample CZOMad2_1_08_16f_FD_182891 | JGI IMG/M metagenome (GOLD analysis project Ga0179591, IMG submission 182891) | Vadose zone soil fungal communities from Angelo Coast Range Reserve, California, USA - CZOMad2_1_08_16fungal (PacBio error correction) | ecosystem: Environmental > Terrestrial > Soil >...
AACAATGCAAGACACGATCCGCAAGCAGACAGGACAGAACGTAGCATTCGCTATCACAATCCGGAGACAGACGAACAGGGAAAAACATATGATTGACACGTCAGAAAACGGCCTAGCTGTTACGAGCACAGGGGCAACGCACCGAAAAGACTAACAAAGTTTAAGCCGCGTGGATCGGGACGAGGCGTCACCCAAGCGGAAAAAAAGACGGTGGAAGCGGACGGGTCGAGAAAGGGGGAGGGCGAGATGGGACTTCGAAAGAGAAGCGTCGAGTCCGAATTACGTTGGGAGGTAATGGCTCGTTAGACGTTAAAATTAGGAGTCATAGGACCGCCTATAGTTGTCGCCCGAAGCTAATAATATCAGACCATGGGTCGTTTGAGCTTCAGCGGGGAAATCATGCCCCTTCAGAATGGGATAAAGTGAGGTGAAAAAGTGAACGGGAATCGCAAGGCGGACACAAAACTTGTGGCGTAGAGGTTAGGTGATGCCGAGGAAGTTGAGCATACGCGGGATCTTCTTCAAGTTCCCTAACACATGGACGGCGTAGGTGACAACAACTACGCAAGAGGGATTAGAGGTCGTCCACGGGAGGGGGGGCGATGTATTTGCCGCGAACTGCCTAGGGGGGGGGCTGAAACGACGTTCCACCTCTTCTCTAAAAGAGGTCGCCAGAGATGGTTTACGTTGGTTCCCAGGCTGTTAATTGCAGGACCTCTACGAGGATATCCTATGTGGCGGATCTCCTTGGGCAGAATCGTCAAATCAAGATGGGGGAGGCAAGGTGCGATCTTCAACACACTAGTAAAAACTGGATTTGAGATAACATTACGAAGGCTAGGTCCAGTCATTAAAAAAAGAGGAGAATCGGAAAGTTTGTGTGCCCATCCTCTTGACGGTGCGACTTTTAAGTGAAGTGAGCCCGGATTCAAGAGGCACTTGGGCGAAGCAGAAATAAACAGGTATGATTGGGAACCTGATACTCATTAAGAAAAGTCCCCAGCAGGGGGGGGGGCTTACCGGGAGAACTAGAAAGGAATGGGGGTGTGTGGACGATTAAGGAACAGTCACCTTGAATAAGAAAAGAAGGGAGGTGATCGGGAATCTGAAAGGAAGGGGCCGAAGGTCTTCGAGTGAAAGAATCGAATGAAGGGGAGGAAAACCCTTTTTGACGTAAGGAAGCCGACCCAGGAACCGCGGGGAAAATCGTGGGGTCGCTCTTGCGGTGAGACATATCTTACCCGAGGGGAAACATTTACGAGTATCTCCTAACGGATTCATGAAAGGACTGACTCGGAAATTACAATGAGTCGAACTCGAAAAGACTGGCGTAAAAGTTGCAAGGATTGCCGCCTACGCGACGCTATCTCACTGGACCGGGGACGAAGAGATGCTACTGTAGGACGAGGGGGCCCGGTGTCAACATTCTGGACGGCCGGTAACTGATACAAAAAAAATCATAAAGATCCTGGTAATCGAGAGCAGTACAAGGCGTCAGTACGAAAAACGGAGGTCCGGGGGGGCCTGGGGACGCCGAGCGAGGGGGGGAGATAACCCGAAATACTTCGGACGGGAGTTGACAAGGGTCGTCTCGATTCCGGGACCGGTGAGGAGGGAAGTATCAGTGGGTCCTGGCGAAGGAATCAGCCTGGTCAATCCAAAAGAACAGGGGGAGTCGTCCACGCGAAGTGGCTGTAATAAGGAGCCAGGGAAAGAATGCAGCAAGAAGAGGGAAAACTAAGGGGGAAGGGAGACTCAAAAACACAATAAGGTTAGAAAGATCGGCCAGTGAGGGGTTTATGAAGCTCGGGCGAGTGAACTGAGCTTGGTCCCAGAGAACCATGGACCGGAGAGTGGACGAAAAGAAAACAGGGATCGTCGGTTTAGGCCAAGCAAAACACTCCAGGATTCAACTCTCACGGCTAAGACAGGGGGTAGCAAAGAGCAGGAACGCGCAAAATTCCTGCACAGGCCTGGGGTAAGGCCCCTACTAATGTCAAGCAATTCGAATTAGGGGGCAGGTTATCTATCCTCCCGCTTTGAAAAAAAGACAGGCAATAGATGCATCAGGGGCGAAGTGTACCTGAAGAGCGGAATGAAAAAAAGTGAGAGGATTACCGGAATTTAGGCTCTGTTCTCCCGTAAAAGGGGGCAGCGAGCCTCAGAAGGGATCCATCGTCGAAGACCTCTTCCTGAAGAATTTCAGGTCCAAGACAGCACCTTACCGTCTCCACGGAGTCATAAAGGGAACTGATAGCCTCCAATGTGGGTAGACTGTGGGGAAAATGCGTGAAGGTCAGTAATGTACTTCAGGTGCCTGATAGATCAACTGAGTCACGGGCATAGGGTGCCGAGAGGTCCTAAGAAGAGCGGGAAACAAAGGGAAAGCGGAACGGGGAAGTTTCCGTCGAGGAGGGAAGGCCCGGATGGGAAGGAAATCACGTCAGGAGCAGGCATGAGGAAAAAAAAGCACCGAATTAAGAGGGGAGGAATTAGGATCAGAATTGAACGGACCGTATCCAGAGTCAGGTAGAGAAGGGGGGTGCGATCATCGGCAAAAACAAGGGAAAAGGGGACTTAAAGGCAGCCAGCACGAAAGGGGAACAGGATGATGGAACTATAGAGGAAAGATCCAGAACCATAGACAAGGTGCCCGAGCTTCACACCAGCTCTGTATAAAGGTCTACTCTCATTAACAGTCCCTCGGCCGACTCAAGAGGTTTCAAGAAAAAAGAAAGGACTCGATCCCATATGTTCCCAACAAGCTGATAAGTTATGGAGGAGGCATACAGGACGGAACACGCTCTTTTTGGACTAGGGCGGGGGGTGACTACTGGCTTGAAGGTCCACCGCGAAAGGGGGGACCGTTTCATTTAGGAGTGCAGAAACCGAAAAGGGTCTCTACCCGGTCAGACTAACTCAAAGCCAGGGGGGGTGAACCACAATTCGGTACACAAGTCGGAAAGAATATTCTCAAAATAAAGGAAATCATGGGACGGAGCAAGGGTATAGGGGGTAGGTACAATGGAAGAAAAAAAAACCAGTTAAGTCGCAGGAAATCGACCTCTTACTTGAGAAGGCCTACGACGAAAGACCGCGGGGGGAAACAGGGATCCGTCGCATTCAGACCAACCGCTACAAAAACAGATAACGGGAAAAAACGCCAACGGTGGGTGGGGGGCGGACGCTCTGGGCAATTCCTAGGTACATCCAGGGATGGTAAAATTTTACCAGTTACATAAGGAACAAGCCCAAAAACAGTTAGCTGATAGGTCTCGCCGTTATGAAAAGACTGGAGGGGGGGGAGAGAACATCCCCCGTTTTCGATTGCGAAAACGGGGAACGCAAAAAAGTACAAGACCAGGGTCTAAGCGGAAGGGCATACTACCGACTAAGTAGTACATCTAGCCCAGCAAATGCTCGCACCAGTCAAGCTTCCAACAAAAAGGACCCCCCAGGTTCACGGGGAAGGGGCATCATAGGAAAGCACCCGCGGCGTAAAATTGTTTCTGTACAGGACTTAGGGGGAGTGTGGGGGGTGGGGGGGGGAAAATGGAAATAAAGAACATGACGCCCCGGTTCTGGGGTTCAGGGAAATGTGTCAGTAGACTGTTCCTTCCAGGTCGCTGGTCGATCCAGTTGGGTCGCTGGACCCTTAACTATAGGGAGGAGAAAATATGGACGGGCGGTCTTGGAGAGGGTCTTGCGAGGTTACAGTATCTCCGAAACCAACAACTTAGTGGATGGGAGGGATAGATGGGAGGAAAAATCTCACTAAGGCGATCGAACCTCCTGACTAAGGTCTCCCGAAGGCATTCTCGCAGCATCAGGTGGAGGGGCAGCAGGTCCGCAAACCTTACTTATGGGCAATTTGACCGGATTCCAACTGAAGGACCACTGGTTGGCAAAAGGGGACTTTTGACGATTAAGGGAGCACCCGATTCGGGGAAAAAACCTGGTTTAGCCGCGGGAGCCCCGAACCGTCAACCCCAGGCACCTAGTGTCCCGAGAAAGAGGGGACTATGCGGCGGAGGAGGGGGACGACTGAGGGGGAACATGGTCGATCCGTGAAGGCCTGGTGGGTAGGGCAAAAGCTTGCAAGGGGAAAAAAGGTGGGCAGAGTTCAAATACTCCCCCCCGAAATCGGGGGCCCTTAGACGAGATAGCTCTGCCTTTGAGTGGCAAAGGGATGGTGTGGGGGGAAATAAGACCCTTGCATCAGGGTTGATTCGTGATTTGGCCCGTGTCGGAGACAGATATCACGAAACCAACTTGGAGAAAAAGGGCGGGATTTGGGGGCTTAGATGGTAAGGGGGAGGCGAAATGAATGCGACTTAACTCAGTTCCCGATGGGGGGGAGGGCCCGTAGGGGGGAACAGAAGAGTCTCTCTTGAGGGGAAGTCTGAAAGTGAATTGTTGGGGTCGAGGTATTGGTCAAGCGAGGGGGGACGACTGAGCGCACCATAGGGCGAAAAAGCGTCTCACGAATTGGACGAATTGGTTAACCGGGGGTGAGGGCGGGAGGAAGCCGGGGATGCTAAAAAAAATTGCCCTTGAGAATCAGGAAAAGGGTGAAGCGGAAGCAGGGTGGGCTAGGTCAACCAGTGACTAAACGAGCGGGGGTTTAGGCACGGCTACACGATACATGAGACTGCTGGCAGTCCACGAGAAGTCGGTACCTTTGAAATGGCCGAGTTCTTTAAGAAGGTCTTGGTGGCGCAACTGGATCAAAAAACGCATTGTGAGAAACCGTCGGCAGTTGTTAAAAGGAGGCGCATTCCATTACGATCGGGTCCCCGGAAGAAGCTGGCTGAGAGGAAGCTCACCCAAGGGGTGTGTGGGCCGATGAAATCGAAAAGGTCGAGACCGACACCGACGTACGGACAATTCGGGCAAAAACCAATCTGCAAGAAGGCAAGGGCGAGGTGGGGACCCGCAGGCCGAGACCTGAAGTAACAAACTTTGAACACGAAAAAAGGAACGAAGGGCGGTGAAAATCGAACTTCTTTAGGACAGAAGGGACACGGTGCACGGACGATGACCGATCAGCCGTATAGATAAATATACCTAACCTGGCAGATAAAAGGCGACTGGGGCGTCGATCGGTACGGAAAGACGAATGTCTGATGAAAATTCTCAAGGAAGGGGCGTCTCGACTCGGGGCAAGGGGGGATGGGCAGGCCATTCGAAGGAAGAAGCGACAAAACACCGTCAGGTTAAGAAAAAGAAAATGCTGAGCCTGCAAGGAAAGGAGGCAGCGGGGGTACCTGAAGGGGGAACGCCGGAGGGAAGGACGGTCCAAATGAACAAAGGCAAACTCATTGCAGGGCAGTGGTAAAGCTTCGCCGGGCAGGCAGCGGGGAAGCAGAATGAGGGGGGCACTGGCATGAGCCGGAGCGGGGTACCTGAATTGGGGCGTTCAAAGACAAACTAACTAATTGGAGTAGAAAAAAACCCACCTGGGCGATATTGAAGCTTTGAGATTCAAACCTAATTAAGAAAGAAAGGGCCAATCTCTCTCAACCACATTAAAAATAGAGGATAGCTCATTGTGAAGGGGGGGGGAGTCGGTCGCGGGCGTGCCCGTCCGTCTGACCAAAAGAGAGACCAGGGTCCCGGCCGCGGGTTAACTACGGGAATTCTTTTCGGATGTGGGGGATTACTCAAGACAAGGACGGAGATGGAGGATCACCATGTTAAAAAAATATCAGAGAAAAACGATTCCTACCAACCCCCCCCCAAAACAAAACAAGAAAAAAAAGGGGGGGGGGGGGGAAGGAAAGGCGACTCCTTTCGATCAGGGAGGGGGAAGGGAGAGCGAGAGAGGTGGGGCTGTCATTGCAAGCAATCGCTTAGGACTCCGGACAGGGAAGGCCTCTCACTTCACGAGGTGAAATCCGGGATGCTGAGGTGGGGCCGGGTCGTTACGTCAGGCCCGTAAATTGCACCAGGAAAGCAACGACGGGGGAGGCGGAAGCTCTGAGTCCTACGGAATGAGAATTGTTCATCATTCACTAACGTCTGGCGGGGGGAAAAGAGGGAAGAGACGGGGAAGCAGATCGTATCTCCGGCGGTTCAAGGTCCAGGAATACTCCTCATATCAGGATGATTAGGGAAAGAAAGTTGCCGGGGACTCTCGGGGACGACGCAAGGAAGAAAGCCCGAAAATGGGGTAAATGCTTCCGGTCTGAAGGCCGGAAACAGCCGGCAGGGCAAGGCGAGAAAAAGAAGACTAGCCCCCCCCGCCCTGGGCGGCTGCTACCAATTACTGAACGAGCTAGCGGATCAAAGTGGGGTGAGAACTTGGGAATACGGCAAAAAACAAATCCTTGTCGTCATCAGTGGGCAGAACCATCGGCGACGGGGGAACAGGAATCTAGAACACATCACGGTTAAAAGACAGAACAGGATCAAAAGACTGCTTTCGAAAAGGGAAAAGATTGATCCAGTCGTACTCCATGGAAGATGTGCAATAGGGGGCACGAACGAGTCATTGCCCACAAAGTGCCGGAGAAAACTAATATGGACTCAACGCAGTGAGAATGGTATAGTTGGGCATGAGTCCCTCAAAACTCACCGCAAAGGGACCCGTTTGGGTGGGTTGAACGGAGAGGCCACACGCTTCCCAGGAGGGACGGGTGGGGAGGAGTCTCAATGGATAGGCCCGCAACGATAGATCACCCTATCAGGAGCGCCAACATAATTACCAGGGCCAGACAGCCTTGTCAGGGCCGTGATTCGGAAATAAAGGGTGGCTTCTCTAAGGTAAGGACAGAGCGTTTGGGGGGAGGGTACAACAACCGAATGTTGAGAACGCGAAAATTAAGATATTAATCAACTGGCCAGGGGAATACACCCGCCATAGTTAACGGAATAGCAACATCTCAAGGGTGCAACCACTCTTACCAGGTCATCAAAAAGGATAGCATTCCCGCAAAGGTGGTTCTTACTAAGTGGATCCCGTCCGGTTCAAAAAAGCACCCTGGAACCGAAAAGGGGATGAATGGGGGGACATCTCAGCTTCTCCGGAATGGACCGAGAACTAGGCTAAGCATGGCAAACTAGCGGTGAAATAAGCGGATTTTGCACGACACTATCGAGGGAAAGATAAAAGGACAAATGAGAAGATCGAAGAGATGACTTACTCAGGTCGTTCAAGGAGGAACCAGCTAATTTCAGCGGACAGGAATCGGGTAGGCATCCCCCTGAAAACATGTGGCCGGCGGGGTGACGCTCTCTGAAAATCCCCTCGTCGAAACACGTGTTTAAAATCAGGACTTCAAGGGGCGTTTACCTGGCAGGACCTGGCGCCACGGGGTCGTGGAAAGAGGACACGCAGACCCGGCCGCCCTGGGCGAAGTGGGGGTACAGATTGCCGTCCGAAGTAAAGGCGAAAACGTTCTTTACGGGAAACTTGAAAAAGATGGTTGTGGCGAGCGGTTGGACCAGAGAGCCGAAAAAGAACCAAAGGAAAGAAAGAGGTGTAATCTCAAGACAACCTATCAAACGGGGTCCGACCGCATAGAAACGCTTTCAGTCTCTTAATAAGCCTGGATCAAGGCAGATTCCGGTGCCGGATGTTTGCAAATTTGCAGTAAAGGACCCACCGTGTCGCCGTAAGGGGGGGTACTACATGGTCAAAAGAAAGCACCGAGGTAAAAAAAAGTGTTTAATATGCCTCTTACCGGACACCCCGACAGTGGGAGTTGGTACTCGAGAAAGGTAGGAAAAGCTAGTGGATCTCATCTCGTCAGAACCGATTCAGAAGGTGGTCGTATTTAACAGTGGCGAACTACGGGGAAGAGTGGACCTCTAAAAAAGAAAAGGGTGTAGAAAAAGAACTCGAATCGTCCGTTGCGATGCGCGGGAAAAAAGGCAACTTGAAAAAAGGGGGGCGGGGGACAGTGGGAGGGGTGGGGGAACGTGAGGGTAACAATCCACACCCACGTGGGGGCGGGAAACCGAGGAAAAATTTGGGCTGCCGGGACGTCATAGTAAGGAAATAGACTTACTACTGGAAAAGTCAACCGCTGGGGGAGTCTTAGCCTGAACGATCCTTCGGGTCAGATTGAGGCTCACTTCACACTGGAGAGGTTTGGGGCAAAGGAGACTTAAAAATCAAATGCGGGCGCAACGGGCCAAAGAAGGAAAGGTTCTAAGGAATTGTGAAATGTGGGTGATAGGGGGAGAAAGCTGATAAACTGGATAAACTGGAGTACTAGCCGCTCAGATGGAAAGGTAAACTTGGACTAAAGGGTACACAAAACATGGGGCAAAACGACGACCTGGTGGGCTCAAGGCGAGCTACAATCGCATGAGTGTTCGACAGAAAGAACATATATCGTAACAAATTTTGGTGGCAAGTCCGCTAGGACATGAAAGGGGGGGGGGGGCAGGCAAGCGCCCGGTGGAGACAAGAGAGGGGTGGCGACGTTAAGTGGGGGCACCGGAGTCGCATTGACCATTAGGATCCGGTCCCCGGACGAAAAAATGGTGCCTGCGACGCGGCCCGGGTTAGGAAAGACGCCAAAAAAGAGATACACTTTATCAACAAAGGGTCCGGAATTACGGATCGAAGGGGGCGCAATCTAGGGGGGCGTGAGAGTTGGACGGCAGGCCGGAGAATAAGGGAACCTGTCGGACCTCGGGGGGACCACGGCCATCCGCGAAAATCGGCGCTGGGGCTTGCTAAGATGCGTACCAAGAGAAAAAAAAAGCGCAAACCATAACATCAGGATGCATACGAGGGAATCATTATAATTGAGCAGGAAAAGCGAAATGGGGAGTCGAATAGGGGCCCCTGAAAAACCTGAAGCAGGCGCCGTCTGAGGAAAATCAAGGAAAGTACGAGGCGAGTCAGAGGACTGTCAACGGGCAATTCTTCAGGCACGCAAAAAGAACGCAGTTCAAGAAAGAAGGAGGCCTTTTCAGGAGGGACAAGGAAGTCTGAGAGAAATATTGAAAAACGAATTGGGGCCGCCGGGCTCCTCGTCGGAACCGGCCCTATTACGCGCTTTATGTTTCCATGGTAGAAGAGCTGAATATGCAGGCAGGCGGCTTCAATCTTGCACCTGGACTTGACCAGCACCCCACCACCAGATGCTGGGTCCCGCCAGGGTATTCCCTACAATCCAGAAAATTGTTAAGCGGCACGCTGCCGGAGACCAGGGGTCGGAGTTTAGGGGAAATTGAACGGACGCGATATATCAGAAAAGTGGTAAAAAATGATAAGAGCCCCAAAAAAACTTAGGGAGGAACAGGAAAATTATGAGAGGAGAGGGGCGCGCGACCAACTTGGCACATCAGAAAGGTTCGTCCTGGGGGGTTGCACGAACTACTCATTTCGTCGTAGTTTTAATGTAATCGAAAGGGACGGAAGCGCCGTGACCACATTTAACTTCAGAGCCACCGCGGCAATTCCAGGTCAGAACTCAAGACTACAAAAAAAAGTGCCAAGAGAGTAAAGAAAGGAGAAGGATGAAAGGGAGGGAATCCCGTCAACCCATAGGACAATGCTTCGCTCAGAATGTCGTCAACTTTAATGAAGGTCACGATTTGACAAGGATCTGGAACACGGAAGTGGACGCTGTCGGTGTCGGCCCTCATAATGGGACAGTGAAAGAATTCCAAACCAGAGAGTCTTCGTCCAACGTCCTTGGCACGCAAGGCGCCTGGGCGTCAGGCGGTCGTTTAAGCTACAAGAGGGGAAGAGCATTTGCAAAGCGTGGCAGGGACGATTCAATCTCCTCCAATCCGATGAGAGTGGGGTCTTGAAAACCGGGCTCTTGCCAAATAAAGCAAAAAAGGAAGCGACGCAACTATTTGGAACACGGGCCGGGGCGGAAGAGGGCCAAAAACCATGGAGAACAGAGCGGAAGGCGACCAAAGAAACGAAACTACAAGAAAGTCGGCTCCTTTGGGAGGGATTCGTAAGATTGAAGACCGTAAGCGAGGGGGGTCTTGGCACAACGGGGGTCAGATTCATACGGGCAAAAAACAATCAGGGGAAGCGTGACACAAGAACTCTCAGAAAACTTTGACGAGGAAGTAATGGAAGGTGCATCCACTTTTTCAGAAGGACTGTTGAAAGTCGGGGGAACCGAGCTGGGGGAAGACCCAAAAAGGGGCAACGCCAATGAACGGCAAATCGTAAGACTCGTTTAAAAATTGAACAGAAGAAAGGATTGCAAGCTAAGAGGTTAATTTGACGCATTCCTGAGAACTCTCATGTGGGAAAAAAAAAAACTCAATCTGGGGTGTGTTAATAAAACACCATGGAGGCAGGGCTTAATTGCCAGGCGGAAAAAGGGAGCGGTCAGGTACATCCCCTGTTCAGCGCTTACAGGTACACACAATGCGTACAAAAAGGACTGAGGCGAACATGATTGCGACGCCGGGCGCGCTCATACAGGGCCGCGTGCAAATAAGGAAAACGCTCAAGGGGAACAAAGCATAGATGAGAAGAGCGGCAGGCATAGACGCCCGAAAGCTTGAAAACTAAAGAAGAAAAACTCGCAATGGAGCCCTAAGGAGATAAACATGAGCAGAAAATACGCGCAAAACAACTTTTTTGCGAAGAAGAAAGGGAATCCCGTCACTTTTAAACAGAAAAATGTAACACAGGCTAGGGTGCCTTATTTAAAGAGATGCAAAGGCAAAGGGACGGCTCAAAATCTCATCTGGCGAAAACGGTTCGGGGAGGGATGACGAGAAAGGTCATCAGACCAAAAAGGGGGGAAGAAAGACAAAAGGTCTAGGAGGAAGAGGGGCCGAGAATGAGTACATCAAAAGCACGCAAAGGTCTCAAGACTCGTAACAATCATAAACAGGCCGGGTGCCGTGACTCGAGAGGGGAGAGCCCCGACGGGCAGGTAATTCCAGAACAGAAGGAAAAAGAAAAAAAATTTAACCCGGAGACGTAAAAACGCAAACAAGTAGGGGGGACGAAATTACGAAAGAAGACTACGGCGCTGGAGACAGAAGGGCTTCCAGATCACTGACGACGGCGGGGAAAAAGGTATTCCAGGGATTAGGAAAATAGGTGTGGCGAGCTTGGGTCCAGGGCGCTCTCACCACAACCTTGGTAAGAAGATGGGACATAGAGCCTACAAGTAAAAGAAACACCTAGAGCGGCAGACCGGGGAAAAGAGGTCAGCAGTAAGGAATAGCCAAAAAATTAAGGATTGCATGGAAATAACGACCCACTGGGGAGGGAAAACGACTTGTACGGAGAAGGTTCACCAAGGCCCCCGAAGTCGGGCCAAGGGTGTAACTGTGGGGCGAGCCCCAGCAGGGGGAGAAAAAAAAAAAACCGGGCACTGGGAGGGGTCAGAAGGGCGATAAAATGCGGGCTGATAGAAGAATCGTCTCATCGAGGAATAAGGGCCCGCAGGTTGTCGGGTAAGGAAGCAAGTGGGGAGGAAAAAGGTGAACCTTGCCGCGGGAACGCACCAAACGGGGTTTTTTCTCACGTAGAAAGAAGAGTCGTCCAGTGGGAGGGGTGTGCGAGTAAAGTCCTGAAGAAGAAGGCGAAAAAAAGGGGAGGGGTGCCCGGAAGTTAGAAAATAAGTCCGGGCCCCCACGTGGGAGGCGTCAGTGCTGGAGCCGATGTCATAGGAGAACTGAGTCGGGACGTCTTCAAATCCCTAGGGGAGGGGTCTTCCTGCAAGCTAAAAAAAATGAATTAAAAGAAGGGAGAGAAACTTTGTTGTTTTTCGGAAACGAGTCACTTAGCAAGTAGGGCGGAAGCCTGTCCCTCGGAGCGAAAATATACGGCAAAGCAGAAGTGTCGAATTTGGTACAGTGTGGCGCGGAGATTTATACCAGGGGTGTTAAAATGGGGAGACGGATCCATGCGCCTCGCAAACGGCGGGTGGGACAAGCGGACACTAGGTAAAACAAAGGATCTGGGGGTCGGAGAGCCTGCGAAAAAATCGACCATTCTCCAAGGGAAGTCCCAGAGATCGTCCAGGTGATAGACGGGGGAGGGGTAGGATGTTGCAGGCAGTGACTGAGCAAAGGCTTGGTGTCGAAAAAGGAAAATGTCTGAATTGGACCGGGTGACGCATATAAAAGCTCAATGTGACCCCGGGAAAGTAGAGTTACCAAAAGGGATAACGGAGTTGGTGGTGGCAGGGAGATCGGACCAGTCGAACCTGGCTCAGATCTAAAGAGGGTCAAGGCGGAGAGAAGCGAAAAGGGAAAAAAAATGGAGGGAGTTTGGTGACAGAAGGGGGTAATTAAGGGTCGCCCTGGTGTCGACAAGAGCCGAGCCAGGAAATCGGGTCTGCTGAATTTCTTTGAAGTAAGAGAGCCCGGACAAAGAAGAGGGTCACAGTAGCAGTCCGATTCAGGAGACACCAAAAAAAAAAAAACCAGGCAAGCGCATCCCAGCTGGATCGAGAGGGAAGAAATTAAGAACGAAAAATCAGGGTGCGATGAAAGATAGTGAAAAGAGTTGAGACTGAGGACTGGCTGGCCAATGGGGAAATGACTCCCGCTAGCGGACAAAAATAAAGCGGCATCAAGACCTGGTCAAATCAGCTGAATATAAAAAAGGAGGTAGAAAAAAAAGGAGAATTACGGCGTTTTGGACCGCAGGCCGCGAGAAAGAACACAAGTTAACTCGTGCGGGCAAAGAAAAAACCATATTAGCTCAACGGAAAACTAAAAAAAAAAAAAAAAAAGGAACCGTTAACAGGGGGGGGGGTCTGGGCACCAATGGACTGATAAGTCAAGAACTGTCTAAAGAAAATCAAACGAACTGGTGGCAAGCGGACACTCTAAGTCGAAAGGGGCGGGGAGTAATCGTACCTAAAGAAGGGACCAACTTCATAAAAAGAGTCG